>Ga0102921_1000252_pt1 | contig 18770 bp, 48 predicted proteins | sample Colrivmeta156802_FD_78205 | JGI IMG/M metagenome (GOLD analysis project Ga0102921, IMG submission 78205) | Estuarine microbial communities from the Columbia River estuary - metaG 1568-02 | ecosystem: Environmental > Aquatic > Marine > Intertidal zone > Estuary | place: USA: Columbia River...
GGAAGGATATTTCACCTTCATATTGGGGGTGATAATCTCAGGGTTTCTTTGAGTGATGAGACACCTGACGAACTGGCACAAGACCCCACCAAAACCCCACCAGATGCCTTATAATAGTCTCATACACAAACACCTGATGACTAATCCATTTACTCAATTCAAATTTTCCTTTGAACTCTGGGTTGCTTCTGTTTTTGGTATTTACTCACAAGATTTTTATAGGTGGAATGAGTGGTTATTTGATGACCCAAAATATACTCAAGAAAATCTTACTGGGAGATTTTGGCAAGACATCAACGAAGGTTGGGAATTTATTCAACCTTATATGATTGAGCATCTTAAAGAATTTAATTCATTTGAGGACACCTGACGAACTGGCACAAGACCCCACCAAAACCCCACCAGATGCCCTATAATAGTCTCATACGCAATTCCCGAACAGCAAATGAACATTACTATGAAACAATTCTTTGATATGGTTGCGAAAACTATTGCGGAACCTCATTCACAAATTTGCGAGCACGATAAACGCAGAGCAATTCGTGTGTTTCTTTATCTTGATGAATTTATGATGGAGAATGTGCCCGAGTATTGTGGTGATACAGAGTTAGGTGAGATTGACTTTGGTTCTTATGCTGCTGGTGTTTTAGATGAAATTGAAGGAAAATGACTGAAACAGAAAAACTCTACAAAATCTGTATTCTTGATTTGCTTATAGCAATTGATGAGGATGTTGTGGATTGGAGGAATTATCCTAAACTCTGGACCGCAATTCAAAAAGCAGATAATGCCCTTGATATTTGGGCAGGAATGAACCTCAAACAAATCAAACAGGAACTGGAAGGAAAATGACTTACAAACAACTCTCTCCTGCCGCACAGGCAGTGTCAAATGCCGCTAAATCAAGCCTGGATTGGTCGGCCGGATACCTACCAAATGCTGCTGCCGCCGCTGCCCTCCGTGCTGCTGTTGCTCACACACAACGATACCGGGAGTGTGACGCAGATGAACTCCTTGCCATCGCAAACGAACTGGAAGGAAAATGAAGACTTGGATTGAAGATGCTTATTGGCACTGGCGTAATGTATTCTATTTCAGATTTTACGAGTATAATGACAACATAGACAGACTGGCATTTTTTGAGGAACTAAACTATGGTTGGTATCAAATGTATTATGATAGTGAGGAATGGGAATGACTTGGAAAGAATACTGGAAAATGACTAAATGTGAGTGGTTTATTGAGGGTTTCCGCAACATCTCATACATCATATCTTGTTATAATACTCCAGAACCTTATGGTTATGATGACTTCTGGGAGTCTCTCAGTTGGGGTTGGTGTTGTGAATATGTCTATCCTTATGATGACCCTTACAATCCATACATATCAGAAGAACGCAAACTACGATTAGGAAGATGGTGAATAAATAATAATGCTCTAATGAGTTCGCATCCATAAGAGTGGAAAAGGTGCATTTTGGCACCTTTTCTTGTATAAATAGTATTGCGAACTCAATTTAGAAGCAGATGTATTACTACACTTACGCATATTTGCGTGAAGATAAGACACCTTATTATGTTGGTAAAGGAACTGGAGGAAGAATTTATTCCACCAATAGAAAAGGACTAAAACCACCAAAAGATAAATCAAGAATAATATTCCTAAAACAAAACCTATCAGAACAAGAAGCATTCAGGCACGAAATTTATATGATTGCTATCTTCGGAAGAAAGGATTTAGGAACTGGTATTCTTCATAATAGAACTAATGGTGGTGAAGGTGCTTCTGGCACTATTAAAAGTGAAGAAACCAGAAGAAAGATTGGTGAAGCAAAGAAAGGTAAAAATAATCCCCAATACGGTAAACGAGGTAAGAATTCTCATAATTATGGGAAATCTCCTTCTGAAGAAACCAGAAAAAAATTAAGTGAGAGGCAGAAAGGTGAAAAAAATCATAATTATGAAAAATCTCCTTCTGAAGAAACCAGAAAAAGAATGAGTGAGGCACAGAAAGGTGAAAATAATGCTATGTACGGTAAATCACGTTCAGAAGAAAGCAGAAGAAAACAGAGTGAAGCACTTAAAGGTAAATATAGTGGAGAAAAACACTATCTTTACGGCAAATCACCTTCAGAAGAAACTAAAAGAAAAATAGGTGAGGCAAATAAAGATAAAAAATGGTGGAACGATGGCAAAGGAAATACTAAATTTACTGAAGAATGTCCCGGAGAAAATTGGGTTCGTGGTCGTGGAAAAAAACTATGTGACACCTGACGAACTGGCACAAGGAGACTTGATTTTTATTGAGATTTTGGTATAATATCTGTATTACAAGGAGAATGATGGACTTTCCCATATTTCTAAACAAACTTATAATCGGCAACAAGTATCTTCGGCACACCAGTTTTTGGTATTGGTTTCGTCTTACTAACCATTCTAATTGGAGAATGGACGACCATCAAAGATACTGGGACTTCTGGTATTCTATCAACTCTGGATGGTGTGATATGGAGTATGATTGGGAGTTTGAGAAGTTCTGGGGTAAAGGTGCCAAAGCAGAGCAGATTGTACTACACCGAGAAGATTATGATGCTATTGTAGAAATGTTGAATGAACCTCCAAATGCTGCTATAATGGAGAGGTTGAAAGAACTTATGAATCGTAAAGCACCTTGGGATGAGTAGTACCGAGTACTCATAAATAAGACAAAGAGATATTGAGAGAGAATGGGAATTGAACTTGGAGCAAAAAACTTATATAAAGCATACGGAGTTCCTTCATTAGACCTAACTTTTGCTGATAAAAAAAGTTTGGTTGATAGAATTAGTGGAAATAATCTTATCACGTTCACCCGCGTCATGACCGGCGCCTCAGTTGCCACCTACGTCGGTGCCGATGGCCTGATCAAGACCGCTGGCAATAACGTCCCGCGCTTCGATCACAACCCAACGACGGGGGAAAGTCTTGGGATGTTGGTGGAGGAGGCGAGGACGAATTTGATTACTTACAGCCAAGCTTTTAACAACACCAACTATTCCATTGGATATGATGGCGGTGGATTTACGGAAAATGCAACTGTTGCGCCAGATGGGACTTTAACGGCATCAAAATTGACAAGGAATACAGGCACTAGTGGCGCTTTCTGGGGTAAATACAATAGGCAATCCATTCCAGTTACCAATGGGACCGCTTACACTCTTAGCTGCTTTTTGAAAGCAGCAGAAATTACAACGGTTCAACTTTACGGTGATGTTCGGGACGGAGGTGGGTTAGGGTTTTCAGCAGCATTTACACTGACTGGAAGTGGAAGTTATGTATTGTCTAGCGGAACGTCTGCTCAAATTTCCTCCGCTGGCAATGGCTGGTATAGATGTTCGGTCACAGGGACATCCGCCTCCACCGATGATGAAGAACCTGCTTTATTGGTTTTTGGGACAGGAGCAAGCGGGGACGGATTTTTTGCTTGGGGGTTTCAACTAGAAGCGGGCTCCTTCCCCACCTCCTACATCCCCACCACTTCCGCCACCGTCACCCGCGCTGCTGATGTGGCGAGCATTACGGGGACTAACTTTTCAAGTTGGTATAACCAAAGCGAGGGCACTTTGTTTGCTCAAGCCAGTCTTAACTTTTCCTTGTCCACATCTTCTGTTTTTCCATCTATTTACGAAATAGGAGGATATCCAAATAGATTATGGATGCTGTATCTTAACGGAACAGTTAATCACCTTACCATTGGATCGGATACACATACTAGGAATCTTGGAACATTTACTTCGTCTCCGCAATCATTCAAGGTTGCTCAAGCCTTGTCAAATACATCTCTTACCTATAGTGCTAGTAAGGATGGAGCAGCGCCACTAACTGGATCATTATTCAACGCAGTTACAGGGTTGTCTGCGATTTCCATTGGACCAAATGTGGGCGCCACCAAACACATCGCCCGCCTCACCTTCTACCCCGTCCGCCTGCCCGATGCCACTCTCCAATCCCTCACTCAATAATCACAATGACTAATTACCTCCGCTTCCCCGACGAAGACACCTTCAAATACGCATCCATAACTGCTGGTCTCTATAAAGAACCAGAGGGCAGTTACATTCAGTATACTCACGAACATGCTATGGATATTGTAGGAACCATCTACAATAATGATGCTGTGCTTGACCCTGAAACATTTGAACTCATCACTCCTGCTACTCAAATGGAAGGATGGCACATCAACTACATCGGTGAGTTACCTGATGGATGGGACCAGTATCTGGTAAGTCCTACTGCCCCTTATCGGGTATTTGCTTAATCATAGGTTAATTTGACTTCTGCCTCATAATACTCTATAATAGTCATAAGTTCTCTCATTTTGTTTTTATGAAATCCAATGATTATTACAGAGCAGTGCTACTTGGTGTTATAGTTGGTATGGGATTACTTTCTCTGCTTATGGTGATAAATCCGGGAGAGGATGTAAAACCATCACCACCAGACCAAAAGTTTGAGGTGGTGGATACTTATAAAGGATGTGAGGTTGTGAAATATACTGATAGTTCTATGGCAACTTATAAGTATTTCTTAGATTGTAGTAACAAATGAATAAAGATTTTGAGACTTGGTTTAATGATAATATGACACCATATACATTTCGGAGTGAATGCTTCTATGGTGATGTAGAAATTGATGATAAGGAACTGAGAAAGGATATGATGTACAAATGGTTACTTGCTGCTTATGAAGAGGGATGTAAGGTTGATGGTAAGGTAGAACATTATATCTGTGCCGACTCTTATACCGAATATAAGAAAACTGTAATTACATATGATGTTAAATCCAAAGGATAATATAATCCAAGCCCGTCTTTATTCACCTCATAAGTGTGAATATGTTTGTGAAAGAGAGGATGGAACTCATTATGTGTATAGAAGATTAGGTAAGGAAGAGTATTATGAATTACATCCAAATCCAACAGGAGAAACTAAGTGGGTATGGGGATGTAAGATTAAATGAAATCCTATTTTATTAATCCCAATTAGTTGCATTTGGTAAACGATTCATTACCTTACGAAGACCATACTGAGATATGTACTGCTCTAATGCACCCTCAAAAATACTATTCATAAAAGAATGCCCGTCTGGTACTGGTAATCCCTTACGAATAGATGCGACATGAACTTCTTTAGTCTTCATAAGTAAGTGATCGTTTAGTGTAAAACCTTTAATATCTTTATTGTATTTTTTATTTCTTTTAGATTCTATCCATTCTAAGTTTTCAATTCTGTTATCTTGTTGGTTTCTATTTAAGTGATTTACTTCTAATGAGAAATTATCGCAGGGTATAAATGCCATTGCCACTAAACGATGAACGAATAAGTTTTTTAATCTACCATTATTACCTGTTAGTCTAACGAACAAATATCCACCTCTCTTCTTAGCCCATCCGGGACTTAATCTCTTTATTTTTTTAGTCTTCCAACTATACACATTACCATCTGCATCTACGCCGTAATCATTGTATTCTTCAAGTCCGAGTATTTCATTTAATCCTTTTATCTTGGGTATATCCATGGGGTTTTTTGGTTAGTTTTTTCTACCAAAAATATTTAGTAGAAAAAAGTAATTTGTTTTGTACTTATAATAGATTAAATATGATTGTATACTTGGTTAATTTCTCATTAATGATGTATTATTGAGAATAAATGTGTTAGAATACTTATGAATGCTTATAAATGAAACATCCTTATGCAAGTAAAGCGAGCATACCATAAGACTCACCGTTTGTCAAGCCCCACTGCCCCCATAATACTATGAGACCCACACAAAATCTCGACGAGACCTTGACAAATCTCATAATCTAGTCTAGAATACTCATAAGCACACAAAATCTAGTCGAGAACACATATATACTATCACAATCTCGTCTAGAATACACTTGCATCTAGTCGAGATCTGTGCTACAATCATCTAGTATACACACAATCTCGACGAGTATTATGTACGACGACTACGATCTCGACTATACATACACAAACGACCACACAGATCTCGACGAGTATTATACATCTAGTCTAGACCTAGATGAGGATTATGCACGAGATTCACATGATTACGAATCACTTGCATATCGTCACTATGCATGATATAATCTAGATACACACACATACACAACGAGACTCCTATGATTGCCCAGAAGCGCCTTGTACGGGTTACATTAGACATTATGTGTTATGATGACCTAGACCTAGAAACAACCGACTGGAAGGACCTTCTAGACCTCGAAGGTGACGAAGATGTCTATGCTAGCATAAGGGAACTCGAACCGTGGATGTAATGTGCCACTTCATTAATTGGCACAAACTTATATAAATAAAATCACTTGAGTTCTTATATCATAGAGCAGCACTTGAACTCTCCTGCGGGATACAGAGTCAATCTGACAGAATATAAGAAACCAAGTGAACCTTAAATATCATCTAGGCGGACAGGGTTTAACTATAGGTTTCCCACGGCGCCGAATATAGCGAACAATCCAATATTACCGAACTGAATATAGTTATCTCGTGTTCTTGAAACGTATCAAGAATAGGAGGATTTTTTAGTATCTGGATATAATGATGTGACAATTCTCGAACTGGCACAGAACCCCTTGTGGAATGCCGGGTGAGGGGTTATTCTACATTCGTGGTTGAGGAATTCTCTACATTCTCCTCGTCACCCCAAATATTATGAAACTCTTCGTCGCTAAGTTCTACCAAACTCTGATTCTAAATGTTGCTACCATCGCCGCAATCGTTGTTGGAATTGTACAATTTGGCATTCGTGCTTATAAAGAAAACAACGGCGCAGAAAAGACCCGCAAGGTGATTCAAACCGTGCTGCGGTTCGTTGATACTATTGTGGGGCAATTGCAGGCATTCGTTGATACTGATGTGCCAGTTGTAAAGGTGGCACCGAAAACTACCAAACGCCGCTGATTGGTGGTATTCTACTTTCATACCTGAGGAATTCATGAAACAAACTCATCGGTTCGTTACATTTAAAGAGGCACTTGTGTTTCTAATGAATGAGTTGCAATTGAGTAATCAGGAGGCAACACATTTCATTTGGGACAATCAGTTTACTATGGGAACTGATCGGGCAATTTGGATTACTATGCCAATCTGAGAACTGTCACAAGGGGGGTTGCGGTTCCCCCCAAAACCTGATATTCTACTTTCATACCTGAGAAATTCAATGGTTTTCGTCATCTCCGAACTCAACGGTTGCACTTACAAACTGGACGCAAACAATCAGCGGGTCCTAATGTATGCTCCGCTGCTATCTGATGGTTCATATGAAACTGCAGGGTCGGCATATGATTGGGTAGAGTGGGACCGTTTAGACCCTGATGTTCTAGAAGAAGCAGACCGTATTCACAAACTGTTGCTCGCAGAGGTGTAATTATGAACTACGATAATTTCTGGAAGAACGTATTAGGGCAGGAAGATTGGGTTAATGAACTAGTCAAATGGGAGAATGCTCATCCAGAGTATACACCCTTTCAAGAAGATAAAGACTCTCAACGCCAACAAAACACCAAACAAATCTAGATGACAACTTTTCTCACCAAAGCACAACGCCAAATCTTGATTGATTGGTATATTGACTGCCTGATTGATACTGAGTCTGAGTTTGTTGATGGTAGTGAAGAAGCAGAGCGTCAAAGTTTGGCATCGATGAATAACTCTTACTTCTATGAGTACGTTCAGGAGATGATGCCTAACTGTATGGAAGACCTTGCGAAAATGAAACAGGATATGACAGTCTGACTAGTGGCACAAGGGGGGTTGCGGTTCCCCCCAAAACCTGTTATTCTACATTCATACCAAACAAATCCAAATGAAAATTATCTGCTCCAAACCTAATGCTAAGGGTGGATATCACGATGTTGGTATGACTCACCGTAGGTTGACTGGTGATTATTCAACCGTACGTAACTTCATTCGTTATGGTGTACCTAGTGACTTCTATGGTAACACTCTGCGGTTGGAAGTCTTCTACGGTGAGAATATCTATCGGGCACCAGATAAAGTGTTGTATGTGACAGTCTAGAAAGTGTCACAAGGGGGGTTGCGGTTCCCCCCAAAACCTGTTATTCTACATTCGTACTCAAGCAATTCACCAAATGACATTCGACCGAGCACAACTAGTTGAAGATTACATTCAACAACTTATTGAGGGTATGGATTATAAAACTATGGAGTGTCTGGTTTATGATACTCTGAAGGATAATCTCTCGGATTATACTGATGAGCAACTCATCACAGAGGTTACAGAATACAATCCAGAACTGTTGGAGGATGTGCCAGTGGCATAAGTGGCACAAGACCCCTAGACTTCCTGCCTCAATCCTGTTATTCTACATTCATACTCAAGCAATTCACCAAATGACTATCACGATGACTGCCAACTACAAAGAAGTTCTGAAACTGGAAACTGTTGAGTTCATTGAAGAGAACTGTGTTGAAGGTGAGTATGATTTAGATGATGCTCTCAAGTTCATTGATGAGCACAATGAGGATGACTTCGTGGCATATTATGATGAGTATGTTCGTGTTGGTGAGATTCTGGGTTATGATGTAGTTGATGCCTTTATTGAATATCACGGTGGTGTTTCGTATGTTGAGCACGTAGAAGAAGCATACCGTGGAGTGTATAGTTCCGAAGCAGACTTTACCGAAGACTTCTATAACGAAGTCTATGGTGATGTTCCCTCTATGTTGGTTGTAGATTGGGAGGCAACTTGGCAGCAGAATCTATCATATGACTTTGACTTCGTGAATGGTTATGTGTTTAGTTCTTCGTTCTAAAGTATTCAACTCAACTCTAAATCCTTTACATTCTTTTCCTGTTCCTACGATAAGGTACATTCTCGATTTTGATACATTATGTTCTTTCGAAAACTTATGCAAATTGTCAGTTTCTGCATAACACCTTCCATCCTTGAATATCTTATAGATAATTCCTAAATTACCTTTTGCGTGATGATTATTGTATGTCTCATTACACCACTCCAAGTTTGAAATGTTATTATTTGTTTTGTCCTTATCAATATGATTAACTTGAGGCAAATTATCTGGATTTGGAATAAAGGTTTCTGCAACTAATCTATGAACTAACCTACTCATCCCATTAACTTTCATTTTTAAATAACCTTTAGGACAAACATATGATTTTAAATAGTTTCCTTTTTTTCCTATCACTTTTCCATCTTTTGTGATATAATAACCTTTATGTACCGGATGCTCTAACATTTTATTTTAATCATTTTATATTATTTAGGGGAATGATGTTTGCCCCTGCTATTAAGCAAAAGTTACTCCTGTGGTGATATTATATCAATAGGGTTATGGGTGTTGTATGTGAGGAGGGTGTGGTGACCTTCCTCATTTTTTTTATATAATCCTAGTTTTGTCAAGGTCTCCTATGCCAGTTCGTAGAGTGTCACAGACCCCCTTGTGAGACCCCACAAACCCTGTTATATTACATTCGTACCTGAGACACCCACCAAATGTTTGACGAACTCTGGAGTGAGATTGCTGATGCTCCCGGTGAGATATTTGACCTGCCCGAACTTCGTGAACTTGATGAAGAAAAGTTCAATCTAAATGACTACCTCAACTCTAACATTGATTACTGAAATGACTACGATTTCTTTCACATCTGGCGAATTGTATGATATTATCTCTGCTCTTCAACTTGTAGAAGAAGGAGTGTATGATGATGGAGACCTTCAAGGTGCTGCTTATTATCAAAATATGATTCAACAATTTGAACTCATTTCTAATAAACTTCAGGAGTTTGTTCCTGAAGATCGTGTTGCTAACCTCGCCCTAGTTGCTAATTAATCATGACACCTGACTCTTACAATTTCACTGGTGATGCCGTAACCTACCTGGGTTTGATTGGTGTCATCAGTACCGCAATCATCGTGGTTTCGGTGTTTCGTTCCTACTTCAATTCTCCCCTAAGGAAATGAATCCCAAACTTGAAATGTTGAGTGCTCGTGAACAACTTATGAGCGACATTGAATGTATCGTTGAATCGTTGTTTTGGGATACCTGGGGTGATGAATACGTTAATACACAGAATGAATTGATAAAAACTCTGTGTGATTCTGTTTGTGCTAACTTTCCCTCTAATTGATGATGGCAACCCTCACTCTCCAAGTTACTGAAGTTCAGTTTGATTTTGATGACTTAGACTTCACCCCCGAAGAGCAACAAGCAGTTCTAGATGATGTGCTTGGTAATGTCTTTGAGGTTGAAGTTGATGATGGTTATGATGATGAAGTCGTTGCCGATGCTCTAGTTGAAGAGGTGACAGATTATGCCGGTTGGTGTGTCTGTTCTCTGGATTTCGTTCACGTTCTCAACACTCACTAATGACTTACAGCGTAGCACCAAACTTTAACTCTGAACGTGAAGAGTTGTTGTATGAATCCTGCCTCAAAGATTCCGACCTATTAGCAACAATCATCACAGAATATATCACTCGGTTGAGTGATACTGACCTGACTGAACTTGACGACTTTCTCACTAACAACTTCGGAGACAACTAATGGCACGAACTCTACAACAACTCAAAGAATCCGTTGAGCATTTGATTGAACAACAGGGTAATGATGCTCCTGTTGCTTACTGGATCTACACAAATGAGGATGTATTTGTAATGGATGAGAATGGTAATCCCGACCCTGTGAGTCGTGAGATTGCCGAAACTGTGCTTCATCAATTAGATGAATATGACCACATTTACACTGAGATTGCTGATGCTATTGAAGCAGAACTTAAGCAGATTCAATGATACTATGTGACAGTTGATAAGGTGACACAAGACCCCTAGACTTCCTGCTTCAATCCTGTTATTCTACATTCATACCAAACAAATCCAAATGACACTTAACAAAGCACAATTCGCCCAGTTCGTTGAGAACTATGTTTCTGATATTGTAGAGGGTTTAGATGTAGACCAACTTTCAACTATTGCCTTTGACTTACTTGTTCGTGAGTATGAGACTTATACTGAAGAGCAAATTGTGAATGAGATTAAAGAGATTTATGATGATGAATATGCTCAGGGTTTGTTAGAATCAGCAACTGCTGTGCCAGTTGCCTAAGTGGCACAGAGGGGGTTCCGCTGCCCCCCCTGACCCCTTATAATTGATTCATACCAAGCAACCCCACCAAATGCGTAAGATTGAATCCCTGATGAACGATGCCATCACCAACGGCACTGATTTTCGTTCTGCTAATACTAACGTTGTGCAGGCAGATGGCATCGCTGTTGTATTGCTTCACGGCAACAAGATTGCCGAGGTTGGTGATAATTTCGTCCGATTGTTTGATGGTGGATGGCAGTCTAATACAACCAAATCCCGCCTGAATGCTATTCTTCAGGTTCACGGGATTAAGGGCGAATGTGTATTCCAGAAGAAAGGACAGTGGTTCCTAAATTATGCTGGAAACGGCGTAATTCCTTTCTTCTCAGGTATGCGTCTGGCATAGAGTGCCACTCGGGGAACTGGCACAAGGTTCCCCCCAGACCCCCTCCTGACCCCTTATAATAACAGTATGAAAAACACCCACCTCGAACACCCCGAAGATTCTATCCTGACCGGGGACCTGACCGTTCTGGATTGGTTCGTGAATCCCGGCACCCTAAGTGTAAAGATTGACGGAGCGCCTGCTATTGTTTGGGGCACGAATCCTGCCAACGGTAAGTTCTTTGTTGGCACCAAAAGTGTCTTCAACAAAGTCAAAATCAAAATCTGTTATACTCAAGAAGATGTGTTTGCTCTGTATGGTGAGCAACCCGCACTGATTGAGATTCTAGCGGCATGTCTTAAGTATCTGCCCCGTACAGAGACAATCTATCAGGGAGACTTCATCGGGTTTGGTGGTTCTAATGAGTATACTCCGAACACCATCACTTATAAGTTTTCTGAGATTGTGCGGCAGACTATTATCATCGCACCCCACACTTGCTATTATGCCGAGAGCGACATTCGTGATGCGGTTGCAATGCCTGACCGTGCCATATGGAATGATACCGACAGCGTAAAGTTTGTCAAACCAGATACTTATATCCTTCACAATCAGGAGTCCTTCGCTGATGTTGAGGAAGTGGTAAAGTTTACCCGTGCTATGGCACTTGCTGTAGAGTTTGTTTCTGACAAGCAAGCAGCAAAGATTAAGAAACAACTGAATGCCTGTATTCGTGCCGGTGATGCTATCATTGCCCAAACGTTTGAGGACTTTGATTGTGACCCTAAACTGATTGGACTGTGGGCACTAGTGAAGTCAATCAAAGATGATTGTTTGTTCCTGTGCCGCAATAGTGGTCCCGCAGCATACATCAACGGCAACCGTATTGATTCTGAGGGTTATGTGATGACCAATGAGTTTGGTATGTTCAAACTGGTCAATCGTGAGGTCTTCAGCTATGCTAACTTCAATCACGGGAGGTTTCAGGTCGCATAAGCAACACTGATGGTTCGGGGGGTTGACCTTCCCCCCTCTGACCCCTTATAATTGATTCATAAGCAACCCACCCGATGCTCAACACTCTCCAAGTCGCCGCTCAACTCAAGGTCACCAACTTTGATGCATTTGCCAAACCCGGTAAAAACAAAGGTTCGCGTGGGCAACTGATTGAAACTGCCCTTGGCATTCCTAACAGTTCCAACCTGAAAGATTTGGTGGACGGTGAACTTAAGACTTTCACAGTTGGTGAGTCTATCGCCGTCACACAGTTGAAGCACTGCCTCTCTGAAATCATCGAAGACGGTGTTAGTTTCACTGATAGTAAGGTAGGAGAAAAACTATCTCAGACCATCTACGTTGGTTTCACCCGTGCCAATGATTATGTGGGTACTGAGGTTCTGAATCCTGAGACTCACCCTGAGCACTATCAGGAACTGGCAGAGGATTACACCTTCATTTGTGATACCATCCGCAGTTCATTTGACTCTGGCAGTATACTCAACACTATCACCGGACCTAACGGACTGCTGCAAATCCGCACCAAAGCATCTAAAACTAACGGTCGCTATGTTCCTCTGACCTTTGCAAATTGCACCCTCAAAGATAAGGGTATGGCATTTTACCTCTGTGGCAAGTTCGGGAAGGAGGTCCTGTGACAGTCTGACCGCTGGCACACTGGGGGTCCGCTGGCACCCTCCGACCCCTTATAATTGATTCATACCAAACAACCCAACCGATGCGAATCGAAGTCCGCTACCAGACCCCCTACAACCAGACCGAGTGGCGCTCCCAGTGGTTCCCCACCCTTCCCGAAGCGGAGCGGATGGTAGACTTCTACCGCTCCTGCGGGTCACCCTCCCACATCTGCCCCTCATCGCTGGCACAGTTCGCCCACCTTCAGTAGTGGCACACAGGGGGCACCTGATGCCCCCTCTGACCCCTTATAATTGATTCATACCAAACGAACCGACCCGAATGACCCGCAACGCCATCACCGCTCAGGACCGTGCCGCCCAGTCCCGTGCCATCGCTGCCGCTGCCATCGCTGAGGCAGACCGTAAGGCAGGCACCGCTGATGAGCGTAACCTCAACACCCTGATAGGTATTCTCACCCTGCCCCGCTGCGGTTGTAATGGTCATCCTGCCTGCCCCCGCTGCGGTTGGATGTGACAGTTGCCCTAGTGGCACACGGGGTCTCCCAGGACCCCTCTCCACCCCTTATAATTGATTCATACCACGCAACCCAAGCAAATGCAAATCACTAAAGTCTACGCTGTCATCGGTGGTTTTGATTATGAAGGTGAGGACTTCAAATCGCTCCGCTTGTTTGACTGCTTCTCCACTGCAAATGCATACCTTGTGTATCTTGAGGAGCAGGAGGGTTATGATTACTCCAAGATGGATGTTCGGGAGGTGAATATGGAATCGGCACTGCTGTGTGCCGCCTGAGGCACTGGCACATCGGGTGCCCCTGGCACCCTCTCCACCCCTTATAATTGATTCATACCAAACAACCCAAGCAAATGACCGTCACCACCTACCAGACCTGCCTGACCGACCAAACTTATAACGGTTGGACCAATTATGAAACCTGGAACGTAGCTCTCTGGATTCAGAATGATGCTTGCGTTCAGGATGCTATCGCAGAACGTGATATCTGCTGCTATGAAGAACTGCTTGAATTGATGTATGATTGTGGTGCCAAAGAGACCCGCGACGGTGTGAAATGGACTGACCCTAAAGTCAACCGCGCAGAAATCAACGGCGACATTTTCGACTTCTAAATCTCAAGTCCTGGGAGAATGACTCTAAACTTCTCCCACACTTTCATTAACATTTTTCTTTCTACATTATGTCCCGCGATGTCCTCCTCTCACTCCTTGCTAAGGGTTCCAATGGTGAGCAAATTCTCCAGATTCTTGATTCAATTGTTGATGGGGTTTCTGATAGTGTCAGTCCTGATTCCGCTGCTAATCCTACTCTAAGTGAGATTCAGTTCTGATACCTAACCAATTGCCAGACTGGCACCGGGTCACCGGGACCGGGACCCCTGACCCTGTAGACTAAAGCATACCAAACGAACCGAGACCAAATGACCGCCTTCAACCCCTACGTCGCAACCCTGATTGAAATGGGATACGATGAGCAGGACTGCCGGAACGTTGCTGCCGCTGGTTTGGATGCCACGTATCCCCGAACCATCCACGGGCGGACCTTCCAAACCAAAGCAGAATACGATGAGGCACTGGCAGACTTCCTCAACGGAATCTGAGGGGTCCTGCCCCCGACCTGCTACAATACTATCAACCGCAACCGACCCGAATGACCCGCGCTCTGTTCCCCATCGGATTCTGTGCCCTCTGCCTGATGATTGGCAACGCTGCCCTCTCCACCATCGGCGCCACACTGGAAGCGGAGCAGGCGGAAATCTGCCACCGTAGCGGTTCGCTGGACTGCCCCCCATTGCCCCGCTGACCTGCTACAATACTATCAACCGCAACCAATCCCGATGATCCTCAAGGTTACCCGCTTCTCCCGCCGAAACAAGGTCACTCCTATGGTTCAGTTCGTCCGCTTCCCCGAGGGCGTTTCCCCTCAGATGGGATATCGTCTGTTGGGCAACCCCTCCAACGGAATCAATATCAAGCGGGCAACCGTTGAGCAGGTCGGACCCGATCAGGTCACCAAAACCCCTAAGGTTTATGATTTGCGGGTCGGACGGGTTCTGACTGCTGCCTGACCCCTGATCTGCTACAATACTATCAGTTCCACCGACACCGACCCCGATGACCTCTGCCGAACTGACCGCTGCCATTGCCTCCGGAGAATTCAAGGTCACCCGCCTGCCCCGCCGTGGTCCCCGTCCCGGTCAGGCAGCGATGACCCGTAAAGAGGACCTTGCTGCCCGCCACCTTGAGCGCCGCATTAAGCAGGGGTGGGTTTCCCTCTGACCCCATTCCATGCTATGATTCTCTCAGTTCCAAACCAACCAACACCGATGGCACTCTTCTCTCCAGCAACCGACCTTCAGACCCGCCAGACCGTATGGGTCTCCCGCAACGTTTCCAAGGGTCGCCCGCAACTCAACTCCCACCGTGATGATGTGCTGGGTCGCTCCATGGAGTCCGATGGTCTATCCGCCGTTGAGTTGGCAGACCTTCACACCCCGTTCGTGGGTTGGCAGGGTCCGGGTCATCAGTTCTACTGTAACCCCGAAGCAAAGCGCCTGACCTGGTTGGGGTGAGTTCGTGGGGGTGGGGTTCGTTCCCTGCCCCCGATTCGTGGTATGATTCTCTCAGTTCACAAGCAACCGACCCTCATGCGTAACCCCCTCTACACCGTCATCATCTGGCAGGACGTACCGAGCAGCGCCTGCTCTGAACTCCGCCTTCGCTTCCGGAAGCGCAATATCACCGTCTTCTGGCGGTCGGGTCACCTCAGCACCCATACCGTCCGCCGCCGTGATATGCTCCGCCTGCTCAATCCGCAGCAGAGCGTTGGGCAGTGGTTGAACCGTTATGCTCTGGGGTGACCCTCTGGTCGTTCCTGGTCTGGTTGGGGTTCTGACCCCATTCGTGCTACAATTCACTCAGTTCACACCCCCCCCCATCATGGCACTTCACAACCAACACACCGCCATCGGTCATCTGGGTTCCGGCGCCGATGGCGTTCGTGCCTCTATGGCAGTCAACTCTGCCAACGGTTCGGGGCGTGGCATGACCCTGACCCCCGTAACCGGTCTGGGTCGGCAGTGGGTCGGAGACAAGACCACCAACGCCCAACGCTTCGCCGCTCAGGCAAAGGCAGACCGAATTGCCGCTGCCCGTGACCGCCGCCTGAATGGGGTGGGTCACTCCCCGCTCGCTGCCCGCTTCTGAGCGGGTTGGTCGTTCGTGCCGGGGCAGTCTGGTCGTTCGTGTGGGGACAGTGCCCATGGCGCGGTGCCGACCCCCCGCCGCCCCGTATATAAAAACGCCTAACTACCCTAACCTACAAAGTGTTACGGAAGCGAGAGATGTATAAACACCAAACATAAAAAAATTTTTCGCTATATAAAAAATAAAATAAAGTTTTATAAACACGAAAATGAAAAAAAATTCCGAGGAAATTTTCGAGTCCATACAAGTTGATCCAATTACCGGGCAATATTTTTTAATAATCCCCGAACAAATTATGAACGAACTTTCTTGGTATGAAGATACCGAAGTCAAGTTTTTATTGGATGGTAAAGATGTGATTCTTTCCGAAAACGATTGATTGACAACTGATATATAATGTTGTATGATACTGAAGTAACTACTTACTATTATGGCTAAAGGATTTACCGTTAAAGCATCTGCCCCCGTAGCAGCAAATAAAGAATTAGAATGGGATTACGATCTAGCAAGGGAAATGGTACGAGGCAAATCAATTGTCTTTTGTCTTCCCGGAAGAGGAGTCTCCTATACATATCTGAAAAGTTTTGTTCAATTGTGCTTTGATCTTGTACAGAACGGTGCAAGCATTCAAATCTCACAAGACTATTCATCCATGGTAAACTTTGCACGATGCAAATGTTTGGGTGCGAATGTACTCAGAGGTCCAAATCAACTTCCCTGGGATGGAAAACTCAATTATGATTGGCAACTTTGGATTGACTCTGATATTGTCTTCAATAGTGAAAAGTTTTGGCAATTAGTTCTTATGGACAAAGATATTGCATCTGGATGGTATGCAACCGAAGACGGGCATACAACCTCAGTGGCACACTGGATGGAAGAAGATGATTTCCGCAATAATGGTGGAGTCATGAATCATGAGACCGTCGATAGCATCTCCAAGCGTCGCAAACCATTCACAGTTGATTATGCAGGATTTGGTTGGTTACTGATTAAGAAAGGAGTCTTCGAGCACTCGGAGATGACATATCCATGGTTTGCACCAAAGATGCAAGTCTTTGAATCTGGAGAAGTTCAGGATATGTGTGGAGAAGATGTATCATTCTGTTTGGATGCAAAAGAAGCAGGATTTGAGATTTGGTGCGACCCTCGTATTAGAGTCGGTCACGAAAAGACAAGAGTAATTTGATGACTAACGAATCTTACAATATAATCTGTAAGGGTCGTAAAATTTATTCTAATCTTACAGAAGAAGAATACTTCAATACTATGGAGGATCTGTCCGTACAATTTTATCAGACGGGTTCTCCAAATCCAAATGAAATTGAAACTGAAATTATAGGAGAAAATTAATGGCAATTAAAAAATCATCAGGTGGTGGTGGGAAGCAAGTAATTGAATCTCTCCCCAAGAAAACTAAGCAAGGTTGTGGTGCTCATACTAAGTATGCGGCATCTTCTCGTAATAAAGCTCGTAAGAAATACAGGGGACAAGGTAAAAAATGAATCCATTGCTTTTCATTTCTGAAGATAAAGAAAAGGCACTAATTCAACAAATAACTTATCTCATTCAAGTATCGGAGATTGATATTCATCCTTCCGATACTTGTTTTTTAATGGTTTCTCCCGATTATTCCGCAATTGTGACACAACATCTTTCACATTCTTTAAGTATGGATGGAGAAATATTTCATATAGAATCAGTTAATGTTCCATTTCCGGATGAAAATGTAAACGAATATCGTAAAGATTTTATTGAAAACTATTTAAAGTGGTCAAAACAGTGGAAAAAATTTGTTTTAATTGAGGCAGGAGTTATAAGAGGAGGTAATTATAAATGGATTACGGATATAATTGACAAAAAATACTATACAGTAGCATTATGTGAGAATATTCATAGTAAATTTAAAAGTGATTTTGTCTCGTTATACTATGATGATAGTAAAGTAGACCTTCATTTTTGGTGGGAAAGACCAAATAATCATTGGAGATAATAGACTAAATATTTTTTTTACATAAAATTTAGTTGAAACAGCATTCGATGGGAACTCATCTCCTTTTGGAGGTGTATGATGTTAAATTTAACCTCTTAAATGACGTAATATCTCTCCAAGAAACAATGGAGAAGGGTATTAATCGTGCAAATATGACTATTTTGAATATTTTTTCTCATTGTTTTTTTCCTCAAGGATGTACTATTGTTATTGCACTCTCAGAAAGTCATGTTTCTTGCCACACCTGGCCTGAAAATGGTTGTATAGCAATTGATGTCTATACTTATGGTGAAGGAAATCCTAGACTAGTTGCAATTGAATTATTAAAATATCTAAATTCTGATAATTACAATCTTCGAGAAGTAAATCGTTAAATAGTAATAGGAGA
>Ga0102921_1000258_pt1 | contig 18636 bp, 16 predicted proteins | sample Colrivmeta156802_FD_78205 | JGI IMG/M metagenome (GOLD analysis project Ga0102921, IMG submission 78205) | Estuarine microbial communities from the Columbia River estuary - metaG 1568-02 | ecosystem: Environmental > Aquatic > Marine > Intertidal zone > Estuary | place: USA: Columbia River...
CGAGAAAGCTGGATTATACTGGCACTTTGTAGATTTAGTTTGGGTATTTGTATTTACTTGCTTCTACCTAGTATAATTTATTATTTCAACAACATTAATTTAGAACCTGATGTCACATACAGCTCAACACGAAGAAAATCACGGAAATGGTGAAGTAAAAAAAGTCACTATCATTTTATCTGTATTAACCATTATTGAATTAGTACTTGGTTTTTGGATGATTGATATTACTTCAGAAGCTTTAAGGCTCGCTATTAAAGGTGCTATCATCATTTTAATGATGGCAAAGGCTTTTTATATCGTTGCTTATTTTATGCACTTAAAGCATGAACTTAAAAACCTAATCATGACCATCGTTGTGCCATTGGGTCTTTTTATTTGGTTTATCATCGCCTTTTTATACGATGGTAATTCTTTCAGAAACCTGCGTAATACCTACGACCCATATTTTAAAGAGCGTTCTACTATCAAAGTAGAAAAAAAGGCAGAAGGTCATGGCGGTGGTCATGAGGCAGGAGCAGCGCACGCGGCAGATACCACTGCGCATGCAAAAGATACTGTGTCGGTACAGAACAATCACTAATTGAAATTGTTATCAAATAAGTAAAACCACCGACCTTTGTTTGGTGGTTTTTTTATACGAACCTTTTTACATGAATAGAAAATCAATTTTAGGTTTACTCGTTGCCCTCGGCCTTCCGCTGGCGTGTTATTTGTGGCTAAAATCTGCAAGTGAAAGCGCGGTAGATATGCCCCGCAAATACCTGCTAGATACAGTGGTTACTCGTATCGAGAAGGGGAAAGAAATAGCAGATAGTATTTGGCATAAAACAGCCAATATTTCACTTGTGAATCAATTAGGAGACACAGTTAGCCTTTACGATAAGCGCTCTAAAATAATGGTGGTAGATTATGTATTTACCAGTTGTAGAAGTATTTGCCCTAAGCTTACTTATAACATGCAAAAGCTGCAACACTCATTTAAGCTTGGTGGTAATGTGCGTAATAAAATTGATACATCTGTTGTTCAGTTCGTTTCATTTACTGTAGATCCAGAGCGCGACTCTGTGCCGGTGCTTAAAAATTACGCAGATATTTTTGGTGCCAACCACGATAACTGGTGGTTTTTAACGGGTAATAAAGATAGTATTTACAAATTTGCTTTTGAAGAATTAAAAGTTGATAAATTTAGTGAAGAGCCTATCAGTCCTGACTTTGTGCATACTTCAAGGTTTGTACTACTTGATAAAGACCGATATGTAAGGGGTTATTACAACGGGCTTGATTCTATTTCGGTGGCGAAATTGGCGAGAGATATTGGTTTATTAATGCTCGAAAAAGACAAGAAAAATAAAGGCGCTATTTTTAGAAAAATACTTGACCTTTCTTGGCTTTGGTTAATTATTATATGTGCCATTCTATTTTTTGTGGTGTATATCCGTCAACACAGAAAAATTAATGGATAATTATTATTTAAAAACTATACTATGTTACAAGCATCTATTTCAAAAAACGACAAACTTGCTAAATGGCTCATTGGTATATTTTCTGTAGTGGTGTTTACCGTTGTTGTATTACTTAGTAAATTTAAATTAGATGTTGATTTAGGTTTTGATGTGCACATTTTTGCAAAAGCCAATGCGGTGATCAATTCAATTATTGCTGTATTACTAGTGGCTGCATTGGTGGCTGTTAAAAATGGCAACTACCAAATGCACAAAAAAATGATGATGGCAGCGCTTGTGTTATCTGTTTTATTTTTAGTGTCATATATCGCACATCATTTACTCGCTGGCGAAGCTAAGTTTGGTGATACCAATCATGATGGAATTTTAAGTGAAGCAGAAACTGCAGCAGTGGGTTCTTTTAGAACGCTTTATTTGCTTATTTTGAGTACCCATATATTTTTAGCAGCGGTAATACTCCCATTTATTTTATTTACAGCATATCGTGCACTCACTGCCGAGTTTGCTACACATAAAAAATTAGCTAAAATTACCTGGCCACTCTGGTTTTATGTAGCAGTAACAGGTCCGGTAGTCTACTGGTTTATTGCGCCTTATTATGCGTAAAAACGGATGGCTATAAGCTTAGTTCTTTAGCTGGGTCCCAAAAGTGTTTGCTAAAATTTTGGATGGTTTCATCTTTGACTACAACGCCTTCTTTTTCAAGTAATTCCTGCATGCGTGTTGGCGTTTCAAAATGCGCCTTGCCGCTTAACATGCCATTTCTGTTAACGACTCTTTGCGCGGGTACTTTAGGTTTAATAAAATGTGCGCCATTGAGTGCGTAGCCAACAGCTCTTGAACTTTGTTTACTTCCTAAATAAGCAGCAATAGCACCATAGGTAGTTACACGTCCTTTGGGAATAAGCCTGACCACCTGGTATACCAGTTCAAAAAAACTGGGACTGTCTGCTTTATTGCGGCTCGCGGAATTCATGAATTTCTTTATTGAGGAGCATTTGTTTACGGGGCTCTGGAACCGCTTCGTATGCATAAGGACAGTGTCTGCAACCGTGACCGCAACAGTATCCTTTTGCAATATGATAGGCTTCTGTAAATACAAAATTACCAGAAGGGTCTGTATAATAATCTACGTCTTTAATCAGGTTCTTGCTCACTTAATAAACTTTTTAATTGCGCATCTAAAGCCAGCGGCAATTCTTTGTTAATGGAAAAAGACAAATAATGAATACGGTTGCTGCCTGCAATATCTAAACCCTCGTAATGCGTTTTAATGTGCAGTTCAGGTTTAATGTTTGCGCCTGCGTATACATTGTCCATATCCTCTAACAACGGAAGTTCAAATAAGTTGATAACAAGCTTGGTAAATTGATATAAATCTGGGCTATCAGTTTTTAAATGAATAATCCCCCCGGGTTTTAGTATTTGCTGGTATAAGCGCAAAAATTTAGGGTGGGTAAGTCGCTTTTTAGCCTTAGAACCACGAAGTTGTGGGTCCGGGAAAGTGATCCAGATCTCATCTATTTCGGCAGGGTTAAAGTAGTCAGGTACTTTATCTATTAAGGACCTGATAAATGCCACGTTTTTAAGGCCCTGTTCAAGTGCATTTGTAGCACCTCTCCAAATCCGGTTGCCCTTAATATCGATGCCTATATAATTGCGGTTAGGGTGCATTTTACCCAGGCCTACTGCATATTCTCCTTTGCCACAAGCCAGTTCGAGTGTTATGGGGTTATCGTTTTTAAAAAACGCTTTCCATGTGCCCTTAGCATTAACCGGGTATTCAAATACGTTTTCGTACCCTTTAATGGCTTCAAACCGGATTAATTTTTTCTGTCCCATGGGTGCAAAAGTAAGTCAATGCTAATATCTCTAAAAATTATTATAAATTACAATCATTAGAAGATCTAAACCACGTTTTTAAGATGGCAAAGCAAAACATTTTTGATGCAATTGTAGTAGGCTCTGGAATTTCTGGAGGATGGGCTGCTAAAGAGTTAACAGAAAAAGGACTCAAAACAATTTTACTAGAAAGAGGTCGAAACGTAGAGCATATCAAAGATTATGAGGGCACCGAAAAAAATCCGTGGGAATTAGAACACCGAAATGGATCAACGCAAGAAGACAAAAAAAATTCACCTATACAAAGTAAGTGTTACGCTTATGATGAGGTTTCAAAAAAGTTTTTTGTAAACGATAATGATCATCCGTACAATCCAGTAAAACCTTTTGATTGGATTAGAGGTAATCATGTGGGTGGTCGTTCACTCATGTGGGGCCGTCAGAGTTACCGCTGGAGTGATTTAGATTTTGAAGCCAATGCAAAAGATGGTCATGGAACGGATTGGCCAATACGTTACAGCGATTTAGCACCATGGTATAGTTATGTAGAAAAGTTTGCCGGCATTAGTGGCAATAGAGATGGACTTTCTATGTTACCCGATGGTGAGTTTATGCCAGCTATGGAAATGAACTGTGTAGAAAAGCTAGTAGCTGGTGAATTAAAAACAAAAATGGGTCGTCCTATGATTATAGGACGCTCAGCCAATCATACGGCTAAAATTGGAACCCGTGGCCCTTGTCAATTTAGAAATAAGTGTCATCAGGGTTGTCCATTTAGTGGCTATTTTAGTTCCAATGCGGCTACACTTCCTGCTGCTTTTGCAACGGGTAATTTAACACTTCGCCCAGACGCTATCACTACCGAAATTTTATACGATAAAGAAACCGGCCGTGCAAAAGGCGTGCGCATAATTGATTCTAATACCAATTTAACGGAAGAGTATTATGCAAAAATTGTTTTCTTAAATGCGTCTACCTTAGGCACTTCACATATTTTACTCAATTCTGTTTCGGAAGTTTTTCCAGAAGGTTTTGGTAATAGTAGTTTGCAAGTAGGACATAATTTAATGGATCATCATTATGGTGTAGGTGCTTCTGGTACCTACGAAGGATTTTTAGATAAGTATACTTATGGCCGTCGTCCAAACGGTATTTATATTCCTAGGTTTAGAAACTTAGATGGTGGTTCATCTGCTGGCTATGTGCGTGGATTTGGTTATCAAGGTGGCGCGGGCAGAGGCAGACAAGAGGGAGAGGGTATTGGCCAGTCATTTAAAGAAAGCATCACAGAGGCAGGTAACTGGTCCATGGGTATTGGCTCGTGGGGTGAGCACTTGCCTTACTATGAAAACAAAGTAACCCTTAGTAAAGATAAAAAAGACAAGTGGGGTTTACCGTTACTTGACATTGACTGCGAGTTCAAAGAAAACGAAATGAAGATGCGCGTGGACATGAAAAATAGCGCAGCAGAAATGTTAGAAGCAGCAGGTATCAAAAATGTTTCTACCTACGATACCATGCCAGCACCCGGATTTTGTATTCATGAAATGGGAACGGCGCGTATGGGTAAAGATCCTAAAACCTCTGTGTTGAATAAGTGGAACCAAATGCACGATGCAAAAAATGTATTTATTACCGACGGTTCATGCATGGCATCATCGGCTTGTCAGAATCCTTCATTAACGTATATGGCGCTTACAGCTAGAGCTACTGATTTTGCTGTGAGTGAATTAAAAAAAGGGAATTTGTAATCCGGCCCAGAAAATAAATTCAGTAAAATTTATATAAATTATTAAACTTATATAAATAAAACTAGATTTGTGATACAATCCTTTTGAATGTATCAATCTAGGTTACGGCGATTCATTTATTTACTGCCCATAATTTGCATGCTGTGGTCTTGCAAAGCTTTGCAACCTTTTGGTTCGTCTAAAGGAAAAAACAAAATAGAAGGAGAGAGTTTTGTGCTGGCTAGTACCAATCCTGCTAATTTTTTATATCCTTTTATTCGTAAGGGTTCCGTTACGGTACGCAATACTTATTTGCCAACCGATTCTGCTAGTATAATTTACACAGAAGGGATTGACTATACCATCGATTATAAAAAGGGGCGTATTACCAGAACGCCTGGTTCACGTATACCTGATTATTCGAAACATCCACTATTTGAAAAAACAGATTTTGACCAAAACAACTTTTCAAATTATAGTAACAACCCCTATTTTGTTTGGGTCGATTACGCTTCTAAGCAAAAAAGTATTTTTGCCGGTAATGTTTCTCCGGAAAATCAATTGCCAAATTTTACGGCTAAGCTAAATAAAGGCGAGCCTGTTTTAGTGCTGTCTTATGGCAATAGTATTGCTGCTGGTGCCGAAGCAAGCAGCCCTCAATTTAGATTTCAAAACCGGTGGGTAGAATATCTGAAAACCTTATTTCCTAAAGCCACCATCCAACTTCAAGATGGATCTTTACCTGGTTATACCACAGTAGAAGGGATTGCTAAATGGGAAACGTTTATTGGTAAAAAAAATCCGGATTTGGTATTACTAGGCTGGGGAATGAATGAGGCTAATATTGGAGGAATTACCCCAAAAGAATATCAAAACAACCTGGTTAAACTCGTTCAATTAACAAAGGAGCAAAAAAATGCAGAAGTTATTATTTATTCATGTTTTAGACCCAACGATAACTGGCATTATTCTGGTCATTCCATGAATTTATATACCGATGCTGCAAAAGAAGCGGCCGCAATTAGTGGTTGTGCCTTTGTAGATGTGTATGCTATTTTTGAAAAGGTATTTGCCCGAAAAGATCAACCTTCTTTATTGAGTAACAATATCAATCACCCCAATAATTTTGGCCATTGGTTGTATTTTCAGACGTTTAAGTGGTTGAAGTTTTAATATGGTGTTTTGGTTTCTAGAAATGCAGACATTGTTTTTAATATTAATCATATATAATTGATAATCAAGGGTATAAAAATATATTATTTATGTCATACGTTAATATGCAAATTAATTAAAATATCATTCGAAATTATCCTACAAACTTGTATATTCATAAATTATAAAAAGCTTTTGATATGATGAAAAATATTTTGCAGGGAATAGGGGTTGTTTTTACACTTCTTGCATCTTTTTTGGGCTTAATGTATATTCTAAAAGGGGATGTTATTTTTAGTGCAATTGTAAGTCTTGTGCTTGTTGTGATTGAATTTTTCTTGATTGAAAAATTCATAAAATCTAAAGAAGAGATTACAAAAAATAGATTTTCAACATTATCAATCTTGCTTTGGTCTATATACGGGATTATAGCTATTCCAACTAGCATTTTTTTAATGCATACGCTAACTGTTGAGATTTATGCCAAGCCAAATGTTCAGAGTGTTGCTAATAAAAAAGTTGAGGATCTTACCAAGATGGTTTCCACATTTAATGCAGCAAGTGATGCATCTTATTTGACATTTAGTATTGATTTAAATAACAAATTAACGGATTATACTTTTGATAAAAGCGATAACCGTAAAAGTATATTAAAATCAGTTCCATATAAAATGTCTGATGAAGAGCTTAATAATATTAATAGCGAAAATATTGTTCAAACAGTTGACAATTCTATATTGGCAAGAAAAATGAAGCTTTTAATTGTTGTCGATTCTGTAGTAAAAACAAATACTAAGTTTCTAAAAAAATATAAAAATGTTTTTGATAAATGGGCTCATTTTCAAGTGAACTATGCTTTTTACGAATTGGATAATTTATTGAAAAAAAATAAAGACATTTTGTCAAACGGCTATAAAAAGTATATTGTATTTCCGGGCGCTACAGCATTTGAATATACGTATAATCAGGACGAAACAAATTTAACTAATCCGCTAGTTTTGTTTGGACTTTATAAGCCTTATGGACTTTTTTTGGCAGTGCTCTTTTTCCACTTTCTCATATTACTACCCTATTTATTAACAGATACAGTTGGGACTTACGCTAGTGGAAAGAAAACTGTGAAAGGTGGGGGTAACTCGAAAAATAGCGGTGGGATCGAAATTTAATTTAAAACAAATCTTGCAATGGATAAACGCGTCAAGCTAAGTATTTTACTTACTATAAATAACATGAAATTAAATGACCTGGTAGATTTCGTTAAATCAGGTGATATCTCATTAGAGGAAATGATTGATAATGGATTGAACCCATTATTAGTTTCTCAAGTAGAAGAACATTTTAAAAAAGAAAGTGAGCGCATTGTTACCGAAGAGGACATGATTAGGAGTTGTCAGTTAATTGAAAATGGTGAGGTAAATGCTATAAAAGTAAGAGAGATGTTACTTTCTGGAGCTGTTACTGAAGATCTTTTATTAAAGCATACTTCCCTTAGTCAAGATATGATTTCGAGGATAAAAAATTATCAAAAACAACAAACACCCTTTGTTGAATGGAAAGATTTGCCGCCGCTTAAATCAGGCTATACTGATTTGTATTTTTTAGGACAACCTGGTTCTGGTAAATCATGCATCTTGGCTAGTATATTCTACTATCTAAACCTAAACGGTATGATAATCGATAATGTGCATAATTTGAAAGGTACAATTTATCGTAATCAATTAGTGGATGAGTTTAGTTATGGTATCCTTCCAGATTCTACAGCAGTTGACGGTGTAAATTATATTCCTATAGAACTTCAAAACAACAGCGAGGAGTTCAAAGGCAGGAAGCATCCACTTAATTTTATTGAAATGAGTGGGGAGTTGTTTGATAAAACATATAAAGGCGGAATAAGTATCGATAGTATTGCTGCTAAAGATTATTTAAACAATACCAACCGAAAACTTTTGTATTTCATTCTGGATTACCATCAGTATGAGAAAAGCAAAACAGTTGCTATGGGGGCCTCGCAATCAAATAAACTACAGGCAGTATTAGCGCTATTAGATCAATATGGCACCCTTGAGCATACCGATGGTATTTATATTGTAGTTACTAAGTCAGATTTGTTTCCGTACGGCGTTAATCAGAAAGAGTATGCTGCAAACTTTGTAAAAGAAAATTTTAAAGGACTGATAACTAATTGTAAAAACTTACAAGAAAAGTATAGAGATAGGTTTAAAATTATTGTTTATCCTTTTAGTATTGGCGATGTTAGATTCCAAAACATGTTAGTTAATATAAATCCAGAGTCGCCTGAAATGGTAGTTGAAGACATAATTCAACACTCGTTTATGACAACCAATTCTATAAAAAGAAAATTTTTTTCATAAGATATGTTAAGTCAAAAATCACATATAGGGTTTGTTATTTGGGGCGTTAGAAATGGCTTTGAAGTTATGCTTGCCTCAAACCTGTCGGAGGTTGAATTTCTAAAATCAGATGTTGTAACTGATAACATGCGACAAGTTTGTAACACTACCTCCGAGACATTTTATTCAATACATCGCAACAGTAAATTTGGTGTAATTACTATTTACCACTCTGATGCAAAAGATATGGTAGGCCGTAAAGCTTATGTTGCAATTAGCCTTTATATTCCGGTAACCCATCAATTTATTGGCGATGTTGGTCTTGTTCTTAACCACTTGAAAAACTTCTATATTCAAAAGCAAGCAGATTCCTATGTAAACATGTTTACTGCTCAAATGTTTACAGAGCAATACAGCACACTAGATTGTGAAAGAAACAATGGCTTTATTATTCCAGGAAGCAATAAGGGATATTTAAAATTCAATAATTTAAACGATATAAAAGACCGGTTTAGATTATTAGATATCAATGGTTATCAATCCGCCTTTTTTATCCCATCATCGGTAACAGGACCTGAAAATCAACTTCAGGGTTATCAATTAATTAATGGTTTTAAAGATACAATCAGAATTATTATAGAAGGGTTTGATAGTAGTAGGCATAAAATAATGTATAACAATGAGCTTATTAATAATCTTGGAACAAACTTTTCTTTAGAAGTCAAGCCTGGTAATGAAATAACTTTTATTGATTTAATAAATAATCGAAGACAGAGTTATTTAAGATTTACGCCTGATCAAGTAATTAATTTAGTTGCTTTATTTCCAGTTATAATTACTAAATCATATGACTTTGAAAGTAAGGACCCTTTAAGTTTTACGTCCACCCAATCTACAATAAAGAAAAAAGAAAATAAGGTAGGTAAAATTTTACTTGTTTGCGGTGCATTTATAAGTATTATCGCTTTGGTAGTTGTAGCCACTAAGGGCGATGAATTTACATTCCCGAGAATGCCATGGGATAAAGTTGAGGATACCCCACCAGTTGTGGTAAAATCTGCCGGCGGTAATCAGGAAGTTAATAATGATAATGAAGGCGGGTTACCTGAAAATCCATCTTTTGAAACTTATTCCGAAAAGGTTAGTGTTTTATACAGCAGAAAGGAGTTAAGAGCAGAAGATATTGAAAAAATTAAAAATTCCATAAAACCTGATGGTATAAAATCTGTTGATTGCACTGCTCCTTTTCAAGAGGTTAAAGTAAGTTATGATACTACTAAAATAAAAGAAAGTAATGTTATATCATACCTAAAAGAAATTAAGTTAAGAAAATTACAGGTAGAAAATATAAAACCACCGAAAGTTCCTAAACCTTCTAAAGTAAATGAAACTAAAAAAAAGAACAGAACATTTAGGTAAATCTATATTTAATATTTCATAATATGAATGAATCTATAAAAAAGTTAATAGCATTTTTAGGCGCATCGCTACTGATTGGAATACTTATTTTTATGTTTTCTGGAGGAGGCGATAGTGATGATGGGTCTGTTAATGATTCGATTGCTGTAAAAGAATTTAAATTAAAATGCGATTCTTTAAGACTAAAAAAGTGGAATCAACAAAAATACAAGAGTCTTAATTCAGCTTTAGTTGCAATGAAGTCTCAAGAAATTTTTAATATTCAGGAGGTATCAAATATTAAAATTTATTTAAATCAAGCTTATGCTACTACGCTCAAAGACTCTTGCGCAAGTTGGTTAAGAACAAATGGGAATGATTGTGATAAACAGTTATATTCTGAAATGCAAACGCTAGCCGGCATTTCAGAAACTTCAAAAATGCTTTCTTCGGAAATCCAAATCATGAGAGCTTATTTTTCTGCTTTACTAGTTCCGTCAAAAATTAGACTCTTTACACAGTCAAATTATACTTCAGAGAAATACAATAGTCTTATTTCGGAAATAAATTCAACTGCAAAAAAAGCAGAAATAAGGCATTTTTCTTCCATGAATAGAGTTGCGTCTGTTGGAATAGGAGAACTTAATAATTTTAAAAACTATGTAGAAAAGTTTGATGGCGCTTATGCATATTATCTTGACAGGGCAGATGTTGATGCAGCAGATTATCTACAAAATCTTTGTCCAGATAAAAATCCTAGAACAAGACAATATAACTATTATCTACAAAAGTTATCAATAATTGAGAATCTTTGTAATTAACAAACTTAAAATCGTTAAAATGAAATATTTTCTTACAATCGCAATAGTCTTACTCAATTTGTTTTCTTCCAAAGCGCAAATTAACGACACTAAAGTTATTGATAGTATTCATAAAGGCATAAAGAGTATTAAAGCAATTTTAGATGATAAAGAAGCCTACAAAGAAGAAGTAAATAATCTAAAAAGGCAACAGTTAAGAGATTCTATATCATTATATAGAAAAGATGCTGAAATTTCTAACTTATTATCTTCAGTCGAAAATTTAAAAAAAGAAAAAGTAGATTTAAATTCTAAGAAAAAAGAATTGCAAGATAGTTTACTTTTTTTAAAATCTGATTATTCGACTTTTTTTGATAAGCAAATCGAGATTTTTTTAAAGGAAGAATTTGATTCAAAAAGTAGTCGTTTGTTATTAAGCAATAATAGCTTAAAAAACTTTTTTCAATTAGCTCAAAAGTCTTATGCAAAGAAATTGACTCAACTCGGTTATTTTATCGAGATTTATGACTCGATTTCTTTCATATATAAATTGTTTGATTTGCCATATAATGAAATACAAACCAAAGAGGCTTTAAAAAAAATAGAATCACTTATCATTTTAGCAAAACAAAAAATGCCTGCAAATAAAATTGTATTATCTGAATTAGAAAATTTATCAGAAAAAACAAAAGATTACTGCAAGAACACGTTGGATCTTTTTAATCATTTTTACACATATGCCGCAATTGCTAAACAGGATGCCAATCAGTTTAATAATAAAGCAGCGATGGGGTATTACTATGCTTACAAATACAGTTATTTACTCGATTTGCTAAATAAGTTTCTTGATGATCCAACTTATAGGTCTCAATTTGAGGACAAAGATAAAAAAGAGCAATTTAAAATTAAACCACCTTTTACTTGTAATTAATCAATTTATTTAAATCTCATGAGAGACGCAATCACTTTTATTGCCAATTCGGGTCTTCAGTTTTATCATTTTGATATGAGACTGGATAGTGCGGCTCAAAAAGCAAACAAATTTCGTTATGTAGAACGGTTTGATTCACTACGAAGAAAGTTTTGGCTTGATGAAGTTATTGCTCTTCCCGGTGACGATGACCTTTATGCAAGAAAAGGAGAACTTGAGCAGTTGGGATTCATTTCAGCCACTGGTAAACTTATTACTGATTCAGATTTTTCGGCGGTTGAAAAAATTGATGAAACAGAATTTTTCGAAGTTGGAAATCTAAATCAGGTCTTACGTTATTTTGAAAAAAAGTGGATACCTATTCCTTTTTTCAAGAAAAATAATATTAGTAATCAGTTTTTTGGACCTACAGATTGGGTAAGGCTTTATTTTGAGCGTATCAATGAAACCATGATCAAAGTAGTACTTGTTGCTGATACTTCTACCTCTGCAGATCCTAATGATACAGTTAGTCCATTTGTTCATGAAAATCCAAACGAAAATATTTTTTCAATATGTTCAGATGATAAATCTGTTCTTGGCTTCTTAGATAGTCTTAACAATTGTGAATGGGTAGAAGATTATATTTCTAAATTATTTTATGCTCGCGAAACAGAAATGGAGCAGCCATTTCTTCGTCATATTGCCAACTATATTTTCTTTATGAGAATATTGAGGAGCATGGGTGATGTGCCTCAAATTCATTTGTTGTCTGATCAAGTTGGTTTCATCGATGTTGACTTGGTGCTTGATGTTGGTAATAGTAAAACCTGTGCAATTTTATTTGAAAATGCTTCTGGACATTCATTTAATTTTAATTCGGTAAAAAAACTAAGTATACAAGATTTTGGAAACCCTCATCAGGTCCATCCAGAATCTTTTTCTACGCGGTTAGTATTTAAGGATGCTACATTTGGCGCCTTTAATACCGAACTTAATCAAAATAATAAATTTCAATGGCCTAGTCCAGTAAGAATTGGTAATGAAGCTGAACGTATTTTGAATGATTCTAAAGTTGAGTTGCAATTAACAAGGGAAGTTAAGTCTTACAACTCAAGTCCTAAGAGGTATTTGTGGGATAACCACGAATCTTCATTTGAATGGGAATATCATTCTGATGATATTAATATACCCCCAACAAGAGTTTATAAGAAGGGCATTTCTGAACAATTAAATTCAGACGGAACACTTTGTTTGGATAGTGTGTTTGGTTCTAGATCAGTTTTTTCGCGAAAATCATTGTTGACTTTTGTTTACCTCGAACTTTTTGCTCAGGCATTCAGGCAAATTAATTCTATGGAGTTTAGGAGTTTACACGGTAACCCATCCATGAAAAGAAAACTACGAAGGATAATTATTTCATGTCCTACAGCAATGATCAAAAAAGAGCAAATTGCATTGAGGCAATCTGCAAGTCAAGCTATAACAATGATAAATCGTTATCATGGCTTAATTGATGCTGTTCAAAATACACAGATAGACGTATATGATCATACTGTAGAAGTAATTCCTTCAGTTAAAGATTTAAATCTTGATTTGTATAATCTTGACAAACGAAAGGATTGGATATATGATGAGGCTACAGCGCCACAATTGGTTTTTCTGTATGGTATGATCAAGCATAAGTTTGATGGTAATCCTGACTTATTTTTTAATCTTTATGGAAAACAAAATAACAATTCTCTAGATAAAAAAAATAAGAATCGCACTGTTACAATAGGTTCTATTGATATTGGTGGCGGTACTTCTGATTTAATGATTTGTCGTTATAGTTATAATTATGATGAAATCACTCAGATTACTCCTGAGCCACTCTATTGGGAAAGTTTTAATTTAGCTGGAGATGACTTATTAAAAGAAATTATACAACAAATTATAATCGAAGGTACAGTATCAAATGAACAAGATCGAGATTGCAGCGGCGTAATTGAAAATCATGCTAGACAATTAGGAATTCCTGAGGTTGCTAAAAAGTTAAACGGATTTTTTGGTAAGGATAGCAACAATATTGGTTTTAAAGGGAAATTGATGCGCATTAACTTCATTAACCAAATTGCTATTCCTATTGCACTTCGTTATATGGGTCATGCCAATAAAGAAGGCGATCTGTATTTATCTTTTAGTGATTTGTTTACAACAAATCCGCCAGGTAAAGAGTTACTTGATTACTTTGAAAATCACTTCGGTTTTCGTTTTGAGGATATTCGTTGGAAATTATCTCCGAGTAAAGTTAATGAAATCACTCAATCTGTTTTTTCAAAGTTAGTTGGTCAAATTTCTGGTTTGGTTGGATTGTATAATTGTGACATTGTTATATTATCTGGAAAAATTTGCTCTTTTCAGTCTTTGGAAAATCTTTTTCTAAAGTATCATCCTGTAACGCCTAACAGATTGATTAACCTCAATAATTATTGGATTGGCAGGTGGTTTCCATTTGCAGACAATAATGGCTACATAACCGATTCGAAGACCGTTGTTGCTGTAGGAAGCCTGATATCTTACATGGGAGGAACTGCACATAAGTTAGATAGGTTTAAAATAAACAATCAGCATCTTTGTTTAAAGTTAGTTTCAACTGCGGACTATATTGGACCTGTAAAACAAGGTGTGATTCAAGATGTAGTTTTACATGCCAAAAACAGTGACGGTACTTTGATAGCACATACTTTACCTTTTCAAATAGGGTTTAAGAATATTGATTCTATTCATTATCCTTCTAGAAATATATATGCTATTGATTTCAATGATCAGAAAATTATTGAAACATTAACTCGAAAAGGGACAACAGATGCATCTAGATTAAATGATGCAGTTGAAGCCTTTAAGCATAAAATTCGATCACGAATGCCATTGAAATTTACAATATCAAGAGAGTTTGATAAAGATAAAGAGTTGGTTGTTATTTCTGAAGTAACGGATAATGAACAGGATGATATTTCGAAAAGTTATTTTGAACTGCATACGCAAACGTTGCCTGAAACAACTGGTTACTGGCTTGATTCTGGCGAATTTACTCTTAATATTAGAAACTAGTAGTAATGCAAAATATAGATAAAGCTAAGGTTGAAGATATCAGAAGTAATTCTGACAAACTATATTCACTTTTCAATGATACCGATAAGTGGGTTGCGGATAATTTAAAATTTGAAGAAGGCGAAACACTATCCATACGGATTAAGGATGGTAGAAGGGTAGTTAGAAAAATTAGACGTTCATTAGATTCTAAGCCTGTATTTGCTTTATTTGGAGCAAGTCAGGTAGGAAAATCTTATTTGGTAAAAAATTTATTAAGTGTAGATGGACAGCCCCTTGAAATTATGTTAGATGGTCAACCATACGACTTTCTAAAACAAATTAATCCGCCTGGTGTTGGTGCTGAAAGTACAGGAGTTGTTACACGCTTTTCAATAGATGCTGTTTCCATAAACAATGATTTCCCAATTCGCATCAAGTTGCTTGATGTAAAAGATATAGTTATTATTATTTGTGATGGATTTTTTTCAGATTTGAAAAAAATATCTGAATATCCATCTGCAGATGCTTTACATATTTTTTTGGAGTCTTTAGAAAAGAAATTTCTAACCCGTACAGAAGAACAAACAGTTTTAACTGAAGACGATGTTTTAGATATTAAGGATTATTTCACTCGACATTTTTTTAAGAGTCAACATATTTTAGATAGTATCGATTCTTCTAAATTTTGGTTGAGGTTATGTAAAATGATCTCAAAAATACCTGAATCCTCTTGGTCAGAAGCTTTTTCAATTTTGTGGGCAAATCAGCCATCACTAACAGCTCTTTTTGTTCAAATGGTTGAAGGGCTTTCTAAAATGCAATTCTCTCAAGTTGTTTATGCGCCAAAAGAAACAGTTTTAAGAGGTCATGGCGAAATTCTGGATGTACAGCGTTTAAAAGAACTTACTACAAGTAAAGCTTCTTCAAAAGTAATGCTACAATCGGGTGTCATTGTGGATGTTCATTTATGTACACTTAGTGCAGTAAGTTCTGAATTGACATTAACAATATCAAAAGAGGCTGGAGCACAAAAGCAATTTTTAAAAAATACGGATTTATTGGATTTTCCTGGAGCGAGAAGTAGGCTTGAATTAAGTATAGATTCAATTACAGAAGAATCTGTACCTGATATGTTTTTAAGAGGAAAGGTAGCTTATCTTTTTAATAAATACTCGGGAGATTACGAAATTAATAATTTACTTTTTTGTCTAAATGATAAACAGTTAGATGTTAATGAAATTCCATCAATTTTATACGAATGGATATCAAATAATATCGGGAATACTCCAGATGAAAGAGAAAAGACAACTAATAAGTTGCCAGTATCGCCTCTTTTCATTGTTTTTACATTTTTTAATAATCAATTAAAGTTTGATACAACCAATGATGATAAAGAAAATATTGATTATAAATGGAAGAATAGATTTGAACGATTTTTTGAGCAAGAGGTTGTTACTTCAAGTTATAATTGGCATTTGAGTTGGACTAGTAAAAGTCCTGTTTTTAAAAATTTCTATCTGTTACGAGATTATAAATACTCAGGTGATACTTTTTATGGATTTGAAGAAGTAGGGATAGAAAAATCTATTCGTGAAGACAGATTACAATTTGCTGATAAACTTAAGGAAAGCTTTGTAAATTTTCCATTTGTTCAGAGGAGTTTTGACAATCCTATAGAAGTATGGAATGAATCTGCATTACCTAATTCTGATGGAAGTCAACGAATTATTCAGAACCTTGAACCAGCCGCAAATAATTATGTGAAAATGCATAATTACACTGTTCAATTATCTAATCAGCGCAATGCTGCAGTTTCAAGATTGAGGAAGTACTACCATTCAGATAATCTTCATGAGAAGCGCAGAAATTCACTAAAAAGATCAACAGAGTTGCAAATTGAATTGAATAAAGTGTTTGGTAAAAATCCGATGCTATTTAGTCTTTTCATGAATAAGATTTTATTATCAGAAAGTGATGTCTATAATTACTTTCATGAAAATCTATCGACTTCTCGTTCTGTAGAGACTTTTGATGAGTATAGTCTATTTAAATCTCAGTATCCGATGTTGAAGGCGGAGAATTCTAGAGAAAAAAATATTCTCTTATTAAAAGAGCAATTATTTTATGAGTCTGATGTTGAAGTGGAACGATTTTTAGAAGATAATGGAATAAACTTAGATAAATTATTTGGTGTCAAAGTAAAAACAAGTGCAACTTCACTTGTTTTTGGATTGTTTGAAAAATGGAAAAATAATATTCAATATGAACAATTTCGAGAATTAATATCTGCGGGTTTGACACGCTACATGTTTGATTTTTTAGTTGAAACTATTGTTACAACAATTGAACATTTAAATTTACAAGAATTCCTAGTTGTCAATGTTGAAAAAAAGACACAACGTTTAGATATGGGCAGAGAAGCTGAAGAGTATCTTGCCTCATTATGTGCTAATTATATCAATGATTTTGTCATCAATGTGGGATTCAACTACATGAGTGCTGAAAGGCTTGAGGAGCTCAAACAAATAGCGTCCATTTACAATATTGATTTACAAACTGTGGTAGAGGAGGTTGCTATTCCTGATAAGTCTAGATTAAAAGATTTTTTTAATGCAGATAAAACAAGTGATTCATCTGGTTCTGCGGATTACACTTATATGATTGGTAGCTATAACAAGTTCTTGCTAAAGCTTAAGTTGGCCATATTAAGCAATTGTGGCTTTGTAAATTACGATGTTGAGGCAAATGATCAATTATCAAAGCTTCTTGAACAAATGGATATTTTGAATTTTAACTTAGAATAAGTTCGATATGATAATAGTTTATAAAATTGAAACAAACAAGTATGATCCTATTTCTTATGGGACTAATTATTTGTATAACGAGTTTGATAGAATTCAAAGCTTTTTGATTAAACAAAATGCACAACGCTATAAAAATATTTTAGCTAAGCCAGTTCTTTCAAATGGGTCTGTTCAATGGTATGCTAATTTTAATCAACCATTTTCAAGAATTAATGAATTAAATGCAGATGCTCAGGTATCAATAAAAAAACAATATTGGGAATTTCGGCAACATATTGATAAAGAAATCCAGCAGCTTTCTCTGTCACGTGAAACAGAAAAACAAAATTGGGGTGGCTTACTAAAAGAAGTTTTTAATGAAGATGATAATGTAATTCTTTCTGATGGAACCGATTGGTGTTTGTTATGGGGTTGGAAATTTCGCAATACACAAGAAAATTATCTTTCTCCCGAATTTATGCCTAAGCCAGTATTGCAAGAATCTATGGCTAAACCATTGTCAAGTAATAGTTCAGTTGGGGCTGGATTAACTCCTTTAGCCGTCCCATTGTCTAATGTTGCTAAAGATGTTGAAGATAATCTGTCCTCGCCTTCTAATGCCAACATTGTAAATAAAGCAAAGCCATCTTTATGGGATAGGGTTAAGCGTTTTTTGCGAACTGCGGTATATAGGCTTTGGGGTTTAATGTTTCTAATAATGTTTATTCTATTTCTGATGTGTTTGTTTAAAACATGCAATAATCAAAGAATGGAAGAGCGGTGTAAGGAGTTGGAAAAAAATAATCAAAGCTTATTAGATTTACAAAAGAAAGTACACGAAAAATGTATTGAGAAAAAGAAATGATAGATAATAATACACATATCATTAAAACAAATAGAAGAGAAAAATTCTGGTTCCATAATATTAGGGCTATGAATTATTTTGCCTTTAGGTATTGGTGGCTACTCTTATTGATTTTTATATTCTATATTATCTTTTGGTACTTTTTTTGTTTTAAAGTGCCCTATAAAAATGATTGCGATAGTAATTTCATTCCAACTGTTGAAAGTATAAAGGCAAAGTTAGATAGTTGTTGTGATTGTGCAGAATTGCCTATTTCGGGCCTTA
>Ga0102921_1000262_pt1 | contig 18416 bp, 20 predicted proteins | sample Colrivmeta156802_FD_78205 | JGI IMG/M metagenome (GOLD analysis project Ga0102921, IMG submission 78205) | Estuarine microbial communities from the Columbia River estuary - metaG 1568-02 | ecosystem: Environmental > Aquatic > Marine > Intertidal zone > Estuary | place: USA: Columbia River...
CCCCAAGCGTGCGCCATCGCGTATTTGCTTCAGAAACGAGCAGCACTCCGCTTACAACCGACTCCCCTGTCGCGACTCGTCCGACCAGCGTTACGCCGAGATTTTTCCAACGCCTGACAAAGCTTGCAAATCTCCGTACGGACGAATTGCTAGCCGTTGAGGCTGAGGATCACTACATACAGGTTCATTCGCAGCGAGGTAAGGAACTCATCTATTACCGTTTTGGCGACGCGCTGGAAGAACTTGCGCACCTTGATGGGCTGCGAATTCACCGCTCGGCGTGGATCAGCAAAAAAGCGATCGATCGTGTCGAGGGCGAAGGTCGAAATATGCATGTTCGACTCATCAGTGGCGAACGCATGCGAGTGAGCCTCTCCAACAGAGGGGCAGTACAAAACGTCAGTCGCGATCCCTGATTCTCGCGAACAAACAGGTTCAACTCGTTACCGGCTTTCGCTCACGCATGAAACGAATCATGCTCGGTTCGCTTTTACGAACTTCGGTCGGCGGCACCAAAAATTCAGGTAGCCGCTCGCGCACAAGCTCGTAGATTGCAGGTGGTACGGCATGTGCTGACTCAGCACTACCCGTAATAGCTGAATAGAGACAATGCCCGGGTCGGTCGCCCATTAGCATCCACGGCTGCCAGGGCCTCACATGCACCCAGTGACCGTCGTACTCGACGCTCTCACGCTTGGGATCAGCTAGCTCCGACCATCGAGCGTTGTAGCTCATGCAGTCGGACACCTGAATACGCGCACCGCTGCTCTCGCGCCTCCAGACCTGCGGATCGAGAGGATTGACCGCCCAGAAATGTGTGCGCTGCTCCAGCATCACGCGATCGCCGGCGCGCTGCCATGGCAAGATGAATGGCCGCGAAATCGGCGCGCTGCCATCCGCACGATCATAAAAACGCTCCTCTTTGATCTGCGGCAAGATCCAGCGATTGACGGCTGGATTGGCGATATGAAACGGCTCGACCGTTTCATTGAGATAAGGATTAACCCATCGCTCAAGCACCTTGCCAGTCGCCAAGTCGGTAAAAAAACCGCATTCTTTTTGCAGCAGTTGATATCCGCCCTGCTCCGGGACTGCACGCAAACGCTGCGTGCTCATACCAACGACGCCGACCAACTCCCGTACTGCCTCGCCCGGGACCGCCGCCATCAAGACACCGGTGTACCACCCATGCTTAAAACCCTCCGGTGCTAGCGTCGCCGTGAGTTTGGCCATGGCGAGAACATTGCCCTCACGGGTCGATAAATCGAGCTCTTCAGAACTCTTCGCGGTTCCTTCCGGGGAGTTAGCGAGAACCGGTGCAGCCAGCAACGATGCCCAACCAAATCCAGCAAGCACGCTACGTCGATCCATACTCATCCTCACTTCGATAACAAGTCGGGGTGATCTGTCCTCACGCGCTCGAGCAACCACGGCGGTATAGCGGCCGTATCGTCGATCCGACATTTGATGCCGACGATCCGCATGTCCTGCACGCCCTCTTGCCCCTGCATTCCCAACCATTCGACGAAGCTGTTGAGCGTCGTGTAATTGAACTGACAGTCAATCCACTCGCTCCGTGGACGCGAAAATTGCGCCTTGCGGATAGTGAAGGTTGCAAGCGATGCGGCGTATCTCGCAGGTCGTGCCAGTGAATCCCCGCTCGCTGCGCGTCCGGGTAACTTGACGTACAAGTCCTCGGTTAGCGCTGTTGTTCCGGCAATCTCCGCAAGCTTGGTGATTTCCCCTCGGAACTCGACCCCCTCAGGCAGGCTGCGCGCAGGCGTTATACCCTGCTTCGAAAAAATCAGCGTTTGCGGAGAGCGGTAATGCCGTGGCTCTACCGTCTTACCCGTGAAAGAATTGTTCAGTTTGTCGGCGGGGCGACCGCTGCTCGGGTCGCAGTAATAACCAGCCTCGTCGAGTTCCCACAACCACGAACCATCCGCCCGGCTCTTCGCCTGCGAACGACTCAATCCTTCGATACGGGCAATAGGTCGTGCTACCTCACCGGCAGGCTTGATCACGAACACCCCAGAGTAAATCCAGAGCACTGGCGCCAGATCTGGAGCGGTACGCATCCGAATGAACTCATCGAAGGTCTGATCGTCGATATGTGCCGAAGCAACGGAATCCTGAACCGATGCTTGTGCCGACCTGACGGCGGGCGCTAATGACAACAGGCCGAGCCCCGCGAGCATCTCTCGACGCGAGAAACCGTCACGCCACTGCATTTAGCCCCCCCAAAAAAGATATCGCCGACGTTTAAAGCATATATCACGAAGTTCTTCGTGCACTTCCCATTACATCGATTCCGTTGCACCCTGTGGTCTTGCGTACATTCAGAGAATCTCCATGCGAGCACTAGCCGGCACCATCACCTACTTCGGCCCAAGCGGAGAGAGCGGTCGCGAGTGGTTTGAAATGATTCCTCACGCAGCCGGGCGAACGCTGCGCGCGCTTTGTCGAATGGACGACGTCGACGTGTGGCGCGACGTGAGTATTTGCCTCGATGGCAACTCCCGACCACGGGACGCACATATTCGCGTGGTACAGGGCGGTATCGTGCGTGGCTCTATGAGCTACTCAACCACACCAAACGCACTCATCTACCACGGGATGACCGAGGAACACGGTAGCGTTAACGAGCGTATTTCTTTGTCTGCACCACTCGACTATCTTGGTCTTCATCCACTCGTTGGCGATGCGCTAATCAGCTGTCAAAGAGGTCGAGATGAGGCGGGTATTTTTCGCACCGTGCGCGGCTACACGAACTCGAAGTCTGCTAACGGCGAAATCGGTCTGCTCGCGTATCCCTCGGCGATCGAGGTCGCGTTCGTCGGCACAGAGACCGTCCGGACCGAAGCAGGCATCTTTGACGGCCAGCACTACCAACTACGCTGGCAGCCGCAGTGGCCGGTTGCTGATCTTTGGGTCAATGGCGATGACAGGCTTTTTCTTAGACTGACTTGGGACCTCAATCAATCACGCTATGAACTCACCGAACTTCGCACGCTCGCTTGAGCCGATTCTGGGCGCGCTGCGCCGCGGCGTCTTCCTCGCCCTGCTAGCGATGAATACAGCCAATGCTCAATCCCTACCGCTCAACATGCCGGCGAAACCGTTTGGCGAGCGGCCTCATCCGCCAGCACCGAACTACGCCGATGTGCGCCATTGGGCTGCGCTTCCGAGCCAACGCGATGCTGCAGACGTCATACCCGAAAACGATTTTTTTGGTGATCGACAGGAAAGCGCGCTGGTCGATGCGTTTTATATCCACCCAACGACCTATCGCCGAGCCGCGAGCTGGAATCAGCCGCTTGACGACGAAAGCACCAACCAATGGACCGATGAATCGGTGATCGCACGACAGGCCGCTGTATTCAATGCCTGCTGTCGCGTGTTCGCACCCCGCTACCGTCAGGCAACTGCGGCGGGCGTGGTAGCTCCGCCAGCGATGCGCGCAATGGAAGCATACGAACTTGCATGGGACGATGTTCGCGCCGCATTCCTGCACTACATGAAATACGAGAATAACGGTCGTCCTTTCATCATCGTGGGGCACAGCCAAGGGGCCGCCCATGTTGAGCGCTGGCTTAAAGAGTTTTGGCCCCAGCCGGCATATCGTGAAAAACTTGTTGCGGCATACGCGATCGGCGTTTCGTTCTCCGAAAAGACTTTGAGCGAGCTCGGCGGCGGAATCTCCGTCTGCGCAACACCGGAGGACACCGGTTGTTTCATTAGCTGGAATGCATTCGATCGAAGCGGTGATCCATCACAATACCTCGCTGCAGGCATCGATCGTCATCAGCAACGCCATGGAACACTCGAAGGCACCGCCGTCACCTGCGTGAACCCACTGACATTTTCTTTGGCTAAGCCTGCTGCAGCGGCGTCGACCAACCTTGGATCATTACCGGCACGGCGCGGCGTAGGCCTTGGCGATACACTCAGACAAGGGCTTGAGCTCCCAGCTACCGAAACAGGTCGCATCGGCGCCTCGTGTGAGGACGGCATACTTCTCGTAGACGGCGTTCCCAAAGAAGGCTATGCCATCGTTGCCCTGCCGGAAGGCATGCTCCACTTCAACGAATTCGATCTTTTCTATCAAAACATTCGCGCCAACAGCGTATTGCGCAGTGCGGCTTTCCTTCGAAAGCGACCATAATTATTCAAACAAAACGAGATCATGTCCATGAGCACACGACCATTAGCTCGACGTCATCTACTAACCGGAGCGCTCGCGTTAGGAGGATCTTCGGCACTGATGCTCGACACGCCCGAGGTTAAAGCGAGCCTGGCGGTTACCGAGCGATTGAATCTCGTCGATCCAGTTTCACGCGCTCGCACGTTTGCGAAGATAAAGGGCTCTTGCGCCAACGAGACCGTCTACACCTTCTGTCGACTACATCTTTATCTTTGGCTGAACGATGGAAATCTGCAGCCAATGTTGACCATGCAAAATCTCAATGTGGCTCAGTGGGAGGCGCTGCCCGATGGCAATCATCGTGGGATCATTCGTGAAGTCGGTGTGTACACGGCCTTTGATACCGATGAACCGGTTCAAGAGTGGCTAAATCCTGTCACCGGAGAGATACGCGAAGTCTGGCAGTTTTTCGGTGGGCCTTTGCACGTCCAGATCGGTCCAAACGGCATGGAAACCGGTGCAGAAGCCACTCTGAAACCACAGGAGATGCGTGCGGATGTGATCGGTGATCATGTTCTACTCGCAAACCAGTCGGCGTTCTCATTCCCAAGCCCATTCACCGCCGACAAGTGGCCGAAGGCAGCAGGAGGCCCGCAGTTTTTCTGGGACTCGCATTATTTTTTCTCGGCAAACATGAATGACGTCATTGATCCGAAAGTGACCAATGCCATTTCGACGGTGCAATTCCAAAACCTAGTCAGCTTTCATCCGTGGCTCGGTATGGGCAAGACACCGGGCAGAACCTACGGCAAAGGACTCGGAGCCAAGCTGCGCTCTCTAAATGATTTACCGAACGCCCCACGACGTTTGTTCGAAAAATTCACGCCGGAAATTTTCGATATCGCAAACTGGACTGAACCGCGTCTCGATTTTGTCGAGTACATGAAGAAACGTAACACTTGAAAATCACACGCGTACTCGCAGCGGCATTTTGATGACCGCGAGAGAGCGAGCTAAGCGAGTGGTACCGAGGGTAAAAATGGTGGCCGGAGTCGGAATCGAACCAACGACACGCGGATTTTCAATCCGCTGCTCTACCAACTGAGCTATCCGGCCATGCCCTTTACGAGCCGCCCCGGAATCGGGGCTGCGTATTAGACCCGCCGCCGCTGTGCGCGTCAAGCATGGGTGAGCGCAAGTCCTTGATTAGAAAAGGTAACAGTAATTTCACGGCGGTTCCGGGAAGGCTGCGTCTGCGGTAACTTAGCCGAAAGAGGCTAACTCACTTGGACCCACAAACCATTCTTTGGCTGAGCGCAGCACTCCTTGTCATCATCGGCTTGGCAGGCTTGATCTTGCCTATGCTGCCGGGAACTCCGCTGGTGTATGCCGGCTTGATTTGTGCGGCCTGGGCCGAAGACTTTCGCTACGTCGGGATATGGACGCTGGTCGCGCTGGGAGTGCTGACGCTCCTCGCCTACTTCATCGATTTTGCTGCCACCGCCTTCGGTGCCAAGCGCTTTGGCGCGACGCCAAGGGCTGCGATCGGCGCAGCCATTGGCTTGCTCGCTGGATTTTTTCTGGGCTTCGTAGGCTTCATCATCGGGCCGTTCATCGGCGCCGTCGTCGGTGAGTTGCTCGGCCAGCGATCCGTCACTGCGGCAAGCCAAGCGGGCATCGGTGCGACCGTGGGCTTGTTAATCGGTGGCGCTATCAAGATTGCACTCACGTTCATCATGATCGGTATTTTCGTCTTCGTACGCTGGATCAATTCCGGTACGACTTGATTGGGCGATGACGCAGCGAGACCACAGCACCAGCAACACATACCCCGATGGCAACCTGTTGATCTGCCCCGATTGCGGTCACGAATGGACGGCGAACGCGGCAGTCGATGCGGCCACCGCACCGATCGTGCGAGATTCCAACGGCACTGCGCTCGCCGATGGAGACGGCGTCATCCTGATCAAGGATTTGATAGCCGCGTATCTGAAAACAGTTTGATTGGAGGCCTCTGATGAATCGTATCTCACGTCGTTCTGCGCTCGCCGGCGCCGCGGGCCTTGGCTTGGCAACCTCGCTAGGATCGATCCACGAAGCATCCGCATCGCAGGCGACCGAGTTACCGAATTTCTCAGACCCTGTCATTGCGCTGCGCACGCACGTCAAACTCGTCGGCAGTCTCGCCAAAGAAACGATTTACTCGTTCATGCGCTTGAACATCTATGCCGATACCGGTGAGGGAAACTTCGTTCCCCTCTTCACGCTCAACAACATCCTTGTCGATCACTGGACGCCGAAGGGTGATGACCAGTACGAGATGCGCAAGTACGAGGTCGGTTTCTACTCGCGTTATGGCAGCCACGACATCCTCGAACACTTCGACAACCCGATCACGGGTAAACGGGAAGCGATCCACCAATTTCTGCTCGGACCAGTGCCGCGTGTTTATACGCCCGACGGCGTGATCGCGATGGGCTTTACGCCCAAGGCGCTGCCGATCGAAGTGATAGGTGATCGTGTGTTTTTGGCGACTGAATCCATCGAGAGTCGACCGGACATGGTTCACCCAGGCAAGACCACGTATGTGAACTCTTTCATGACGATGTCGGCGCCGGTACAAGATGTGTTGAACCCAGCCATCACATCAGCGCCATCTCATCTGCAATTGCAGAACAAAACGCGTTGGGCGCCCTGGATGGGCATGGGTGAACGCGCCGGCGGAACCGTCGCTCGCGGCTTCGGTGGAAAAATTCCGAGTCTCGAAGCGCTACCGAAGACGGTTTACGACGGCGCTAAACAACTCGTGCCCAAGATTTTCGAAACCGCGAGCTGGAACGAGTTCCTGTTCGAAGACTCGGAATATCTGAAAAAGCGCGAGTCGTGATCAGGTCGGCGCGACGTAGCCGTCGGGCTTCGCAGCGCCTTCGCCAAAAAGAAATTTCTCCATTTCGGCCTCGAGAAATTTACGTGCTTTCGGCTCGACAGTGACGAGTCGATATTCGTTGATGAGCATCGTCTGATGTGCGATCCAGCGCTGCCAGGCCTCTTTCGAGACGTTACGCCAAATGCGCGCACCGAGGTCGCCCGGATAAACGGGGCGCTCGAGGCCCGGCGCTTCTTTTTTGAGTAACACACACTGAACCATACGAACGGTTTGGGTCATCGATCTATTCCTGAGTCGAGGGCTTCGAGCAGCAGTTTGATGGGCGCCGGCAACCCAATACGAGGACTTGCCGACTCATGCGACAACTTATACCAAAGCTCTCTCTCGGGCTCCATCACACGCGCGGCAGCACTGGTGAGCAACGTGAACTCGAGCGGCTGGATCTGCAGATCAAAATGCGTGAAAGAATGCTCGATCACACCCAGTTCGAGCACACTCTCATTAGCCGTGAAATGATTTCGCACAAAAGCGCTTGCCGCACTGGCTGTCTCAAATTCCGGCAGACACCACAATCCACCCCAAATGCCGCGCGTCGGGCGGCGCTCGAGATAGACCGCTCCGCACGAATCGCGAATGATCGGCATCCAAATGCGCCTCGATCGGCGCTCCGCGCGATTCTTTCGGCGCTTCTTAGCAGGTAGTTCGCTTTGCCTGTGCATCGTGCGCGCGCCGCAGAAATCCGTCATGGGGCAAAGCACACAAGCGGGTTTGCTGCGGGTGCAGAGTGTGGCACCCAAATCCATGACGGCTTGCGTGTAGGTAGCTAGATCGTGCTGCGGTGTGCAGGCCTCCGCTAAAGTCCAAAGGTCATCGACGGTTTTTTTCGCTGCTGGATCGCCATCGATCAAAAACACTCGCGACAGCACGCGCTTCACGTTGCCATCGAGTATCGGATGTCGAGCACCAGTCGATAACGCGAGAATGGCGCCAGCCGTCGAACGACCGATGCCGGGCAATGCCGCCACGGCCTCGAAGGTGAGCGGGAATTCACCGCCGTGCTCATCGCGAACGACAACCGCCGCGCGATGCAGATTGCGTGCGCGCGCGTAGTAACCAAGTCCTGTCCAGAGGTGTAGCACCTCATCGATAGGTGCATCTGCAAGCGAGCGGACACTCGGAAAGCGCTGCATAAAACGCTGGTAGTAGGGAACCACGGTCGACACTTGCGTCTGCTGCAACATGATCTCGCTGATCCAGACGCGGTAGGCCGTGCGTTCGCGCTGCCAAGGCAAATCGTGACGACCGGCCCTCGCGTGCCAAGCGATCAGTTCAGGAGCGAATTGGGTGGTGATGGCATCGAGATCCACATCGCCATTGTAATGTCCAACCTGAGGTCAGCGACATCGGTCGATAGCGCGCCCACGGGCTAAGCACACTAAAACCCCTTAAACGGGGGGACTAATCATGGGATCTCAATCGAATGCGTTTTTTGCGGTACCGCAAGGTCCGCACGGCATGCTGGTCGAGGCCGATCGCGATGAACGAGCGCGGCAAGATTTTGTCAGAAGCTTCAAGGCGTTCATCCAGAGCGACATCGTTCCGGGTATTCACGCCACCTATCATCACGAAGTCAAACCGCTGCATGAGCAGCGTGCCGGACATCCCCCGCGAGATCGTCATGAGATCCGTCAGTTGATGACGCAGCATCCGCTCTTTCGAAACTACGCTTCGCTGCAGCGCGTGAGCCAGGAACTCTTGTGGGATGTCGTGCTCGATTCGATCGAGCGGACGTTACCGGATCTCGTCGCTCGAGCTCGCTCGCAAGGCAAACGCATGCAAGGCTCGCTGACACTGAATCCGAAACTGTCTCTGCCCAAATATGCCGTTGGCGTCGACATCCACTGCATGCCGGGTGGCTACGGCGGTGAAGGTGGCCCCGATGACGTCACCGCCGGCGCACTCTACGACCGCGGCGTCTATCTCTATGCGCTCGGCATGATGGGACCGATGAACGACGACATCGGTGGCTCGGCTGCGAAGTTCGTGCGTGATCGTTTCCCGGACTTCAAGCCGCGACGGATACTCGATCTCGGTTGCACTGTTGGGCATAGCACGCTGCCCTTTGTCGATGCATTCCCACAAGCCGAAGTGCATGCCATCGACATCGGCCCCTCATTGCTGCGCTATGCACATGCTCGAGCCGAATCGCTCGGCAAACGCGTGCACTTCTCGCAGCAAGACGCGGCAGCGACGAACTTTCCCGATGGGCACTTTGATCTCATCACCTCATCGATCCTCTTTCACGAGACATCGGCAAAAGCGCTACCTGCGATCTTGCGCGAGACCTGGCGACTACTTGCTCCGGGCGGAATCGCCGTGCACGGCGATCTACCACCCTTCTGGGCGATGGATGAATTCAACCAATTCATGCTCGACTGCGAGACTTGGTACAACAATGAACCCTATTGGGGCGCGATGCGCGAAGTCGATCAGGTCGCCCTCAGCATCAAAGCGGGCTTTGCTGCGGAGAATGTCGAGTTCTGCATGGCGCCCTCCGCATATCGAGCGGCGGCCGGACACGATCGCAACTTCGAGGCCGGTGAATTCGCGCCGGGTAATGCATGGCAAGTTTTGGTGACCCGAAAATGAGCATCTCCATCAAACGCAGTATCAAGGGACGACGACCCCAGTTCTTCGCGGATGTTGAAACCGATCGACTACAAGGCATGCTGATGGCGATGGCCACCGAGATGGCAGTGCTGTACGAGCGAGTCGATACGCTCGAACGGGTAGCCGCTCGAAAGGGCATCGTGCTGGCCGATGACATGCAGGGCTTCGAGCCCGACGAGAACGTACAAGCCGAACGCGAAGCTTGGCGACAGAAGTTTCTCGCACGAATCTTCTACTTGTACCGCGAAGAGCTCGATGACCGCCTCGGTCACGAGAACGACGAGCAGTACCGACAGTTCCTCAAGGATGTCGGACGCTGACCTCGAACCCGTCCGGAGCGTGGTGCATGACGGGGCAGAGACCGGAGCGTTCGATCTTCTTTGCTAGTCTTGTGCAGTTGTTTTGACCGGGGGTTTGCATGGAAGAGATCAGTCTTGCGCACGGGTTGCTGAAGTACCTTCACATCCTGTTGTTCGTTTATTGGCTCGGCGGTGATGCCGGCGTGTTCTACTCGAGCAAGTTCGTCACGAACACGAATCTGTCGCGCGATGCTCGGCTCGCGGCATTCAAGATCTTCATCAATCTCGATATGCTGCCCCGCTACTGCCTTGCGCTGATGCTCACCGTCGGCGGTGTTTTGGCAGAGTTCATCGGCTACGAGCATCCCCTATGGCAAACGATCGCGATCGTCGCATTGGGTCCGATCTGGGTTTGGGTGGTGCACACCATCCACGCGCGGGAAGGAACCCCTTTCGCCCGCACCCTCGCCGACTGGGATCGTCGATTCCGCGTATTCATGATCATCGCGATCATCGCCTCGGTCGGCTATCACTGGGTGACAGGTCCGCTGCAGCCTTATCCGTGGCTCGCAGCAAAACTACTGATTTTCGCTTTCTTGATCTTCTGTGGCTTCATGATCCGCTTGAAGATTCCGCCCTTCATCGAAGGCTTCAAAGTATTGGCCTCGACTGGGCCAACACCGGAGAGCGATCAAAAGATGACGGACGGCATGGGCGCCTGCCGCCCCTACGTGCTCGCGATCTGGGCGGGCGTGGCGATCTCGGCCCTCATCGGCATACTGAAGCCCGGGCAGTAAGCCCGAGCTGCGCTCATCGTTCGACTTAGGGAACGAGCACGGTCGAACCGACCGTCTTGCGCGCTTCGAGATCTTGATGGGCCTGCGCTGCTTCCGACAGGGGGTAGCGCTGGCCCACGTGCAACTTGACCTTGCGAGTGGTCACGGCACGGAATAATTCTTTGGCGGCCGCATCGAGATCTTCGCGCTTGGCGATGTAGGCAAACAACGACGGACGCGTGAGGAACAGCGAGCCGCGCTTAGCCAGTTCCATCGGCGACATCAGCGGCGGCGGACCGGATGCATTGCCGTAAGTGACCATTATCCCTAGCGGCGCAAGACAATCGAGCGAAGCGAAGAAAGTCTCTTTACCAACCGAATCGTAAACCACAGGCACACCGGCGCCCTTGGTGATTTCTTTGACTCGTGCGACGAGATCGTCCTTACCCATCACGAGAACGTGCTTGCAACCCTCGCGTCGCGCCAAGGCGACTTTGGCATCGCTACCCACCACGCCGATGACTTTGGCACCGAGTGCTTTTGCCCATTGGCACAGAATGCTGCCAACACCACCCACGGCGGCCGTCACCAGAATCCAATCGCCTTTCTTGACGCGATAAGTGCGTCGCAACAAATACTGCGCCGTTAGGCCCTTGAGCATCATCGCTGCGGCTTGTTCATCGCTAATCGCTTTCGGCAACTTCACGACGCGCGCCGCTGGCAAATTGCGCAATTCACAATAACTGCCCGGCTGCGTGTGCACATAGGCGACGCGATCGCCTTTCTTGAAACCTTTGACCTTGCGACCGACCGCAGTGACGACGCCTGCCGCTTCGCGGCCCAAACCTGCGGGCAGCGGCATCGGGTAGAGCCCGGTGCGATCGTAAACGTCGATGTAGTTGAGACCGATCGCCGTATGGCGCAGCTGCAACTCCCCTTCTGCTGGCGGACCCGGGTCGAAGTCTTCGTAGCGCAGCACGTCGGCGCTGCCGACCTCGTGGATCCGGATCGCCTTAGGCATCAGAGAGCCGACTCATCCGTCTCGCCCGTACGAATGCGTACGACGCGATCGATATCCGTGATGAAAATCTTGCCGTCGCCAACCTTGCCGGTCTTGGCGGCTTTGACGATGGCTTCGGTTACCTGATCGACGAGATCGGCGCGCACGGCCACCTCGATTCGAGTCTTCGGTACGAAATCGACGACGTATTCGGCACCACGGTACAACTCAGTGTGCCCGCGCTGGCGACCAAAACCTTTGACTTCGGTGACCGTCATGCCGGAGACCCCGATCTCCGAGAGCGCAGCGCGCACGTCGTCGAGCTTGAACGGCTTGATGATGGCTGTGACGAGTTTCATGTTGTGTTGCTCCCGATGCTGGCGCCGGACACGGCTTAAAAGGAATATTGCACCTTCCGTGCCACGACGGCGAGAACCTGCGAGCGCGATTTTTCCGCTACCCGCGCGAGTCCCACATCCGCAGCCGCACCATTATGGCGCAGCGTGATCCAAAAAGCGCCCGGTGGTGGTGCGCAATCCAGTGAATGGCCTATTCTCGACCGCCATGAGTGTGGTGATTATCGGGGCAGGACAGGCCGCTGCCCAACTGATCGATTCCTTGCGCCGCCGCGGCTATGCCAACGCGATCACCCTGGTGGGTGAAGAGGGTCTTCCCTATCAACGCCCGCCGCTCTCGAAGAAGTACCTTGCCGGAGAACTCAGCCTCGATCGGCTGCAGCTGCGGCAACGAGCCTATTTCGATGAGCACCGGGTCGAACTGCGACTCGGATGCCGAGCGACCGCAATCGATCGACACGCAAAGTGTGTGCGGCTCGATGACGGCGCGTTACTCAATTACGAGCATCTCATTCTGGCAACCGGCAGCCATCCGCGCCGCCTACAGATGGCGGGTGCCGACTTAGCCGGTGTTCATTACTTGCGCTCGTTGAGCGATGCGGATCAACTGCGCACCGAGGTACACGTGGGCCAGCGCGCCGTGATCGTCGGCGGCGGTTACATCGGTCTTGAGGTCGCTGCGACGCTGCGCCAACTCGGTATGGAAGTCACCGTGCTTGAGATGGCCGATCGCGTGATGAATCGCGTCGTCGCCGAGCCTGTCTCGCGCTATTACGAGCGCGAGCATGCGAGCCACGGCGTGAAGATCGAGTTGGGCGCACGCGTGTTGGCGCTGCAGGGCGACACCGGTGGGCGCGTCTGCTCGGTCGAAACAGATCGCGGCAGCATCACGGCGAACCTGGTGGTCGTTGGGATCGGCGTGTTACCGACCGATGAGCTGGCACAGCAAGCCGGTCTGTCTTGCGACAATGGCATCGTCGTCGATGACTATTGTCGAACGTCTGATCCGGCGATTTTCGCCATCGGCGATTGCAGCAATCATCCCTCAGCGCATTACGGACGCCGTATTCGACTCGAATCCGTCGACAACGCATTCGAGCAGGCGAACACCGTCGCTGCCAATATCACCGGCACGCCAACGAAACATGATCGCGTACCTTGGTTCTGGTCGGATCAATATCATCACAAGTTGTTGATCGTCGGGCTCGCCGATGGCCATGATCGAGCCATACTCCGTGGCGATCCGGCTAACCACAGCTTCTCGGTGTGCTATCTGCGCGGTGGTGAACTCATCGCCATCGACACCGTCAACATGGCCAAGGACCAAATGGCAGCGCGCAAGCTCATCGCGTCACGCATGCGACCAGACCCAAGCAAGCTTGCTGATATTTCGATCGCACTCAAAGATTGCGGGTAGCCGGCGGTAACTCGGGATATCTCCCGAGACGCGCGATCATGAAACCGGAGATCGCAAACAGCACGACATAGACCCACAGCACGGGCGTGTGGGTACCGAGCACATCGAAGGCGCGGTTGGTCGCGATGACGGCAGTGCCCGACCCAAAGGTCCAGGCAGCGTATTGCCATCCATAGTTTTCGGCGTAAGCCACATTGCCGAAATAGCGCGTGATCAGCACCGCGATCACATCGAGCTCAGCGCCGGCAGCGAGACCAATACAAACCGCCGCCACCAAGGCAGTGGTACTGCTGGCATCGAGCGCGAGCAGTACCACGCCGATGATCGGAAAAATGAGGATCGAAGCGGCTACATACGGTGCGAAATACCGATCCATCAGGAAGCCGGCAAAAGCACGCCCCACGATCAACGCGAGACCCAGGGCGCCTTGCACGGCCGCAGCCTGTGCAGGGTCGATGCCGCGAGCACGCAAGATCGGCACAAGCGGGATCAATACGCCACCGATCGCAAAGGCGAGCAGCAAGAACGCAGCGAACATCCACCAGAAGCGCGGCAATCGACGCGACTCCGTAGCGGTATAGCCGAGGCGAACGGGTTCGCCGAACCGTGCAACGCTCGTCTCGGATGAAATATCTTGGGAATCGCTCGGCACGCGCCCGTCGAGCCCAAGACCCACTTCACTCGGCGTATCGCGCAACTTCCACAACACGATCGGCAAGGTGACGAGCAGCGTGAGGATGCCAAGCCCGGCATAGGCGCCGCGCCAGCCGACGGCATCGATCAAAAATTGCGACACCGATGACAACACGGCGCCACCGATGCCGATACCCGCCAAAGCCGCGCCGAAGGCCTGCCCGCGGCGACGGTCGAACCATGCTGCAACAACACGCGAGTAGGCGATCGAGGAGGTGCCCGCACCGATGATGGGAATCAGCGCGAAGACGGCATAGAAATGCAGCAAGCTCGGCGTGAGCCAGTACAGTGATATCAAGGCGAGTGCAAAGAGGATGATGCCGATGATGGCCCAGCGACGAACACCCTGACGATCGAAGAGCTTGCCAATATAGAGCGATGACACGACCGTTACGATGGTGCCGATCAGCGTGACGACGGCGTATTCGGTTTGGCTCCAGCCAAACTCGGCCGTGATGGGGCCTTGGAAAATGCCTATGGCAAAGAGGTTGATCGAGGCGACGCCTGTCGCAAGACCCACCATCGTGGCGAACACCACACCGCGAGTTCCTCGCGGCAGCGCGGCGAGCACGGCGGCGACGATCGCCAAGGCGATCATGGCGCCTCGAAAGAGTGGTGCCACCAGCGGGGTCGACACCAGCAACACCAAGGCGATCGCAATGAAACGCCGATCGAAAGTCACTCGCTCCGGCTGCATCGTTCCCCCTCGTTGCTTGCCGCTACAATCACGCGAATCGACCTGATCATAGCCACTTCCGGCAGGAGCCGTCGAACTATGCGACCCACACTCATCATGAATGTCACCGCCACGCTGCTATTGGCCTCAATCGGCGCATTGAACTTGGCCGCTGCCGAAACCAAGCGCCCTCTCGCGATCGCCATCCACGGCGGCGCCGGGGTGATCGCACGCGAGCAACTCGGCCCAGATGACGGAGCGGGTTATCGCGCCGGGCTCGCCGAGGCGCTTGATGCCGGCTATGCGGTACTCGAGCGAGGCGGTAGCAGTCTCGATGCCGTCACGACGGCCGTGCGCATCCTCGAGGACAATCCGCTCTTCAATGCGGGACGCGGTGCGGTGTTGACGCATGAAGGACAAGCGGAACTCGATGCGTCGATCATGACTGGGCACGATCTAAAAGCGGGCGCCGTAGCTGGCGTGAAGCGTATCCGTCATCCGATCGATTTGGCGCGCAAGGTCATGGAAGACTCGCCGCACGTGATGCTCTATGGAGCGGGTGCAGAAGAGTTTGCGAACAGCCGCGGTTTCGAATTCGTGCCTAATGAGTTTTTCATCACGCCACTGCGTAAGCAGCAACTCGAGCGTGTGCTGCAAGGTCGTACGCAACCGCGCAACGAGTTATCGGGCCTTGGTACCGTGGGCGCAGTCGCCATCGATTCTGCGGGAAATCTGGCTGCAGCCACCTCGACCGGTGGCATGACCAACAAGCGCTGGGGTCGTATCGGCGATGCGCCGATCATTGGTGCGGGCACTTATGCCAACAACGCGAGCTGCGCGGTCTCCGCGACGGGCCATGGTGAATACTTCATTCGCTCAGTCGTCGCCTACGACGTGTGCGCACTGATGGAATACAAAGGCTACACCCTCGATCGAGCGGCCACGGAAGTGGTCAAAGGTAAACTCGTCGAACGTGGTGGCGAGGGCGGCATCATCGCCGTTGATCGTGCCGGCAATGTGGCGCTCGAGTTCAACAGCCCCGGAATGTTCCGTGGCATGCGCGACTCAGCCGGACGACGCGAAGTCGCGATCTACGAGAAATAGTCAGCCAAATATTGATCGAAGTCGCCGCGAGGCGCTGCCGCCATAGCCTCGGCTTTGCGCAGCGACTCGTCGGCTTCTCCGGCAAACCGACGAAGCACGGCTTCATTCGGCTGATAGAGGTCGAGAAAGTAGGCTTTGTGCGTTGCCGAAGTGCGTAGCGCCAGATCAAAGAAAGACTCGCCTGTATCGCGTAACTCACGGATGAGTCGCGCGGATGGCGTGAGCTCCACTTCCTTGATTTTGGCTGCTTGCACCGCGAGCGCCGAGCTATAAGGCTTGGTGGCATCTCCTTCGTCGAGTAACTCGCAGATACCCTGCATCTGATCGAGGATCTCCGAAGCCCACGCGAGCATGTCGACATCTCGACCATCGCGCTTGAGCGTGAGCCCGGGCTCGCGACCTGATCGCGCAACCTTGACGTGATTGGCATCGAGCGTTGCTTGCTCGTCACGATCGATCAACGGACTCTCACGCATTAAGCAAAATGCCAAGAATGCCTCGAGAAATCGCATCTTGTTCTGGTTGACGCCCACCGGATCGAAGGCACTGACATCGAGCGCCCGCACCTCGACGTATTCAACTCCGGCGCGGGTCAACGCGCGAGTCGGCCGCTCGCCCGAACGCGCCACGCGCTTCGGCCTGATGAATGAGTAGTACTCGTTCTCGATTTGCAGCAAGTTGGCGTTGAGCTGTCGGTACTCGCCATCAACCTTGACACCAAGCCGCTCGTATTCCGGATGCACGGTGGTCGTCGCGCGCGTGAGATCACGTACGTATTCCTCGAGGCTGTTGACCGATACGTCGACACCCGACTGGCTACGATTGCGATAACCAAGATCGCTCATACGCAAGGAAGTCGCGTACGGCTCCCAGCCCGTGCCGCGAGTGAACTCCGGCAACGTCTCGCCACGCGCCCGCAAGAACGATTTACACACAGTCGGCGATACGCCAAACAAATAAAGCACGATCCAACCGTGGCGGCGGTAGTTGCGCAGCAAATCGAAATAGCTCGACGAGATGAACTTGGAGCCAAGGTCGTGCGACTCACAAATGGCAGCCCAAGGCTCCCATAATTTTTGAGGGAAGGAGTAATTGAAGTGCACACCTGAGATGGCCTGCATGACTCGGCCATACCGAATGCCAAGACCCTCACGATAGATCGTCTTCATGCGCCCGACATTCGACGGACCATATTGTGCGATCGGTATGCTGGCATCGCCATCGAGCACGCAAGGCATGCTCGTTGCCCAAAGAAGTTCGTCCTCGAGATGACGATAGACGAATTGGTGCAGGTCACACAGATACTGCAGTAACTCCCAATTCGAAGTAAACGTCGGGGTGACGAGCTCGATTAGCGCTTCGGAATAATCGGTCGTGATGTGATCGTTGGTGAGCGCAGAGCCGAGCGCAGAGGGATGTGCGGTAGTCGCGATGCGACCTGCGGGCGTGACGCGCAGCGATTCTTTCTCGACGCCGCGCTGCCCCCCCTGCAATACGCGGCGCTCGCCTGAATTGACGAGCGAAGCCAAACGGCGTTCGAAGACGCGATCGATACGGGACGACATAGTAGGGTCCCTACCAGGGAATGCGACCGCTGAAGACCTCTCGAGCCATGCGGAAATCGCCGCGCAGGCTGTAGAGAGGGTGTTTGAAGGTGGCCGGTCGATTCTTCTCGAACACGTAGTGACCCACCCAGGCGAAACCGTATCCCGACACTAAAGCGGTCAAACACAGCATCGGCTCACGCAACACGATCGCCGCCAGAATCTGCAGCACGGCGGCCGAGGTGCCGATCACGTGCAACCGACGCGACGTGCGATCGGCGTGTTCACCCAAATAAAATGGGTAGAACTCTTCGAAGTTCCGGAAGCTCATGCGGCGCATCCTGCCGCATGGGGTGTGACAGGCGCAACCCGCAAGTCATAGACTTGTCACCTACCGATCCTGCCAACGGAGAATCACTCCCCATGTCGATGGACACCCGACGACGCCCGATCGCCGTGCTGACACTGCTCAGCGCACTCGCGACTCTCACTGCTTGCGCGACCAGCAGCGCTCCCGTTTCGACCACATCGAAGGCCAGCAAAGCCACCGAAGTGCCCGTTGCAACCAGCGTGACGACGGCATATCCCTCGACTTACGCGATCCCAACAAGTGCGCCCACCTTGATCCGAGGAGCCACTGTGCTCACCGGTACAGGTGAACGTCTCGATGGCACCGACGTTCTGTTGCGCGACGGCAAAATCGCCGCAATTGGGCGCAATCTAGAACTGCCAGCCGGAGGCAAGGTTGTTGATGGTCAGGGCAAGTGGGTCACACCCGGCCTGATCGACGTGCACTCGCATCTTGGCGTGTATGCATCGCCTGGCGTCGAGGCACACTCGGACGGCAACG
>Ga0102921_1000269_pt1 | contig 18131 bp, 18 predicted proteins | sample Colrivmeta156802_FD_78205 | JGI IMG/M metagenome (GOLD analysis project Ga0102921, IMG submission 78205) | Estuarine microbial communities from the Columbia River estuary - metaG 1568-02 | ecosystem: Environmental > Aquatic > Marine > Intertidal zone > Estuary | place: USA: Columbia River...
CGGGTCGAAAGGTTTCTGAAGGCACCATTGATAGTCCTAAGTATACAATAAACCTTGGGGGAGTTTGTGCTGGGGTATATTGCCTCAAGATTGGGGATTCAACCTATCGAATCCTGAAAGAATAAAACGTTCTTATTTGGGGCTAACAGGAAGGGATAAGGGATTTAAGGCGTCCACTTCATAGGGAGAAACTTCCTTGATTTCACCCTTGCTGTTTTTGACCAAGTAGTTGATGTAGTAATTTAAATCATTACCTCCCACTTTAATTTCCGTTACTACAACACGGGTTGAATCTGTTTTCATTATCGCAAGGTCACCCGGTTTAAGTTTAAGGTTCACTCCTACTTGATCGCGAAGTTTTGCATTGTGAACGAGAGATCTTAGGGGCCAGTAATAATCAACATGGTTTTTCAACGAATCACGATCCTTGCTGGTTTTTAGATATTGATTTTGAAGGGTTCCTAGGTTTTGATTTAAGGACTTAATTTTTTGATTTAAACGTTCTAGTTCCGATTGGTGCAATTGACCTTCGTTGGACATGGATCGAACGAGTAAGAATACCACAACAACCGTCAGAATGTTATAGAAACGATGGTAAGGATGAGTCGAATTTTATCTTTTTTTAGGTCATCAGTGGAGGCCATAGTGCACGAATTTGGCTTGAAGGTAATAATATTTTAGTGGATGATATTGCGCAAAAACTAATTTTTAAGCGTCGGTATACGAATTATTGTGGTTGAGCCAATGGATTAGCTACCTTTACTTTCAAAAAAATGGTCGATTATAATCCTAAAAACTGGTTAGGCTTCATTTTCTCCTTTCATTCCAGCGACACCATTCGGATTTTATGGAAAGAACTAGTATATATCGCCTTTTTAACGGCTTTAATTACCGCTTTAGAACTTCATTTCTTTCCCAATTCTAGCGTTCTTAAGAATTTAACATCCGTCTATTCCTTGCTCGGTTTTGTGATATCCTTGCTTTTGGTTTTTAGAACCAATACGGCATATGATCGCTGGTGGGAGGGCAGAAAAATGTGGGGATCGGTTGTAAACGATTCGCGGAATTTAGGTACCATACTCAGTGCGTTGCGCATTAGTCAAGAGGAAAAAGAACTTTTTAGGGTAGGAATTGCGGCCTTCAGTTTAAGCATGAAGGAACATTTGAGAGGGAACAAGACAAGCTTGCAGGGGGTATGGCAAGTACCCGAACACATCAAACATCAACCCTTATGGATCGCTGGTGAGCTCAGAGTACGAGTTCAAAAACTAATGGACGATGATAAAATTGATTCCCAACAATGGAAGCAATTGAACAAGCATTTGGATCAATTAGTAGATAGCCTTGGGGCTTGTGAACGCATTCGAAATACCCCTATCCCCTATTCCTATTCGCTATTTTTTAAAAAATTCATTTTTATTTATGTGGTTACGATGCCACTCGCTTTTGTGGAAGTTTTTGAATACTGGTCGGTCTTGATTTCCACTTTTGTGTTTTATGCATTGGTTTCAATGGAAATTTTGGCGGAGGAAATTGAGGACCCCTTTGGACTAGATACCAACGACCTTCCTCTCGACTCCATTTGTGAAACAATTGATTCCAACCTCAAAGAAGTTTTTACACCAAGACCATAACGAGAAGCTCCCCGAAACGAATGGAAAGGTAGAATTATACGCTTTGGCTATATCACCACCGAACTTTTTATTATTTTTGTGCCTCGTTAAATTAAAACCGTTACCGCAAAGTAACATTGGTCCTATAGCTCAGTTGGTTAGAGCACCTGACTCATAATCAGGTGGTCCCTGGTTCGAGCCCAGGTGGGACCACAACCCTGACGATAAATGTCAGGGTTTTTTTATGTTCAATTTTTAATGGGCGAGAAGCCTGTCCCAATACGAACAGTGTTCATCGTCGGGGAGCCCAGCTTTGCTCCGCTATAGCTATGCGAAAGCGAGGTGGGACCACGTAACTCTAAAAGCCCCTAAAAAAGGGGCTTTTTCGTTTAGAAAATCTGAATGATTTTAGTATTTCTTTAATAGTTCAAAAAGTTCCGTATTGATATAAAGCATTTCCTTCCAAACCTTTTTTGATTGAAGAATACCAATATTCTCAAGTTCCTTGAGGTATTTTGCTGCAGTAATACGTGAGATCGACAAGCGATTTTCTAAATATTCACTCTTACTGTACGGGTGCTCAAAAAGCAATTCGATCAATTCTTTACTGTATATTTTCGGAATCTCCTTCCTTGCCTTTTCCTTGGTCTGTTCGAAAAGCGCATTAATTTCTGTTACTTGGTTTATAGTCTCTTTAGCAGTTATTTCAACTCCTTTCAAGATATAAAGAATCCAGTCTTCCCAGTTGTTATTCGTTCTTACCTCTTGGAGTAATCGATAATATTCTGACTTATTTACAATGATGTAACCGCTAAGAAACAATGTAGGTTGTTCAAGCAGACCATTCATTATCAGATAGAGAATATTAAGAATCCGTCCAGTGCGTCCATTCCCGTCATAAAATGGGTGTATGCTTTCAAATTGATAATGTTGGATAGCCATTTTTATCAAATGAGGAATTTCGTCTTCATCAAGATTGATAAACTTTTCCATGTTGCTCAATAGAGAATTGATAACATCTGTTTGATCAGGCGGGGTATAAATAACCTTTCCCGTTACTGAATTTCTCAATGCAGTCCCTTGTAGTTTTCTTATCCCGACATTATTCTCTTCAAGAATTTGCTGGATTTCAATAATAGTATTGATAGTAAGGATATTTTTTTTCTGGATTGATCTGAATCCAAATAACATTGCCTCCCTATACCTCAATACTTCTTTGGTTGAAGTGTCGATTTGATCACCTTTTGCCGATAATGCTTGATATAACTTATCTTGAGTAGTGATTACATTTTCTATTTCTGAACTTGCTCTTGCTTCTTTTAGAATAACCGCGTTAAGTAAAATTTCTGGATTGGGTAAAATATGTATGATTCCTTTTAATTCAGCAAGTGCAACTGAGGATTTCACCAATTGCTTTAAAATAGCTACGGATTCAATAAATTCCTTTGCAGGGGGCAATATGGGCAGATCATTAAAAGGAATCTCATAGTTATCTTTTACGCCGCTTCTTTTTTTTGTCATGTATAGTATTTTAACTCAATCCTACTGTCATGTAAAGATAATGATTTTTTTTATACATGATTTCATTCTCAAGTATAAATCATTCACTTTCCTAATTCCATCTCAATTCGATCTACATCCTCCTTCAAAAAGTTCGATATTTCTGACCTCTCGCCCACATCCCTGACGATAAATGTCAGGTTTTTTTTATGTTCAATTTTTAATGGGCGAGAAGCCTGTCCCAATACGTACGGTGTTCATCGTCGGGGAGCCCAGCTTTGCTCCGCTATAGCTATGCGAAAGCGAGGTGGGACCACAACCCTGACGATACATGTCAGGTTTTTTTGTTCAAATTTTAATGGGCGAAGAGTCTATCCGCCAAATGGATTTTGTGGTGATTAATAAAAAGCCAATTCAATTGTTGTGCAATAAAATAAAAGAATAAATGATTCGTTCTATGAAAAAGATGAAAAACCAGAATTTTATGTTTATTCTCATCCTCATAATATTTTCTTGTAAAAAAGAGAATATTAGCAAAATTGAGGAGGATTCAAAACTTAAGGAAAAGTTTATTACTGAATTTACTAATTATCAAACAGAAATTGAGTTTAACTTCGCTACATGGAATGGAGTTTGTGGTTCTTATCATAGCTGTCAAAAACACAGATTAAGATTGATTCCGGGTATTGAAAGTGGCGATAAGTATTTTTATTCTATTGAAAAAAGCGCCCTATTTCTGGGCCAAATTCCTTGTTATGACACCCTCCTTTATACTCAATGGCAACAAATTCAAGGTTATTATAGATATTCATTTGAAGAGAAAAGAGGATTGTATTATCAAGATATAAATGATCTGAATCCAAAAGTATTGATGGATTTTAACTGTCAGGTTGGAGATACAATTATAATGGATGAGTCAAGTTTCACATCCATAATTGTCACATCTATTTCAAGTGTAACTATACAAAACATAGATTTTCCAAAAATCATTGGTCGTGTTGTTTCGTTTAGTAAAACTGGTCTTCCAAACCCTGAATTCAAACCGGAGGATGCTAGTCATATCAAATTATTAGAATTGACACCATTTTCATGCAATCCCTTTTGGTATGGAGGTATTTTAAATGATATAATTGATGATGGTTGGAATCCTGGCTATAATTGGTGTGTAGCCCTTAACTCTTACAACTTAATAGAAGTGATTACAATGTCATGCACCAATTCATTAACGAATTCAGAATATTATAAGCATGGCTTTTATATTTTATAATGGTCCGAATTAATATTCAAGTTTAATTCAGAAATGAAGTCATCCAAATAAATTGAACCGATATTAATTCTTCAAAGTTGAATTGACGATTCGCTCAATATCGTTCCTCAGTTGGTTCGATATTTCAGACCTTTCGCCCATAACAACTCAAAAGCCCCTTTAAATGGGGCTTTTCTTTTTACATTTTGTCTTTTTAAGCTCATCGAAAATATCATTAGGGCTCATTTAATTGCTTTTTTGAGCTTTATTTCGTATATTTATGAGCTTAAAAGATAAAATGTCTCAATCTACCGATCTTCGTCAACTCATTATCGAATACCTTAAGTGTAAAGAACTCGTATCTTCCAAGGAAATTCATGATGCTGTAAAGCAGTTTGCAGCTTATGCGACTGTTAAACGAACGTTGCAATCATTAATATCGGAGGGATACATTCAAATCATTGGAAATGGAAAAAGCACAAAATATTGTCTTTCCCCAAGCTTTTCCATCATCGCGCCCATCAATTTAGAAACATACTTTCTGAAAGAAATCGATGAACGACAAATTCGTTCTGACTTTAACCTGATTTTAATTGATGAAGTATTAAATTCGACACAATTGTTTTCGGAGGGGGAACTTGAGCGATTGAATAATTTACAGTCTGTTTTCAAACACAACACTTCCAACTTAACAGAAGATGAGTTCAATCGTGAATTTGAACGACTAGCCATTGACCTGAGTTGGAAATCATCTCAAATAGAAGGAAACACCTATTCTTTACTGGAAACAGAGCTATTGCTTCGGGAAAAACAAACTGCCGCAGGTAAAACAAAGGATGAAGCCATCATGTTGCTCAATCATAAAGAAGCATTAGACTTTATTTTATCTAATAAAGATTATGTCAATCCCTTGACTACTTCTCGAATAGAAGATCTCCATAGCATTCTAATGAAGGAATTAAAAGTCGGAAGGAATATTCGAAAGCGAAGGGTTGGTATTTCAGGAACAAATTACAAACCATTAGACAACGAATTTCAAATTAGAGAAGCATTACAAGCGATGTGTAATTTAATTAACAGTAAAACAAATGTTTTCGAAAAAGCACTATTGTCACTTGTATTGATTTCATATATTCAACCTTTTGAAGACGGAAATAAACGCACGGCTAGAATCATAAGTAATGCCATTTTAATGAATGAAGGATTTTGCCCAATCTCTTTTAGAACCATCGATTCAATCGAGTATAAAAAAGCCATGCTCGTATTTTATGAGCAAAACAACATCACTCCATTTAAAATGATTTTTGTCGAACAATTTGAATTTGCCGTGAAGACATACTTCTAACTCTAAGCACATTGTTTTGAAAGCCTCCAAATCCTCCTTAAGTAAGTTCGATATTTCTGACCTTTCGCCCACAAAACTGACTATAAATGTCAGGTTTTTTTTATACCGAATATTTTCATTCGAGAATCATTCCGTCAAGCCCGTAACCCTATCATTGAATGTCAGGGTTATTTATTTAAAACAGGTTCATTGGATTGAGCTGATTTTCCGAAAACACATTGGGTGTAATACCCAAAATCTACCTTATCCCATTGCGCTTGACGAACCATCGTGGTGCGTATGATTTGATTTTGACTTGTATAAAAATTATATCCCAGCAAGGGAACATTTACTTTTTCTCGGGTAAACTTACTCAAGAATCCAAAGCGTAAGTCATAGGCCGTGAGTTGCTTGTTATCTGCTTGAATCAAACAATAATCATTGGTAACCTTATGCAGGTTGGCATTCTGATTTCTTCCCTTCCACGCTAAATTATCGATCCGAATAGTTCCTCGATTAATCAAGTGAGGTTCATCTGTAATTGAAGAATTAAATATCGAGCGATGCATTACTATAAATTCTCGCTTATTTTCACCGAGTACATACCAGTAAAAACAGGTGAAAGGCATCGGAGTAACCATTATTCGATCTACTTTTAAATGGTGCTTTTTTACATAGTAATGGACATCATTCCAAACGAACCATTTGATAAGCAATCCTAGCATCAGGTAAGAGGTTGAATAAATCAAACCAATCCGATTTAACCTTCTTCGTTTCTTACTTTCCTTAGTTAAACGCATGGCCCAAATCAATAACACCATAAATGGAACAGTGTACAACGGGTCGATTACAAAAACCGAATTAAAGGTAATTCGCGCATCGAAGGGCCAAAAAAATTGGGTTCCATAATTGGTGAAGATGTCTAACATTGGATGCGTAATGATTCCCCAAAAGAAAAGCATTATCCATGTTTTTAATCCAAATTTATCTTTTGTAATCCGGTTAAATAACCAGCCCAATAAAGGTCCTGCCAGCAAAGCAAATAAAATGGAATGTGAAAATCCACGGTGCACCAATGCTGCTTCGATTGGATGATAAAACCCACGCAGAAAAACATCCAAATCTGGAATCGTACCAGCCAAGGCCCCCCAAAGCACCGCCTTGTTCCCCATCTTTTTCCCAGCAACAAGTTCGCCAATAGCACCTCCGAGAACAATTTGCGTTAATGAATCCATGCCTTAAAGTTACTGCGATTAAACGAATTGAAAATTTTTCTAATTTATTTAATTACCGAATTTACACGTCAATACGCATGCGTTCATTCAGAATAGAATTTAAAATCTCGTCAGCTGACATCTCGTTTAAATCTCCACGAAGTGTTTTCCGTTTTTCAGACCCAATTTGTTTCATATACAAACCTTCTGCAAAGCGCCGAATGTCCTCTTGACTTTGAAGAATTAACCCAGGGACACGATCTTGATCGTTTTCAGATTTCATGTTCATCGTAAAAAATGCGGTATTTGAATGGGTAATTTCACCGGATTTAATATTCGTCGATTCAGCCCTTATACCAACAATCATTGATGTTCTTCCGACATAATTTACACGAGATTTTAAGGTGAGTAAGTTTCCGATTTCAACTGGTTTATGAAATTCAACGGCATCTACTCCAATGGTCACTACATACCCTTCACAATGTTTTACGGCGGTGGCATATGCTACCTTATCCATAATAGATAAAATTATACCCCCATGTACTTTATCACCAAAATTGGCATAGCCCGGCGTCATTAATTCTGTGAAAATTGTCTCTGAATCTAACACTGTTTTATATCGGTCCATGATTATTTTTTCTGAAAATTAATCATTTCCCTTGTATCTCTGGCATCGAGAAGGAATCTCGCATAACCTGAGGAATGCGAGCTCTTCCGATCTAAAACTTAACTCCAATTCCCGCATTAAACTGTAAATCCCAGGATTCACCCTTTAAAATGTTTTCAGTAGCTTGGAGTAATTTAGTATCTAATCTAAGTGCTATGCGTTCACTCACTTGATACGTTGGACAAAGTGTAAAGCCTCCAATTATCGTTTCTTGATTTGCCCCTACCCTTGCGCAACGGTTGTTTGGGTCATAAAATAACTCCACGCGCTGGGATAAACTCCAATGTGAATTAAAGGTATATCGATTCATGACTTGTGCTGCAAACCAACTATATCCGGACTCCAATCCAAGATCGAAAGTCCCCCAAGTTTCCCAATTACCTTGTTTCCATAGCAAATTAATGTGTTGATACAATCGATTGATTGAAAGGCTGTCAGGATAAACAGAGCCGTAAAAAGCGCCATACATCAAGGAAAGGTTCGCATTGAAGTTGTACTTATAATGTGCGCCAATACTGGGTTTACTAATGGCTGGATCCCAGCCTATACGCTGCCAACCATTCAACACATGCATACCGGCTTCATGTTTCTTATTGTCACTTGTAAAAACAACACGGGTGCCGCTAAGATAATACGGTGAGTTTTCAGCGACCATGCTCCGGGTTAAGGTTGGACAATCAGAAGATATTGCAGATTCAATACCTATGAAAGAACTATATACTCCTCCATCCCACCAGAGGTTCTTAGATTTAGAGAGCTTCACCCCAATAAATGCTTCATTCAAGGGCTTAGCCCAAGTTGGTTCAGCGGCTAAATTATATTGGCTATAATCTCCCGTCATTAGACCAAGTGTAGCATGAAATCGCTTGGCATTTAATTCACCTTTCAGTAGCAATAAATTAGTTCTAAGCTTATTGTTTACTTTATGATTGTATAGAAAAGACTCTTTTTTATTTTGATTAGACCAATGTTTCCCAAAATACATATCACCAAAGCCAGAAAGTTTAAGCTGAACATTATTTTTACCCGACCGCAATTCTAGACCCTGTGTAAAACCTATCAAGACTACATTAAAACAAAACATTAAAATTAAATACCGGCTCATCTTTTTTCAGTTTAAAACAAAATTGCATAAAAAAACCCTGACGTTGAGTCAGGGTTTAATATAACATATGATTTACTATCTTTTGTGTAGTGGTTCATCAGAAACTGTAAGTTTCTTTCTGCCTTTTTTGCGACGTGCAGCTAGCACGCGACGACCATTTTTGGTAGCCATTCTACTACGGAAACCATGTTTGTTTCTTCGTTTTCTTTGTGAAGGTTGAAATGTTCTTTTCATCGTCTTGTCTTTAAAATATCTACCGAAAAACGGAGTGCAAATATACGATATTTTTCACCAATTCAAATTGTTTTGATAAAAAAAATGAAATTATTCCTCACTCCCTTAAAAGTAGGTATTTTTGCATTGCAATCCCTTAAAGTTGAACGCCTTGTCATCGAAACCAAAAAATACAAAGAAGATTAGTGCTTCAAAGAAACTGCGCTTTTTACTTTCATACTTAAAACCCTACTTGTTTTCATACAGTATTGGGTGGTTTTTTTTAGTCCTATCCACCCTGGCAGGATTAGTATTTCCCTACCTGATGGGTGGCCTTCTCGGGGCCGATTCTAGCGGCAGTTCTGTAGATACCATTGGACAAGTTTTATCCAAAAATTCAGTAAATGGAATCGCCTTTGCACTCTTTATTTTATTCGGAATCCAATCGCTGTTTTCATTTTTCAGAGTGGTTTTATTTAATAATGTAACAGAAAATGCCTTAAGAGATTTGCGCAATGATGCCTTTGAGCGCATGATTTACATGCCAATGGATTTTTTCAATACGCACAAGGTGGGCGAATTAACAAGCCGCATCGCTTCGGACATCACACAAATCCAAGAAACCATGCGAACCACTATCGCAGAATTTTTTCGGCAATTAGTGATCGTTGTTGGTGGTATCACGTTTTTAGTATTCATCTCATGGAAACTTTCCTTAATCATGCTGGGGACTGTTCCTGTTATGGCAATTATCGCTGTAATTTTCGGTAGATACATTCGGAAATTAAGTAAGAATGCTCAAGATTTTACAGCCGAATCTAATTCAATTATTGAAGAAGCGCTCAGTGGGATTGCAAATGTTAAGGCATTCACAAATGAAGTATTTAATTTAAAACGGTTCAGAATTAATACGCAGAAAATGCGCGACCTCAATGTTAAAAGTGGGATTTGGCGTGGTGTGTTCGTCTCTTTTATCATATTCTGTTTATTCGGTGCTATTGTATTTATTATTTGGCAAGGAATGATGATGACACAAGGCGCGCATCCTAGCTTACCGAAGGAAGGTTTCTATCAGTTTATTCTTTTCACCATACTCATGGGGGCTAGTATTGGATCGCTGCCTGAATTATATGCCAACATTCAGAAATCTATCGGTGCCGTTGAAAACCTGATCGAAATTATGGCAACACCTACCGAACAAGAACTTGTTAGCGGTACTGAAAAACCAACGATTACAGGGGATGTTGTTATGAAGGATATTAATTTCCAATATCCGCAACGTTCAGATTTACCGGTATTAAAAGGCATTAACTTCTCCATTGCTCAAAATCAAACCTTAGCAATTGTTGGTAGTTCTGGTGCAGGGAAATCTACCCTCGCGAGTCTTCTGTTACGCTATTATGAACAACAAAGCGGAAGTATTTTGTTTGACGGAATTGATTCGAGAGAAATCGACCTGGATTATTTAAGAACGCATATTGCCATTGTTCCCCAAGAAGTCATGCTATTTGCAGATACCATTAAAGAGAACATACGTTTTGGTCGACCCGAAGCAAGCAATAGCGAACTAATTGAAGCCGCCCAAGCAGCTAATGCATGGGATTTTATTCAAAGCTTCCCTGAGGGGCTAGAAACCCAAGTGGGTGATCGCGGGATTCAATTATCTGGAGGACAAAAACAACGCATTGCAATAGCACGGGCGATCCTAAAAAATCCAGCAATCCTCATTCTAGATGAAGCGACCTCCGCATTGGATTCAGAATCCGAAAAATTAGTTCAAGATGCCCTTGATCGATTAATGACCAATCGCACATCCATAGTAATTGCTCATCGATTATCAACGATTCGCAAGGCTCATAAAATCATCGTATTGCAAGAAGGAAGAATTATTGAGGAAGGAACCCATGAAGAACTGTTGCTAAAACAAGGGGCATATACACGGTTTGTTGAGTTGCAAAACTTATCGGAATCATGATTGCGTTAACACGCAAATTCATTTCACGTAGTCAAACCCTAGGTTTTGGCGCACCGATTGAAACCTGGGACAACTCAGATAAATCAACTTTTCTGTCAACCGATGGATCGATCGAATCCCTAGTAGGTGCCGCAAACAAACGATGCGCCGCTTTTTCAAACGAACAACGTGAACTGCTTGTTTCTTGCCTTACCAAACAATACGGATCGCTAACAAAATCTGAGCAACTTAAAAAGAACATTCAGCTTTTAGCAAATGAGCATAGCGTAACCATTACAACAGGTCATCAATTAACACTTGGCTTAGGTCCTCTATTCTTGATATACAAAGCCCTTCATGTGATTAATGCATGTGATCGATTAAATCAGCTGAATACAACCTACAATTTTATCCCAGTTTTTTGGCTCGCCTCAGAAGACCATGACTTCAAAGAAGTTCAATCAACCAATTTCTTTAAGAAAACACATACATGGGAAAGTGACCAAACAGGACCGGTTGGACAATTCAACACCATTGGACTGAAGGAAATTCATGAGGTCATTTGTTCATTTTTCAATCCAGCGGAGTTAGCAGAAATACATCAACTATTTCAAGTAACCGACACTAACTATGCAGGCCAGATTCGATGTATGCTCAACACCCTCTTTGGTGCCTATGGATTAGTCATAATTGATGGAGATGATCGCGAGTTAAAGCGTGCCTTTGCGCCCCTTATTAAACGAGAACTCACCGAGCATTTTATTCACGAAGAAGTTCAAAAAACAAACGAACAATTAATCGCACAAGGTAAAACCATTCAGGCTCACGTTCGTCCGATTAACTTATTTTATTTATCCTCGGGAAACAGAGCGCGTATAATTCCCAATGATCACGGGTATACAGCGGATAACCTGCAATGGAAAACGGATGAATTACTGGAGGAGCTAAATAAATATCCTGAACGCTTCTCCCCCAATGTACTCTTTCGACCCATATACCAAGAACACATACTACCGAACATTTGCTATGTTGGAGGTAGCGGCGAAATGGCATACTGGGTTCAGTTAAAAAGCGCATTTACTCATGTGGGTGTACCATTCCCTTCGCTTCAAACCAGGGTGAGTGCGTTTATTCTCCCAACCTCTGCCAATACAGAAGATATTGAAGCTTATTTCTCGCCCATTCAAGATCAAATCAATCAACTCTTGACCAAGCAATCTAACCGGGACGAACTTTTTGCACAGATTGATGAAACCTTTGAACAGTTAACAACACAGCTTAAACGAGGAATTCAACACTTCAATGGGGACGCATCTAAATGGTGTGGAGCACAACTTACCGGGATTTCATCAAACGTAACGAACTATAAACAACGGTGGCAAAAAGAGGAAAAACAGCTTCTTGATTCCCAGATAAAGCGCATTGAACGTATTCATCAAGAACTATATCCGAATGCGATTCCACAAGAACGATACAACAACATCCTTCACTTCTGCGGGAAATACGGCATTCATAGTTGGATTTCAGCGTTAAAAAGTCAAATCGATCCGTTTTCAATAGATATTCATATTTTTACACAATCGAATGAAACAGAATAACATACGTGCCATTTTAGAAAAACATCCGATTATCCCGGTTGTTACATTTAATGATATCACCGAAGTTGAACCTCAAATGCGTCATTTACAAGCTCAAGGTGTCAACTGTATCGAAATTACCTTACGAACACCCATTTCTTTTGAGGCGATTGCCCTTGCAAAAAAAACCATGGGTCAGACAATGGATATTGGGGTTGGAACGCTGGTATCAAATGAACAAATTATTCGAGCCGCTGAATTAGGGGTAGACTTTATGGTTAGCCCCGGTATAAGTAAAACCCTTGCCCCCACGTTTGAATCCTGCGGAATTCCTTTTATCCCAGGCGTAGCTACACCCAGTGAAATCATTACGGGACTTGAATTGGGTTGGGATACCTTTAAGTTCTTTCCTGCACATTTATTTGGGGGGCTAGATGCACTTAAAACCTATGGACAAGTATTCCCACAGGTGAAGTTTTGTCCAACTGGGGGGATTAAAGCAGAAACCTACGAACACTACCTTAAGCTACATAATGTAATATCAGTGGGCGGTTCTTGGCTGCAGTAAGATTAATCCGTAGGTGATTTAGGAATCTTAGCCTGCGTATATTTAATCAGAGAGAACTGCAAACCAAAATTCACATTAAATTGGTTATACAGAAACATTTGTGACGCACGATCGCTTGCGTTCATGGTGGTTCGAATATCCGGCATGTGAATGAAACCCATTTTTGCTTCACCCTGAATAAAGAAGTACTTGAAGAAATTAAGTTGCAAAGACATTACGCCATCTACGCCATACCCGGCAAGATGAAACGCATCATATCTCGGATTAGCCAATAAGGTCGTATTGGTTTTGGGCAACAAGGCACCTACTCCTCCCCCGAATAAAAAGGTAGATTGTATCTGTTTTTTACGAAAGATTAATAAAGACTTACGAATTTCAGAATTAATATAATTTAACCCGTCTGTATGCTCAAATTTTAAAAAATCTTGTCCAATAGTGAATGGTTGATTTACATAAACCCCATCATAGCTTGTATTGCTGTTATAGATGTAACCGTTAATAGTACTTGGTTGATCATGTAACATAACATACTTCATGTGGTCAACTCCCAACGAAATTTGGAGATTATGCTTGAAATAATATCCAATACGCGCATTATACTGTGGAATAGTCATATAGCTGGGACTTAAATACAACTGTGGGTCAAAGGGGGATTGTCTATCTACCGCTACCACATCATAGAGTTGAAAATCGTAGTTATTTCCACTGAAACGAATGGTAGAAGGTGAATAAAAGGATCGATTCCAACCCCAGTAAAAATAAAAAGACCCTTTGTTAAATGCATTATTCTTTTGCTGTCCAAGCATCGAATATGTAACAAAAATAAGACAGATTAATTTTATGTATTTCATGTAATAATATGATTGGGTAAAGATGATTATTTTTATTGTATTGAAATCTAGGAACCACTAAATTCATTAATTTTAACCGATGAGAACACTATTTTTTTACATAAGTCTCCTAAGTCTCCCTTGCTTTTTCGCTCAAGAAATCATTGAGATTGATGAAATAAATCAAGCCGCTATTCTAAATGAGCATAACAAAGAACGTGCGCAATTAAATATAAGTAACTTAACATGGAATGAAGAGTTAGCTGCTTATGCGCAGGAATGGGCCCTTCAATTAGCAGAAGAGGACAATAGCATACATCATAGACCTGCTGATAATTATGGGGAAAATATTTCGTGGATTTCCAATATGCCGGAAGATATTTCCGAGGGCGTTGCCATGTGGAATGAAGAAAAGGTATATTTCAAATATAAACCCATAGGAAATGATTGGGCAAAATCTGGTCACTATACCCAAGTAATTTGGAAAAATTCAACAGAAGTAGGTTGTGGAAGCGCACTTAGTAAATCCGGGGCATTCTTCTTCGTATGCAATTACGACCCTCCGGGTAATTATGTTGGACAAAAACCCTATTAACATGAACCGAATTCTATTAATATGCCTACTTTCGTTGGGACTATTTGCTTGTAAATCATCCAGTGGATGCAATTGTGCAAAAGCAAAATTAACCCTAAATAAATAACTACCATGCCGATTTATTACATCCTAGGCGGAATCTTAGTCTTAATTCTTAGCGGTCTGTATACCGTAAATCAAGGAACAATTGTAGTAATTACCTTATTTGGAAAATATAAACGTACAGCCGCACCTGGCTTGCGTTTAAAAATTCCTTTTATAGAAAAAGTTTACAAGCGTATTTCTTCACAAAATCAAAGCATTGAAATGGAATTTCAGGCTGTCACCATTGACCAAGCCAATGTATATTTCAAAAGTATGCTTCTTTACGCGGTCATGGATGAGAATGAAGAAACCATTAAAAAAGTAGCATTTAAGTTCATAAGCAATAAGGACTTAATGCAAGCACTTATTCGAACGATTGAAGGTTCCATACGCTCGTATGTCGCAAGTCAAAAACAATCGGAAATATTAGGCTTACGCCATGAATTGGTAGAAAGCGTTAAAGGGCAAATCGATCACACGCTTGAATCATGGGGTTACCATTTGTTAGACTTACAAATAAACGACATCACCTTTGATGCTGCCATTATGGAAAGTATGAGCAAGGTAGTAGCCTCGAACAACCTTAAGGCAGCTGCCGAGAATGAAGGTCAAGCCCTCCTAATCACCAAAACAAAGGCAGCTGAAGCAGAAGGGAATGCAATAAAAATTGCTGCGATGGCAGAAAAAGAAGCAGCAATGCTCCGAGGGCAAGGAGTTGCCTTGTTTCGTCAAGAAGTAGCAAAAGGGATGACAGAAGCAGCAGAACAAATGCAGCAAGCCAATCTAGACACCAACGTCATCTTATTCTCCATGTGGACTGAAGCCATTAAGAACTTTGCAGAATATGGTAAAGGAAATACGATTTTTCTTGACGGTAGCCCACAGGGCATGGAAAATACCATGCGCCAAATTCAGGCGATGATGACTGAAAAAGGTCAACAATAGACACTATTCAATAGGTACTTTACTACGTAGTAATTACTATTTTTAAATTTTTTCACATTTGTTTTAAACAAGTGTTTAATATTTGTGTTTAACTTTGCAGCGCCAAATGCAAGGATGAACCAAAACGCAGAAGAAAAAATTAAGCAAGCCGCACTACGGGTCTTTATACAAAAAGGCTCGGCGAATTGTAGTTCGCGTGAAATCGCTCGTGAAGCGGGCATGAATGTGGCCCTTGTAAATTACTATTTTCGATCGAAAAGTAAGTTATTCGCCCTAATATTTGAAACGGTAATGCAGGATTTCTTGAAATCCATGGTTCAAGTATTTAGTTCCGATTTACCGATCCGAGAAAAAATAAAAATTCTCATAGAACGAGAATTTGAGTTTTTAGGGCAACACCCCGACATTCCTAATTTCGTATTAAATGAGTTAGCTCGAAATCCGGAAGCTATGCAAGGAATTCTTCCTGTTCTCAACATGGTTAATGAATCTGGTGTATTTGACGAAGCCCGAAAACTCCAAGAGCGCGGTGACATGCGTCAAATGGACATCGTACAAATCACATTGCTCATCATGTCTAATTGCCAATACCCATTTATGGCACAACCGCTCATGAAGGTGATACATGGCGTAAGCAACGAAACCTATAAAGAACATCTCACCGCCCATAAAACCCATGCTGTGAACATGGTGCTTGGGTATCTTTTCCCTAACGATCAATTATAATTCCCGATGAATAAAGCAGTCCTGTTTCTCTTTCTATTTCTTTCAACCTTGGCAACCGCGCAGGTATATTCCCTAACAGACCTATTAAAAATGGCTGACACGGCCAACCTTTCGTTAAAAAATGCACGCATCGAAATTTCAGCTAATGCGAACCAGCGTAAGGCCTTTTTAGCCAGTCAGTATCCTAAAATAACCGCTACTGGCGATTATCGCTACAACGCCATCATTCCGGGGCAAATTGTTCCAGCTGATTTTTTCGGAGGCCCTCCAGGAACTTTTGCTGAAGTTAAATTTGGGGTTCCATACACGCTTAGTAATACGATTCAACTCACGCAATTCATTTTTAATCCACAACTAAATTATGGATTGAATGCCCTTGCTATTAATGCACAAATCGTTGAAATCCAAGAGAAAATCACCTTCCAAGAGGTTCACTATCAAGTGTCAAATACGTTTTTCGCTTTACAGGCTGTCAACCAGCAACTTGCATACCTTCAGAAAAACGAAAAAAACATGGATGAACTTATTCGTAACATGGAATTAATGCAACAACAAGGCTTAATCATTCCCACCGAAGTAGATAAGCTTAAAATCAATCGAAATAGCATTACGAATGGTATCATAAAACTTGAAAACACCCGATTGCAATTGAATCAACTGCTCTCTATCCTTGTAGGTTTTCCCGAAGGAAAAACACTTAGCATTGCAAGTGATGAAATTATTTCGAATCCAAGCATCACAGAACAAACCAACGCCCTACGTCCCGAATTAGAATTAATTCAACTGCAGAAACAAATGAATATTGAAGAACGCAAAGGGACATACATGGCCTACTTGCCGACCCTATCGTTTTATGGCGCGTACAATTACAATTACAACATGAAACCTGAGGACGATTTCAGAACGGGGATTCCATCCGCATTTCTTGGACTTCGCTTGGATTGGACCCTATTCGATGGATTTGAAAAAAAGAATAAACTTAAAGTTAACGCCTACAATAAAGAAAAAATTCAAAATCAAGAACAATTAGCTACACAGCAATTGAATTTAGCTACAGCAAATGCAAAACGCGATGCCGAATTACAAACCGCGAATCTAGAAATGAATAAGGAACAGCTTAAACTATCCGAACGTGTTTATGACGCTGCCAAAGCACAATTTAAGGCGGGAACGATTAGCACCAACGAATTACTCCAAGCAGATAACGGACTTCAACAAGCCCAATCTAGTCTTGTTGGCGCATACCTTTCCTTACGTCAAGCCGAATTAAGCTATTTAAAATCAATTAGTCAACTCAAATAAGTACCCATGAAAATAAACAAAAGTATCCTTGCAGGAATTGCAATAGCAAGTATTCTAATCACATTCACTGTAGTGAAATTAATGTCTAACAAAAAAACCGTGGAGGAGAAAGTTTACATTCCGGATGTAGATGCACCCGTTTTGGTTGAAGTTGTAAACCCAACCATGCATACGTTTGAAGACGAATTCTCCTATCTAGGAACCTTTGAACCCTATCGTCAGAATTTAATTGGTGCAGAAGGGAACGGTAGAGTGATATCAATGAATGTATCAGAGGGAGACCAGGTTGGTCAAGGAAGTGTTATCGCAAAACTTGACGACGAACTAATTAAGCTTCAAATTGAAAATCTAGAAGTAAGTATCGAAGGACAAGAAAAAGATGACGACCGCTATACGACCTTATCCAATCAGAATGCAGCGCCTGCTGTGCAAGCTGAAAAAGCAAAACTTGGTATTAAAGCAGCTAAAATCCAAAAGAAACAATTAGAAAAACAACTTAAAGCGACTGTGATTAAAGCTCCATTTGCTGGGGTTATCACGAAAAAATTAATCGACTTAGGATCCGTAATTGGTGCTGGATCACCCGTAGTGGAAATTACAGACATCTCAAAACTGAAACTTACAGTGAATATTCCTGAACGCGATATTCAAAAATTCAAAGTAAATCA
>Ga0102921_1000271_pt1 | contig 17972 bp, 14 predicted proteins | sample Colrivmeta156802_FD_78205 | JGI IMG/M metagenome (GOLD analysis project Ga0102921, IMG submission 78205) | Estuarine microbial communities from the Columbia River estuary - metaG 1568-02 | ecosystem: Environmental > Aquatic > Marine > Intertidal zone > Estuary | place: USA: Columbia River...
TCCGTACGCCCCGATGCCCGGAACCAAGTTGGAGGTGGTGCCGGTCAACGCCATGTTGGAGGTTACGGCCGGAATCGTACCGACGGTTGCCGGAATGCTCAATAAGGTTGCGTTGGATCCGTTGGCCGTGCCCACATTGAACGAGTGGTGCAGGAGGAGCCCAACGGTAGTAGGAGCCAAATCGCCCTGGTACAGGCACAACACTTCTGCGGCCGTCAGTGCCTTGCCCCACAGCGCAACGTCGTCCAGTTTACCGCCAAAATAAAAACTGGTGGTGGTGTTCAAGGGAAGGCGTCCGATGTGCAGGGCCTGTGTGGCGTTGCTGAACGAGCCGCTCGCGGCCGTGCTGCCGCTCAAAACACCGTTTTTGTAAAACTTAAGGGTAGAACCGTCGTACACCAGGGCCAAGTGCTGCCATTGGTTCAAGGTGACGGTTGGCGACGAAATGGTAAATGGGGTACCGCTGCTGTTGCGGAATCGTACCTCGTAGTTGGTGGCGGTCAACTGCAGGATGTAGAAGTCGCAGTTGGATTCGTTCCGGATGCCCACAATTCCGTCGAAGTTGGGGTAGGCAGGGGTAGGGTTGGTGGGGTACACCCAAGCAGATAGGGAGTACGTGTTTTTGCCCACCAACAATCCCGAGGCGTTTGCCGCGGTGGCATAATCGTTGATTTTGTCAAAGTGCAACGCATTTTGCGGGGTTTGACCCTTGATAAATGCTAATGAACTGAAAATCAAAACGAAAGAATAAATATTTTTCATACACATTTTACACTTGTTCCAAAGGTACCCATTTTTTAACCACGTACCTTTGCACCATGCGAGTTGAATTCACCCCCGACGATTTCCGGGTAGCCTTGGCCACCAGCGTGGTGGTGTTTGGATTCGATGGAGCCAACCTCCAGGTCTTGATTGCCAAAAAAGTGGGAATGCCGTACGAAGGCGCCACCATTTTGCCGTCCACGGTGGTGCATCCCAACGAAGAGGTAGAAGGCACCGCCCGCGGATTGGTGGAACGCGTCACCGGCAAGCAGGATTGGCCGCTGGAGCAGCTCAACGCGCACGCAGACGTGTACCGGAACCCCGTTGGCCGGGTGGTCAACATTTCCTTCTACTGCTTGATCAAGCTGGACGACGAACTGCAATCCAATCTAAAAAAGTCCAACTACCGATGGGTGAATGCGGACGACGTTCCTGCCATGGCCTACGACCACGATTCCGTGCTGGAGTATGCCAAGGAGCGCCTAAAGCGCCGCGTAAAGCGTCGTCCCATAGGTTTTTCCCTGCTGCCTAAGGAATTCACCATGAACCAAATACAGCGCCTGTACGAGTGCGCTTTGGGCAAGTCCTTCGACAAGCGAAATTTTCGGCGCAAATTGCTCAAGAGCGCTTTGCTGTTGGAAACCAACAAAATGACGCGCGCCACGGCCCAGGCCAAGCGTCCGTCTCGGTTGTACCAATTTGACGAAAAAAAGTACCGGACCATGACGTTGCGCGGGTACGATTTTGTGTTCTGAAAGCGCGCGGTATTGTGTTTATTAAGCCAAAAAAGGGGCAGCCTCGCAACGAGACTGCCCCTTTTTGACAAAGGCACCGTTGGTTTACCGCACGGACCCCATCAGTTTCCGCACCAAGGGAGAGATGACCAGCAACACCACACCGCCCACGGCGGCAATCTGCGCCAAGTACAAGTAGCCGTCCGTATACCCCGTCAGTCGTTCCAAATTGGTTACGTTGTTGCCCACCTGGGCCATGCCCGCGCCCAACAATCCGGCCACGTACTGACCGTAGGCGCTGGCCAAGAACCACATGCCCATCATCAAGCCCTGAATGCGGGTTGGGGAAAGTTTGGTCATCAAGCTCAACCCAATGGGGCTGAGGAACAATTCACCAAAGGTGATGATGAAGTAACCCAAAACAAAGACTTCCTGGGACGTCATGCCCGTCTCTGGGTTGGCCACAAACACGGTGGCGTAGAACACGTAAAAGGCAAAGGCCAACAGCAAAAAGGCCAGTCCAAACTTAACTACGGAATTGGGCTCAACTTTTCGCTTGGCCAAAGCCACCCAAATAAACCCAAGGATGGGGGAAAAGAGGATGATAAACAGCGAGTTGGCGCTGTTGTTGGACACGTTGGGGTCCAGGCTCAATCCGCCAAACGTCGGGGTGATGTTGTTCAATGCGAACAAACTCAACGATCCTCCGCTTTGTTCAAAAAACGCCCAAAACAGGACGGAAAACAAGATGAAGACCAAGGCAGCACCCAGCTTTTTGTTTTCTGCAGCGGTGAATTGACGCATTTCCCACGCCAAATACACCAAAGTGGACGGTCCTATAATCCACATAAAGAGATCGGTGTAGGCCGTGTTGGTCACCATTTTCAGAATGAGGGGAATGGAGAGCAAAGAGCCCACGTAAACGGCTGCTTCCCGTTGGGTGGCTTTCATTTTAGGCAGGTGCGCCAAAGGACTTAGCCCGATGGGCCCCAGTCCTTTGCGGGTGAAGGCAAACGTGATCAGGGAGATGGTCATCACCACGGCAACCAACCCGAAGGCCATGGGCCAACTGTGAAATTTACCAATGTACACCATCAAGACTCCGCCCATGAAGGCACCGATGTTGATGCCGGAGTAGAACAAGCCAAAGCCAGCGTCGCGTCGGGTATCGTTCTCGTGGTACAATTGACCCACCATGGTGGAAATGTTGGGCTTAAAAAAACCCGTACCGATAATGTTGAACGTAATGCCCAGGTAGAACAGTTCCGTGGGCGATACGGCAATGATGGCGCCGCCCGCAATCATGAGCAACGCACCCCAAAACAAGGAACGTTGAAAGCCCAAAATCTTGTCTGCCATGACGCCGCCAATGAAGGTGAATGCGTAGACAAAGGCCTGGATGGCGCCGTACTGGAGGTTGGCATCTTTCTCGCCCAAATCCAACTGCTTCACCATGAAAACCGTCAGCATGCCGCGCAGACCGTAGAAGCAAAAACGCTCCCACATTTCGGTGAGGAACAACCACCAGAGCTGGCGGGGGTAGGTTCCGCGGAAGTCGCGAATACTCTCTAATGTAGGAGTCATGGGGTTTGGTTAAGCCGTTTTTTCTTTGAGTACCGCCGCAATGCGCTTGACGCCAATGAAGAGCAGAACGGCACAGATCATGGCGCCGGTGAAGTTGATGTAAAACACCATGCTCTTGTCTGGGTTGTCCGCACCCATGTGGCCCATAACGCCGGCCAACTTGTTGCCGATGGAGGTGGATAGGAACCAGCCGCCCATCATGACGGCCGTCAACCGCCGAGGGCTTAATTTGGAAACAAGAGATAGGCCCATGGGGCTGAGGCACAACTCACCCACGGTGATGACCGCGTAGGTGCCCAGAAGCCAACCGGCGGACACCTTATCTGCGCCGTTGTTGCTGGCGCTCACGGCCAGAATCATGACTAACGTACTCATGCCGGTGATGAACAAGCCCAAACCAATTTTCATGGGCGTACTGGGCTCTTTGCCGATGCGTCCCAGGAACCCGAACAGTCCCACCACCAAGGGAGTTAGGAGGACCACAAACATAGGATTCAAGGATTGGAACAATTCGGTTGGGATCAACTGAACGGATTCGCCGGGGGCGGGTTGCTGTTCCGAAGGTAAATTCTCAAAATAGACGTCTTTCTCAGCCGTTGGATCCGTGGGCATCTCCACGGTTTGACGCAGGGATAGATTTTCCGCCACACCGCTGACGCTCGCCGGCATCTCGCGGTGGGTGTATTTTTCCGCCCAAGAGGTGAGTACGTTGCCGTTTTGGTGGAAGATGGCCCAGAAAATGATCACCACCACAAAGATGTACAGGAGAGAGCCGATGGGCTTTTTGTCTTCTGCGGAGGACTTTAGGTACGTGGTCAGGTAGAAGAAGGCCACCGGTAAGCAGGCAAACAAGAAGGTGTCGTTGGAGGTGGAACCAAAGATGTTTTCCACGCCAAATAGGCTGCCGGCGTTGAAACCGATCACGGCAAACAACAGCGCAGGAACGAAGATGGTCAAAGCGATGCGGGACAACGGCATGTCCTCGGGTTGAGCGGGTTTGATTTGGTCTGCGTCGGACAAAATGGTCTTCCCACTCATGAAGATTCCCACACCAACGAGCATGCCAATACCGGCCGCGGCAAAGGCATAGCCCCAGCCGTATTCGTTGCGCAGCCAGGCCGCGATAAAGTTGCACGCAAAGGCCCCAATGTTGATGCCCATGTAGAAAATGTTGTACCCTTTGTCTTTGAGGGTGCTGTACTCCGGTTTGTTGTACAAGTTCCCCAAGAGTGTGGAAATGTTTGGTTTGAACGCCCCGTTGCCCAGGATGATCAGCAAAAGACCCACGTAAAAGGCCGTTTCACCGGGGATGGAAAGGGTTAAGTAGCCCGCGGCCATGAGCAATCCACCCGCAATGATGGTTTTTCGGTAGCCAAAAACCCGATCCGCGAGCAGTCCACCAATGAAGGGGGTTAAGTAAACCAAGGCGATGTAGGTGCCGTAGACGTCGTTGGCGCTGGATTCGTCCCAACCCAACCCACCCTTGAGGCCGTCGGTCATGTAAAGGAACAAGATCCCGATGATGAGGTAGAAGCCGAAGCGTTCCCACATTTCCGTGAAAAACAAGGTATACAGGCCCTTGGGGTGCGATTTTGCGACGTCTTGGCGCATGTTTTTTGGGTTTAATGGATGCAACGAAGGTGGGAAGATAGCACCTATTAGAGATTTTCCAACAAGAATTGCGTCATCTTGGTATACAGGTGCAGGCGCGTTTTTCCGCCGAAGATGCCGTGGTTTTTGTCCGGATACACCATATAATCAAAGGGCTTGTTGGCCTGAATCAGGGCTTCAGCCAAGCGCATTGCGTTCTGAACGTGGACGTTATCGTCTCCGGTTCCGTGCACCAACAAGAAGGGACCTTTCAGCATATTGGCGTGGGAAAGGGGGGAATTGGCGTCGTAGTTGACTCCGTTCTCTTGGGGCGTCCGCATGAAGCGTTCGGTGTAGATGTTGTCGTAGAAACGCCAGTTGGTGACGGGCGCCACGGCCATGGCCGTTTTGAACACATCGGCTCCTTTAAGGATGCAATTGCTGCTCATGTAGCCGCCGTAGCTCCAACCCCAAATGGCGATGCGCGCGGGATCAACACCCGGCTGGGTTCCCAAAGCTTGCGCGGCGGCAATTTGGTCCTCAACCTCGTATTTGCCCAACTGCTGGTAGGTACATTTTTTGAATTCGCGGCCCTGGCCGCCGGTTCCTCGGTTGTCCACGCAAACTACCGTATAGCCCAAGGAGGCCAGGTACTGGTACCAGAAGTAATCGCGGCCTCCAAATACGTCCAAAACCTGCTGGCTGCCCGGCCCCCCGTAGACAAACATCAAAACGGGGTATTTTTGGGTTGGGTCGTAGTTCAAAGGTTTGATGCGCCAGGAGGGAAGGGTGCGGCCGTCGGCCAAGACCAACGGGGTAAATTCTTTGGAGCTGATTTGGAATTTTTTCAGGCGCTCGGCCAATGCGGCGTTGTCTTCCAAGACGCGAACCTCGTTTCCGTTGGCGGTGTGCAAACTCACGCGCGGTACTTGCGCAGCGGATTGAAACGTCAGGATGAACGACGTTTTGGTTTGGTTGAATTCCGCATTGTTGGTGCCGGGTTGTGCCGCAACAGCACGGGGCTTGCCGCCGGATAGCGAAACGGCATACACTTCTCGTTGGGCCGGCGAAACGGCCGCGGCTTGGTAGTAAACGGTTCCTTTGGCGTCCGTTCCGTAGTAGGCGGTAACCTCGGATTTTGGGTCCGTCAGGGCTTTGCGCTTTTTGCCGTCGGTAGAGATGGAAAACAATTGATTGAAGCCGTTGGCCTCGCTGGACCAGACCAGGGAACCGTCGGGCAGTACCTCCCAATTGTCAGAGATGTCAACATAGGCCGCATCTTTTTCTTCAAGCCACAATTGCGGACTTTCATTCAAGCGTTGCTTGAAGAGCTGAAGGTGGTTTTGGAGGCGGTTCAAAACCAGAAACGACAATTCATTTTTGGGGGTCCACTGCACGCGCGGCAGGTACTCGTAGTCAATCCCGTCGGCCATTTTGGCCGTGGCTTGGGAGGACAAGCTGTGCACGTGCAGGGTTACTTTGGAATTGGCCTCACCGGCCTTGGGGTACTTGAATTTCTGCTGGGTGGGGTACAGATCGTTGCCGTATACGTCCATGCTGAAGGTGGGAACGTCCGTCTCGTCAAACCGCAAAAAGGCCAAGTGTTCGCTGCTGGGAGACCACCACAAAGCCACGTGAAAGCTGAATTCCTCCTCGTAGACCCAATCCGGAGCACCATTGAGGATGCGGTTGCGGTCTCCGTCCGTGGTTACGGCCTTTCGGTTGCCGGTAGCTACCTCCAGCAACCAAATGTTGTTGTCTTGCACGTAGGCTACCCATTGACCGTTGGGCGACAGCTGGGCGTTCTGCACCGGTTTTGGGCTGATGGGAACAAACGAGCGATCGGTCAAGCGGAACAGGCCGGCTTTGGCTAGGTAGGAATGGCGGTAAACGGACTCGATGCTGGTTTCCAAAAGCACGGTTTTCTCGTCGGAGCTGAACGTATAGCTCTGGATGTCAAACGACTGTTTGTGTGCGGCTTCCACCTCCTTGGAGTTAACCAATACTCCTTTGCTCGTCCCTGTGGCGTAGTCGAACTTTTCGATTTGGGTTCCGCTCTCGCCGCGCGTAAGGCGGGTGTAGTGGACACCGTCGGCCAAGGAGCGCAGGCCGCTGACGGATTTGGCGCCAAACGCGTACACGCCCCAAACATCGTCCAAGGAAACGGGTCGAAGATCCTTCGTGATCGCCGCTGCGGATGCCACCGCTTTCTTTTGATCCGGGCGGGCGGGCAGCGTTTCTGTTTGCGCCACGGCGCTGAAAGAAGATGCGGCAAATAGGCCGGCCCAAAAGAGCGAGGGAATCGAAGTGCAGTGCATACTTTTGCGTTCAATGAATGATGCCGAAGATACTGCAAAATGGCTCGACGCACTGCGCTCGGCCCTGCCGGAACAAGCCGTTTGGACCGACGAGGCCACGCGCACGGCTCATTCCCACGACGAAACCGAGGACCTGCATTTCCTGCCCCAGGCCGTGGTTTTCCCCTCGACGCCGGAGGAAGTTGCTGCGGTCATAAAGATTGCAGGACACTTTGGCGTGCCCGTGACGCCCGTTGCGGCGCAAACGGGATTGAGCGGTGGTGCCTTGCCCGTGAAGGGCGGAATTGCCTTGTCTACGCAGAAACTCAATCGGATTTTGGACATCGACGTCGCTAATTTTCAGGCAACCGTTGAGCCCGGAGTCATCAACCAAGTATTCCACGAGGCCTGCAAGGAGCAGGGTATGTTTTATCCCCCAGACCCTTCCTCGTGGGGCACCTCTACCTTGGGTGGTAACGTGGCCTACAACGCGGGCGGCCCGAAAGCCGTGAAGTACGGTGTTACCAGCGCGTACGTGCTGAACTTGGAAGTGGTATTGCCCAACGGCGAAATCGTTTGGACCGGCGCCAACGTTTTGAAGAATTCCACCGGCTACAACCTCACGCAGTTGTTCGTGGGTTCTGAAGGCACCTTGGGCGTGGTGACCAAAATCGTAGTGCGCTTGCTGCCCTATCCGCGCCACAGCTACACCCTTTTGGCCCCCTTTGAATCGGCCGAACGCGCGTGCGCCGTGGTCTCCAAAATCTTTATGGCCGGCATTGTTCCGTCCGGATTGGAATTCATGGAACGCGACGCGCTGGATTGGACGCTGCGGTACGTGGACGGGGTGAGCATTCCAACGGGCCCCAACATTGCTGCGCATCTTTTGCTGGAAGTGGACGGGACCGACGAAGAAACCGTACTGCGGGAAGCGGAAAAGTTGGCGGAACTGGTGGAGGCCGAAGGGGCCACCGAAGTACTGTTTGCTCAGTCTGCCTCCGAGCGCGACGCCTTGTGGAAGTTGCGCCGACGGGTGGGGGAAGCCGTGAAAAAAAACAGCATTTACAAAGAGGAAGACACCGTGGTGCCCCGTGCCGCTTTGCCGCAGTTGCTCGCCGCCGTCAAGCGAATTGGAGCGGAGTATGGGTTCAAGAGCATTTGCTACGGACACGCGGGAGACGGCAACCTGCACGTCAACATTGTCAAAGGCGACCTGACGGACGACGCATGGAACGGTCCGCTTCTGAAGGAAGGCATCCGCGCTTTGTTTTCGGAAGTTCGTGCGCTGGGCGGAACCATCAGCGGGGAACACGGCATTGGTTACGTGCAACAGGAATACCTGGACCTGGCCTTTTCCAACGCGGCGTTGGAAGCGCAACGCGCCATCAAAAGGGCGTTGGATCCCAAAAATATCCTCAACCCGGGAAAAATGGGGATGGACGCGGCGTACGAGTAAACGCTCTTCGGACGGTTTGCGGCGCAGATCCTTTGGAGGCGCACTTCATCCTGGAGGCGCGCTTTATTCGACGCTTACGTCGTACTGGGGCTCGGCCATACCCGGCGCTGCGGGGTTCAAGCTGCAGCGCACCCACTGCACATCGTACCACGTGCCCAATTTTTGGCCAGCGCTGTCGTAACGAGCAAAAGGTTCGAAGCCGCACGCTTCGTGCAAGGCCAAACTGGGCACGTTGGGCAAGGTGATCACGCCGTAGGCCCAAACAAAACCACGGTTGCGCAGCTCAGACAAAACTTTTTGGTACAGCTGCTTCCCAATTCCGTTGCCGGGACGTCCCACGTACACACTGGTCTCTACGGCCCATTGGTAGGCGATTCGCTCCCGGTGCGTGGTTCCGTAGGCATAGCCCAGTACGGTTCCATCTTCCTCCCAAACCCAAAAAGGAAAACGCCCGGCGATGTGCGCCAGGCGTTTTGAAAAATCTTCTAATGAGGGTACGTCGGTTTCAAACGTCACCCCGGAATCCCGAACAAACGGTTCGTACAGCGCCAAAACAGCAGCAGCATCGGTGGAGCGGTACGGTCGGAGCACGTTGGATAGGACGCTAATGGAGGTTGGAAATCACCAGCGATCAATCGTCGCTCCGGCCCATGTACAGCATGATGTAGTACACCAACTGCGTTACGGACGCAATGGCAGCCACCAAATAGGTACGGGCCGCCCATTTCAGAGCGTCTTTGGCTTGGTCTTGCTGCATGCCCACAGTAATGGACGTGCGCTCCAACCACACCAGGGCGCGGTTGCTGGCGTCGTATTCAACGGGCAGCGTAATGAGCGCAAAAACCGTCAGTATGGCCTGAGCCGCAATGATCAACTGGATCATCAAACCGTAGTTCAAACCGAAGGCGGCCACTCCCAAAATAGACAGAAGGAATAGGGCGTTCATGATTTGCGAACTGAAACTCACCATGGGCACCATTTTGGAGCGCATGGTCAGCCAAGCATACGCCGTAGCGTGCTGAACCGCGTGTCCGCATTCGTGGGCCGCAACGGCGGCGGCAGAAACGCTTTGACCGCTGTACACCTCAGGAGACAAATTGACTGTTTTGTCCGCGGGGTTGTAGTGGTCGGACAGCGATCCGGGTACGGAAATGACCCGCACGTCGTAAATGCCGTGGTCCGCCAACATGCGTTCGGCAATTTGCCGGCCGGTCAAACCGCTGGGCAAAAGCACCTCGCCGTAGCGCGTGAACCGTTTTTTGAGTTGCCATTGGACGAAGTAGCCGACGCCCATGAAGAAAAGCAGGATTATAATCATGATGGATTTAGATTTCGTGTGTGAAAATACAAAACCCGTGCCGACTTACGAATTAGATTTGCAATATGGCAAATTGGCAGGACCGACCCCTCATCTTGGTGTGCAACGACGACGGCATCACCGCACCCGGCATTCGCGCGCTCATTCAAACCATGAATCGATTGGGCGATGTAGTTGTCGTAGCGCCAGACAGCCCACAAAGCGGTATGGGCCATGCCATTACCTTGAGCAGCACCTTGCGCTGCGAACCCGTGCATCCGGACGCCGGCCCGCAAAAAGAGTACGCTTGCAGCGGCACCCCGGTGGATTGCGTCAAATTGGCGGTGCATGCTTTGCTGGATCGCAAGCCGGACTTGGTGGTCAGCGGCATCAACCACGGGAGCAATGCCTCGGTCAACGTCATCTACAGCGGCACCATGTCTGCGGCGGTGGAAGGGGCCATGCAGGGGATCCCCAGCATTGGCTTCAGTTTGCTGGACTACCGATGGGACGCCTCCTTTGAGGCCTGCATGCCATTTGTAGAACAAATTGCGCGCGAAGCATTGAACGGGGGCGTGCCGGCAGGAACGTGCCTGAACGTCAATTTTCCAAAGCCGGATTGGGCTCCCTACGCCGGAATCAAGGTGTGCAGACAGGCGCAAGCCAAGTGGGTGGAGGAGTTTGACAAACGCGAGGATCCCCGCGGCAAAACATACTATTGGTTGACGGGAACCTTCGTCAACGAGGACCACGGCCAGGACACGGACGAATGGGCTTTGGCCAACGGATACGTCAGCGTAGTTCCGGTATCCTACGATCTGACGTCGTACGCCTCCTTGGGCGCATGGCACAACCGTTTGGAGCCGTGATCAAAGGTCTCCTGAACCGCATCGATCGGGCCGAGGTAGAAACCGCGGCGGGGTTCCTGGTAGGCGCAGCCACACCGTGGTTTGCCTGGGCGGTGGTGCGGGAAGTATACCCCGCTTTGCCGGCCGTTGAAAAGATCGACTCCGATTTGTGGGAGTTTTTGCTGTTGCGCTTGTTTGCCTTGGGTGTTTTCATCAATGCCGGATTGTTTTTTGCCGCGTTGTGGTTCAATAAAGAAGGCATGGCCATGGGGTTGCTGGTAGCCAGCATTTTGTACGTGATTGGAGTGGGTTATTGGCGGTGGGAATACCTGTAAAGTCCTTCAAGTTGTTTGTCTTGGCGGGAGAACCGTCTGGGGATGCCCACGCTGCGCGGTGGGTAGAAGCTTGGCGTTCGCAAGATCCAACGGTTGAAATTCGTTTTTGGGGCGGTCCGGCCTTGGCGCAAGCTGCAGGTAAAGCGCCGGAAGTGGATTTGAAGCAACTGTCCGTCATGGGTTTTGTGGAGGTCCTGCGCGCCCTGCCGCGCATGCTGCGGTTGTTGCGGTCCGCGGTGGAGACGGTAGTGAAATGGAATCCTGATCTGGTGGTATTGGTGGATTTTCAATCCTTTAATGCCCAGCTGGCTAAACGTTTGACGCAGTCGGGGTACCGAAAGCAAGGAGGCAAAATCATTCAGTACATTGCCCCCGCGGCGTGGGCTTGGAAGCCCCAACGTGTGCACGCACTGCGCGCCCATGTGGACCTATTGATCCCCATTCTTCCGTTTGAACCGTCGTTTTTTGGCCAATTCAACGTGCCCACGTGGTACGAGGGGCATCCCGTTTTGGACGTCCCGGCTCAAGAGCCGTTGGTGTTGGACGGAGGGGCCTTCACGCTCGTTCAAGGACGTCGTCCCGTTGCGGCCTTGTTGCCCGGGAGTCGGGTTCAGGAAATCAAATCTTTGCTCCCGTTGATGGCTGAGGTAGTGCGTCAAATGCCCGAATACCAATGGGTGGTGGCCGGTGTTCCGCACGTAGATCCCAAAATTTACGGAGGCGAGGATTGGACGGTGGTGGTGGGCCAAACGGAAGCGTTGGTTCGCGCGGCGCGGGTGGCGGTGGTGGCCAGCGGTACCGCAACGTTGGAGGTGGCCTTGTGGAATACCCCAGAAGTGGTAGTGTACCGCGTGCATCCGGTCAGTTATTGGTTGGCCAAGCAGTGGGTGCGGGTGAAGTACGTGTCCTTGGTCAATTTGGTACTGGACCGTCTGGTGGTGCCGGAATTGTTGCAGCACGAGGCCGTCCCGGAAAAGTTGGTGCACGCCGTGCGCCGTTTGGAGGAACCCGATGCCCGGGAAGCGCAGTTGCAAGCATTTGCTCAATTGCGATCCAAACTAGGTGCTCCCGGTGTTTCGCATCGTTTGGCCCAGCGGGCCATTCACTGGTTGCGCACGGGGGTTGCCGCAGGGGCCGTGGTGATTTTGGGCCTCCTGGGCGGGAATGCTCCGCTGCACGCCCAAGTACAAACGTTTGATGGAAGTCCAGCTCCAAGCACGGAATTGGTAGATATGGATCGACTGCCGGCGCTGGTGGCGGTGCGTCAATTTTCAAGCAGTACCCCTGCACGCTTGCAGGTACGTCCGCTTTCGGGTGACTTTTCGCTTTTGGTCAAACGCGGGGACTTTGCCAACTGGGACACCGTGGAGCGGGCGTTGGGTTGGGTCAAGTCAAGTTACTTTGTGGAACGGTCCGGATCCTCAATCAATGTAGGCCGAACGGGCGAACCACCTTTGGTCTCTGGCGTTTCTGCGGTGTCGTGGGTTCCCCTTCCTTCCAGCGGTGTAGCTAATCCGTCGTACGGTTTGCGTTCCAGCGGTTCCGAACGACGGATGTACGGGACTTTGGTGGTGCGAATACGTTCTTCCGGCCTGCTGCCCGTGGCGTATGTCCCGGTGGACGATTACGTTTCCGGGGTGGTGGAAGCGGAGGGAGGGACTTTGTTTCACCCCACCTACTACCGAGCACAAGCCATCATTGCGCGCACTTGGTTGCTGCGCAACCAGCGAAAACACGCCGCAGAGGGCTACATGGTTTCCGACGGGGTGGGCTCGCAGGTTTTTCACGGATTGCCCAAGGGCGCCCACGCCTCAGACATTGTTTGGGCGGCCCATTCCACGCGGGATTCCATTTTGGTCGACGGTTTTGGGCGCGCCATTGAAGCAGTTTTTCACGCCAATTCGGGCGGTTACACGTCCCGGTCGGAAGAAGTTTGGAGCAAGGCCATTCCCTACCTGATTGCGCAACCAGACACCTTCAGTTTGCGTTGCCCGCAAACGTATTGGACCCGACGCTTGGACAAAGAGGTGTTCGTTCGGTTTTTCGCCCAGAAAATGGTGCAAAGTAGCTCCGACGCGGCGTTCCGTCAGGCCGTCCTGTCCCTAGCGCAAGGGTCGCAACGTTCTGCGCTTTTTGTTTACGGGGGAAAGACCCTCAAATTGCGCGAAGTGCGCGAGAAGTTTGGCTTGCGTTCTACGTATTTCACCGTGGAAGATGCAGGCAGCGAGGTGGTCCTCCGGGGCAAGGGCTTTGGCCACGGGGTAGGGCTTTCGCAAGAAGGTGCCTACCGAATGGCTCGTTTGGGGTACCGTTCTGCAGACATTTTGGCACATTACTATCCGGGCACGCGCTTGGCGGTGGCTCGTTGAGTTCCGACATCCGTATTTAGTCGTTTAAAACCGACTGTCGGCGGTTTTGTGGTGCAGTTTTGCACCGCAATGAAGTATCCGTGGGCAGTTCCTTTGGTGGGTTGGGCAGTGGGGGGTGCCCTCAGCCAAGAGCCGTTTATTGCCCGATTGCTGGCAGAATCAGGTGGGCCGATGCAGCTGGCCTTGGGGAGTTTTGCTGCGCTCCTAATGGTCCTTGGACTGTTGGGAAACCGCTGGTGCGCATGGGGTTCTTATTTTATTTTGTTTGGATTTTTGGGCGGGCAACGAACCCAGGAAGCCTGGCCTTCGGAACCGGAGGGTTCAGCGCGGTACGTTGTTGCCGGCGTTTTGTGGGACAAGAACACTTTAGAGGACGATGAAGGGCTTTGGTGGCGCGTGGTTTGGCGCGACACCCTGCACCGCCCGACGAATTTTCCGTCCCGTTGGGCGGTGGAGGGACGGGTGGAACCTTTGTTGGGCCCGCGCGTACCCGGAGGTTTCTCTGCTCGGGCGGTGTACGGTCCTCAGGGGTTCAGCGGTCGGTATTGGGTGGAGCAGGGGCGGTTAGTGGTATGGAAAGAGGAGGGTTTTGCCCTGCGGGGGTGGTTGGTGGGCATTCAATCCTTTGCGAGCGCGTGGATTGACCGTTGGGCTTATTCGGGAGAAACGCGGGGCCTGATTCGGGCTTTGCTGGTGGGCGATCGATCCGGAATTACGCCGGAATTGCGGGAGGGGTTTGCGCGCTTGGGATTGGCGCACATTGTGTCCATCAGTGGATTTCACATGAGCTTGATTTTTTCGTTTTTCGCGGCAATGGCAGCGCGTTCCAGCAGGCAGTCCGGAAGACGTTGGGAGGTTTTGGGTTTGGGCGTGGTGGTTCTATTTACCGCCGTCAGCGGCGCGGCGCCCAGCGCCGTCCGTTCGGCGGCCATGACCTCCTTTGCGGTGGTGGGACGGTGGTTGCACCGTCCGCAAGCCGGTTTGCATCAATTGACGTTGGTTGCCCTGACTCTCTTGGTGTTATTTCCCCTGTGGTTGTTTGATTTGGGGTTCCAACTGAGCGTCCTTTCGCTCGCGGGCATCATGCTCTGGTCCCCCAAGGATGAACCCCGCGCCGGTGCTTGGTGGACCTCCTGGGCCGCCCAAATGGCCACAATCCCCCTCACGGTGGTGATTTTTCATCAATTTTCGTGGGTGTTTTTGGTGTCCAACGCCGTAGCGGGTCCACTTTTTGAAATCCTGTTGGGACTTTGGATTGTTCAAGGGATGGTGGAGTGGTTGGTTTTTTCTGCCGCGCCCTTGGGAGCGTTGGAGGGCGTGTGGCGAACCTGGGAATTGTATTGGGCGCACTGGATAGATGAAGCAGTGGCTCTCTTGGTTCATTGGGGTTTGCATCCCACGTCGGCTTCGGAGGGGCTTTTTCCTTCCGAAGTTCAACAGTTACTTGCATTGGGCTTGGCTTTGGGTGCCGCCTGGACGGTATGGCGGGTTTCGGGGGTTGGGCGCTGGTTAATTGCCGCGGCGTGGGTGCCGGTTTGGTTTTTTTGGACGCGTTCGTTGCAAGAAAGGCCCGCGGCACACGCCGTGGTGTACCAAACGACTTATTCCTGGGTACTGGAGGTCTGCACCCCGGATACCGCATGGTCGTACGCAACGGCCAGCCAATACAAGAACGACTTTTTTTGGTCGGTGGAAACGGCTCCCGTGCGGCAACGCCTCCGGGGTTCTGGGGAAGCTGGAGGGCAAGTTTCGGTTTGGAACGAATCGCTTGAAAGGTGTATTCGCAAACTTCCCGGCTGGGATTCAACCCACTACTTCCAACACTGGACTTGGGAAAAAGGGGAGTGGAAAAAAGTAGGATTTCTATCCGATGCTTGACGGGCGCGAGGCGGTGAGGAGCCGGTGCAGTCGAACGGTTTCTTTGGCGGCTTTGGGGTCGTGCACCCGCAACACGTGTGCTCCGCGGTCTAAGGCCCAAGCGTGCGCTGCAGTGGTACCGTTTAAGGCGAGTTCGGGAGTGGTGTCCAAGGATTTGTAGATCATCGATTTGCGGGAAACACCCACCAGCAGTGGGCAACCGAGGGCATGGAAGATCTCCAATTGGTCCAAGAGGTTAAAATTGTGCTCCGCGGTTTTGCCGAATCCAAATCCGGGATCGAGCAGGACGTCGATTACGCCCAGGCTGCGAAGTTCGCTCAAGCGCTGGGCAAAAAAGCCAAACACTTCCTGAACCAAGTTCGTGTACTGCGGAGCCAATTGCATGGTATCCGGGCGTCCTTGGTGGTGCATGGCAATGTACGGTACTTGGGAAGCGGCAACAAGAGGTGCCATTTTTGGATCCCACAGCCCGGCAGATACATCGTTGATCATGGAGGCACCCGCGTCCAGTGCGCGCTGGGCAACGGATGCACGGTAGGTATCCACGGAAACGGGTACGTTGGAGTGTTTTTTGGCCAGGTAGTCCAACACCGGAGCGATGCGTTGCCATTCCTCTTCCTCCGAAGGCGGAGTGGAGCCCGGCCGCGTGGAACAGCCGCCCACATCGATCCAATCGGCTCCGTCCTCAATCAAGGAATCCGCTTTGGAGCAGGCTTCTTCCGCCAGTCCCCGACCGTCCGCGTAGAACGAATCCGGGGTTGCGTTTAAAATACCCAGAACCACGGGATTTTCCAAGGACCAAAGGCCTTGGCGGAGTCGAACAAAGTGCACCATGGATTGTATCTTCGCTGTTCAAAGGTAACTCATGACCCGAACCCAAACCGAATACGCGGCTGTTTTGGCGGAATGCCGCGCCTTGTTTGCGAAAAAACTGCTCGATTACGGCCCGGCGTGGCGCATTCTCCGTCTTCCCTCGTTGACGGATCAATTGTACATCAAGGCCAACCGCATTCGCAGCATCCAGCTAGCGGGTACGCAACGGGTGGACGACCCCATTGAAGGCGAATTTATTGGTTTGCTCAACTACAGCATTGCGGCTTTAATTCAGTTGGAATTGGGGGTGGTGGATCAGCCAGACTTGAGTGTTGAAGAGGCACTTCATCAATTTGATAATCAGGCTGATAAGGCATTTCATTTGATGGAAAAAAAGAACCACGATTACGGCGAGGCGTGGCGCGACATGCGCATTCCCAGCTTGGCCGACATGATCCTTCAAAAAATTCTACGCGTCAAACAAATAGAGGACAACGCGGGGCAAACCCTAGTCAGCGAAGGAATAGAAGCCAACTACCTGGACATGATCAATTACGCAGCTTTTGCGTTGATCAAAATGAAATCCTAATACACCATGAAGACGTTTTCGTTTGCCTCCGTTGCAACCCAATTGGCTCGCCTGTTGGTGGGCGCTCTGTTTGTATTTTCCGGAGTCATCAAGCTCAACGACCCGGTTGGATTTGGGTATAAGTTGGAGGAGTATTTCTCCGAAAGTGTTCTGAATTTGCCTTTTTTGGAGCCATTTGCCTTGTTTTTGGCCGTTTTTTTGGTGGTTTTGGAGGTTTTGTTGGGTGTGGCGCTACTCTTGGGGGTGTTCCGTAAATGGACCTTACTTCTGTTGGCGCTGATGATGGGTTTCTTCACCTTCCTCACCTTTTACAGTGCCTACTTCAACAAAGTAACCGATTGCGGTTGCTTTGGCGACGCCATCCCGTTGACCCCGTGGGAGTCGTTCACCAAGGATGTGGTGCTCTCGGTATTAATTGCCTTGTTGTACTGGGGTAAATCCTTTATTCAGCCCGTATTGCCGTCCAAGGTTAGCGGAGTTGTTTTGTCTGCATCCCTTATTTCTTCCTTGTTTTTTGGGTATTGGGTCCTGCACCACCTTCCGGTATGGGATTTTCGCGCCTACAAACCGGGTACGGTGGTGGAAGAGTCCATGAAGTCGGCGGAGGAATTGGGCTTGCAAGGTCCGGTGTACGAGACGTACTACACGTTGAAAAACATGAAGTCTGGCGAGGAAATGGAAGTCAGCGGAACGCGGTACACGCAAGAAAAATGGTACGAAAAGACCGATTGGGAGCTGCAGGCAGACAAAATTAGGCAAGCAAAAATCCAAGAAGGATACGTGCCGCCGATTCACGATTTTTCGTTGGTGGTGGACGGCGAAGACCGCACGGCTTCGTTGTTGTCAGAAGAGAAAGTAATTTGGGTAACCCTGTACCGGTTGGATCGGAGCGACGCGGATAATTTCAAGCGCATTGCGGACGCAGCTTGGGCTTGGGAGAAGCAAGGTTGGACGGTAGTAGCGTTGACGTCGTCCAGTCCGGAAGAAATTGACGAATGGGCGCATCAATACAACGCACCCTTTGCGTGGGCAGCCATGGACGGAACCACGGTCAAGACCATCAACCGAGGAAACCCGGGAATTACGCTGCTCCAAAAGGGCAAAATTGCAGTGCACCTGCACGGCAACGACATCACCCCATCCTGGAATCCGGATTCCGCTTTGGCGGAAGGACTGCAAGCATTGACAAAATAAACCGCAGTGCGGCGCGTTGGTCAATCGCTGTTGGTGCTTTGGGGCGTTGCCACCTTGGTATTTTTTCTCTTTCACGGGGTAGCTGGGGACCCGGCGCGGATGATGTTGGACCAACGGGAAGATCCCGAACAATTGGCCTTGCTGCGGCAACAGTACGGATTTGACCAACCGCTTCCGGTTCAGTACGGTCGGTATTTAATGCACCTTTCACCGGTGCGTCCTGCGA
>Ga0102921_1000272_pt1 | contig 17961 bp, 13 predicted proteins | sample Colrivmeta156802_FD_78205 | JGI IMG/M metagenome (GOLD analysis project Ga0102921, IMG submission 78205) | Estuarine microbial communities from the Columbia River estuary - metaG 1568-02 | ecosystem: Environmental > Aquatic > Marine > Intertidal zone > Estuary | place: USA: Columbia River...
TAATCTTTCCAATGCAGTATGTACAGCAGATCCAAATTCAGTAGCCTCGTTTTTTGGAGAAGGAATTCGTATCAGCGTCCGATAATAAAATTCCAATGGGCAATGTAAATAATTGTTGAGCGCGGTAACATTCATGGTAAATCGTGCCAGCAAGGGGGCCAACACATCTTCCTCGATTTGTGCAATCTCTGGTCTTGCAGGAGCCGCCAGTGCCAAACTGGAGAAGGAACTAATTACCTGTTGATCAAGTACAATTCTTTCAATGGGGATTTCAAATCCGTCCATTAGTTCAATCACAAAACGTGAGGGCTCTAATTCTTTTCCACTATTATTATACTTACTATAGGATACAAACAAATGTTCTTCTGCGCGGGTTACGGCTACATAAAATAACCGACGAAGTTCTTCTTCATTAGAGCCTGTGGTACTTAGGCCAAAAAGATTATCCGGGTAACTATAGCCATCTGATGGCTTTCTTTTTTTCTCCCATTTGTCTGCCAGTGCTCCTGCAATAAAAACATATTGAAACTCCAGTCCTTTGGATCCATGTGCTGTTAAAAGATTAACTCCCTTCTCATGTCCACTTACCTGCACGTAAGGAAGCGAGATTTTTTCTTTTTGCATCAGCTCTATCAGCGTTAACAGACCGTCAATGCTTAAGTCTGGTTTGCGATGCGTTTCCTCTTTTACAAAATCAAAAAAAGCGGTTAGGATTCGGAGTAATTCGTGTTTGTCGGTATGTTGCATGACTTGCGCCAGCAATCCCGTTTGTTGAATTATTTTTTCTAGTAATTGTTGTAAGGTAGTATTGGGTACAGCCGCAATTAATTCCTCTAGTAATGTACCAGCTTTAGCCAGTGGTTGCGTATTGGTAAATAAATCAACACCTGCTCCATTTGTTTTTTCATGGAGTAAAGCACGAATGGAGCCGTTCAGATCACTTTGTTTTCTACCTGCCGCTTCCAGTGAAAGTTTTGCAATTTCTAACGGAGTTATTCCAAATAGGTCCAGATGCAATAATTCAAATAACAATTCGTCTCCGCTATAGGGTACGTCGTGTTCAGCTTGCAAGAATCGAAGCAGCAGTAGAATTTTTCGGATCAGCGGTAATTGTAATAGGTCTGAACTTTTTTTGGTATAGTAGGGGATTTGTAACTGCAGTAGATAGCCGGCTATTTCTTCCCCATATTTATGTTCTTTGTAAATGATTCCAATTCGTCCTGGTTCAATGCCTTCCTGAATAAGCTCCTGTATTTTTTTAGTAATCCCAATGATTTCCAATCGTTGTGTATCAAACTCCCAGATACGAGGATGGTGCTGAAGTGTCTTTTTTAGTTCGTGAGCGGCTTTTAACTCTTTAGTTAAACCTGGAATTGAATTGATCAATCGTTCCTCATTGCGCTGAATCAATGCGGTGGAAATATCCAGAATGGGTTGCGTAGACCGATAGTTCTCTGCCAGCACAATTCGAACCAGTTCATTTGAATAGCGGTTGGCAAGCCCCGTCATATTAGCCACATTGGCTCCCTGAAATCTAAAAATGCTTTGGTCGTCGTCACCTACTACAAAAATGTTGGGGACTTCCCAATAGCTAATCAACAGCTCTACTAATTTGTTCTGCGATCCACTGGTATCCTGATATTCGTCTACTAAAATATATTGATAGCGTTCCTGATAATCCGAGAGTAAGGAAGGACTTTTTTCAAATGCCTGAATAACCCAATTGATCATATCCTCAAAGTCATACCGGTTTCTTTTTTTCATTACCTGCTGAACCGGATCAAATTCTAATACCGCGGCCCTCAGCCGGTTCATTTTTTCTTTTTCTTTTTCAATCCTGTCGGTTCGTACTTCTCCTTTTTTAAATTCTTTGGTGGCTCGCTTGGCGATGTATTCTTCTCGTTCTGGAAGTGAAATAAGGTATTGATCAATTTTATCAATGATAAACTCAGGGATCCAGCCTTCTCTTTTCATGGTGCTGAACAAGTTCATCATATTCTTTGCCTCATAGTAGACATCACCACGATAACGTTTAAAAGGGTGGTCTTTTGGAAATGCATCAATATGATCTTTGAAAAGTTGAATTTTTTCAAGCTCCGAGATGGGGTCCAGCGTGTGTTTTTCGAAGTAGGGGAGATTATCTTGTATTACTTCATTACAAAATGAGTGAAAAGTACCAAGTTGTACTTTGTACGCTGCGGGTCCAATAAACTGTTGTAGTCGTTTACGCATAGCCACCACTCCCGCATCCGTATAAGTAAGGCAGAGAATATTTTCAGGTTGAACATCCGTGTCCAACAATATTTTACCAATACGGCAGGCCAGTATTTGCGTTTTTCCAGTGCCCGGACCTGCAATTACCATTACAGGCCCCTCAATAGTACGCACAGCCTTTTGTTGCTGTTCATTCAATCGCTGATATTCCTCACGAAACTTGCATTCCAATTTCTCTCGACTAATAGACATACGGATGAACTTTTTCCGGGTTCAGTAGTTATTATTACGAAATTAATTGTTTCAAGCAGCATGGCCACTTACTCTTTTCAGACCAAACAATGTATTCCTATTTCTATCGAGCAAGCCTGGGATTTTTTCTCCAGCCCCGCTAATCTCCAACGAATCACTCCCGCTGAAATGGGATTTGAAATTACTTCCCGTTTTCATGGGCTTCGCATGTATGCCGGACAATTAATTGAATATAGGGTTCGCCCGCTACTGGGCATACCTGTTTATTGGATGACAGAAATTACCCAGGTACAAGAGCCTCTTTATTTTATCGATCAACAACGATTTGGTCCTTATGCCTTATGGCATCATCAACATCATTTTAAAGCTATTCCTGGTGGAGTTGAAATGACGGATATTATACATTACCGTATTCCGTTTGGTCCTCTTGGGGATTTGGCTAACTGGTTATTTGTAAAGAAAAAACTCGAGGGAATCTTTCAGTTCCGTTATAAAGCAGTTGAGGAACTTTTTGGCAGCTGGAATCAAACCGCCTAGGTTAACTACACAATTGATTTATTGGTAATCTTGATCAGGGAGGTGATATTGTTTACCTCTAATTTTCTAAAAATGTTATAGCGGTGAACTTCCACTGTTCGCTTGGAGATAAATAGCTTTTCGCTGATCTCCTTGGAAGAATGGCCTTCTTTGATCAAGTTTACAATTTCTAATTCTCTTTTTGTCAATTGATTAATCCGGTAAGCAGGATCTGTTTGCTGATCACTGATAACTTGATTGGTGATATAGTCCTTAATATCTCTGCAGATGTATCGATTGCCTTCATGAATGGTTAGGATTGCAGTAGTCATCTCATCAAAAGAAGACGTTTTAGAAACGTAACCACTTGCTCCATTGATCAAGAGTTGCTTGATAAGAATAATATTAGTGTGCATCGAAACGCCTAGTATCTTAATGCTAGGCGTTTTTTCTCTTATTCGCTTACTTAATTCTATACCAGACATGCCGGGGAGTGTTATATCCATAAGCACCACATCGGGTAAAATGCGGATAATTTCTTCAAATGCTTTTTCGCCATCCAGCGATGTGCCCGCAATCTCAAATTTTGGATTGGAGCTCAAAAGGTTTGCCCACATGTCGATAACCATGCGGTGGTCATCAACTAGGTATAGTTTTATTTTTTTCACAATACTATTATCGCCTCTGATAAGTATTAATTCCTAAGAGGTAAATTAGACGGCTAAAATAAAAAAATCCAGCGTAATCCCTTGATTATTTAAAAAAAGGTAAGAATATATACGTATCTTATTAGCCTGGTATTCTGGAAATGTACTTTTCGATTTGCTTAATCTGATCAACCAGCTGCGGGGTAGTGGGTTTTAATGCTTTTGCTTTGCGGAAAAAATCTTTTGCGGCACGGAATTCCCTTTTGTTCATCATTAAACTACACATCTGTAAAAATGCAGCCGCCTGGTTCTCCTTATCTGGAAGACCTTTACGCAAGGCCTGTCTGATATAGCTCTCGGCCTGTTTTAAATCATTTTTTTGCATAGCCAGCATGCCCATCTGTAATAAGCTGGCACCTTCTGCTTCTTTCATAGGCATCCCTAAATCCAGCCCTTTCTTCATTAGCTTCTCTGCACCATCAAAGTCCTGTTTCATCATAGCTAAATTCCCTTTCAGCGTGAAGTAAACAGAACGAATCGGCTTATAAAGCAGGTTGGGATATTTGATAGAAGCCAAAACTTTTTCCGCACCATCCATGTCACCACTTTCCATGTATTCCTGTATGAGTCGAAGTGGGCCAAAAAAGAAATGACCCGCAATCAATAATACGCCAATCAAATAAAGCGGAAATGATGGCCAGAAACTAAAGGCAAGGTTGGCGCCAACTCCTAAGAGTAAGCAAAAGATGCCAATTACAAATCTGTATTTTATTAATATGTTATAAAACTTCATGCCCACATAATTAAGGATGTGCAATATAACCTATCCTGCTCACAATAGGTAGGCAGGCATCAATGCTTCAGTTCAAAGCGGTCTAACATCATTACTTTATCCCAAGCGGCCACAAAATCTCTTACAAATTTCTCTGGACTATCGGCGCATGCATATACCTCGGCTAATGCGCGAAGTTCGCTGTTGGATCCAAAGATCAGGTCAACTCGGGTGGCTGTCCATTTGGTAGAGCCCGTTTTACGGTCTTTACCTTCGAATACATCTTTGGCATCACTGACAGGACTCCAGGCAGTAGACATATCCAGCAGATTCACAAAGAAATCGTTAGTGAGTGTTTCGGGTTTGTTAGTAAATACACCATGATTTGACTGATCGTAGTTTGTTTTTAATACGCGCAATCCACCAACTAATGCTGTCATTTCAGGGGCAGTCAGATTTAATAATTGAGCTTTATCAATCAATAAATTTTCTGCAGCGATCGTGTATTTCTTTTTCGCATAATTGCGGAATCCATCTGCTATTGGTTCTAATACAGCAAAAGATTCAACATCGGTTTGTTCTGTGGATGCATCAGTTCTTCCTGGTGTAAAAGGAACGTTCACAGTTACACCTGCTTTTTCAGCCGCTTTCTCAATAGCAGCACACCCACCTAATACAATCAGATCAGCTAAAGCAACTTTTTTACCACCCGTTGCACGCTGATTGAATTCAGCTTGAATGGATTCCAACTTACTTAACACTGTACTCAATTGAGCAGGATTATTTACCTCCCAGTATTTTTGAGGAGCTAAACGAATACGAGCTCCATTGGCACCACCGCGTTTATCAGAGCTACGGAACGTGGAAGCAGCACCCCAAGCAGTTGTAACCAGAGAAGAAATACTAAGACCTGAACTTAGAATTGATTTTTTTAATTCCTGAATATCATTTTTATCGATCAACGTATGGTCAACAGCAGGAATGGGATCTTGCCAAATCAATACTTCAGCAGGAACTTCAGGTCCCACGTATCGAGTAACAGGACCCATGTCGCGGTGTGTTAATTTGAACCAAGCTCTTGCAAAGGCATCCGCAAACTGATCAGGGTTTTCTAAAAATTTCTTGGAGATTTTTTCATACGCTGGATCAAATCGCAAGGAGAGATCCGTTGTCAACATAGTCGGTAAATGCTTTTTGGATCCATCATGTGCATCCGGAATAGATTGTTCAGCATTTTTTGCTACCCATTGATAAGCACCGGCAGGGCTCTTCGTTAACTCCCATTCGTATTTGAAAAGGTTTTCAAAATAATTATTGCTCCATTGGGTTGGCGTATTGGTCCATGTAACTTCCAATCCACTAGTGATGGTATCACCTGCTTTACCAGATTTAAATTTACTGGTCCATCCAAACCCTTGTTCTTCGATAGAAGCTCCCTCAGGTTCTGCCCCAAGCAATGCAGCATCACCAGCACCATGCGCCTTTCCAAATGTGTGCCCACCTGCTATTAATGCAACCGTTTCTTCATCGTTCATAGCCATACGCGCAAAGGTTTCACGGATATCACGTGCCGCCGCAATGGGATCAGGATTTCCATTAGGACCTTCAGGGTTTACATAAATCAATCCCATCTGCACAGCCGCTAGAGGATTTTCCAAATCTCGATCACCCGAGTAGCGTTGATCATCCAGCCATTTTTTTTCTGAACCCCAATACACATCTTGTTGTGGCTCCCATACATCTGCTCTTCCTCCAGAGAAACCAAAAGTTTTAAAGCCCATCGATTCCATGGCTACATTGCCTGCAAGAATCATTAAATCGGCCCAGGAAATTTTGTTACCGTATTTCTGTTTGATTGGCCACAATAATCTTCTTGCTTTATCAAGGTTTGTGTTATCAGGCCAACTATTCAAGGGTGCAAAGCGCTGCTGACCCATTCCACCACCACCTCTTCCATCAGCAGTTCTATAGGTGCCTGCACTATGCCAGGTCATACGAATAAAGAAAGGGCCATAGTGACCAAAATCAGCAGGCCACCATTCTTGTGAATCAGTCATCAATTTTTCAAGGTCTTTCTTTAAGGCCTTGTAATCCAGACTTTCAAATGCTTTTTTATAGTCGAAATCAGCATCCATAGGATTGGTTAAGGACGAATGCTGGCGTAGAATGTTCAGCTTTAATTGATGTGGCCACCAGTCTTGATTACCGGTACCACTACCACTATGACCTGTTTTCAGAGTGCCATTGTGAAAGGGACATTTACTGATGTCGTTCACATTGTAAGAGACATCGCTCTTGGGTACTTGCTTATCCATAGAATACTTAAATTTTTAAGAGGACTGCAAAGTTCCCACCAAAATGGGGATATACCAAGAACTACAATTAGTTCTTCAATAAAAACCTGGCAGGAATCGAAAAACGACTTCTCCAAGAGCGCTCGGAGTGGTCCTGACCTGGCCAGGAGCGACTAATCCATTGTTTACTCTTGTACCCCCTTTTTTCCATGATTTGATCAACACTTTTTTGCAAGGAAGCATACATTGAGTCCAGGGTTTCGGTGCCATGGTCAAAATAAAGTCGGTGGTTTTTGGAAGAGGGTAGCGATTGCTCCAGGTATGAAAAAAAGGCAGCAGGTACCGGGTTATTTTCCATCGTGAACAAACCAGGCCAATGTGTCGATAAACAAGCAGCGCCACCAAACACAGCGGGGTATTCGCAGATGGCATACAGTGAGATCAAAGCGCCCATGCTACTGCCTGCAATAAATGTACTGTTTCGATCTGTTTCGGTAGAGTACGTTTTATCAATAAATGGTTTTAACTCTTGGGTGATAAATGCTAAATAGTGGTCCGACATAATGGGGATACCAAAAAATATAGACTGTCCATTACTTCTGTAGGCGTTATAAACAACTTCTTGTTGTGATTTTGAAAGTGACTCAAATGGTTTTTGCGGGAAGTACTCTGCATGCCGGCTTCTTCCTCCATTCCAAATTCCCACCACAATACAATCTTTAATTTCCTTTCCCTCCATCAGCATAGTAAGTGTTTCATCCACGCCCCATTCTTGTTTGTTCCAGGTGAGTGCACTATCAAAAAGCATTTGACCATCTTGCATGTATAGCACAGCATATTTTTTTTCCGGAGTATAGTGCGCGGGCAACCAAACGTCTACATGTCTGGGCGTTACATGGGCAGAAGGGAAATTTTCATGACGAACTACACGCCCTTGCTCTGGAGTGGGAACTTGTGCATGGGTTGTTGTGATAGTATACCCTATCGCAACTAGTGAAGTGAGTAGTAAAGATTTTTTCATTGTAACTTAAAGGTAAATCACGATAGCTATTTTTTAAAAGAGAGTCTTGAATAATAAATTCTCATAAATTCCTATCTTGTTGCAAAGCCATATTTGTGCAACGATTATTCTGGACTATTTTGTTTCGAAGTTTAGGGTGGAACACCACGGTTCAGTTTCCTGCTGGGGTTAAAAAATGCGTAATTATAGCAGGTCCACATACTCATTGGATGGATTTTCCGGTAGGATTGGCTTACCGTAGTCTATTGCGATTAAAGAATGCCCGTTTCCTGGGTAAGAAAGAATTATTTGATGGTCCATTCGGATTCTTTTTTCGCTGGGTCGGTGGCATTCCCGTGGATCGATTTAGCACCCATAATGTAGTAGACCAGGTAGTAGATATTTTTAATAAAGAGGAAGAGATTATGATTGCGCTCTCTCCGGAAGGGACTCGTCAAAAAGTAGATCGCTTGCGAACAGGGTTTTATCACATTGCAAAAAATGCTGGGATACCCATTGTAATGATTGGACTTGATTTTGGTAAAAGAAGGGTTGTGTTGAGTGAACCATTTTTCACCGGCACCAATGAAGTGGCTGATTTTGATCGAATCCTTCATTTTTTTGCACCAATACAAGGGAAAATACCTTCAAGGGGAATGGCAGATTTAAAAAATCAATTTAACGTGCATGAAAGCACACGCTAGTTATCCTACATTATTGGAAATGTTTTATCGCTTTGAAAAAGGAAAAGCGAATCAAGTATTTCTTTCCGAACCCATTGCAGGTAAACCACTGGCCCATACCTGGGAGGAAGCAGGTTTCTCTATTCGAAAAATGGCAGGGGCACTTTTTGCCTTGCATTTGCCCGCAGGTTCTCGAATTGCCATCATTGGAAAAAATTCTGCGCACTGGATAATGGCAGACCTTGCTGTTACGATGGCTGGACATGTTTCGGTTCCTATTTATCCTACGGTAACAGCATCAACACTTCGGCAAATATTGACACACAGCGAAAGTCAGGTACTCTTTGTAGGAAAACTTGACGCATTTGAGCCACTTCAGTCAGGTATACCGTCTAATGTGCGATGTATACACTTTCCTCATTGGGCCTGGTCAGGTTGTGAGCACTGGGATACGTTTATAGAAAATGCTGACGCGATTATGGGAGATACCATTCCTGATCCTCAAGCGCTCAGTTGTATATTGTATACATCAGGAACTACCGGCGATCCCAAGGGGGTGATGCACACACATTTTGCGCATAGCTTTAGTCTGCTCACCGTAATGGAGGCATTAGGAGAAGACTTGCAGAACGAAGTATTTTTCTCTTATTTACCACTTAGTCATATTGCGGAACGAATGGTGGTGGAGTATTGTGGCATATTTACCGGCGGTACTATTTACTTTCCAGAATCGCTGGCTACATTTTCTCGTGATCTTGCAGCAGCGCAACCCACAATATTTTTAGCCGTACCTCGAATATGGGAAAAATTCCGCGAAGAAATTCTCAAAAAAATTCCTCAGCAGCGACTAGATATTTTATTCAATATTCCTTTGCTCGGTGGATTACTAAAAAAAGTAATGCGAAAGAAACTGGGATTATCACGCGTGAAATATGCACTTTCTGGCGCATCACCCTTGCATCCCTCTTTACCGATTTGGTTTTCAAAATTGGGCATAGTTATCCAAGAGGCCTATGGTATGACAGAGAATATGGCTCTAGCTACAATTAACCGAAAACCCACTGCTCGTTTTGGTACCGTTGGTCAATCTTACAAAGGAGTTGAACTCTTTTTGGGCGCGGATAATGAAGTACTGGTAAAAAGTCCCGCCAATATGCTTGGTTATTACAAGGAGCCAGAAATGAGTGCAGCTTGTTTTGAAAATGGGTTTTTAAAAACGGGTGATGAAGGTCGACTTGATCAGGATGGTTATCTTACCATCACTGGGCGCATTAAAGATTTGTTTAAAACTAGCAAGGGAAAGTATGTAGCGCCTGCGCCTATTGAAAAAAAATTACTGGAGCATTCCATCATCAGTCAAGTATGTGTGGTGGGATCGGGCGAATCACATGCACTTGCATTATGTATGCTTTCTCCAGAAGCCGGAGGTGATCGTGATCAATTGCAAGTAATACTTTCCTCGATTCGACAGCAGATTAATCAAGGTCTGGAGTATCACGAACAAATAGCTAAGCTTATAATTGTCCGCGATGAATGGACTATTGCCAATGGTTTTTTCACACCTACTTTAAAGATCCGTCGTGGTGCCGTTGATGCACACTATGGCCCCCAATATGCTACTTGGTTGCTGACAAAGGAAGAAGCAATATGGGAGTAAGAGAGAAATTGTAGTTCGTTCGCCCTTACTCCCGTTTATTTATTTAGAACTGACTTGTACCATTTCCCTGATACGTATATCGGAAGTGTAAAAACCGCTGATCACGTATTTTGATACTGTCTGCCGCAGTAGCCGATGGAGTTTGTCCACCTCGGTAATAATTTAGTATTTCAACTTTGGCAAATTTTCCAGTTGCAGTGCGTATTACCAGTGTACGACCAGGAATGGGTGTCAGCAAGTTGGTAGGACCATCATAAGTATACCAGGCTCGACCTGAACCACGCGTAATTGCATAGGATACCGGGTGATTGTCGATACGAAATACAGAATCCGTCGGCACGCTTTGTAATGATTCAAAAGTACCATTAAAAACAAAGGCTCCGCCGGCACCAGGTCCACTGGTTGCATTATTGATACGAATGGTAGTTCCTGCAAATGCAAGATCCCAGCGAGTAGAGTTTGAATCTATATTGGGAATCCATTGTCCGGTTTCCAAGCTGAAAAAACTATATCGCCCTGCTCCTACAGGTTGACCGATCGAGTTGGTACCAATGATTGTATCAGCTGGCAGGTTTTTTACCGTGGTGATTTTACCAATTGTTTCAATTACATACGCTCTTTGATCGACCGTTTTTGGCAGCTTGTCTTTTTCACAGGATGTAATGCTTAGCAATACAACCACAGCAAGGAGGATGATTCTCATACGTGTTTTATTTAAGGGTGATTAATTCTTTTAGTTTGTTTCGGTTCAAATTTTGTCCGAATGGTAATAAATGCTGTTCTGCCAGCCAGATTAGGCAGATAAAAAATATCTTGGTAGTTTAATAAGTTGTCAATACCCGCTTGAAGTGAAATGTTTTTATTTATCGGAAGTCCTCCTGCAACATGAATTTGTATAAACCCACTGGCATACTCATCTTGGACATCATGTACTCCATTACCATTGCTATTTGCCACTGTCCAGCGACTCCGATACAGCAAGCGCATAAATACATAACGGTCTTTAGTATCCTCGTATTTAATCTTGAGTTGTCCTTGATGGTTACTTCTGTTTGGTAAGCCGACATAATCTTTTTTGTTCATCACCCGGCTGCTTCCATTTAATTCTCGGATATATTCTTTCCCCTGCCGGATTTGCTCCCATTCTTCTTTATCGCCTGTAATTAAAAGTTGGTAGCCGCTATTGATGGACCAGTTTTTGTGTACTTGCCACTGAAAAGATGCTTCCATTCCTTGTGTAAAGGCGCGATTTACATTAAGGTAACTGAATAGTTGCGAGCCATCAGCTCTGGTGGCTACTTGTCGAACATCAATTAAGGATTGAATATCGTTTCTAAATATGGAGAGCTGGGAGGTGATTGTCGGAGTAGGATTATATTGCATGCTTACATTAATCCCGGTAGAGTGCTCTGGGCGAAGTGAAGTTAGTTTAGTGAAATCGGGTTTGAGTTCTGCGATTTGTCCTACCCTATTTAATTCATTGATTACTCGGATGGCATCTTGTGAACCAAAAACGGAGTATCCTCCTGCTACGGAGTTTGTAAAGTTTAAATAGAGTTGTCTGAAATCAGGTGCTTTAAATCCTTGTCCAACCGAGGCTGTAAAGGATAGGTTGGATTTAGCTTGATAACGCAAGGACCATTTAGGTGTTACAGCTCCTGCAAATAGCGTGTGATGATCATATCTTACTCCCAAAATGCTAATCCATTTTTCACCGGCTTTTATTTCCCATTGGGCAAAAACATAGTTCACATTATTTTGTTTTTGATTGGCCAGCGCATCATATCGGGTTGAATTGGCTTGTTCCAATTGGAAACCCACTCCTGCTGTTACAGTATAGTTATTCTTTTTGATGTCTACCTGCTCCTCGATGCGAAACATACGTTGTTCGAAACGATCTAGGTAGCTACTATCTGGCTTTTGTACAAAACGTAGTTTTTGATCTCCGCTGTAACTAGTCAAATATCCCCTCGTGTAAAGCCTGATCTTGTCAGATATCCGAAATAATAATGAGGGCTGTAAATTTATTTCCTTATTTAGTTCGCGGCCATAGGAGTCAATGGTTATGCCATTGTTGCGAACTGAAAATTCTTGTTGAAATCTATCTTGATTGTAACGAGTGAGTAACTTGAATTCTGCTCTGTTACCTAGATTTTGTTGAATAATGGTTTGATGTGTGATACGGTGAATGGGTCTTGGAATCCGATCTTGTGAAAAGGGCCTGAAGCTCACACCGTCTGCAAAAAGTATGTTGTTGCTATGTCGCACCTTTAGTTTTCCAATAAAGTAAGTGGCTTGTAGATCTGCTTCTGTTTGTTGAAAGCTGTTGCGTTTAAATGGAATTCCCCATCCTTGATCCGGGTCTGCCACGCCATAGCGAAGCGAGGATTCAAACAAGGGCTGAATGGGATTTTCCGTGATTAAATTAATGACACCGGCCATCGCTTCAGAACCATATAAGCTGGAGGAGGGTCCTTTGACCACTTCAATTCTTTTTATTCCTGAAAGCGCAATTCGGCTCACATCTAAAACACCTGAGGTTCTTCCAACCAGGGGCTGACCATCAATCAGGATCAAAGTATGTTCAGGATTTAATCCTTGCATTTGAATTCCCGTGCCAAAGTTTGAGGTTAATTGTATGCCGGGTTGTTCTTGTAAAATGTCTCGTAATCGAAGCGACCCAGCTTGCTGAATTTGCTTTCGTTGAATAAGATTTACCGGAATAGTTATGTTTCCTAAACGTCTTTCTTGTCGGGTAGCGGTCACCACCACTTCTTCCATTGAAAGAAGTGTGTCTGATTGCGCCATTACTTGCGTAGCAGCTAAAATCAATAACATAACAGCACGTATCCGCATGGGGACGCAAATTTCAACTACACTCAGTTCTGATTTATCATACGACTGTAAAACATAAGGGTGCCAATAAGATTTTACAATTATGTGACAAGCAAAGCTCGATTTACGTAATCAGGAAAATCGTTTACGAAAACAGAAAAATAATCATACTGGCATTTGTTCAAATTCAATAACACTGAAATTTGCGCCGTGAAATCCAGGGTAATATTTTTTTGTTTATTCTTTATTGCTTTATCGGCTCGACTATTTGCGCAACATACTACCTCCGAGGATAGTATACATATTAAATATCTCGCAGAAATCACATTGGTGGGTAGAGCCAATCGTTCAGACTTGCAGCAAATCCCAGAAATTGTGGGGACGGCTATTTATGCTGGGAAAAAGTCCAGTTTATTAGTGATGAAGAATGTGGAGGGGAATATCACCACCAATGTAATGCGACAGGTGATGGCCAAAATTCCGGGAATTCATATTTGGGAGAATGATGGAAGCGGCATTCAAATTGGAATTGCTACAAGAGGATTAAGTCCCAACCGAAGTTGGGAATTCAATGTCCGTCAAAATGGGTACGATATTTCGGCTGATCCTTACGGATATCCAGAAGCTTACTATAATCCACAGCTACAAGCAGTACAACGGATCGAAATCATTCGTGGGCATGGTGCACTTCAATATGGCCCACAGTTTGGAGGAATGTTGAACTATATTCTGCGTGATGGAAGTGAGTTTAAAAAATCATTTCAGGTAGAAACACAGCAAACGGTTGGTTCTTACGGTCTATCAAATATATATGCTGGTGCCGGAGGGCGAACAGGTAAGTGGAATTACTTTGCTTTTTTTGATCGTCGACAAGGCGATGGGTATCGGGCTAATAGTCAATACTACACCAATTCTGGTTTTATTACTGTTACCTATCGACCTACAAAAAAGATTACTACCACATTGGAATATATGCGTTCGCATATCAGAAGTCAGCAACCCGGTGGATTAAGTGATTTACAGATTCAGCAAAATAGCCGTCAAAGCCTTCGTCATCGAAATTGGATGGATATTGAGTGGTCAACTTTTGCCTGGCGTTCTCGCTACGAAATGAGCGCAAGCTCACGAATGGAGTTAAAGTTGTTTGGTTTATTGGGCGATCGAAATAGTGTGGGCTTTTTACCAGTTGCGGGAATCCTACAGCCTGATACGATAAACCGTACTACTGGCAGTTTTGCTCCTCGGAATGTCAATATTGATTTTTATCGAAATTGGGGTGGCGAGTGGAGATGGATAACTGATTATAAAATCAATAAATCTACTGCTACAGTAGCCATTGGGTTACGTCGATTTGTTGGAAACACAAATCGGTTGATGGCAGATGGAAAAGGCGATGTAGATGCTGGCTACACACTGCAGATACAAAATGATACTTGGATTCGTGATATCAATTTTAATAGTGCCAATTACGCATTGTTTGCTGAGCAAATTTTTAGATGGGGTACTCGTTTATTGATCATACCCGGTTTTCGTTATGAGTGGGTGAGAGGTGCTGCCAGTGGGCAGCATAATCTGCAAAATGGTGTTCTCGTTAATTTAATTCGCCAAGAAAAGACAAGAGGCTTTTTATTGGGTGGCGTGGGTATCGAGTATCATATTAATAAAAAGATGGAGGTTTATGCAAATTTTACGGAGGCCTATCGCCCCGTTCTTTTTTCTGATTTGAGCACACCTCCCGGTTCAGATCGAATTGATCCTGCCTTAAAAGACGCAAGAGGGTATAATACCGATTTAGGAGTTAGAGGAAAAATTGGCAAAAAATTTTATATGGATGCCAGCATATATCTGTTACACTATGGCAATCGTATTGGAACTTTATTACAGGAAGAAGCACCGGGTGTGCGGTATAATTTGCGCACTAATATTGGCGCTAGTAATGCAAGTGGGTTGGAGTTATTTGGAGAATATCAGGGTCAGCTAGGTAAATCAATGAATACCCCTTGGCGTTGGAGTCAATATGTTTCATACGCGTTTACGGATGCTCGCTACGCGCAGTTTCAACTTACGCGTGTATTAAACAATGCAATTATTAAAGCTGATCTCAGCAATAACCAGGTTGAAAACGCCCCTCGACATACGGTTCGCACAGGCTCTACATTACAATACAATACTATAAAACTTACCGGTCAACTAAGTTATACAAGCGGTACCTATAGCGATGCAAATAATACAAGACAGCCCACTGCTAATAGTCAGAATGGTTGGATACCCGCTTACACCGTCATTGATGTCACCTTATCTTTTCCCATTGATAAAAGCTGGTCACTTTCAATGGGTATCAATAATCTAGCAGATGCTGTTTATTTTACAAGACGGGCGGGGGGATATCCAGGACCTGGGGCTATGCCGGCGGATGGGAGAACTGTTTTTATAACGTTGAAGAGTCAGCTATAAACTATTTTGAACGATTTACTTTACACATTAAAGTATGACTTTCATCATTGATTTGTATGGAGTAGTTTTTTACTTTAGTCTATGGACTCAAGAAAAGCAGAGCCACATTTAAGTTTAGATGTGCGCCGAATACAGTCATTATCAGACTCCGTTTTTGCCATCGTAATTACAATTCTGTCATTTACATTAGTGGTACCAGCGAATGAAAATGACGAAGGATTGAAGCGGTTTTTATGGGATCAGATTTTGCCTAAACTATTTATCTTTTTTTTGGGGTTTATAATTGTAGGAGCATATTGGGTTGATACACATTATAATCATCATCATATTCAGAAAGTTGATAAAATGAGTATTTGGCTCAATATTTTCTTTTTGATGTTCATCTGTTTGATCCCTTTTTCTTCTGGATTTCTAGCTAATTATCTATATAGTTCAATCAGTGTAATAATATACAGTATCAATTTGATTTTAGTTAGTTTTTGGCATCTAATAATGCTGATCTACTCTTGGCGTAGAAAATATATTCAACCCTATGTAGATAAAAAGCTTTATAAAAATATGCAATGGAGAATCATACTGCCCATAATGATATATATGTGTATTATCCCGATCTCTATGCTTAGAACACCTTGGGTGGTTTATTTATTTTTACTCCCCTTAGGTTTTCAGATCTTTTTTGGACGTTCTAGACAGGAGGTTGACTGAAAAGCTATATATGCTTTTGTAAGCAGCTTAGGTAATATTCTTTTCTTTATTAAGTAAATTTCTCCATGAGTAAAGGCCATCGCCATAGACTAATTGAACTAACAGCATAATAAGTATTAACGTGGCAAATAAAATTTCGCCTTGATAAGGTTTCCCCCCTGATTCCAATAACAGTATAATAGCGCCAATAATTATTGGAAGCTGTATTAAGATGGATACTCTTATGTACAGTCCAATTATTATAAAAAATCCACCGGCAATATGTATATATGGGATTAGTAGGCCAACAATTGAAAATTTTTCCTCTGTAATTGAATTTGAAATTAGATTTTCAAGTAGCGCTTTATCGCGAAGAAAACTTATTCCTTTTGCAAATAAAATAATGCCTAGAATAATTCGAAAAACAAGTAGTATTAATTTATTGGATTGCTTTGCGCCTGTCCTATTTTTTTTATTAGCCATTGCTTCCATCGTAATTTATTCAAATCAAAACAATGGAAGCATTTAAAGCAATGATAGGAGTCATTACTTTGTAGTAATCTTATCTGCTCTGATTTAGTTTTTGATAACCTTTAACTTGTTATTCTTTCCATTCAATGGCAATTACCACCTCATTTTTCCGTCCGATCAATTCATACGGTGCGTTATATCCGAGATAGGTTGGATTGCCGATGGTTTTTATACCTTTTTTATTGAGGATTTGTGAAAGCTGGTCTTTATATTGCTTTATCTTTTGATCGTTAGCATAACCGCTAAACTCGATCGCTGCTATATAAACGGCTGGACTTTCATGTAACTCCACGCGGGCATCAGTAGGGCGAGGCAGTTTGTCAAGCGTATATTCGGAAGGCATAACAAAACTCATGGATGATCCTTTTTCGTTGATATCCATATGTACGGGTGCTGTCATGGCTATCTTGGCGGAGGTTTCGTTGTTCCCGAATATGTAGCCTGCAATTTTGCGGAATCCGGTGTTTCCCAGTTCCCGGTAAGATTTTGCAACTGATCGTGTGGTAGCAAAAATGGCAGGAGGGTAAAAGCGAATCTCAAACTCCTTCTCTTTTTTTATCACCCGATATTTTTGTTTTTCAATGCGTGCGTTTGTAAATGACATTAAAATGGGTATAGCCATGATTATGAGGATGATGAGAAGGAATGACACTTTCATTGTTCACTATTTATTTCTATAACAAAAATTTCAAAATTAGGTTTAGACCCTTACCAGAAGCGCGTCCTGAACGATTCATTTTTGCTTTTCTAAATTTTATGTTCTACCAGTATATTCTTCATCAGAAGATTGAGATCTCAATCGAATGTATCCTTGGTACTTGCAGTTTAATTTCACAATTATTTTATCAAGCGGTCTCCATGCCTAAGCGTGGAGGTTTGTATTATTCAGAAAAAATATCAAAAAGGCAACCCGGATGCAGATTGCCTTTTTGGAACTCGTGTAGACTTGATTACTACAGGTTCTAACCAGATAGCGGGGGATTTAGAGGCCTTTGTCAATATGAGGTTTACATTCCGGTTTTTAAGCCTCTTTTTAAAGGGCACGTAAATCGAAACAAAGAAAAAAGTAGCTTAACAGACTAACAACCGGTATGTGGCAAAAGGAGAATAATAAGCATATATACTTACTGCTTGTTATTTTTTTCATAGTTCCTGTGTTCAGGAAGCTTAATCAATGAATTACTTATACCGGCACCAATGAGTTTTGAATAGATTTGCGCAAATTTTTAAAGTTGGATCTCCATTATTACTATCTCTTCTGCTCGCTGTTTGCTCTTTTTCTCCTGACGTTGTTGTTGATTCGGAAAAAACCTCGTTTCTATTATTTTTTTCTGGCCAATCTCTTTATTGTTTCTTTTACATTACTTTATAGTTATATCGAGAACGACGGCTGGTTTTTAAAGTACCCTCATTTATTTCGGA
>Ga0102921_1000273_pt1 | contig 17933 bp, 10 predicted proteins | sample Colrivmeta156802_FD_78205 | JGI IMG/M metagenome (GOLD analysis project Ga0102921, IMG submission 78205) | Estuarine microbial communities from the Columbia River estuary - metaG 1568-02 | ecosystem: Environmental > Aquatic > Marine > Intertidal zone > Estuary | place: USA: Columbia River...
AGGGATACCAGTTTCTCGCCCACCTCTCCGGCCAGGGCTTCGGCGGGGTGCTCGCCGACGACATGGGCCTCGGCAAGACCGTGCAGACGCTCGCCTGGCTGCTGGGATTGTCCGACGCGGCGGGCGCCCGCGGTTTCCGCGCGCTGGTGGTGTGCCCGAAGAGCGTGACCCACGGCTGGCTCGCCGAGACCGCCCGCTTCGCGCCGAGCCTCGGGGCGGCGGCGTTCGACCCGGCGTCCGCGTCCCCTGAGAGCAAGGCGCCGGAGTGCGAGATCCTCGTCGCAAATTACACCCAGCTCCGCCTCAACGCGGGCTGGTTCAAGGCGAAGGCGTGGGACGTCGTCGTGCTCGACGAGGGGCAGTTCATCAAGAATCCGACCAGCCAGGTGGCGGCAGCCGCGCGTGCACTCGCGGCGCGGCACCGGCTCGTGCTCACCGGCACGCCCATCGAGAACCGCCTCGGCGACCTGTGGAGCCTGTTCGCGTTCGCCCAGCCCGGGTTGCTGGGTTCGCAGTCGTCCTTCCGCCGTCAGTTCAACGAGCGCGATCCCTCCGCGCTCGGACGGCTCCACCGGCGCGTGCGCCACTTTCTGCTGAGACGCACAAAGGCGCAGGCCGCGCCTGACCTGCCGCCGCGCACCGAAAACGAGATCGTCGTCGACCTCGAGCCCGAGCAACGCCGGCTCTACGACGCCGAGCTCAAGCGGGCGCGCGCCCAGCTCCTCGGCGTCGAGACCGACCGCGCGCTCGACCGCGTGCGCTTCAACATCCTCGCGAGTCTCCTGCGCCTCCGCCAGATCTGCTGCCATCCTGCGCTCGTCGACGCGGCCCATGCCGGCCTGCCGAGCGCCAAGCTCGACGCGCTCATCGAGCGGCTGGAGGAGCTGCGCGAGGAGGGCCATCAGGTCCTCGTGTTCAGCCAGTTCGTCGGGATGCTCGAGCTCATCCGCGAGCGTCTCGAGCAGGCGGGCATCGGGCACCTCATGCTCACCGGTGCCACCGAGGACCGGCAGCAACTCGTCGAGCAGTTCCAGACCGACAACTCCCGCACCGTCTTCCTGCTCTCACTCAAGGCGGCCGGCTTCGGCCTCAACCTCACCGCCGCCAGCTACGCCGTCCTCTACGACCCGTGGTGGAACCCCGCCGTCGAGGCGCAGGCCATCGACCGCACCCACCGCATCGGCCAGACCAAACCCGTGTTCGCCTACCGGTTGCTCGCCGCCGGTACCATCGAGCAGAAGATCCGCGTCCTCCAACAGGAGAAGGCCGCCCTCGCCGCTGCCGTCGTGCAGGAGGAATCGCTCGCCAGCGTCCTCGACCTCGAAAGCCTCCGCCGGATTCTCGCATAGAAGAGGCCGACGCGATGCGGACTTGCGGATAAAGGCACCGTGGATCGATTGGGCTTCCCGTGCGCGACCGGTCCGAAAACCCCAACGCTTTGACCTCCCACCCCGATCGCATCCGATTCCGTGCGTCATCGGGCACGCCCTGAGCCATGCCGCGCTTCGCCCGCTACCTCGGCGTGGATTACTCGGGCGCCGAGGCTCCGAACTCCGGGCTCAAGGGCCTGCGGGTGTTCACCGCCGACGGCTCCGGACAACCGGCCGAGGAGATGCGGCCACCGCCGAGCCACCGCAAACACTGGACGCGTCAGGGACTGGCCCACTGGCTCGCCGCCCAAGTGAACGCCGGCCCGCCCGCCCTCATCGGCATCGACCACGGGTTCTCCTTCCCGCGGCGTTATTTCGAGCGGCATCACCTCCCCCCCGACTGGCCCGCGTTCTTGGACGACTTCCAAGCGCATTGGCCGACGGACGAGGAAAATACCTACGTCTGCTTCATCCGCGACGGCAACTGCGGCGCCGGCCACGAGCGGCAAGGCGACCCGAAGTGGCTGCGTTTAACCGAACAGTGGACCGCGTCCGCCAAATCCGTCTTCCAATTCGATGTGCAAGGCCAGGTGGCGAACTCGACGCACGCGGGCCTGCCGTGGCTGCGCTATCTCCGCCAAAATTGCGGCGGGAAACTACACTTTTGGCCCTTCGATGGCTGGAATGTACCCGCCGGCAAGTCGGCCGTCGCGGAAGTTTACCCCTCCCTCTGGATGAAGCGTTTCCCCGCCGACGACCGCGATGGCGACCAACAAGCGGCTTTCGCCGTCGCCGAATGGCTGCGCCGCGCCGACCAGAACGACTCACTCCCGCACTTCCTCCACCCGCCGCTCACCCCCGCCGAACAAACCCAGGCCGCCATCGAAGGCTGGATCCTCGGCGTGACATAGCGGCGGATTCCGCGACGGAAGTATCGCGATTCACGGCGAACCGGGTTTCAAAAACCGCGGCAAACAGCCGCGGCTACACCGGGTTCGCCGGCCATGGGCCCGACGAAGGCTCACCCCATCCGCCGCGGGCTCGGCGAAGGCTGGCCGCGCCAGCCGTAGGCTTGGCGGAGGCTGGTGGGCCGACTGGGATTCGAACCCAGACTCAAAGGATTATGAGTCCTCTGCTTTAACCGTTAAGCTATCGGCCCGTGCGCGGCCCTTGTGTCACCGCTGGCGGAGGCCCTGTCAAACGCCGGTGCCGCCCGGAGGCTGTTCGCGCCGGCGACGCACTTCCTCGAACTCGGGTTTGGACTTCAGTTCCTCGCCGGTCGTGGTGAGGCCGACCTTGTGGGTCACGGGGCCGCCCGGGCCGGGACGGGACTCGAAGCGCCGCTCGAGCTTGAGGCGGTCCCACGGACGGTGACGCAGCCCGAAGGTCGTGCTGTGGCGCAGGAACCAGTCGGCGAGGCGCGGAAAGTCGGCTTCGGCGGCGAGGAACTGCAGGCAGGTCACCGGCCGGCTCTTTTTACCCGTGGCCGGCGTGAGCCAAACATCGAGCGCGCCCTGCGCGAGCAACCGCTCCGCGAGCCACGCGATGTTTTCGCCGGTGTCGTCGTCGATGTTCGCGGCGACCTCGATCACGCGATCCGTCAGGTACGGAAGCGCGGCCGCCGCGGGGGCACCACTCTCCTCCAGCACGGCGACGCGGAACACATTGGGAAACTCCCCGAGGTCGAGCGTGCCCGCGCCCAGGCCTTGGGCGCGCACCACGCCGGCCGGCCAGCCGTCGCGGAATTCCGGCGCGAGGGATTTCAGGATCGCAATGCCGGTGGGCGTGGAGAGCTCGATATTCTCGCGGGTGATCCCGGGCGGTACCGGCGCGACCAGCATGCCTTCGAGGAGCCGTGCACTCGCCGGCGGCGGCACCGGATGCCGGCCATGCTGCATCCGCACGAACCCGCGCCCCGGACGGATCGGCGTCGCGATCACCCGGTCGGCGCGAACCTTGTCGAGGCACCACGCCGCCAGCACCACGTCGACCACCGAGTCGGCGAGGCCGATCTCATGGAACGCCACGTCGGCCGCGGCCATACCGTGCGCGGCGGCCTCGGCCTCGGCGATGAGACGGAAAATTTCCCGGGCCCGGGCCCGGACTCCGTCGGGCAAATCCGCTTTCGCGAGCCTCCGATCGATGTCGGCGTGCCGGGTGTGGTGATGTTGGGCCGGAGCGTCGACGACGAGATGCGTCTCCTGTTCAGCCGGATCCAGCGGCGTTACGGACTCCACAGCGGCGGAGGGGTCGACGACCCGCAGGTGCGTGGCCCGCATCTGCGCCCGCGTCACGGGGTTGATCTCGACGCGCACGGCCGGCCAGCCCAGCCGCGCGGGCACGGCGGCAAGCTCCGCGGCGGTGACCAGCCCGGCGTCGACGAACGCCGCGGCGAACATGTCCCCCGCCACGCCTGAAACGCTTTCGAGGAACAGGATCCGGCTCATCGCGGGGCGGCCGCGGCCTCACGCACCGCCCGCACCACTTGGCAGGCGGCGAAGCCAGCGGAGAAACCATTGTCGATGTTGGTGACCGTCACACCCGGCGCGCAGCAATTGAGCATGGCCAGCAGCGCACTCAGCCCGCCGAAGTTGGCTCCATAGCCGACGCTCGTGGGCACGGCGAACACCGGCCGGCCGAGGAGACCGGCGACCACGCTCGGCAACGCGCCCTCCATGCCAGCGACGACAACCAAGGCCGTCGCCGCCTGCAACGTGTCGGCCCGCGCGAGGAGCCGGTGGATGCCCGCGACGCCGATGTCGTAGACCGTGACGTGCGGGATCGCCATCGCGACGCACACCTCGGCGGCCTCCTCGGCGACCGGCAGGTCGCTCGTGCCCGCGGCGGCGATGACGACATGCGGCTCGCCGGGACGTGGCGCGGCAGGCGCGGGAGCGTGGAGCGTGATGGTGCGGGCGGGCGCGTTCACCCGCGCGGCAGGAAACCTCGCCGCGACCTCCGCGGATTTCTCGGGCTGAAGTCGCGTGATAAGGACGGGAGCGCCGGACTGGCCGGCCTCGGACGCGATCGCGATGACCTGCGCGGCGGTCTTGCCCTCGCCGAAGATCACCTCACCCAGCCCCTGACGAAGACGCCGGTGGTGGTCGACCTGCGCGAAAGCGAGATCGGTCGTGCGAAATGGCCCGCTGCGCAGGTGCTGCAACGCCTCGTCGGTGGAGCGCCGGCCGGTGCGGACGTGATCCAGAAGTTCGCGGAGTTCCGATTCGCTCATGGAGTTTTCGGCCGGCTCGTGCCTCCGCCCGTACGGTAACCGGCAAGGTCCAGCGTCACCCACGCGTAGCCGCGGGCGCGCGCCGCCTCCTGCAACGCGTCGCGCACCGCCAGCATGGCCGGCATCTCGGCCGGGTCGGCCTCGACCCGCAGCCACCGCGCGCCGCCATGCTCGTGCAGGCGCACCCGGAAGACGCGCAAGCCCGCGCCGCGCAGCATTTCCTCGAGATCCTCGACATCGCGCAGTTTCGCGGGCGTGACGGCCACGCCCGTCATGAGCCGCGAGCTCAGGCAAGGGCTGGCCGGCTTGTCGGCCAAAGGCAGGCCGGCGGCACGCATCAATTGGCGGATGTCGTCCTTGGTGAGACCGGCCTCGTCGAGCGGCGCGATGATCTCGTTTTCCTTCGCGGCGCGATGGCCGGGCCGGAAGTCGCCGCGGTCGGAAGCGTTGTAGCCGTACGCGATGGCCCCGTAACCGAGGCGCGCCGCAAGGTCGTGACTGAGACGGAAAAGCTCGGTCTTGCAGTGGTAGCAGCGATCGAGGTCGTTGCGGAGGTAGGCGGGGTTGGCGAACTCAGCCGTTTCCTCCCAGCGGTGCTCGGCCCCGACCAACGCGGCGAACCGGGCGGCATCCTCGCGTTCGGCGCGGGCTAGACTCGCGCTCACGGCGGTGACGGCGAGAAGCCGGCCGCCCGAGGCACGCCGCTCCTGCTCGGCCGCCCAGAGAAGAAAGGCGCTATCGACCCCGCCGGAGTAGGCGACGATCAAGCCCTGCGGCAACCGGGCGCGCAGCGCGGAGCGCAGGGCCTGGTGCTTCGACTCGAGCGTCGCGGAGGGCGCGGCGGAGGTCAGCATGGGTTACGCGGACCGTGGAACGGCCCCGCGGTCGAGTCAACCGGCAGCCGGCTCAAACCGGACGCGGCAGGATGCCGATCCCCGGTCGGTCAGGCAGCGTGATACGACCATCCACCACGGTCATGCCCTCGAAGCAGTCGTTGGCGATGAGGAGCGCGCCGTCGAGGTCGGCCCAGTCGACGAGCGGCGAGAGTTGGGCGGCGGCGGAGACGGCGCACGAAGTCTCGGTCATACAGCCCAGCATGACCTTCAGCCCGAGCGAGCGGGCGACGATGATCATGCGGTGAGCCTCACGAAGGCCGGTGCACTTCATGAGCTTGATGTTGATGCCGTCGTAGACCCCGCGGAGCGCGGGCACGTCCACAAGACGCTGCACGCTCTCGTCGGCGATGAGCGGCAGCGGACTCCGCGCGCGGAGCCACGCGGCGTCGTCGAGGCTCTCCTTGGGCACCGGCTGCTCGACGAAGAGCACATTGCGGCCGGCCAGCCACTCGATCATGCGCAAGGCGCGCTCGCGGTCGGCCCAACCTTGGTTGGCGTCGACGGTGATCGGGACGCTGGAGACGGAGCGGATGGCCTCGATCATGGCACGGTCGGCGGTGTCGTCGCGGCCGAGCTTCACCTTGATGATGCGGTAGGGGGACGCCTCGCGGGTGCGCTCGCGGACCACGTCCGGGGCATCGATGCCGATGGTGAAGGACGTGACCGGAGCCTTGGCAGGATCGACGCCGAGGAGACGGTAGAGCGGCAGCTCGAGACGGCGGCCGATCCAGTCGTGCAGGGCGATATCGACGGCGGCCTTGGCGGCGGCGTGGCCCGGGGCAAGGGCGTCGATCGCGGGCAGGATCTCCTCGCGGTGGAACGGATCGCGGGCCTCGGCGAGGACGGCCGCGGCGCGGTCGAGAAAGGCCGCCGCGCCGGCTGGCGTTTCCCCGAGGTACGGCGGCATGGAGGCCTCGCCAAAACCCGTGATGCCATCGTGCTCGAGTTCAACGAGCGTGGCGGGTGTCGACGTGCGGGTGTTGCTGGCGATGCCGAAGGCGTGCCGCAGCCGCAACGTGTAGGGCCGGTGGCGGAGAATCATCGCTTTGGGCAAAACAGAGTGCGTGCCGCTTGGCGAACCCGCTTGCACGCCGGATCCGGCGTCAGCAGGTTCCCTCCACCCCGAATGAGCCACGCCGCGGAAACGAACCGCGCCCCGACAGGCACGGTTTCCTGGTTGCCCTCCGACTGCGGCGAGCGCCGCAGTTACGCGGCCGGCGAGCTGCTTTTTTCCGAGGGGGACTCCGCGGACGGGATGTTCATCGTGGATTCCGGCCGGGTGGAGATTTTCGTTCCCGACCACGGCGAGGAGCGAAGGGTCCTCGCGGAGCTGGGGCCGAACGACACCGTCGGCGAGATGGCCGTTCTGGACGACCTGCCGCGCTCGGCCTCTGCCCGGGCGGCGGTCGACACCCAAGTCCGGCTGCTGAGCCGGACGGCGCTGCTGGAGCTCCTCGAACGCCGGCCCGCCATCGCGCTGGGGTTCATCCGCGAGTTCATCCACCGCATGCGGGCGATCAACCGGCGGTATTTCGATGAGATCGTGCAGGCGGAGCGGCTGGCCACCGTGGGGCGCTTCACGCGGACGATCGTGCACGACTTCAAGAATCCGCTGGCGACGATTCGCTGGACGTCCGAGCTCGCCTCAGGGGAAGAGACTCCGGCGGAAGCGCGTCGGGCGGGTCACGATCGCATCCTGCGGCAGGTCGATCGCATGCAGACGATGCTGCACGAGCTCATCGAGTTCACGCGACCGGGCGGGCAGAAACCCGTGCTGCAACCGGCCGATCTCACGCCTTTCCTCCGCGCGTTCGCCGAGGAGGCCGGGGCCGATCTCGCGGCGCGCAACGTGCGCATCGAGCTGGAGTCTTTCCCGGGCCCGGCACCGGTGCGGATGGATCCGCCGCGGCTTTCCCGCCTGCTTCACAACCTCTGCAACAACGCGGTCGACGCGATGCCCCGCGGCGGTCGGATCATGCTGCGGCTGCGGCTCCAGCCGGGCTCGGCGGAACTGGAGCTGGAAGACACCGGCCCCGGAATTCCTGCGGCGGTGGCCGACCGTCTGTTCACGCCATTCGCCACCCACGGCAAGGCCGGCGGCACCGGCCTCGGTCTCTCGATCTGCCGGCGCATCGCGGAGGACCACGGTGGTTCCATCGCGGTCGCACCCGGAGAAACCGGCAGAGGGGCACGCTTCGTGCTCTTACTTCCAATTACTCTCGCCGGCGGCTAACACCGCGGGCAGAGCTACCCAACTCTATCCTACACCATGAAAAGTCCATACCCCCGCCGCGGTCTACGACCGTTGCTTATCGCACTGCTATTCGCCCCGTCGCTCCTATTGGCGCAAGCGACCGGCATTATCACCGGCCAGGTGAGCAACCAGGCCACCAAATCCTACCTTGAAGGCGCCACGGTGGAACTGGACGGCACCGGCCGCTCCACCACCACCGACCGCGAGGGCCGTTTCGAGTTCCGGGACGTGCCGCCCGGTCCGGCCACAGTCGTGGTCGCGTTCGCCGGTCTCGACACCTCGCGCACCACCGTGACGGCCGCCTCCGGCCGCCGGGTCGTGCAGGACGTCGAGCTGACCTCCGGAATCTACCGCATGGACAAGTTCACCGTCGCCGGAGAGCGCGAGGGCACCGCCAAGGCGGAAACCCTCCAGCGCCTCGCCCCGAACGTGAAGAACGTCGTTTCGTCCGACACCTTCGGTAACATCGCCGACGGCAACATCGGCGACATGCTCCAGCACGTCGTCGGCATCACCGCCGACTACAACGGCCCCGACGTGCGCCAGATCAGCATCCGCGGCGTGGGCTCGGCGCTGAGCTCCGTGACAATGGACGGCTCGCAAGTCGCCAGCGCGCAGTCAGCCGGGACCGGCCGCCAGTTCGAGTTCGAGACAGCCTCGCTGGGCAACATCGAGTCGATCGAGGTGACGAAGGCGCCGACGCCCGACATGGACGGAGCCTCGATCGGCGGCAGCGTGAACCTTGTCACCAAGAGCCCGTTCGACAGCAAGGCAGGCCGGGTCTTCACCTACACCGTCGGTCTCGCCTCGCAGCCCACCTACGCGGGCCCGGTTGAAGCCAAGTGGAAGCAGCCGATCCGGGGCCTCGGGCCCTCGATGAACTTCAATTACTCGGATGTCTTCGGCGAGAAGCGCAACTGGGGCATAGCGCTGACGGGCACGTTGCACAGCCAGCCCGCCGGCGGCGCGTTGATCGCGAGCAGCTACGAGCGTCGCAACGACGCCGGCCCCGCGTTCGCCAACAGCATCAGCCGCTACATCGTCAACGGCGCCACCCGCTCGCGCCTGGCGACCGGCGCCAAGATCATGTACAAGTGGAGCGAGGAGACGACGATCTCGTTCAACAACGTCTACAACTTCTTCCACGAGAACAACGACACCCGCTTCCACACGCTCAACTCCGCGGTCGGCACCGGGGCCAACCTGCCCAGCCTCATCGCGACGGTGGACGCCGCCGGACGCCGCACCGGCGGGGGCTTCGTGAAGCCGGGCTACACCGAGACGCTCACCCAGATCTTCGCCAACAGCGTCGAGCCCGCCACCCCGGGACCCGGCGCCCGCGACGTGGCCTACTACACGTCCCGTTGGACCAACCAGGGCGGCACCGCCAACCTCAACGTGGCCTCCAACGACAAGTCGGGCCGCACCTTCGTGTTCTCCCCGAGCGTCCGCCACCGCTTCCCGGGCCTGCACATCGACTATAGCCTCTCCTACTCCAACTCGGCCACGTACTACGACGTGATGCACGAGGAGGACAAGTACTCGGCCCGGCCGACTGGAACGGTCTTCCTCGAGATCCCCAACCTGGGTTTCGCGATCGACCGCAGTCAGGACGCGAAGGTGCCGACCGTGCGCCAGACCGAAGGGCCCGACTGGCAGAATTTCGCGAACTACAGCCGTCTGCGCATCGACCAGAACGACCAGCGCGGCTACGACAAGGTTTACGCCGCCAAGTTCGACCTCCGGAAGGACGTCAACTACCGCTTGCCCTTCTACTACAAGACCGGCTTCACCGCGCAGCGCCAGACCCGCCACCTCTGGACCAATCCGCGCCGCTCCTTCTACACCGGCCCCGACGGCATCCTGAACACCGCCGACGACAACCAGGGCATCTCGATCTTCAACGCCTTCCCGAAGGACCTTACCTGGGACGAGAAGGAATACTACCTGAACCGCGGCGGCGTGCCGCCGTGGGTCGATCCCTACAAGGTCGCCGCCCACCGCCGCGACAATCCCCGCCTGTGGAAGGATGACGTCGAGATCACCTCACGGCAGCGCCTCACCTCCGACCAGAAGATCCAGGAGGACGTCCGCGCCGCCTACTTCCTCGTCAACGGCCGCCTCACGCGGCGTCTCTCGCTGCTGACCGGCGTGCGCCTCGAGGACACGAAGGTGCAGGGCGAAGGGCCGCTCAACTACGTGTCCCCGCAGGAGCAGGCGCGCCGTGTGGCCTGGACCGGGCCGATCACCGACGTCGAGCAGATCCGCCGCAATGTCGCCCAGTACAGCGGGCGCTCCTCCAACCGCGGCGCGTACCGCTTCTACCTTCCGGGAGTGCACCTGAAGTACCAAGCCGCTTCCGGCTGGGTCAACCGGCTGAGCTGGTCCACCGGGGTCGGTCGCCCGCCCTTCGGCAACATCATCCCCAACACGACCGTCAATGACTCGGCGCAGTCGATCACGGTCACCAACCCCAACCTGAAGCCGCAGTACGCCCGCAACATGGACTTCAGCTCCGAGTACTACTTCACGCCCCAAGGCATGATCTCGTTCGGAGCCTTCCATAAAAAGATCAACGACTACATCCAGGGCGACAGCAGCCAGTTTGTCGCGGCGGGCCAGAACAACGGCTACGACGGACAGTACGCCGGTTACCGCATCAACACGACGGCGAACAGCGGCTGGGCGCAGATCCGCGGCGTGGAATTCAACTACCAGCAGCAGCTGACGTTCCTGCCCGGTTGGGCGAAGGGACTCGGTGTCTACAGCAACCTCACGAAGCTGTGGACGAAGGGTAACAACTCCGCGTTCGTCACCGGCCCGGGCAGCAGCGCCGGCGGCACCCTCGCCGGCTTCCTCGACGTCACCGGCAACCTCGGCCTGAGCTTCCGCGGCTACGGCTTCGACCTGCGTCTCCAGGCCGTCTACCGCGGCGAGTACCTGATCTCCAACTCGACCACCCCGGCGCTGGTCACCTGGCAGTTGCCGAAGACCTCCTGGACTTGGAAGTCGCGCTACGCGTTCACCCGCACGGTGAGCGGCTTCTTCGACATCGAGAACTTCACGTCCACGCTGCTCGACAACCGTTACGCCGCCTACAAGGACCGCCCGAGCTACTGGCGCACGTTCCACAGCAAGGTGGTTTTCGGCGTGACCGGCCGGCTCTGATCCCGGCGGTCACCCGACCGCGATTATCTCACCCACCCGCCCCCGCAACGGGGCGGGTGTTTTTTTGCCCACGGACGGAAGGCAAGACCGGGAAGACGTTGGAGACTTGGGAAACTGGGGAGACTTAGGAAAAGAGGCGTCTTTCTCTACCTCCTGTTCCAAACCAGGCAAACAGGAGCAAACTGAGGTAACGGAGCGAAAGCTCGGGCTATTCGTGGGCCTTGGTGTCCATTCGTGGTTCTCGCCGGCTCGGTATTTTGGGATCCGGTTTTCAACAGGAAGGCCGGGGAGATCGGGGAGAGTTCGACGGCTTCTTACTCCGTGCCATCGGCGAAATCCGCGGTTCAAGTTCGCTACTTTCGGAACAACCTTTGGCCGTCACGCAAGCGGCAGGGTCCGCGGCGGGCTCGCCCGCCGTAGGCTCGGCGCAGGCGGGCGGCCGTGGCGACATCGCACGTCCACCCCATTTGAAGCGGCGTCAGGAGCTCGGTACGCCTCTTCCCGTGTTCCTGATTTCCACCTTCCCGCCGGCACGATCCCTTCACGCCCGATATATGACCGCCCTTCTTCCGGCCGGGTGCGCGGTGAACGGCTTCACCGGGAGTCCGGTTGCCTTCGCCGCGGCGGCTTACTCGACTGGGAGACGCCATGCCCCTGTTTAGCCGCTGTCTCGGCACCCTGCCCCTGATCCTCGCCTCGCTCGCGGTCGCGCCGCGCGCCGCGGAGGCCCCACCCGCCTTCGGCGGCATCCATCCGCACCTCGCGATGTTCAACGAGGAAAGCGAATGCGGCACCGGAGCCGTCGTGCCCTGGGCCGGCCGCCTCTGGGCGATCACCTACGCGCCGCACAAGCCGCAGGGTTCCACCGATAAACTTTACGAGATAACGCCGGACCTCCGGCAGATCATCCGTCCCGAAAGCATCGGCGGCACCCCCGCCAACCGCCTGATCCACCGCGAATCCCGCCAGCTTTTCATCGGGCCGTATGCGATCGCCGAGAGCGGAGCCGTGCGCGTCATTCCGTACACGCAGATGTACGGTCGCCCCACCGGCACCGCCCGCCACCTCACCGATCCGGCCAACAAGGTCTACTTCGCGTCGATGGAGGAGGGTTTTTACGAGGTCGATGTCCGCTCGCTGGCTGTCACCGAATTGTTCCGCGACGAACAACTCAAGGAGCCGTTCCGCCGCGCGGGTCTGCCCGGCTACCACGGCAAGGGCCTTTACTCGGGACAGGGAATGCTCGTGTACGCCAACAACGGCGAGCACGGGAAGGAGGCCCAGACGCGTCCCGACATTCCCTCCGGCGCGCTCGCGTCCTGGGACGGGCGGGCGGAGCAATGGACGGTCGTGCGCCGCAACCAGTTCACCGAGGTCACCGGCCCGGGTGGACTCGAGGGCAACCCCCATCCGGCCACGGATCCGGTCTGGTCCATCGGCTGGGACCACCGCTCCCTGCTGCTGATGGTTCTGCACGAAGGACGCTGGCACGCCTACCGGCTGCCGAAGGGGAGCCATTCGTACGACGGCGCCCACGGTTGGAACACCGAGTGGCCGCGCATCCGCGACATCGGCGAGGAGGACCTGCTGATGACAATGCACGGGACGTTCTGGCGCTTCCCGCGCGCCTTCACGCCCGCCCGTTCGGCCGGTATCGCGCCGCGCTCCAATTACCTGAAGGTCGTCGGAGACTTCACCCGATGGGGGGACCGGATCGTTCTGGGCTGCGACGACACCGCCCGCAGCGAGTTCCTCAACAAACGCCGCGCCAAGGGCAAACTCGCCGGCCCCGGCCAGTCGCAGTCAAACCTGTGGTTCCTCGAGCCCGCGCAGCTCGACCAACTGGGACCGGTCATCGGCCGGGGCGCACTCTGGCTGGAGGAGCCCGTGCGCCGCGACACACCGTCCGACCCCTACCTCTTCTCCGGTTACGACCAGCGAATCCTTCATCTGCGCCACGACGCGGGTGCGCCAGTGGAGTTCGTCCTTGAGGTCGACCGCGCCGGCGACGGCACGTGGCGCGAGCTGCGCCGCGTCGAGGTGCCCGCCACCGGCTACGCGTGGACGGTCTTCACCGCCACCGAGCAAGGCGCATGGATCCGCCTCCGCGCCTCGCGCGATCTCGGCCGGGCGTCAGCGGTCTTTTCCTATCACAACTTCGATTCACGCCGGCCCTCCGCCGAGGCGAAGTTCGCCGCGCTTGCCCGTGATGACTCGCCCGCCCCGATCGGGGGCCTGCTGTACGCGCGGGGCGCCGGAAAAAAAACGCTCGGCGTGACCGTCGGCGGCCGGTTCCACGAATTGGGCGAGGACCTGGTCCTGCGCCCGAGCGATGAAACCGGCGCGGCGACATGGATGCAGACCAACGTCGCCATTCCCGTCGACGCGATCGCCGAGGACGCGGCCTCCCTGGTCTACACCGACGAGGCGGGGCGCCGGTTCCGCCTGCCCCGCGGCCGGGAGGGATTTCGTCCCGGCGGCCCTCTCGGGCCGGCCCGCACCTGCCGCGAAGTTTGCACGGAGCGCGACCTGCTCAACGCCGGCGGATCATTTTTCGAGCTGCCCGCCGAAAACGCCGGCGGAATGGCGAAGATCCGCCCCGTATCGACGCACAACCGCCACATCCATGACTACGCCAGCTGGCGCGGCCTGCTGGTGATGACGGGCCTTTCCGGCGAGTCCGCCCCCGACCCCCGTGTGATCCGCTCCGCCGACGGTCGCGCCGCGGTCTGGCTGGGATCGGTCGATGAACTATGGGCCCTCGGAAAGCCCGTCGGCATCGGCGGACCGTGGAAGGACACGGCGGTGACGGCCGGAGCGCCGTCGGATCCCTACCTCATGACCGGCTACGACCGGAAAACGCTGACGCTCTCCCACGGCTCGACCGGCACCGTGCGTTTCCGGGTGGAGGTAGACCTGTCGGGCACGGGCAACTGGGTGGAGTACGCCACGCTGGCTGTACCGCGCGGGCTTGCAGAGTCGCACACGTTTCCCGAAGGCTTCCAAGCCTACTGGCTGCGGGTTTCCGCCGACACCGCCACCTCCGCCACGGCGCGGCTGGTGTACGAATAAGCGGCACGCCCCCGCCCTCCCTGTTTTCCCCAACTCACTTCCCATCCGATGAAATCCATCCTGACCGCACTCACCCTTTCGTTGGCCGCGACGCTGCCCGCGGCGGCGGCCGACCGCCTCCTGCTCGAGGCGGAAGGCTTCCAGAATCCCGGCGGCTGGTCGCTCGACACCCAGTTCATCGAGATCATGGGCTCGCCCTACCTGCTGGCCCACGGTCTTGGGGAACCGGTGAAGGACGCCACCACCACGGCCACCCTGCCCTCCGCCGGCAAGTACCGCGTCTGGGTGCGCACCAAGGACTGGGTTGCGCATTGGGAAGCGCAGGGAGCCCCCGGACGTTTCCAGGTGATCATCAACGGCCGGCCTCTCGCCGAGACGTTCGGCACCAAGGGTAAGACCTGGTCGTGGCACGACGGCGGTGTGATCGAGGCGACCGACACCCGCCTGAACGTCGCGCTGCGCGACCTCACCGGATTCAACGGCCGGTGCGACGCCGTCTACCTGACGAAGGATCTGGGCGAGACGCCGCCCAGTGACACCGCCCCGCTCTCCGCGTGGCGCAAGACGGCGCTCGGCCTGCCGGCCGCGCCCGAGGACATGGGCGAGTACGACCTCGTGGTCGTGGGCGGCGGCTACGGCGGTCTCGGCAGCGCCATCTCCGCCGCACGACAGGGCCTGAAGGTCGCGCTGATCCAGAACCGGCCCGTGCTGGGCGGCAACGGCAGCTCCGAGGTGCGCGTTTGGTCACAGGGGCTCATCCGCCGCGGCAAATACCCGCTCATCGGCGAGATGGTGGAGGAGTTCGCCGACCGCGCGAAGAACTCCCCCGGCCTGTACGAGGAATTCGGCGACGCCCAGAAGGAGGCGCACGTCCGCAAGGAGAAGAACATCTCGCTGTTCCTGAACGAGCACGTCTACGCCGCCGAGACCAAGGGCGACCGCATCGTGTCCGTCACCTCGCTCAACACCACCAACAGCCGCCAGAAGCGTTTCCGCGGGAAGCTGTTCTCCGACTGCACCGGACATGGATCCCTCGCCCACCTCGCGGGCGCCAAGTACGAGATCGAGCTGAAGGACCTGCTCGGCATGAGCAACATGTGGGTCTGGAGCAATGCGGCGGAGCCGCGGCGGTTTCCCGAGACCCCCTGGGCCCTAAACCTCAACATGGACGACTTCCCGTACCCGAAGATGGGCCGCGCCGACATGGCCGACAAGGGCAAGGGCGAGTGGTTCTGGGAGAGCGGCTTCAACAAGCACCCGATCAACGACCTTGAGTTGATCCGCGACTGGAACCTTCGCGCGGTCTTCGGCGCGTTCAACGCCATGAAGAATCGCGACGGCAAGGCCGATCACCCCAAGGCCAAGCTCGACTGGGTCGCCTACATCGGCGGCACTCGCGAGTCCCGCCGCATCGTCGGCGACGTGATGCTCACGCAGGAGGACATCGTCTCGAAGCGCGAATTCCCGGACGGCTGCGTGCCGAGCACCTGGAGCATCGACCTGCATTTCCCGAAGCAGGAGTTCGCGAAGAAGTTTCCCGAGAATCCGTTCATATCCTACGCCGACCACGACCGCCGCGTCGATCGCCAGTACGGCTACCCGATCCCTTATCGCACCCTGTATTCGGTGAACGTGAACAACCTCTTCATGGCCGGCCGCAACATCAGCGTCACCGACGTCGCCCTCGGCACCGTGCGCGTCATGAAGACCATCGGGATGATGGGCGAGGTGGTCGGCAAGGCCGCCTCCGTCGCCGTCCGCCGCAACTGCACGCCGCGCGAGGTCTACACGCTCTACTGGTCCGAGATGGACCAGTTGCTGAAGCTCCCGGGCCGCGCGCGCCGCCTGCCCGACAACACCTTTGATGTCTCGGGCCCCGCGCCGGCGCCCGTCGACGACGCCGGCGGCCGCGGCATCGCGCTGACCTCGCTCAAGGGCACCGTGATCGACAACGCCAAGGCGAAGCTCACCGGCAAGTGGGCCACCGGTACCAACCTCCCCTTCGTCGGCAGCGACTACGCCTACGCCCGCGGCACCGGCAACACCGCCACCTTCGAGTTCACCGTGCCCGCCTCCGGCTCCTATGAGGTCCGCTTCGCCAGCGCCGCCCATGAGAATCGCGCCAGCAACACCGCCGTCACCGTGCGCCACGCCGACGGCAACGCCGCGGTCAGTGTCAACCAGCGCGTGAATCCCAAGGTGGAGAGCCGCTGGGTCGCCCTCGGCACCTACCAATTCAACGCCGGCCAGACCTACGCCGTCGTCGTCGACGCCGCCACCGCCGACGGCAACGCCCACATCGACGCCGTGCAGATCCTGCCCGCGCGGTGACGCGCGGGGTGGGATTGGTCTCGGCGACGTAGCGGTAAATTGAGGACGGCCCTGCTCCAGCTCTTCCGTCTGGGTATCGTGGCCGCCGTCGCGTGGCTGGTGCGCGATGTCGCCGTGAAGCAGCGGTCGCACGGCGACGCGCCGGTGGTAGTGGAGGAGGTACGGGGTTTCTTCCCCGCCGCCGCCAGCCTGCGGCCCGACGACTCCGAGCGGGACGGGCTCTTCGTCCTCGACCGCGAGGGCCGGGAATTGGGCTACGTGGTCCGCACCCAGCCGCGCTGCCAAGACATCATCGGGTACTGCGGCGTGACCGACACCCTGGTGGCGCTCGGACCCGACTGGCGCATTCTTGGCCTGAGCGTGCGGTCGTCCGACGACACCAAGGATCATGTGCGCGACGTCGTCACCGACCGGCGCTTCCTGAAGAAGTGGAACGGACTCACTTGGGACCAGGCAGCCGACCTCGATTTCCGGAAAGCGGGCGTCGAGGGGGTTTCGGGCGCCACGATGACGAGCATGGCCATCGCCCACAGCGTGAAGGCGCGCCTGAAGGCGAGTCGCGACGAGATCGCCGCCCGCCCTCCCTTCGCACCGGGTTGGCGAGATTGGGGCATGCTTGGAACGGTGGCGCTCGCGGCGGTGATGGCGTTCGGTCCGGCCGCGTGGAGGCAGCGCTGGAACCTCCCGTACCAGATTTTCCTCATCGGCTATGTCGGGATCATCAGCGGCGATCTGCTGGCCCAATCCCTGATCGCCGGTTGGACCCGCTCCGGGGTGCCTTGGCAAACGGCCTCGGGGCTGGTGCTGCTGCTCGCGGCGGCGTTGCTCGTGCCGTGGGCGACCCGGCGGCCGTTCTACTGCCATCACCTCTGCCCTCACGGCGCGGCGCAGGAATTGATCGGCCGCTTCCGGCCGCGCCGCCTCGCCATAACGCTCCGCCCCGATGTCGCCCGCGCCTTGGGACTGCTGCCGGGCGCGCTCCTCCTGCTGACGCTTGTCACGGCGATGCTGGCGCTCCCGCTGGATCTCGCCGGCATCGAGGCGTTCGACGCCTACCTTTTCCGCACCGCGGGCATCGCCACACTCGCGGTCGCGGGCGTCGGCCTCGTGGCATCCGCATTCGTGCCGCAGGCCTATTGCCGCTTCGGCTGCCCGACCGGCGCGCTGCTCAACTTCGTGCGCACCCGCGGTTCCACGGATCGTTTCTCCACCCGTGACGCCGCCGCGCTTGGCCTCATGCTGTTCGCCGCCGTGCTCAACTGGCAGTACGTGCCGGTGCTGGTTTGGATGAAGGGCTTGCCGTGAGGGCTGGCCCAAAACCGGGCGTTCCTGGGTCGGGGGGCATTCGAATACCATGCCCATCCCGTCGCAAGGGGCCGCGGGAACCAGGCTTCACCAAGGCCGCGGCAGGCAAACCCGCGCCGCTACCCGGTCGTCGATTTCACCGTGATAACCGCGCTGCGCGTCCGTGCCCTCGGATCAAGTCTCAGTGCCCTCCGGGGCCCCGGCTTGGATCCGTCCGATCTGGTCTTCGTCACGCTCTCACCGCACTAATCCGCTTCATCGGGCTCCCGTTAGCCTTCTCGTCCCTGACCCACGCCGCCGAACCG
>Ga0102921_1000288_pt1 | contig 17600 bp, 16 predicted proteins | sample Colrivmeta156802_FD_78205 | JGI IMG/M metagenome (GOLD analysis project Ga0102921, IMG submission 78205) | Estuarine microbial communities from the Columbia River estuary - metaG 1568-02 | ecosystem: Environmental > Aquatic > Marine > Intertidal zone > Estuary | place: USA: Columbia River...
ATTTGGTGTCAATGCGATTCATCAGCTTTACTCGATCCATTTCTTTCAACGAAATGGGATCAAATGCTTGAAGCTGCTCAATGATTTCTAATTCTGACATGAGAACCAAAGGTACGTTATTTTTCGTTTTTTGTTCCAAATCCCTGCTTTTGTGTTAACAATTAATGAATGTAATGTTAATTTGATGTCATGCAGAAGAAAATCTTACTCTTAGGTTCTGGTGAATTAGGTAAAGAATTTGTGATTGCCTGTCAACGCTACGGCCAATATGTGATCGCAGTAGACAGTTATCCCGGTGCGCCAGCCATGCAGGTTGCGCATGAATATGAGGTAATTGATATGCTCGATGGTTCGGCGCTGGATGCTGTGGTTGCAAAGCATGCACCGGATTTGATTGTGCCAGAAATAGAAGCCATTCGAACGGAACGATTCTATGCCTATGAAGCACAAGGAATTCAGGTGGTACCCAGTGCTAAAGCGGCTAATTTCACCATGAATCGAAAAGCCATTCGCGATTTGGCCGCCATTGAATTGGGGGTGAAAACTGCAAAATATAAGTATGCAACCACCTTAAGTGATTTTCGTGAAGGCGTTGCATTTTGTGGCTTACCCTGTGTAGTAAAACCCTTAATGTCAAGTTCGGGAAAAGGACAATCCGTGGTGAGAACGCAAGAAGACATTGAACGGGCTTGGAACTATGCTATGGAAGGATCTCGAGGAGATTTGAAAGAAGTTATTGTGGAAGAGTTTATTCCGTTCGACTATGAAATTACGCTATTGACTGTCACTCAAAAAGAGGGGCCAACCTTATTTTGTCCTCCAATTGGACATCGCCAAGAACGCGGAGACTATCAAGAAAGTTGGCAACCCATGCCCATGAATCCTACCCATTTAGAGGAGGCTAAGCAAATGGCAGCACAAGTAACTGCAGCCTTGGGAGGCGCTGGTTTATGGGGTGTTGAGTTTTTCATTACGGCGTCTGGGGCTTATTTTTCTGAATTATCCCCTAGACCACACGATACTGGAATGGTAACGCTTGGAAATACCCAGAATTTCTCTGAGTTCGAATTACATGCCCGCGCGGTGTTGGGCTGGCCGATTCCTGAAATTGTACTGCAACGAAATGGTGCTAGTGCAGTAATTTTAGCAGAACAATCCATTGAACGATTGCCTGAATTTAAAGGAATTGAGGTCGCTGCCGCTACGCCATCCTCGGATTTGAGACTTTTTGGAAAACCTTCCGCACGTCCTTTTCGGAGAATGGGCGTCACCCTTTCCTTTGGACCAGAACCGGTTGAATTTCATGTTGATCGAGCCAAATTAATGGCCTCTAAAATTGCTGTTGTATGATTCGTTTTTATCTATTTTCCTTTTTGTTTGTTGCTTTAAATACGGTCACGTTTGGGGCTAAAATCTCATATACGCTTAAAATGCCTAGACCGCAAAACCACTATTTTCAAGTGGAAATGCAGGTAGAGCAATTAAAGCAAAAAACCGCCACCGTTAAACTTCCCGTGTGGTCTCCTGGGTCTTATTTGGTCCGCGAATTTTCCCGGCATTTAAATCAAGTAAAAGCATATTCTTTACAAGGTGCCGTGCTTCCAATTACAAAAAAGACAAAGAACACGTGGGAGATTGATTTAAAAGGCCAAACGGCATGCATTGTGAAGTATGAAGTATATGCGTTTGAATTAAGTGTGCGCACTTCCTTTTTGGATGAAACGCATGGGTTTGTGAGTGGACCGAGCATGTTTATGTATTTAGATGGGCACAAGGAAACTGGCGGTGAATTGTTAGTTCAGCCGCACGCATCCTTTAAACGAATTTCTACCGGATTAACTCAGAAATCTGATGTTAAACAAGGGAATAATCAAACCTTTACGTTTGAAAATTATGATCAATTAGTGGATTGCCCAATTGAAATCGGTAATCAATTTGAATTTGATTTTGAAGCGGCAGGAGTGAAACATACGGTGGCGATGTATGGTGAAGGGAATTATGACCCGGAACGCTTAAAAGTTGACATGGCAAAAATTGTTGAAGAAGAAACCAAGGTCGTTGGAGTGAATCCAAATAAGCGTTACGTATTTATTGTGCACAACGTAGTGGGGGGTGATGGTGGTTTAGAGCATTGTAATAGTACCGTGTTAAGTGTTGACCGTTGGACCTACGACGGGAGTAATTACATTAATTTTTTAAACCTGGTAGCACACGAGTATTTTCATCTGTGGAATGTTAAACGCATTCGCCCCATAGAACTTGGACCATTTAATTATGACCAAGAAGTATATACCAATTACCTGTGGGTCATGGAAGGGTTTACGTCGTACTATGATGAATTGATATTACGTCGTTGTGGATATTATACTACCGAGGAAATGCAGAAGAAAATTCAAAGTGCCATTAATTATGTGGAAGGTAGCGCAGGTTCAAGGGTTCAACCGGTGGCACATGCCAGCTTTGATGCGTGGATTAAAGCCTATCGTCCGAATGAAAATAGCAGCAATACGACAATGACTTATTATTCCCGAGGAATGGTCATAGCTGCGGTGCTTGATGCCATGATTATTAAACAATCAAACGGGAAGGAATGCTTAGATCATTTAATGCAAGACTTATATCAAACCTATTATGTAGGTAAAAACCGAGGATTTACGGATGCAGAATTTAAAGCGTGTCTTACAAAACATACAGGTCAAGATATGACTGAATTCTTCCTCAAGTACATCGATGGAACTGAAGTGATACCGTATTCTATGTATTTCTTACCCTTAGGAATAGAAGTCAATGATGTAGGTAGTGTTAAACCTGTTTTTGGAGCCAATGTTTCTGAAGAAGGCGGGAAGGTTATCGTTAAAAGTATCCGATCAAATACGGCTGCAGAAGATGCCGGTTTGAGTGTGAATGATGAAATCATCGCATGCATGAATTACCGCGTGGATAAGCCAATGTTGGATGCCTTCATGAACGGAGCAGCGATTGGCGATGAATTTGAGTTAACTATTTCAAGAGATCAGTTAATTCGCAAGGTAATAGTGAAAATCACAGGTCAAAAACGATCTTCTTTTATATTTACCAATCGACATACGGATGCTACGTTACCACTTTATACTTATTGGCTGCGTTAGTTTCCTAACGGGCTTTGGACAATTCCGAAACGTTAGAATTAGTCCAGCGAATCGAAATCCCGTAGAGCCTTCGGTTGCCATAAATCCGTTGAATACCAATGAAGTGGCAGTTGGAGCCGTCTTGGATGATTACTATGTTTCTACGGATGGTGGAAATCATTGGAAAAGTGATACACTAAAAAGTCCATACGGTGTATACGGAGATCCCGTATTGCAATTCGATGCTTCGGGCAGGCTATACTATTTTCATCTATCTAACTATCCAAAAGGTGCGTGGATTGATCGCATTGTATGTCAATTTACGGATACATATACGAATTCAGCGTCTTTTTCCTTAGGTAGTTTTCCAAAACCAAACGGTAGAAAGGCACAGGATAAGCATTGGATAGATATTGATCCAAGCTCGGGTGTAATTTATATGACTTGGACTCAATTTGATAAATACGATTCCAAGGTGCCCACCGATTCCTCTCGAATTATGTTTAGTAAGTCGGTTGACCGTGGGAAAACATGGTCCAATCCTCAAGTGATTTCTTTTTATAATGGGGATTGTTTAGATGGTGATAAAACAGTAGAAGGCGCAGTGCCTGTGGTTGGTGCGCAAGGACAACTATATGTTACCTGGACCGGGCCCAAAGGACTCATGTTACAGCAATCTACAGATGGGGGTTCGACGTGGTTACCTGTAGAGCGTTGTTTAATGAAACAACCCGGCGGCTGGGATTTTAAAATACCTGGTATTTTCAGGTGCAATGGCTTGCCGGTATTGAATGTAGATCGAAGTAATGGGAAACATAAGGGAACCTTATACCTCAGTTGGAGTGATCAACGCAATGGGGTAAAGGATACTGATATATGGTTAATTAAGTCATCAGATGATGCGAAGACCTGGACTGCACCTATTCGAGTAAATCAAGACAAAACCCAAACCCATCAATTTATGTCTGCCTTCACGGTGGATCAATCCGACGGGACATTGCATTTTTTGTTTTATGATCGAGCTTCGGCCAAACAGGCCCTTGAGACCAATGTCGTTTGGGTCAATTCTGCGGATGGAGGTAGAACCTTTAATTCAACTGTTATTTCTGAAAAACCCTTCGTTCCTCAGTCGAAGGTGTTCTTTGGTGATTATATAGCCATCGCTGCAACAAAGGGCAAGGTGGTCCCTGTTTGGATTCGTATGGACCTTGCTCGGACATCGCTTTGGACGGCTGAACTCGGCATAAAATAGGCCTAAGTCGCAATAAAATATTAGCTTTACAAAAAAAACTCATGAGTGATTCAATGAAAGAATGTCCCTCTTGTCAATGTCCTTACGGCTATGAAAGCGGCGAAAATCAATATACATGTCCGGAATGTTCATTTGAATGGACGGTGTCCGAAGAGGAGGCCGATTCAGATGAGTTGATTGTCATTGATGCGAATGGGGTGCGTTTGCAATCCGGAGATTCCGTCATTGTGGTTAAAGATTTACCGGTAAAAGGTGCGCCAAAATCGGTCAAGGCTGGAACCAAAGTCAAGAACATTCGATTAACCGATGGAGATCACAACATCGATTGTAAAATTGAGGGCTTTGGCGCGATGGCCTTAAAATCTGAGTTTGTCAAGAAAGCGTAGATTAATCTCACATCCCTGTAATGTGTGGGCAATAATTGAACTGAATTTTCGCTAACTACGCCATGAAAAAATATTCGCTATTCCTAGTATGTTATGCCCTATTATTTCCTTTTCTAGCCCAAGATTGGTATTCCGTACCCGCATTTCCTGGTGTGGAACGTGATGATGCGTCAGGCTTTATACTTGGGAATGAGTTGTATGTAGGGGCTGGATTAAGTCCGTGGTGGTCACCTATGGCTGATTTTTACAGCTTGAATTTAACTACCAATCAATGGTCAACAAAAGCGGCGTTGCCAGCAGGCGAGGAACGTCAATATGCCACATCCTTTGTGCTGAATGGAAAAGGATATGTGTTCGGTGGATACAACGGAGTTAGCTATTTAAACGATTTATGGCAATACGATGAGGCATCCGATACGTGGTCGTTAAGTGATAGTTTACCGTCGTTTGGTCGCTCGGGTAGTACAGCATTTGTGTTGAATAACAAAGCCTATCTCGTAGGAGGAAAACATGCGACAGGCGCTGCAACCGATGAGGTTTGGTCGTACGATCCCCAGGCTGCAGCTTGGAACCAAGAACCTAATATGCCTTTTGGAATGCGTTGGCGATCTGCTGGCATTGCCCATAATGGGTTGGGGTATTTACTTTTTGGTCGCGATGAAAATAATCAATTCATGAATGGGTTTTATTCATTCGATCCAATCACCAATCAATGGGAGTCCTTGCCTTCGTTCCCGAGCCTCGGCCGCAGTCATGCGAGTCTTTTTCGCTTGAACGACGGGGTGTATGCCTGTTTTGGAATCGATAGTCTTGGACAATCGCATAATGATTTATGGAAATTCGATGAACTTACACAAACTTGGATCACACTGCCCGGAATTCCTGACCTTGGTAGGCGCGGTGGAGTTTGTCTTTCGGATGGGAATGCCATGTATTATGTTACTGGAATTGATGAAGGGAACCATCGCATGAATGAGGCTTGGATGTATGCGCCCATGTTGGGTGTTGATACGATTTCGGGTTCAGGAAAAACCTTAGTTGGTCGGTATGATGTGTTGGGCAGACCAATTTCGGATAAACAAAATCAGGTGGTACTAAACGTATACTCAGACGGAACAGTTAAACGAATCGTTCAATGGGTTCCGTAAATCGATTTGCGCTGACAAGTACGGTCAGGGTTGCTTTTAGTACGTAAATAACGCCTATTTTCGGGACATGAACACCACAAAAAAAATACACCTATTCGTACTTTTCAGCGTATTGTTTGCGATGTTAGGTGCCTGCGAATTTAAAACCTCAGATACTGCATCTGGCACCTATGTGAAACCAACGATTACCCGCAAGGGACACATTCGAAAAGGCTATATCCGTAAAAAATATAGTACCAGTAAACATGCGGTCCGAAATCGAATGAAATCTAGGTATTATTACCACACCCGTGGAAAGTATAGAAGGAGGCATTAAGAAGTTACCAACCAGACACATGTTAAGGGCTATACTTCTACTATTCAAGGCGTCGGGATTAATTCAACCTAATTATTTGTGTTTTTAACAAGTGGAAAATTCCGTCTTGTAAAAATCGATTTTTGTTCATTATGGATCGGGATTAATTTTGAGCGTAATTCAAATTAATAAGCAGTAGTATGAAACCATTTATCCAACTGTTATTCGTATGTCTTTTAAGTAATGCATTTTTCTGTCAACATTCAAGCATCGAAGCCATTCCGAAAGATACAGCGTTAAAAACTCAGATCATTAAAAATGATACAAAAATTATCGTTCAGGTGGATTCAATAAAGTATCAGGGTCGCTTGAAAATAATTAATGATTCAACCATTCTTGTGGATAATAAGAAGGTAATGGTAAACGAAATAGATCAACTATTTTTCACGAAAAATGGTAGAAAAATAGCCGGTTCCCTTTTTATAATTCCAGGTATTATTTCAGGAGTAGTTGCGCTGGCTAATGCTTCTGCGGCGCTCGTATCTGATTTATTGTCATCTAATTCAAGTTCTTACTATTCCAGTTCAAGTGCATTTTCGATCGTTTCTTTATTCTCATTTTCCAGTGGCGTAATCTTAATGATTTCTAAAAAGAAGGTCACTTCAGCGGATTATGAATTCAAGGTTGTGTTAAAACCGTAATCATGCTCTTCCCTTAAACCAAGGAACGTAATTAATCCGTTAAGAAATGAGCCGAGTTAAGGGCCAACACCTTGTATTCGGAATTGATTAAACTGCCTCCAAAAGGAATATCCTCACTTAAGGTAAAACAGCGATCTTCAAAGAAATAAGCTAGCCGTGGAGTCAACACTAAGCACAGTTTGAATATCGTTTTGTCAACGGGATTAATTTGCGCGTTGAAGCGTTGTACAACACCAAATAAACTGCTGAAGTTGTTTTTTTCATGTTCAGTGTCCGCTACACATACACGCAGTCCGGGAAGATCCGGGATTTCTGTGGTATAAAAGTGTATTGGAAATTGCATGTACACTCCACTATTGATTCGAAGGATAAGGTATGGGAATCTTCCATACCCCTGAGCGCGTTTTTCTGCGCTCAGAGGGAATACATCTTGGGAACTCATGCTTCGGTTGCTTTAAGTTGAATTTCTTCCGTTTCTTCTAAAGGAAAGGGGAGCGGAAGCGGCATTAACAGAATAAACCGTGCTTGCGACTGAATCATAAAAGCCCCTGTATTACAATGTTGAAAGTAGGTGGCTCCCGTGAAATAGCGGTCGGCTCCAAATTGAAGTACCACACAATCATTCATTCCTGTCAAATCAATCAGGGTACTTAGTCCTTGATGTTTCACGACAATCACTAAAGGTAAGTCCACAGCCGTACTCGGAATATGCACTTGGTGACTCATGGCGGGAATGGTCTCCGCGTTCATTTTGGCAATCATGCCATTTTTTAACCAAACAATCACTTGTTTTTTCATACAAATAAGTATTAAAGGTGAATAAACTTAGTTGCATTTCGATTTAATTGGAAACCAACGTTTTTTTTGACTTGAACAGTCCGTATCGTTTTACCACCGTGGTGTCTTCACTCGGTTGGTACCATTTAAGGTTCGAAATACAATAGTTAGGTAATTGTTTTTTTTTAATTGGTTACAAATTTGCCCATTCATAAACAAATTGAACGGTTTTGGGTTATGTTTTTACTACTGCCTCAAATAACCTAACCATGTCCGATTCTATTCCCTATGATTATGTTTTTCTTGGACTGGGTTGCGGAAACGGCCTAATCTTACTTCAGTTGGAGGCTGAAGGGATGTTGACCAATAAACGCATCTTGGTCATTGAACCGGACCAGCTCATAAAAAACGATCGAACCTTTTGTTTTTGGATGGAACCGAAACGGGTTAATACAAGCTTCTTATCAACTATGGTTGAAACTCAGTGGAGTAAAGTGCATGTCGGGGAAAAAGTTCAATCCTTAGATCCCCTTCGTTACTATCGCATTTCGGGGAGAACCTTGAGTGAAAACGTTCAATCGCTACTTACTCGAGAAAACGCTCGAATCATACAAATTAAGTTTGATGGAATCCCTAAAACGGATGGCGAAAACGCACAAATAACGATCTTGGGGGAGCAACTTACTGCTTCATTGGTTTTTGATAACCGTCCACCAAGTTATGTTGAGCCAAATGCGAGTGAAACCCGATTGTTTCAAAGCTTTTATGGGTGGGAAATTATATCCGATCGTCCGGTGTTTGATGCAGATTGCTTTACGATGATGGATTTTAATGTGAAGCAAGAAGGAGCTACGCAGTTTATGTATGTACTGCCTTTGGATGAACAACGCGCCTTGGTCGAAATTACTCGATTTGGCGAAGCGTTACTTCCTTCAGAACGTGCAGAGCAAGCCTTGTTAAGCTATTTAACCGAGCATTCGATACCTTATTCGATTGAAGACAAAGAAATGGGAGTAATCCCAATGTTTAGCCATTCTATTTCAGTGAATAAATCCAGCAGCACGTGGATTAATACCGGGGAGCGCGCGGGCATGTTGAAACCAAGCACAGGGTATTCGTTTGAACGGTCCTTGACCTATGCAATACAGGTGGTTGAGGGAATCAAAACTAATAGGAAACCTTACCTTGCTAAAAAAAAACGCTTTGCTTATTACGATCGCCTATTGCTACAACTACTTCGCGATCAACCAGCGAAAGGAGCACTCATTTTTATACAATTGTTTAAGCAAAATACTGCGATCCATGTATTTAAATTTTTGGATGAGCGAAGCACCCTTCGCGAAGATCTTAGAATCCTAAAAAGCCTACCGATCGGACTTTTTGTTGGTGCCGCTATTAAGGATGCGGTTTGGAGGTGTCCCAAGATTTTAAATGGCTTGACCCCAATGTTGCTATTCAGCTGTTTGGTCTTTTTACTTCAATTGGTCGGACAGATGCCCTTGGTTTATGGGGTGTTGGGGATTGGAATGTTAGTCCTTGGAATTCCACATGGCGCTTTAGATCACCTGCATGCATTAAAAAAACCTTGGGGTTGGAATATGTTAGGCTATGTGTTAATGTACCTTGGGCTTGGGGCTTTAATTCTTGGCGTTTTTTCGCTAAGTCCTTGGGGTGGGTTACTCCTTTTTCTTGGTTATTCGATGTGGCATTTTGGGGAGGCGGATTTTGTACATTGGCGCATGGGCAGGTCGGGTATGGCTTTGCTCTGGGGGTGCTACGTTTTGGGAAGTCTACTGGGGAGTCATGTGCATGAGATGGTCAAGATTTTACGTGAAATGAAGGTAACATTCCCTTTTGACCTAGGTGCATTTGATTCTTTGGGCATGTGGTGGATTCTATTCGGTGGCGCTTTTTTTATAGGGTGGAAAAGAAATCGATCCATGATACCAAGTGTGCTGTCTCTTTTGATTTTGAGTGCGCTTCCCTTGATTCCAGCCTTCACAGTTTTCTTTATTTTTCAGCACAGTTTGCATGGTTGGAAGAAGTTGAAGGAATTGAACCCCGAATCGGATGAGCAACGATGGATTAAGGCACTTCCTTTTACCTTGGGTGCTTGTTTGTTGTTTGGAGTGAATGCCTATTTCGAATCGTTCTCTTGGGGACAAGTTTTCATATTTCTGGCCGCACTCAGTTTCCCGCATGTGGTGCTTATGGCTACCCTGTATCGAAAAACCTCGATATGAGCCTGATTCGATTGCTAGTTAAATTACTGTATTTTTTTGTAACCAATATAATTGACCTCGTTGTTGGGGTATAATCATCCAGAATTTCTGTGTTTGCAGAAGCCAACCGACCCGGCAGGGCACGGTGGAAAAATGATGAGGGGCGCCGCTCAAAAGAATATGCTAGGCCAGTTTATTCTGAATGATTTTATTGTTTAACCGCCATTAGGCATAAAATTTTTATGGAATGAAACGATTGAATCAATGGGCACGATTGCCTAAAAAACAACATGTAGTATTCGCTTGCCTTGTACTGCTTACTACTATTTCACATGCATACGCTCAAGTATTTATGCTATTAGACGGGTATGGAGCACGTACCCCACACGATATCCGCCCCATATACCGCATGTATGAAAAGCACTTTGAATCGAAAGAAGAAGCGGTGGATAGTCATAAAAAGGTATTGGATATAAATGGTTATGATACCTTGGAGACTTCGGTGGATTGGGAGATGGATACTCCTATTTTTTCAAGTATGCAGTTCTTTGACACCAAAAAGAAAGTGATGGTCACGTTTGTTACCCTTAACAACGATGGGGGGTATTCAAGTGTTTTTATGGAGTGTAAAAATGTGAGGTTTGAATTATTTGAAAGTGATGGGTATATGTTTGAATATGATCCTGCTAAAAGCAGAGACCGTAACGATTAAAGTCGATTAATTTTTAAGAAGAATAACCATGAAAAAACAATGGATGATATGGGTTGGGATGGTCATCGGAATGATGAACCCCTTCTGGGCACAAGAAGAAAATCCAATGGAACCCACAGCAAAACTGGGATCCTTGAAATTATCTGACGGAAGCAGCTATTATGGAGAAATAGAATTGGGGCAACTGAGTGGAATAGGTACCCAGTTTTATCCGGATGGTACCTGGCGAACAGGCCATTTTCAAGACAATAAGTACCTTGCAGACTTTATTGCCAAACCCCCATGGCATATGGTGGGGTTGGACTTCATGCTGGATCGGGAGTACGAAATGGAAACATTTGCTATGGACCTAAAAATTCTCAATGAAGTACCGGACAGTTTACAGTTGTATATTGCTCCCTTTGGTACCGGTAAAATCAATGGGACTCAATATTATGGCGGTATTCAAACCCAATGTGGTGGCTATTATTCTGTAATCAAAGGGGAGAATAGCGGCCGTTTTATACGCTTGGGACGGGCCATGATTTTTTCTCGTTGGGGAACTCGAACTGCTTCGGCATTTAAAAAAGCGGATGGTGGGGTATGTGAAAGCAGTGGATATGAAGATGATTTTGTCTCTGTACGGAATAGGCTAGACTGGTCGAAAGGAACCTATACCCTTACCCTAAGAAAAACGAATGAAACTGTTGTCATAGATAGCGTGTTGCATACGTACGTTGCCATGGAGGTGTATGATCACAAGAAAAAACAAACCTTTTATGGAGGTTCCATTGCGTTTCCGGGAACTACCTTAACATTAAGCCAACGGAATTATATCTTTTTTGAGCTGTATGGTAAACGGGTGAACGTAAATGAACTCCCTTCCTTGAAATTCGTTTGTGAAAATTATAAGGTTAATGGCCAAGCCGTGGATTTTACCTTTGCGGCTGCCATGTATGACAAGGCATATCCAATCTATGCAGATGCTCACTATCGAGATGGGAAATTTAGCATTGAATTAGGTAAACCATGCGCCAAACCGCTCATGGAGGGGGAAGGGATTTATTATCAGATCTTCCTACCGGAATAGCTTACTGGCCTGATTCCTTCATGGTGTCGTTAAACCAAGGGGACTTTGCACAGTTCCTTAGATATCGAGTTGAAAAAATACGCTAATTTAGTTGTTGAGTTAACCTTTGATTCAATGATTGGTTAGCGTATTATTCATGATAAATTTGTGTCGTTCAATGAGGCTGGCTCTTCTAATTTTCCTAAGTAGTTTTTCTTTTGTGTTTGCGCAGGAGTGCATGACCAAGTCAGATTTTACGAAATTGGAGCAGTTAACTTCGCTCAAAGCAAAAGAATGGTTGAATCGTAAGTTTTCAACCACGCAATTTCCGATTTTTTCAAGGGTTCCTTCCTCTTGTGCGGAAGAGCAGATGCAGGAAATCTTAGGCATAAGTCAAATTGGGAATTTCGGGACATGTTTCTATGATGATTCATACGAGAATGTTTTGACCATGTATCAAGTTAAAAACTACGCGCCACTATACCTTTACAGCTGTGATTTCTCCTGTTTCGATGAGCTATTAACCTCTTGTAGAAGGACGTTAAAGAAAAAAAAGGAGGGAAGTACCTCGACGTATACCTTCACAACCTACATACTTGGTACAAAAAATATTGAGTTTCGTGCCTATGGAGAAGATTATGAACGTAATGTGATCTTGTTGTATAACAAATCAAGTTTAGATAAAATCCTTCAAGAGGGAGAGAAATTAAAGATTCAGCTTGCTAAAAATGCCTTAGAAATAGCGAAATTACAAGCACAGCTAACTGCGAAATGTGACTCCTTAGCGCGTCAGGGAAATGCATACTTACTTCAAGCGAAATATGATGAAGCTCAGGCGCTATTTCGGCAGGCGTATTTGTTGCTACCTTCAGAGGAATTATCCGATTTAGTGCGCAAATGCGATGTCCTTCGGTGTGGCGGAATTGTTGAAGAGGGGGATTCCCTGTTAATTCAAAAAAAATACCGTGAGGCGATCCGTAGTTACCAGAAAGCCATTGATTGCGGGGCGGATTCGTATGAGGTTTCTGAACGAATTACTAAAGCCGAAAAACAAGAATTAACAGATTCCATCATCCGTTTAGAAGACCAAGCCAATTCACTTTTCTTAGCCCGAGAATACCATAAGGCACGGTTGATTTATAATCAAATTCTGGCCATGGATTCATGGCGTTATGAAACTAAAAAACGAATTAGCGAAATTGATGCCATGCTTCAGTTTTTAGTTGAACGCCGAGTTAAGGTCTATGATTATGCTACCCTTAATCCCTTAAATTACCATGCCGCACTTGGCTTGTTAGAGAAGAATTTAACGACGCATATTGGTGCTACTTCGAACGGGGATATGCTGTTTAATTTAGATTTTTCCTTTGACACACTCGGGAGGAACACCTCAACTTATGGGGTAGAGGGTTCTCGTTTGGGTGATTATACCGAACAATTTTCCGAATTAACCAATGCGTTCCAGTTAAGCCCATCGATAAAAAATGGGTATTTTGTCAATGCGGAAATACAAAAGGAGTTTCATGTGGCTTGGCAAACCGATAAGGCCAAGTATCGATACACATCCAATGGAATTTACCACCGAAGAGGTTTCAAAAGCGATTACAATGCGATCACCGCTTTTTTGAAGAAAAATTATACCTACGGAACCTACACCATTGAATCCAAGTCGATTGCCATAAATCAAGAAGACCTGAGGTCTTTAAAGGTATCTTCATACAAGGCAAATGCCGGACCCATCAATGTATTGTATTCGATGGTGCTTCCCGGCTTGGGAACAAAGCGTGTTACGTATGGTGCCCAAGGAACTGGGAGGATGCTTACCTTTCTGGTTTCGGGTGGCTTAGCCTATGGGGCGTATTACTTAAGCGGTGTGTTAACAGAAAAATACCAAAATTCAGCTCCCGGAACGGGACAGAAATATCAGCAACAAGCTGAGATTTCACGGTATGCTTCCTATGGGTTTGCCGGTATTTCGGCAACTATTTATGTGTATGATTTTTTCTATGTGCTCAGTAGAGGCTTCAGGAATACAGCCAAAAATAAACGCATGAACCAACAAATTATGGATTACAGCCCCATTAAACCGGTTACGCTTAAATTGAAATAGGCATATATTCTTTGCTGTTCTGAACTTTTCCGCGTACTTCGTGTTTCAATTTTATATCTTTCCTCATGCAAAAATCAGGTTTTGTTTTTACACCCTACGATGCTCCTGATCAAACGCCATTCGATACCTTGTTTGACGTTTTTATGGAAATAATCACGCACACCTCAGGCGATATGGATGAGGCGATGGAGTGGATGAATGTTATCGACCAAGAGTACAAGTTAACCACGGAGGATTACACCATGGATGATTTCATCGAAGACTTGAAGAAGAAAGGGTATTTGAGGGAAGAAATCCAAGGCGATGGGAAGGGGATTACGGAGATTACCGCAAAAACGGAACGAACGATCCGCAAAAAAGCGATGGACCAGCTGTTTGGGAAGATCAGAAAACAAGGAGCGGGAAGTCATAAATCCAAAAAGAGTGGGCAAGGGGATGAATCCACTGGGGAGTTTCGGAATTATCAATTCGGAGATTCGTTTGAACATATTTCGGTTACAGAAAGCCTCAAGAATGCGCAAATCAACAATGGAATTGGTGAGTTTAGATTAACGGAACAGGACCTGGTAGTGGAAGACACCCACCACAAGGCGCAGATGAGTACCGTGCTCATGATTGATATCAGCCACAGCATGATTTTGTATGGCGAAGATCGAATAACACCCGCTAAAAAAGTGGCGATGGCCTTAGCTGAACTGATCACTACGTCGTACCCGAAGGATACCCTTGATGTGATTGTGTTTGGTGATGATGCCTGGCCGATAAAAATAAAAGACCTTCCGTATTTGAATGTAGGTCCGTATCATACCAATACTGTGGCTGGATTGGAATTAGCCATGGATATTTTACGCAGAAAACGGAATACCAACAAGCAAATATTCATGATCACTGACGGTAAACCGAGTTGCCTTCGCATGCCAGACGGACAATATTACAAAAACAGCAATGGCCTCGATGAGTATATCGTTGACCGTTGTTATACCATGGCGGCTCAAGCACGAAAAATGCACATTCCGATCACCACCTTCATGATAGCCCAGGATCCTTATTTAATGACGTTTATCGAAGAATTTACCGCATCGAACAAGGGAAAAGCATTTTATACGGGGTTAAAAGGATTGGGGGAAATGATTTTTCACGATTACGAAAGCAATAGAAAAAAACGAATTAAATAAACGAATGAATACTTCCATTAGCACCTTTGGCGAACTTAAAGCCTCAGGGTATCAACCAAAGTCGATAAAATCAGAATTAAGGGACAACCTAATTTCAAATATTCAAGCTGGACGTCCTTCGTTTCCAGGGATGCATGGGTACGAGCATACGGTAATTCCGCAATTGGAACGTGCCATCCTATCGAAACACAACATCAATTTATTGGGCTTGCGTGGTCAAGGAAAAACAAGAATTGCACGCCTGATGGTCAACTTGTTGGACGAATATATTCCCTACATTGCGGGCAGTGAAATGAACGATGATCCATTTCAACCCATCAGTCGCTTTGCGCGGGATTTAATGGCAGAGAAGGGAGACAACACGCCGATAGCATGGCTACACCGCAACGATCGCTTTGCTGAAAAATTAGCTACGCCCGATGTTACCGTGGCTGATTTAATTGGGGATATAGATCCTATTAAGGCGGCGAGTTTGAAGCTTAGTTATGCCGATGATCGTGTGATTCATTTCGGGATGATTCCACGAGCCAACCGCTGCATCTTCGTGATCAATGAGCTTCCCGACCTACAGGCGCGTATTCAGGTGGCATTATTCAATATGTTAGAGGAAGGCGATGTGCAAATTCGTGGGTTTAAACTGCGTTTACCGCTTGATGTGCATTTTGTTTTTACAGCGAATCCAGAGGATTACACGAATCGAGGGAGTATCGTTACCCCCTTAAAAGACCGAATTGGTTCCCAAATTTTGACGCATTATGCACCGAACATTCACATTGCAAAACAGATAACACAGCAAGAAACGGAACAATTGGATCAACGCCTATGTAAAGTCCATGTGCCTGAACTGGCGAAAGATATTTTGGAGCAAATTGCATTTGAAGCCAGAGACAGCGAGTATATCGATCATAAAAGTGGCGTGAGTGCGCGAATGAGCATTACCGCATATGAAAATTTGGTCAGTACCGCTGAGCGAAGAGGGTTACTTAATCACGAGAAGGAAACTACGGTTCGTTATAGTGATTTACTCGGGGTAATTCCGTCCATGATTGGGAAAATGGAACTCGTGTATGAAGGCGAGCAGGAGGGGAGTGCAGTCGTTGCGGAACATCTAATTCAAAAAGCAACCAAAACCCTCTTCTTAACTTCCTTTCCAAAAATCGAAAAGTTAAAGAAAGAAGACCAAGAAACGGCATACGATGAGGTATTGCAATGGTTCATTGATGCGGATTCGTTTGAGTTGTTAGACGAAGGTTCCGAAAAGGCACATGCCAAGGCATTAATGGCCATTAAGCCCCTCCAGAAATTGGTTCAAACCTATTGTCCGAAGGTTCCAAAAGAGGATCTTGCATTCCATATGGAATTTGTACTTTGGGCATTGGCGGAATTTAAGCAACTATCGAAAAAAAGAACAGCGGCTGGGCTTTCTTTTAATGACATGTACGATAGCTTTTTGACGGGATTGTAAGGTTAATTCACCGACGGTAAGGTGATCGAATCCGTTGTTTAGCTTGGGTAGAATTTATTCCTCGGCGCTTCCTTTTTTAGATTTACGATACAGGTAGGCATCGTAGATAAAGCGTTTCGCAAAGCGTACTTGCTTGTCTGCGTTGATGAATTTTTTAAAGACATTCGCATTGACACCAAAGTACTCGTAGCTGTCGCCGTTGGTGAAGGTAATTTCAAGCAGTAAGCCTTTGTGTTTGTAATCGGCTATCCCACATTCCATAATCACTTGTTCGTACTCGGGACGGTTGGCTTCAATGGTTTCTGGGGCAATACTCACTAAGAAATGATAACCATCGGTTATTTCTCTGCCCATGACGGCCGCTTCGGCTTGCATCGGATCACCGTCTTGAAATTTATCGGGATGCCATTGTTTAACCAAGCGACGGTAGGTAGATTTCAATGCAGCTAATTCAATTGGGTCTTCAATCTCAAATAGTTTCTTGTATTGGTTGATGCGTTTCATGCGCTGATAGTGTTCGTTTGGGATTAAATGTCGTGTTTGAATCCTGAATTAAGCCGCGAAGATAGGCATAGATTTCCAAGGGAACTATTTTTACGCAGCAAGAATCGTTAAAGAATAGGGTTGCTTAACGTTGATTAATGGCTGTCTTTAAGCGTTCAACTTCTTTTTCCCAAGACTTAATGATGAGGGTTTGATTTTCAATTTGCGCCTCTTTTTCTGAAAAGGTTCTCAAGAAATGGAATTCTTTGATTTTTTCGAGCTTCGCGTAGGCTTCTTCAAGTTGTTCCACGGCGTGGTCATACCGGTAACGCAATTTTTGAAGTTCTTTTTGCCGTTCTTCTTCTGCAATTCGTTTCGCTTCTTCTTCTTGATGGGCCAATTCCCGTGCTAGCGTTAGTTCACGTTGTTTTTGCAATTCCTCTTGCTTAATCTCTAACTGTTCTTGCAGGGCTGCTTCCTTTTGTTCTTGATTGTTCATGTATAAGTAAACACTGACGGAAACCACCATAAAACCAAGGCAAATCAACGCAATGGTTGAAGGGGTTAAAAACGATTTATTTACGCTGGGTGGTGCGGCCGATTGAATGGGTTCGCTCATTGGCGGTGGGGTAGCTTGTTTGGGTTGAAAGGGGGGGGGCTGGTGTTTGAATAAATCGGTAAGTTCGGAAACTGAGCCGGCTTCTTCCCATTGTTCTTGG
>Ga0102921_1000289_pt1 | contig 17567 bp, 18 predicted proteins | sample Colrivmeta156802_FD_78205 | JGI IMG/M metagenome (GOLD analysis project Ga0102921, IMG submission 78205) | Estuarine microbial communities from the Columbia River estuary - metaG 1568-02 | ecosystem: Environmental > Aquatic > Marine > Intertidal zone > Estuary | place: USA: Columbia River...
CGATGATCAGCACCTGCTTCATCAGAGTCCCAATTTGGATTCGAGCAGATATTGATTGCGGGTAGATGAATTGCGTGCGATCAATTCACCCAAATAACCAGCTAGGAATAATTGCATACCCAGCACCACAGAGGTTAGCGACAGATAAAAGGCCGGACGGTTGGTGATCGAAAAAGAAGCGTCCATGAATTTGGAGGCCAGAAGATAAACTGCCATGCCAAATCCAATTAGGAAGCAAAGACTTCCCCAAAGGCCAAAAAAGTGCATCGGACGTTTGGAGAATTTTCCAACAAACGAGATGGAAAGCAAGTCCAAAAATCCATTGACAAAACGATTCCAGCCAAATTTGGAAACACCGTATTTCCGCGCGCGGTGTTCAACCACTTTCTCGCCGATCTTTCTAAACCCGGCCCATTTAGCGAGCACGGGGATGTACCGGTGCATTTCGCCATATACTTCGATCCCTTTGACTACCTGAAGTCGGTAGGCCTTCAATCCGCAGTTGAAATCATGCAGTTTGATGCCCGACATGGAACGGGTTACCGCGTTAAAGAATTTGGAAGGGATGTTCTTGGTGAAGGTATTGTCGTAGCGTTTCTTTTTCCAGCCACTAACGAGGTCGTATCCTTCCTCGAGGATCAGTCGGCGTAGTTCGGGAATCTCTTCGGGGCTGTCTTGCAGGTCGGCATCCATGGTGATGACCACTTGGCCGCTGGCGGCCCGAAAAGCCTCATACAGCCCAGCGGACTTCCCATAATTGCGTTGAAACTTGATGCCTTTGATGCGGTCGTTCTTGGCCCGGAGCGCTTGGATCACCAGCCAGGAATCATCGGTGCTGCCATCGTCAACATAAATCACTTCGTAGGAAAGCTGGTGTTCCTGCATTACGCGTTCGATCCAGGCGGTTAGTTCCGGGAGGGATTCGGCTTCGTTGAAGAGGGGGATGGCAATGCTGATGTCCATGTTAGTCCTTTCGGGCAAAAACCACACTGCCAGCTGCGGCAAATACGGCACCCATGATCAAATATCCGAAAACGGTGGCGGAAATATAGCGAGTCGGATATTGTTTTTCCGCCTCCAGCACCAGTTCATCAATCTGATCGGGGGTATATTTTTTTGTTTCAACCAGCAGGGTTCGTTGATACTGGGCTTCTTCGCGGGCAAATTCAGGATGACTCCAGAGCAGATAGATCGTGAATCCGACCATGATCAAGGAGGTTACAATAAAATGCCGGAATCCTTGTTGGAATAAGCTACCGAATCGTCCGGGATTGGTTGGATCTTTTTTGGCGATCCAGATCGACCACCCGATACCCGAGGCATAGAGGGCGAACATCAGGTATTGAGACCACGACTCCGTCGCCGTTCCCGTCTCTTTGAGTAGGATCCCTGCTGCGATCATGACCAAGGCGGTCAGGGCACCTCGAAAGGCAGGATGGTGGATATATCGATTCATGCTAAGCAGAGAAATATTGTCCTTGTTGTGTAATCCCATAGGCGCGGCCGGTGAGGGTTTTTCCCAACAAGGGGGTGTTTTGAGATAGTGAACGGATGGCCGATTCATCGACGGTCCATTCAACAGTCGGATTGAACAAGGTTAGGGTTGCGGGTTGCCCCTCTTCAATTTTAATCGTGGGCAATCCAAAAATGCGTCTGGGATTGTTAGATAGGAGACGAACGATCTGTTCAATCGCCAAATCAGGCAGGGCTGTTCGGATGGCTCCGAATGCGGTTTCGAGGCCGATCATGCCGCTAGCGGCTTGTTCGAATTCACAGATTTTTCGGTCTTGTTCGTGCGGTAGGTGGTGCGTGGCGATGCAATCAATTGTTCCATCGATTACGGCCAGCTTCAACGCTTCCCGATCGGCTTCGGTGCGAATGGGAGGGTTTACTTTCAGCAGGGTATTGTATCCGGTCAGGTCGGCATCGCTGTATAGCAAGTGATAGGGCGTGGTGGAGCAGGAAAGTCCGGGTTGGGATTGTTTGCCTTGCTTGATCCAGTTCAAGGAAGCCTGGCTGCTGATGCCGGTGAGATGCAGATTTGATTCGGTGTAATGATTGAGGGCGATGTCGCGGTTGACCTGAATCGATTCGCTGATGTCGGGTCGGCCGGATAGTCCCATTTGCGTGGAGGGAATGCCTTCGTGCATCAATCCGTGTGGTTGGATGGAATGATCGTCGGGTAGTTGAATGATCGTCGCTTGTATGGCCTTCACGTATTGAAGGGCTTTGAGAAGCAATCCCGCCGATTGCACGCTGCGGGTGCCATCGCTGAATGCTTTAGCGCCCGAGTGATGCATGTCGTAGAGTTCGGCCAGTTCTTTTCCGTCTGATCCTTTGGTGATGGCCCCAATGGGATGCACATTGACCGGACCATTTTGACAACGCTGGATCAAATACTCGACTCCGGCTTTGTCTTGGGTAACCGGTTTGGTATTTGGAATCAGTAAAACATCGGTATAGCCACCAGCGAGGGCTGCTTGCATACCGGAGGCAATGGTTTCTTTTTGTTCGTAGCCGGGTTCTCCAAAATGGGAGAAGACATCGACCCAACCGGCAGAAACGTGGAGGTTTTCCAGTTCCAGTACTTGGTCGGCAGGTTGATTGATGGAGGGGGCTAGTTGAACGATTCGGCCATCCTGAATGAGGAGGTCGAGTGTTTGGCCGTTGTGTGTATTTCCCGGGTCGACAATCCGGGCCTTTTTAATGAGGAGTTTCATTAAAGATCGAAGATAGGTTTCCTTTTTGGTACGGGGAAATTGTCCTTTTCTACTTAAATTTGCCACCCCGTTGAAAGTTCGGGACGTAGCGCAGCCCGGTAGCGCACTTGCATGGGGTGCAAGGGGTCGCTAGTTCGAATCTAGTCGTCCCGACGAACCAATCAAGCCTTGACTTTTAGTCAGGGCTTGATCGTTTAAATTACGGATCCAATGAATAAGCCGAATTTCCGATCCATCCAAACAGAACGCTTGAACCTACGTCCGGTACAAGACTCGGATCAATCGTTGGTATTTCAGGGACTCAGTGACCGGGATCTGACCCGCTTTATGTTGATCCATTATTCGACCCTGGAAGCAACCTCTGAGCAGATGGAATATTACAGAAAGCAAATTTCCTCCGGATCTGGATTTTATTGGGTTATGGAGGACCGCATGGAACAAACTGGGTTGGGCGTGATCGGGTTTAATAATTTATCAATCATCCATGAGCGTGCCGAAATTGGATTTTGGATACTATCGAATCATCAGCGAAAGGGGTATGTTCAAGAAGCAGCCGAAGCCCTAATTCGTAATGCGTTTATTGAACAGGGCTTCCTACGGATCGAGGCCAGTGTGGAGACGGGTAATGCTGCATCCCGTGCGCTTTTATTGAGTTTAGGTTTTCGGTCGGAGGGGGTTTTACGCAGTTATGAGTGGAATCGGGGCAATCGCATCGATTTGGAATGGTTCGGGTTGGTGAAGGCGGATTGGCTGAAATAACGCAGACAGTCCCAATGTTAAAAACAAAGAGGATAGGACAATTGATACACGATAGATGGATGTCCTGTTTAGTTTTTGATGTAAATGACAGGGCTTAATAGCCGGGATCAAATGGGCGCTTTGCTTCGGAAAGTGCGGGCCTTTGAATAGGATGGGATCGGAGGTTGCAAAAATAATGCCATTTGGTCAGCACTTTGTTTTGAAAGCTCCCCTGTTGAGACCGATTTTTGCTGAAATTCAGTGAATGACCCCCGAACGCACAGAGAAGCTTACCCGAGTCCTGTCTCACCGTCAGCCCGATCTGACCGTGGTGCTGGAAAATGTGTTCGATCCGCATAACATTTCAGCGGTCATGCGGACCTGTGATGCGGTCGGGGTGCAAGAAATATTCATATTAAACACCAAGATCCCCCGGCATAAAAAATTTGGTGCCCGCAGCTCTTCCAGTGCCGCCAAATGGCTCACCGTTCATCAATTTGAAGATACGGAGGCCTGTTTTTCGGAGATCAAGCTTCGTTATGAACGAATCCTGACTACCCATTTAGGTGAATCTTCAGTGGGGTTGTATCAACTCGACCTGACCCGCCCAACGGCCTTGGTCTTTGGCAATGAACACAGCGGTGTCAGTGAAGAGATTCGTGCCTTGGCCGATGGTAATTTTCTGATCCCGCAAGTTGGTATCATTCAATCTTTGAATATCAGTGTTGCTTGTGCTGTTACCCTGTATGAAGCATACCGGCAAAAAGAACAGGCGAGTCATTATCAACGTTCCGATCTAGATTCAGCCTTTAAGCGTACGGTGTGGGCAGATTGGTCGGATTTTTCCGACAGGGAGTAATGTACTGATCAAATTGGGTCGATCATTTCTTCTTTTCGCTCCTCGGCCCGTTGGAGTAAAGACTGAATGCTGACATTCAGTTCAAATCCGATCAAAAGAAAAAGTGAATTCACAAAGATCAGAATCATGATGATGAGTACCGTGCTGATCGATCCATAGATTTGGTTGTACTGAGCAAAGCTGGCCACCCACCAGGAAAAGGCCACCGTCATCAACAGCATCAGGCCTGTAGCCAAAATAGACCCCGGATTGATCAGATTCCATTTTTTATGCACCGAAGGGGCGTGCTTGTAGATAAACGAGATGCAGAAAAAATACAATAGAACAATCACTGTCCAACGAAGGTTGTCGATCAATTTGATGAGGGCTGGATCGTTGATGCCCAGCCAACGCAAAACGGCCTCCCGGGCTACCAGCAGCAACACGGAGCAGATTACAAAAAAATAAAGCATCATGGTAATCTTCAAGGCCACCAATCGTTTTTGAAATCCTTTACGCTTGGTAAATCCAGCATAGTTCTTGTCGAACGAACGCATGATGCCCATCATCGCATTCGAAGAAAAGAATAGGGCTAGGATGAAACCGATCGAAAGCAGGCCGCTCCGGGGGTGGTTGATGAAATCGCTCAGAAATCGGATCAACACGGCATTGTCTTTTTCTCCCGGGATCACATCACGGATCAATCTGTAAAGTTCCTCCTGAAAAACCTGCGTAATGGGAAAAAAAGGAATCAACGTGAATAAAAAGATCGTGGCTGGTGGAATGGCCATCACGAAGTTGAAGGCAATGGCGGAGGCCCGTTCGGTCATGCCAATGGCCCGCACCTGTCCCATAAAGAAGTCCACCACATCGTAGATCGAAATGCTTCGAAATCCGGGCAGGGAGTGTGTTTTTGCCCAGCGCAGAACACCGATCACGATCGGCCCGTGCAAAATCCTTTCTTTCAATTTCTGAATGAAATTCATGAAGGCATTTATCTTTTTAATCGTTTGCGAAGTTCATCCTGATAGAGTCGGGCGTTTCGTAAGTGGACGTCGTAATCATTTGTAAACACCGAAGTTCCATCAAATCGATGACTGGCAACAAAATACAAGTAATCGGTTTTTGGCGCATTCAAAACAGCTTCAATAGAAAGGAGCGAGGGCAGGCAAATCGGACCGGGTGGCAGTCCGGCATGTAAATACGTGTTATAGGCCGATTCATGTCGAAGGTGTGCAAAGGTCACTTGTTTGGCCTCTAAGTCGCCTGAGCCAAACTTCGCGGTTGGATCCGCTTGCAACCGCATGCCGATTCGGAGCCGATTCAGGTAGGTACTGGCAATGCGGTTTCGGTCGGGTTGATGTTGCGTTTCTTCCTCCACAATGGAAGCCAGGATGCTGACTTGGGTTGGATCTAGACCAATCGTTCGGGCCTTTGCTTTTCTCTCCTCGGTCCAATAATGATCCCAAGACCGATTGATGACCTGGAGCACTTGACGAGGGGACTCCGTCCAATAGATCTCGTAAGACAGGGGCAGCATTCGAGTCATGACAGTCTGCGGATTCAAACCAAACGGTTTCAGTGAGTCTTCAGACATAAGAAATCTTGACCAGTCGGCTGAATCGGCCAACGTCATGTCCTGTCGCTGCATCTTGCCCGCCAATTGAGCTGCGGTGCGAATCCGGATGCGTTCATTTCCCAGGATCAATTTGACCGGAGTCTGACGGCTATTTTTAAAACGCTTGAGTAATTGTATAAGATTCTCATTCGGTTGAATCAAATAGGATCCGGCTTTAACGGAGTCGATCCCTAAGATCCGGCCACCCAGCTTCAACCAAAACGCATCAGCCAGCATTTGCTGGGCGATCAAAGAATCACAGGTGGCTGCCAACGTGTATGGCCCACGCAATTTGAATCGGACCGCATCCTTGTTCTGCGTAAGCGGGCGGAAAAGCAGGAAACCAATAATCAGGATACCTGCAAGCAATAAAGACAATCCAATTTTCAGACGCATGGTTCAAATTAAAAGAAAAACCCCGACGAGTCGGGGTTTGACAATCATTTATTAAATCGGTTTTATTTCCCAGCAGGTGCAGGTGCGGGAGCTGGAACAGGTACGGTGTTGGCAGGTGCCGGGGCCGGTTTGGGAGCCGGAGCGCTGTTGCCCGTTGCCTGATTCAGCAGATCTTCACCGCCGCTGCTTACATTTTTAGGGATAAATAGGACAGAGGCCAGGCAAAGAACGGCGATCAGTCCACCAAAGATCCAAGTTCCTTTTTCCAGTACGTCGGTTGTTTGCTTAACGCCCATGAATTGGTTGCTGAAACCAGCGATGTTGCCGGAGAGCCCACCACCTTTGGGGTTCTGAATAAGTACGATCAATCCGAGTATCGATGAAGCCAGGATGATCAAAATGACAAATAATAGGGTCATGATTCTTTTTTTAACGCGTCAATCTTGCCCGCAAAATAAGCGCTTTTGGAGGGTTCGAGCAAACTCAATTTCTCGTAGATCCGGATGGCCTTCTGCCGCTCGCCCTGCTTAGCCCAAACTTCGGCCATGGCTTCGGTCCAAACCTGCTTCTCGTCCAAGGAGTGATGGGCGAGGTCGGCCACCTGTTTTTCCTGCTCAACCGGGATCTGCTTGGTGAGCTCGGTCAGTGGTAAACGTTTCATGACCTTCAACCAGTCGGTAAAACTCTTCAGTTGTTGACCAAACTTATCTTTCGGGTCGTCGAGTATCGGGGCTTTTATGCCTTGCGAGGCAAAATAATCGATGGTGTAATAGGGCTCAAATAAGGGCGTTTCCACAATGGAAGTGGAGTCTAGCGGCACAACCGAATCGGCCAATGAATGGGAAAAGGGGATGCCAGCCAGTTTAGACTGCGTAACCGGTGTAGAGAAGTACAGGAAGGCCGTTTGACGGGCCTGATCGCTCCATTCTATTGAGGTAGGTTCTTGTGCCAACCATTGCAAAGGGCCACAGAATGGGAATTTTCCTGCCAATTGTTCCGCTGGCAGAGGGAGTTCGTTTCGCAAATGGGTCAAGGCCTGGTTCATAGGGTTAGAAAATTACCATTTGGAAAAGATTCGGTTAAAGATCTCATCGGTGAGGGTGCGGATCATTTCGTCACCCAAGGCGTTTTCGGCTTGCTGGAAAGATAGGTTACTTCGGAATTCAAAACTCCGACTGATGTCATATCGGTCCGACTTATTGGCTTTGACATCATTGACCGTGATGTTCAATCCGACGGTCAGCCGGTTGGTGGCTACTTGTTGACCGCTGATCGCAGACGTACTGAAATTGTATTGAGTGATGGTTCCGCTGATTTCCCAATCGGCTTGGTTGTTGGTCTGGGTCAGACGGGTTTGTCCAATGATCTTTTGCCGCAACTTATCGGTCAGCCGCGGGCTCAATTGCGGATTGATGTAACTGGCGCGGTTTTCAATAAAATTCACTTTGACTGTTTTGATGCTGTCGGGTACGGTCGCATCGTTTAATTTATAAATGCCACAACTGCTGGGTAGGCTACCCACCACCAGTAACATCATCCCCATGAAAAGGGACCCTAGAATTGTTAACGGACTCGTTCTCACTCTTCGATGTTGTATTCTTTCAATTTACGATACAAGGTACGTTCGCTGATCCCCAGATCGGCAGCGGCATCCTTGCGTTTGCTTTTGTGTTTTTTCAACGCTTTGAGTATCAGCTCCCTTTCCTTATCCAAAATATTCAAACTTTCTTCTACTTCCACGTGTGCATCCAGCGATGAACTTGCCGGCATCGAGATCGGACTGGCAGCGGGTGAAACGATCGGTCCGCTTAATGTAATGGATCCACCATCCAAGCTACCCCCCATGTTTTGCAATTCATGGATGAACTGCGGGTGTTGGGCGGCTAACTCTGGATTTTGGATCATGTCCAGGAAAAGGCGTTTGAGCTCCGTTACATCTTTCTTCATATCGAAGAAAAGTTTGTACAAGATTTCTCGTTCGTTTGCGAATTCGCTGCTTTGTGTTGCGGATCCAGCCAGCACGGGCATTCGGTTGGCCGAAACCGGCGGCAAGAATTGTTTGAGTTGCGTGGCCGTTATGTTTTTGTCCTTGGCCAGCACGGAGATCTGCTCGGCCATGTTCTTCAATTCACGCACGTTGCCCGGCCAAGGGTATTCGATCAATACTCGTTGAGCAGCTTCATCGAGTTGAATGGAGCCGGTCTTGTACTTATTCGCGAAATCCGCGGCGAATTTTCTAAATAGAAGATGAATGTCTTCCGGACGATCGTGCAGGGCCGGTACGCGGATTGGCACTGTATTCAAACGGTAATAGAGATCTTCTCGAAACTTTCCGGCCTGCACCAGTTGGAGCAGGTCTCGGTTGGTTGCCGCGACCACACGTACATCGGTCCGTTGCACTTTGGAAGAACCTACCCGGATGTATTCGCCGGTCTCCAATACGCGCAACAAGCGTGCTTGCGTACCCAGAGGAAGTTCACCTACCTCATCCAAAAAAATGGTACCGCCATTTACGGCCTCGAAATAACCCTTGCGAGAATCCACGGCGCCAGTAAACGATCCTTTTTCGTGACCGAATAATTCGGAATCGATGGTTCCCTCGGGAATGGCACCACAGTTCACGGCAATAAACGGATTGTGTTTGCGTGCCGACAAATGATGGATGATCTGTGAGAAAACTTCCTTACCCACTCCGCTTTCACCATTGATCAGCACGGTGAGGTCGGTGGCAGCTACTTGCGCAGCCACCTGCAGGGCAAAATTCAGCGACGGCGCATTGCCGATTATGCCGAATCGATTTTTGATGGATTGTAGATCCGTCATTCTTTAACTATTATTCTACCAATCGACCCATCAAGGTCGCCTTGGTACATTGATCAATTTTTATCCGAACGTAATCGCCGGGTTTTAATCCCGCTTTGGACTTGGGAAAAACCACCACTTTATTCTGACTGGTCCGGCCCATCCAATCTTGCTCATCGCGTTTGCTATCGCCTTCGATCAATACTTCAAATTCTTTGCCTACATCCTGCTGGTTGCTGGTAAGTGACAATTCATATTGTACGGCAACGATCTCTTGAAGTCGTTGCTTTTTTATGTCCAGGGGAATATCATCCACATAACGACGATGGGCCAAGGTACCCGGACGCTCGCTGTAAAAAAACATATAGCCGTAATCGTATCCGCTGTAGCGCATGATATCAAGTGTATCCCGGTGATCTTCCTCCGTCTCTGTACAAAATCCGGCAATGATGTCTGAAGAGATGCCACAATCGGGGAGGATCTCCCGAATCCGATCTACTTTGGCCTTGTACCACTCGCGGGTATAGGTGCGGTTCATGAGCTGCAAGATCCGCGTTGATCCGCTCTGTACGGGCAAATGGATATACCGACAAATGTTGGTGTATTTGGCCATCGTGGTCAGAACCTCATCCGTAATGTCTTTGGGGTGGGAGGTGGAGAAACGTACCCGAAGTAGGGGAGAGATCCGGGCGACTTGCTCCAACAATTGTGCAAAATTTACCGGGGCTTGATCAGCTTCCGGCGAAAAATGATACGAATCCACGTTTTGTCCCAGCAAGGTGACTTCCCGATAGCCGTTGTCGAATAGATCTTGACATTCGGCGAGTATGGAACGGTGATCGCGGCTACGCTCCCGTCCGCGTGTAAAGGGCACCACACAGAAGGCACACATATTGTTGCAGCCGCGCATGATGCTGACAAACGCACTCACTCCATTGCTATCTAAACGAACGGGCGCAATATCGGCATAGGTCTCTTCTCGACTCAATAAGACGTTGACCGCTTTTTGCCCGCCAGCTGCCTCTTCGATCAATTGAGGCAGTGTACGGTAGGCGTCCGGCCCCACGACCAGGTCCACCAATTTTTCTTCCTCCAAGAATTTAGACTTCAATCGCTCGGCCATGCATCCCAGTACGCCAACCAGCAATCCCTTACGTACTTTTTTCAGCTTCTTGAATTCGGTCAAGCGCTTGCGTACCGTCTGCTCCGCCTTTTCGCGTATGGAACAGGTATTCAGCAAAATCAGGTCGGCTTTTTCAAGTTGACGGGTGGCCCCAAATCCTTGCTCCTGCAGAATCGAAGCAACGATCTCGCTGTCCGCAAAATTCATCTGACAGCCATAACTCTCAATAAAGAAATGGCGATCGTATTGATTCGGATCTTCCGCAAACGGAGCAAAAGCCTCGCCTTGGCGGGCTTCATCGTGTTGCTGGTCGGTCAGTGTATGTGACATAGTGAATGAGCCTGCAAATATATGCTTTTAATGATTTTGATGACATCCTGTCAGGCTCGTAATAATCGCTGATTAACAGTACTTTATAAGTTTTATTGGCGATAAATACGGGTTCTTGGTAATTTCCACGTCCAATGCGCATGCGGTTTTATTTACAAGGTTTTTTGCTGCTGATCGGCTTGCTTGGTTTTTCTGCGATCATTTGGGGTCAGGAATCGGGTGGTCGAATTCAAGGGTCTTTGCAGGATTCCATGCATCAACCGATCGCAGGGGCTACGATCCGCCTGCTTGCTGGAAAGGATTCCACGGTATTGCGCTCCCTTCAATCGAATACACAAGGTGAGTTCAACTTAGAAGGCATCGCGGATGGAAGTTTTCGATTGTGGATCAGTGTAGTGGGCTTTCGGCCCTTTCGGATCGATAGCTTGCTAATCGGAACGGAACGCCGTTCATACAGTTTGGGCGTAATCACGTTGATGCCATCGAGATCGACTCAGTTGGATCCGGTGGTGATCGTGGCCGATCGGTCTTTGATGCAGTCAAAAGACGGCAACCTGACTTTCCTGGCAGGAGATTCCCCCTTAGCGGCGGGATCCAACGCATCCGATTTGCTAACCCAAGTGCCCCTGGTCAATAAAGATGCCGATGGGAAAATGACGGTTCGCGGCAAAGAGCCAAAGATCCTTATCGACGACAAGCCAGTGGAGTTGAACATGCAGCAACTTCAAGACTTATTGGAGTCCATGCCAGGCAGTTCGATCGAAAAGATCGAGGTGATGACCAATCCGCCCCCGCAGTATGCACAAGAATCTTCGGTGATCAACATCGTTACCCGAAAAGGAAGGGTGGGGAAGACGGGGCGATTGGCACTGGCTGCCGGAACACGGAGGGAATGGTCGGCCAGCGGACAATTCACCTACCGCAAAAATCAATTCTCCCTACAACTGAATGCTGGCTACAGCCAAAATCGATACGCCGGCGATGGATATTCCAATCGCACGAACAGCTATATCGATTCAACCAATCAATTCAATACGGTCAATGTTTATGTAAATCAAACCAACCGTCCGTCGCTTCGCGCCCAACTCGATTACGATTGGAAGAAAAACCACACGATCAATTTGTTGATGCAATACAACGGCAATGAATTTGATAACTCCAACACGACCTTTTTCAGCAATATCAATAAAAATGGAGAGCGTTGGCGTTTTAGTCAACGCAACATCGGATCAGTCGGAGAGAACAAAAATTTGTCGGCCACGGCTACCTATACCTGGCGGGGAAAACCGGGTGAGACGCTTCGGATAATTGGACAATGGAATACATCCGACAATAGCAACTTGCGCGAATTTGATCAGTCCTTTCTGTTCAACAATGGTCTTCCAACCGGACAAGACTCTACTCAGTACCAAGATAATCTCACACGAGTGTTCGGTTGGAATACCCGATTGAATTACGATCGCATGTTGGTGGCCAAGAAAACCTATCTATCAATGGGTTTCTTTCAAAATCACGCACTCAATGAAGTGGATGTAGCCGCTAGGTATTTGAAATTTCCGGAGGGAACGCTTTTGCCATTGCCGTTGTTGGAACAGGCATTTGATTTCAGGCAAACCATCCAACAATATCGAGGTTCGGTCAAACATCTATTCACAGAACGCTTCAGTATACTGATCGGAACCACATACGAACGTACCCAAATTCGTTTCGATCTGCGGAAGGAGGGGACGCGGGTTCAAAATCGATATGGGAACTGGTTACCCTTTGCCACATTAAACCGTTCTTGGAAAGAAAAATACAACCTGACGTTGTCGTACAAGCAAACGATCCGTAGACCCGGGCTGGGGGAACTCAACCCAACCGTTGATTTTTCGGATCCCTACAACACGCGATTTGGTAACCCGAACTTGTTGGCCTCCACGGCTCACAACTTCGATCTGATCGGTGGATGGAACAAGACGGGACGATACCTCAATTTGGGCGTTGGCTATAATTTGGTAAAGGACGTATATAGTCAAGTGCGTACGCTGACCACCGAGGGCAAGACCCAGGTGACTTGGGAGAACATCAGTGACCGACGCGAGTGGGAGGTGAGTACCTGGAATGGGTTTACCATCCTTAAAAAATTGAAGATAAATACAAGCGCCAGCTACACGTATAATTTATATGGCAGCTATGACCGGCTGATCCGTCGATTTCAGAATGGAGGATCTTTCACTTCCACACTGGGTGCGAATTATATACCCAACGATCGGCAGAGTTTTTCCGGACAATTCAACCTGAATCGGTTTGCCACCCCTCAGGGATTTGCCCGCTGGAATGCCAGTTTAAATTTTGGCATTCAACGAAAGTTTTTGGCCAAACGAATGACGGTTACACTGAATGCCATCGATCCAATTCGAGATCAACGGCGTTATACCTATACGTATGCGCCCAATTTTATCTTGGAGAATTTCAGTCAAACGCGCACTCGGAACTATCGCATAACGGGTGCCTGGTCCTTTCAGCCCAAACCCAAGCCGCGGGTCAACTTGCCGACTCGTTGATGGATAAGGCGGCGAATCTTTTGGCCAGCCAAGATCGTCCGACTGGAACAACCCACTCATTTTTAAGTCCGGCTAGGTCGCTGACCAAATTATTGAAATAGAGGGTAGCTGGCCCTACAAATTCATGTTCGATGGCATAGTTCAATTGAGCCAGTGGCAGTAATTGCAAACGATCCTTTACCACAAAGGCCAAGGTGGTACGATCCATGAGTTGAACGCCGTACGCTGCTTCGATCGATTGGATGAAATGAACTGATTTGTCGGTACTGCATCCACTCACCGTGGCATCGGTTTCATCGGCAATCAGCACCAAAAATTGACCAAAAAAAAGATACCCCGCTGCGGGCACCGGTGTTCCATGGGTTTTCCATTCGGCAGTGAACGCATTCAATCCTGCTTCCAATTGCAAGGCTTCCTGCAAGCTGAAAAGGCGATTCGATTGGTAGATCCACACGCGCGCTGTGTCGGGCAGATTCGGATCGATCAGGTGTCGGTATTCCAGGTTCATGTTCACGATTTCATGGAGGCTTCTACGATCTCGGCAATGTCCAGCACCTGCACGTCGCTTTCGCGTTCAGCCAGCTTCACGCCATCGCTCATCATGGTATTGCAAAAGGGGCAAGCAGCGGCGATCACCGTGGCGCCTGTTTCCAAGGCCTCCTGGGTACGATCCAAATTGATCCGGTTCTTACCGGCCTCTTCTTCTTTGAACATTTGTGCCCCACCGGCTCCGCAGCAACTGCCGTTGGATCGACAACGCTTCATTTCTACCAGTTCCACATCAAGGGCTTCGAGCACTTGCCGAGGGGCCTCATAGATTTGGTTGGCCCGTCCGAGGTAGCAACTATCGTGGTAGGTGATGCGCTTGCCCTTGAATTGTCCACCTCCTTCGAGTACAATACGTCCTTCGTTGATGAGTTGCTGGATCAAGGTTGTATGGTGGATCACTTCGTAGTTGCCGCCCAACTCCGGATATTCATTTTTGAGGGTATTGAAACAATGCGGGCAGGCCGTCACGATCTTTTTGATGTTGTATCCATTCAGGATCTGGATGTTCTGATAGGCCATCATTTGAAAGAGAAACTCATTGCCCGCACGACGTACGGGATCGCCGGTACACATTTCTTCTTTTCCCAACACAGCGAAAGGGATATCCAGTTTTTGAAGGATACGGGCAAAGGCGCGGGTGATGCGTTGCGCGCGCTGATCGAAACTGCCGGAACATCCTACCCAAAATAGAATTTCAGGTTCTTTGCCTTCAGCCGCCCATTCGGCCATGGTTTTTATTGGAGGGAGTGACATGTTGTTGTTTGGAGGTATGTGCACACAAAAATAGAGCAAATCACGTGGCTCCGGGATGTGATCGGTATTTTTGCAGCATGCAAAAAGGATTTGGATCGTGGCTTCATTGGGAACGTTGGCCGTTCAAGCTGATTTATTTCCCATTGACCCCGGTGTGGCTTTGGTATTGCCTCCGGAGTGGTTCCTTTTGGTGGTTCAGCTCGTCCAATCCCACAATCACTTTCGGGGGCATGGAAGGAGAGGGAAAACGGGAGATGTACGACCAACTGCCCGTTGGAACCTACCCCAAAACTATTTACATAGACCCCAAACTTTCAGAAAACGAATTGATTCAGCAAGTGGCGCAGGCCGGTTTTTCTTATCCCTTTGTTGTAAAACCCGATGTGGGCATGAAGGGGCTTTGGTTTGAGCGCATCGATGGCCCAGAGCAACTGTTGCGTTATCACCGAGCCGTGCCGGTTGAATATGTGATTCAGGAGTGGGTGGACTGGCCCATTGAGCTTAGCATTTTTCATATTCGACACCCCGAGTCTGAACGAGGAGAGATCACTGGGTTCATACACAAGACCTTGTTGCAGGTGCAGGGAGATGGTCGATCCAAATTGATCGATCTCATTAACAGCCATCCTAAGGCCGCAGGAAGAGTCGAGGAACTTTCCCGCATTCATTCCGATCGGTTTGAGCATGTGATTCCAGCAGGTGAAGTATACTTGTTATCCTATGCCGCCAATCACAACCGGGGCGCCTTCTTCTATAATTTATCGGATAGAATCCACGACGGTTTACGGGAGCGATTCGATGAACTTAGTAAGCACACCCGTTTTTACTATGGCCGATACGATCTGAAAGTGTGCTCCATTGATGAATTCTGTTCAGGCGGTCCTTGCTCCATCTTGGAGTTCAACGGATGTGGAGCCGAACCCAATCATATTTACGATTGTGGCATGGGATTGTTTGTGGCCTATGGCGTCATCTTGAAACATTGGAAAGCGCTGTATGCCATCAGTCGACACAATCACCAGACTGGGCATCGGCATTGGAGATTTTGGAAAGGGCTAAAATTCTTACGGGAATCAGGCAAGCATTTTCAACGACTCGAATCGACTCAGCGACCCACGCTGTAACTTTAACCCATGCCCCGTTTTCTAAAAGTATTTCTAGCCGGATTGATAGTCAGTTTCCTTGGCTCACTGCCGCTGGGCACAACCAACGTCGCGGCGATGCAGTTGTCGATCGACCGGGGGTTGTTGCCTGCCTTTTATTTTTCGCTCGGTTCGCTGACGGTGGAGTTGATTTACGTTCGTCTTTCTTTATTTGCCGTGGACTGGCTTACGCGTAGGCAGAAATTCATGCGTTATTTGAATGCAATCACGCTCTTGATCTTGTTGCTGCTGACGTACGAGAGCTTTCAATCGGCCCTGCATCCGACCCAAGCATCGCCCATTGCGATCAGTCAGGTATTACCGCCTTTTTTATTTGGCATGTTCCTCTGCTCAGTAAGCACGGCCCAGATCCCTTTCTGGCTGGGCTGGTCGACGGTATTGATGGAGAAAAAAATCCTGTACCCGAATGGCGGAACGTACTTTGAATACCTATTGGGCATAGGATTAGGAACCTTTCTGGCCAACGGAATTTTCATTTATACAGGTCAAATTGCCGGCAAGGGATTTCAGAATGATCCCTCGCTATTGCATTGGGTGATTGGCAGCTTCTATTTGGGAACAGCTATTTGGCAAGTGTGGAGAATGATGCGGGCGAGTCGGCTTAGGCAACGAATGAAGGAAGGAGTTTAACTGCTTGATTGCATCCAATTATCTCGATCGTCGGGTGCGAATTTCCAAGGTGCGAAATTGTTCTCTACATTCCCGAACATAGCCGTCCATTCGGCTGGGGCCTGACTTTCTTCCATGATCTGATAGCGACGTAATTGCATAATGATGTCCAGCGGATTGATGCTGACCGGACACTCCTGCACACAAGCCTGACAAGTGGTACAAGCTCTCAATTCTTCTACCGAAATGTAATCGTGCAGCAAGGATTTGCCATCGTTGGCACGTTGATCGATCGGCAGTTTGGCTAAGTCTTCCATCCGATCGCGCGTGCGCATCATGATGCGTCGGGGCGACAATAGTTTACCGGTATGTTGAGCCGGACAAGCCGCTGAGCATCGGCCACACTCCGTACAGCTGAACGCATCCAATAGATTTTTTTGTCCCAGGTCTTGCACATCCTTCGCCCCAAATCGAGTAGGGGGCGCCTCGCTACCCGCTGCTGGCGCAGCACTCGGATCCATGGCATACAGCACTTCTTGCTGAATGGAAGGCATGTTGGACATTTTGCCCGAGGAGTTCAGGGGAGCGAAGTAAGTATTGGGGAAGGCAAATAGTATGTGCAGGTGCTTGGAATAGGGCAGATAATTCAGGAAGGCCAATATGCCAATGATGTGTAACCACCAAGCCGTCCGCTCGATCCAGATCAAATTTTGATCGCTGAGTGACTGAATGAAAGGATGTAGATAACTCGAAAGAGTAAAATCACCGGTGATGGCATGTGCGTAGTGCCCAACGCCGCGTGCTTGCAGCAGGGTGTCGGAGGCATTCATCAGCAGAAACAAGCTCATGAGCACGATCTCCGTGATCAAAATGATGTTGGCATCGCGACGAGGCCATCCCTTTAGATCCGTTGCTTGCAGCCGGGGGATCGACATCAGGTTACGTCGAATGAGAAAGGGGATACATGCCAGCAAAACACCCAAGGCTAGCCATTCAAAGGCATTGATGAGGAGGGGATAAAAACCACCTAGGGGACCGGAAAATAAACGATGAGCTCCGGTAAGTCCGTCTAATAAAATTTCCAGGACTTCAATGTTGATGATGATGAAGCCGACATAAATGATCAAATGCAAGATGGCCACCGGTACGTTGCGGAACATTTTCTGCTGACCGAGTGCCAGCCGTAAAACCTGTCCCCATCGTTTGGCCGGTTGGTCGGTCGGCAGATCCGGGCGTCCCATCGCGATCAGCGAACGAAGTTTACCAATGCCTTTGGCAAACAGGTAGATCGCGGTTGATAGGATCAATAAAAAAAGGAACTGCGGAAACCAATTCATGGCAATGGGTTAGTCGGTCAATTGAAAATCTACTGTTTTAGTGGC
>Ga0102921_1000297_pt1 | contig 17522 bp, 12 predicted proteins | sample Colrivmeta156802_FD_78205 | JGI IMG/M metagenome (GOLD analysis project Ga0102921, IMG submission 78205) | Estuarine microbial communities from the Columbia River estuary - metaG 1568-02 | ecosystem: Environmental > Aquatic > Marine > Intertidal zone > Estuary | place: USA: Columbia River...
GGTAGAGGCGCTGTGCGATCGGGTGCTGTGGCTTGATGGTGGCCGTGTGCGTGCCGAGGGCGCACCGGCAAAAGTCATCACTGCCTATGGTGATTTCCTGCAGCAGGAGTCGGCTATTGTGCAACCGCCCCTGGTAACAGCAACAGCAACAGCAACAGCAACAGCAACAGCAACAGCAACAGCAACAGCAACAGCAACAGCAACAGCAGAAGCAGAAGCAGCATCAACGGCCACTACGGTAGCGACACCGGTCGCGGCACAGGCAGTGCCGCGAGTGATGGCCGTGAAAGTGAGAGTTGACGGCACTGAAGCCCGTGTTCATGCGGTGCAAAGCGGCAAGAGTCGTATCGAAGTGGAAGTGCGGTTCCTGTCGGTTGCTGCACTGCCGGTGCCGAGTGTGGGTCTGGTCATACTTGGTGGCGATGGCCGTTATGTTGCCAGCATGGGTACTGTCAACGATGGCATTGCACTGCGCGCAGGCGCTGATTTGACTGGTTCTGTGATGGTGACGTTGCCGGACTTTCCTTTGCTGAAAGGTTGCTACGTAATCGAAGTTTACCTGTTGTGCGAACAGGGCCTGCATATCTACGAGCGCGTGCGGCAGGTGGCCGAGCTCAATGTCGAGCAACGCGGTCTCGAACTCGGCATTGTCACACTTCCACATCAATGGCAGGTGCTTTGACGTGGAATGGCTGGCGCAACAGGGACTGGGTACGCTGTTCTCGGGTATTGGCGGCCTCTTGCAATTGACCTTGCTGCCTGGGATGTTGGTGCAGCAATGGCTCTCGCGTGATCGCCTGGTCGTGCCCATCACCGATAGCTTGCTGTTTGTCTTCGCCAGCAGCTGCGTCATCAGCTTTTCTCTTGCACTGCTGCTGCATGTCACCGGGCTGCACCAGCGTACAGTGTGGATGACACTCGGCTGGGCGCAGGTGGTGGCACTGTTGCTGCTGGTGCGGCAACGCCAACAACCGCAGGGCGCTCGCGCGGAACAATTGTCGTTGCCGCTGGTGAGCCTGTTGTCGTTACTGGTCTATGTGTTTTGCCTGGCCGGCCTCTTGCGTACCATCGTTGGCCACTGGCCTGGCGTACTGGAAGGCTGGGATGCTGTAGTCAGCTGGAATCGCTGGGCGCGGGACTGGACTCACGGTGACTGGCCATACCTGACCTGGGGTTATCCACAACTGGTGCCTGTACTTTGGTCAGTGCTGTATGTGTGGCAACAAAGCACGGAGATCGAATTCTTCGTTCGTATCCTGATGGGCCTGTTTCCACTGGGGCTGGTCCTGGTGTTTCTCGCTGCGTTTGTGCATTGGCGGCGCTGGAGTTTGCTGCTGGCCGGCGCAGCGACCACGGGCCTGTTGCTCGGCCCTTACCGCGCGGTGCTCGACACGGGTTATGTCGATGTGCCGGTGACTTTCGCAACGTTGTTGACCGGCCACTGGATGATGCTTGCGCAACAGGATGTTGAGCGGCGCTCGCGCTGGTTGTTTTATGCTGCCGTCGCCACAGCGTTGGCGATGCTGACGAAGCAGAGTGGCATTCTCGCGCTCGGCCTGTTTGTGTGGGGTTGCTGGCGCTGTAATTTTCCTTCGCTGGTGTGGCGGCGGCCACTCCTGCTGCTTATGGCGCTGACCGTACCCTGGTACGTTCTGACCGCGCTGTATGAGTCGGGTGATAGCGTGATCACCTACGTCACCGGCGACATCTACGGCAATGAAACCCTGCCCCAGCGTGTTGAACGCGCACTCACGCAAACGCTGCCACAGTTGCTTCGCATCGGCGAAAACCAGACCCGCAACTCCATCATCTCCATACTCGGCACCGCCGGTCTGTTGCTGGCACTGCGTGACCGGGATGGACGTTTCTGCGCGGTTGTCGGTTTTGGTTATGTGCTGGTATGGGCGGCATTTTTCTCGTATGACGGCCGCAACCTGTTGCCTGGTATTCCCTTCGTGTTGTTGGCCGTTGCCAACGGTTACGGCTGGATGCCGCTGTCGAAGCAATGGACGGAGGAATCCCTGCAGACCCGCAGCCTGGGTGATGGAGTATTCCTGCAGCGGGTGTTACCGGTATTGTCGCTGCTGGTGCTGGTGGCCTCGCTGTTGCCGGCCAACGCAGCGCTGTGGGAGCTTCGTACCAACGAGCGGCGGAAGCTCACAGGCGATGCCGACTTCAACACTCGCCTGTTGGAAATCGCCATGGATGCGGAAGCAGCCGGCTCGGTGTACACCACCTATCCACCCATGGTGGCGATACGTGAACTGCGACCCTTCTGGTTCAATGATTACGGAGCCAGTCATATGCAGCCACAAACGGCGGCAGCACTGCAGAACGGCGCTTTGCTGTGCGACTTGCTGCCAACGATTGCGCGGCACAATGAAATTCGCTACTTGCTGCTGCATGATTCGATTTTTCCAGCCGTCTTCGGCCCGGCCTTGGCCAATGGTTCACTGCAAACCCTGGTCGCCGGTAATGGTGTGCGACTGATGCGCTTGCACTGTCCCCAATCGGGTGCTTCACAGTGACTACAGGGGTGCCACCCGGACCGTTGGCACTGATGGCGGTCATCATTCCGGCTTACAACCCGACACAGCCACTCGTGTTGCTGGTGGATGCGCTGCTTCTCTACGACTTTGCCGCAGTGATCGTGGTCGACGACGGTTCCGCAACCACATCGGACCCGGTGTTTGCCGCAGTAGCGGCGCATCCACGCGTAACCTTGCTGCGCCATGCCATCAATACCGGCAAAGGGCGTGCACTCAAAACCGCATTCAATCATTGCCTGCTGCACGAACGGCAATTGCTTGGAGTGGTCACCGCTGATGCTGACGGCCAACACAGTCCGCACGACATAACACGAGTGGCTACTGCGTTGGCAGAGACGCCAGCGGCAATGGTGCTGGGGGTACGCGAATTCGGCCAGGACGTACCACTGCGCAGCCGTTTCGGCAATTCGCTGACACGGCTGGTATTCCATCTCTTATATGGCCTCAACGTGCGCGATACGCAAACCGGTCTGCGGGCATTACCGCTCACTGCACTGCCGTCAATGCTCAAAGTACCCGGCGAACGTTACGAGTATGAAAGCAGCATGCTCATCGATGCGTTGCGATATCACAGGCCGCTGCGAGAAGTGGTGATCAAAACAATCTATCTCGACGGCAACAGCAGCTCGCATTTCAATGTAATACGCGATTCGATGAAGATCTATTTCGTGCTGCTGCGTTTTACGTTGTCGTCGTTGTCGACGAGTGTAGTGGACTTCCTGGTTTTTTCGCTGGCCTTTCTTTGGAGTGGCAGCCTGGCTGCCGGCATGTTGTGCGGACGCACAGCAGCGCTGGGCGTCAATTTTGCCCTGAACAAGCGCATGGTATTCCGCCAGCGTGGCGGCGGTTACGGCGTGCTCGTGCAATATCTGGCCTTGGTGGTTTTGCTGGCCTCAATATCTTATCTGTCGATACAAGAGTTGCAGGCGTGGTTCGGACTGTCTACGTTGATGGCGAAGCTGTTGGCAGAATCGCTTCTGTTTATTGTGAGTTTTTCTGTGCAGCATGATCTGATCTTTGCCGCCTTTCATAACGAGAGAGACGTTGGTTCGCTCTGACAGGGACAGGCGCTGTGGCTGCGCACAGCGCTTTCAATAATTGAAGCGATTGATTATCCCGGCTTCGGTACGCAGGACTGCTGCCTCCAGTTCCGGACTGTATTCGGCAGGGAATGCCTCTTTGTTGCTCACGTTGATCGGAGGCAAGGCACGGATAGCATTTTCGCTGAAGCGACACCCGGCCATGGTCAGCGCTTTGATCAGGTCTTCAACCAGACTCTCGTACTTGCCGATGAAATCAATCGGCTGCTGCTCGGTGCCAACAAAATCCGCGATGCTTTGGCTATAAACCCCCGGCATTCTGGTAATCACCCTGGTGACAAAGGCGTCGAAATTGTCGGCGTGGCAGTACTCGTCGATGGCGCTGCGGTTGTCCCAGCCGTAGGTCATCTTGTATTGCCAGTATGAGCGGTACAGCCCCAAGGGATGCCGCACGAAGGCGAATTTGAACTTGTCAGGAGCCGGGCACTCGTTCAGTCCGGGATGATGGTTGCCGCCGGGGCTGAATGCCTCGCATTGGATGCCGGATGCCAATATGGCTTTCTTGACCCACGATCCGCCAGTCTTCGGCACATGCAGCAAACATGAACGGGGCAGAATCAACACAGCAGCCTCCTGATACTCACGTTTGCGCCCACCGCAGTCATGGCGTCAGCGTATAGGGCCCATGTTAACCTTGCAGCGTGTCTTGTCTCCAGAGCCTATTGCGTGTCACTGGTCCCGCCGCCCGAAACCTCTCCTGCAGCCCCTTCCTTGCGAACAGGTGAAATCGACGTTGCCAATGCTGCCGAGATGCGGTTGCTATTTGGCAGCATATTCGGCAAACCGATGAGCGAAGCGTTCTGGAAATGGAAATACCGCAGTAGTAACAGCCATGGAATGGGGGTATGGGATGATGACAGGCTTGTCGCACATTATGGCGGGGTCGGAGTAGACGTCATCTTTGACGGCAAGCCAGCCCTCGCCGTGCAGATTGTTGATGTCATGGTAGCACCGTCTGCGCGGTACGGTGTTCGCACACACAGTCCGTTCTTTCTGGCTACCAGCAGGTTTCTTGAACGCTATATCGGGTACCAGCGAACCTATTTGATCGGCTATGGATTTCCCAGCGATCGGCATTTGCATCTGGCACAGCGCCTGGGGCTGTATGCGTCGGTAGGAGGGATGAGTGAACTTTCGGTGGAAGGCAGCACTACCCGTCTTCCCACTGAGTTGTTGCTGCAACGACGTACGATTACTGCGGAAAATTTTCCGCAGTATGCCGGCGCCATCGATTCGTTGTGGAAAAGCATGCAGACTTCGTTGCCGGCGGCCATACTTCTGCGCAAGGATTCACAACGAATCCACTATCGTTATCTGCAGCACCCCGAGAACCACTATCGTTGTTTGTTCTGGCGACACCGCTTGAGCGGCAAACCACTCGCTCTTGCAGTGGTGAAAGAGGAGCCGTCGCGGGCATTGCTCATGGATGTTGTGGCGGCAGCTACGGATTTCCCGCGCGTAGTACAGTGGGTGGCAAATGCCATGATGCGCGAGCACAACCTGCCCTTGGTGTTCTGGCTGAGTTCTGCGTGGGTGCCGAGCCTGCATCTTGGCGCATTGCCAGTAAAGGTGCTGCCCATCATTACGCCAGCCAATATCTATTCGGATAGCCCAAAGCCTGAAGTATTGCAGGATCGTTGGTGCCTGACTGCCGGAGATACGGATTACTTATGAGCCTGCTGCTGGAATATCAACTGTTGCCGTATGAAACCGAGCCACTGCCGCATCTGTCAGGGCCGTGGCTGGTGTTTGCGCCCCATCCTGACGACGAGAGTTTCGGCATGGGGGGCAGTATCGCCAAGGCCGTGGCAATGGGCATTGCAGTCGATCTCATCGTGGTGACCGATGGCGCACTCGGCGGCACTGGCAGCAATCTTGTTGAGCGTCGCCAGCAGGAAGTGCGCGCGGCTGCTCAGGTACTGGGCTTGCACAGCGTGCAATTTCTTGGTGAGCCCGATCGAGGGCTCAAAACGGACGACTCACTGGCGCTGCAGCTGGCAGCCATCATCACACAGCACAAACCGGCGGCAGTGTTCTTTCCGGGAGTGCTGGAACTTCATCCCGACCACCGTAGCACCGCACTGCTGGTGTGGCGCAGTCTGCAATTGATTGGGGCCCAGGCGCCACAGGCGATTGCGTACGAGATCACTGGCCAGTGTCCAGCCAACTGCCTTGTCGACATTTCGATTGCAATGGCGATAAAACAACAGGCAATGGAGTGTTATGTCAGCCAACTCGGCGAAAAGCACTATCAAGCCGTGGTTTGTGCACTCAACCTCTTGCGCACATTGACATTACCGGCTGGCGTGCAATGGGCAGAAGCGTTCTATCGCTACGGCCAAGCTGATCTGGCGTTGTCGTTGCAGGAGTGGATAACGCAACGCATGGCAGCAATGCTCAGGGTGTAGCCGGCGGCGCGGTCAACGAGTTGCTCACCTGTTGCAGATCATCGGCCGACAAGGTGCCTGCCTCGCTTTCCAGCAACAGAGTTGCGCGGACAAGTTCATAACGTGCCCTCTGCAGGTCGCGCTGGGCACGAAACTGGTCGCGCAGTGCATTCAGCACGTTGACACTGGTTTCGGTGCCGAGCTCGAAGCCGCGTCGCATGGCAGTAGCTGCCATGGCAGTCGACTGGGCCAGCAACTTTGACGCTTCAATGCTTGATTCGCCAGCCTTGATCCGGAAGTACGCCGTGCGCGCATTGTTGTAGACATCGAGACTCACTTGTTGACGATCACTCTCCGCAATGTTGCGCTGGCTTTGCGCCGCCCTTACCTGGGCGCTATTGCTACCGCCGGCAAACAGCGGCATCGTCACATCGACTCCGATGTAGTTGTTGTCGGCGCGATTAAGGGGGGCGTTCTGGAACCCAAGGTTACTGGTCTGGTGTTGCAGGATCAGGGATACCCGCGGCATGTAAGCACCCCTGCGGATGGAGACAGCCTTCTCTGCCACCTGCAAGGCCAGCGTACTTGCTTCAATGCGTTTGTTGTTGGCGGCAGCGCGTTGCAGCCATTCCTCCAGCGTGCCCTGCAGCGGAATGACTCTTACCTCCTCAGGCAGCCGATTCAAACCGCCGACAGCGAGACCCGTGTTGGCAAACAAGGTTTCGCGGGCAATAGTAAGGTTGGCTTCGGCAATCACCAGCTGGGACTGTACTGCCGCCTGTTGTGCCTGGCCGTTGTAGAGATCGGTAATCCTTGCCAGTTGCAAGTCATACAAACGCTGGATTTGTGTCAACTGGTTGGTAATGGCTTCCAGTTCCGATTTGATGGAGGTTAGCGCGTCCTCTGCTTCCAATACTCTGAGATATTCGTCTGCCACCTGCGTGAAAACGTCAGCCAGCGCGGCGTAGTACTCCGCTTCAGCCATGTTTTCCTGCAGGTATGCCTGCTGGCGGCTGCCGAAGGCTTGCCAGTTGAACAGCACCTGACTGAGCTGCACAGACATGTTGCGGCCACGGTATTCCTGTTCTGGCCGGCCGGCTTCCTCGCGTGTGTTGTCAGAGGAGTTGAAATTGGAACTGATCTGCGGCAACAACTGGCCGTTCGCAATATCGATACCTGCATCGCCAACCTTCCAGCGCTCCTCAGCTGATTTCAGCATCGGGCTGAAAACCAACGCTGCGGTGAAAAACTCCTCCAGCGTGGTGCCGGCCGCTTCGGCCGCATGGACGTGCGAAGCCGAGAAGCAAAAAAGCGCCAGATAAAGTGAAGAAAAGTGCAGTTTGGACATGATCAATCTTCCCGGAACGAGCGTGCCATGGAGTCCGTGATCGGTTTCATCAGGTACTGGAGGAAGGTTCTGGAGCCGGTAGAGATGAAAACTTCAGCCGGCATGCCCGGAATAAGCTGATTGCCGTCGAGTTTGGCGAATGACTCGGGATCCAACGCAAGTCGCGCGAGGAAATAGGTGGCGCCGGTGCCGCGGTCCAACACGCTGTCGGCCGAAATTGTGATGACTTTGCCGGACAGCGAGGGAACCCGCCGGGCATTCAGTGCCGTCATCGTGATGGACGCGACCTGCCCGGCGTGAACCCGGTCAACATCCATGGGCATTATACGGGCGTCGACAATCAGGGTTTCCTCTTGTGGAACCAGTTCTGCAATAAGTGCCCCACCAGGAACCACGGTAGCTGGCGAATGCACTTGCAGGTTACTGATCACGCCGGCTTCCGGCGCCCGTATTTCTGTTCGTTCCACGATATCCTCCAGCGCGATGATCCTTTCCCGAACGTCATTCAGCCGTGTCTGCACCTCAGACAACTCACCCACTACATCGCTTTGGCGTTGATTGCGTAGCTGCAGAATTTGCAGCTTTGTTTCGCCGACCTGCACCTCGGTGGAGGCGATGGTGGCGGTCTGTTCGGCGATATCTCCAGCAGTGGCCACATGGGTACGCTCAAGTTCTCGCATGCGGGTTTTCTCGACAAAACCTTCAGCCAGCAAAGCAGTCGTATCCTTGATTTCGGCGTCAAAGGAATCCAGCAGCGTTTCCTTGCTGGCCTTGCTGGCCTTCAATCCCTCTATTCGCGACTGCAATTGCGTGATTCGTTGAGTCAGGACTTCGGTTTCACCGTCGAGATATGTCTTGCGAGCAGTAAAGATCTGGTTCTGTGCATTCATTTCGATCTGGGCGACGGGGTTGGATGCAGCGACCAGTGCCGGTGGAAATACGATGTTGTCCAACGAGTCGCGCTCGCTTGCCAACCTGGCCTCCAGCGCCAAAAGTGCGAGTTCCTGCCCCTGCAGTATGTCCAGATTGGCCAGTGACTGGGTGTTGTCCAGGATTATGATGGGTTCTCCCTTCGCCACAATGCTGCCATCCCGCACCAGCACCGATTTCACAATGCCGCCTTCGAAGTGCTGGATCGGCTTTCTGTACGATTCCAGCACTACAAACCCCGGCGCATGAATGGCGCCATCCAACGGAGCCACAGCTGCCCATACTCCGAACACGCCAAAAACCAGGAACGCAATGATCAGGCCGATCCGTTTGGGTGAGTTGAGATTTTTGTCACTCATGAAGTCGCCGTTGGTTGCGAGCAGCCGCTCTTCAGCGCGGGCGAACAGGCTTTTGCCCTTGCCCGTATCTTCGGCTGCAGGGCGTACTACCAACTCTTGGGATTCATCAATATCGTCAGACACAGTCACTTACTCACATTGATACAGTGGATGGGGTAAAGCTGCCCGCGCACTCACGAAGCCAGGGCTGTCGGTTGGGCAGCGCTTTGTTTCAGCTGGGCCAGTACTTGGTCGCGTTGGCCGAAACCGATGCAAACACCGTCTTTCAGCACCATTACTTTGTCCACCGCCGCCAGCACCATGGTGCGGTGGCTGATGATGATGATAGTGCAGCCAAGTGCCTTGATCCTGTGGATGGCTGCCACCAGTTCACGTTCACCCTGATCATCGAGGTTGGAGTTGGGTTCGTCCAATACCAGCAGTTTGGGAGCGCCATAAATGGCGCGAGCCAATCCTATGCGCTGGCGCTGGCCACCGGAAAGCACACCGCCACTGCCGGAGATCATGGTGTCGTAACCCTCGGGTTGGCGCAGAATCATCTCGTGTACACCTGCGAGCCTGGCAGCAGTGACGATCTTCTCGGCATCCGGCTCGCTGAAGCGGCAGATGTTGTCGGCGATCGTGCCGTCAAACAGCTCAATATCCTGCGGCAGATACCCCAGATAAGGTCCGAGATCAGACCGTCGCCATTTCAGGATATCCGCGCCGTCAAGACGGACCTTGCCGCTGAATGCCGGCCACAAACCCAAAATTGCGCGTGCAAGCGTGGACTTGCCAGACGCGCTGGGGCCGATTACTCCCAGCACATCACCAGCATCCAGTTGGAAAGAAATGCCACGCAACACCGGCGCATTGGCACCTGGCGGTGTTATGTAAGCTTGTTCCAGCGCAAGATTGCCCAGCGGTGCAGGCAGCGGCATGCGCTCCGGCTCTGCGGGTACGTTATCGAGTAGTTTGCAAAGGCGCTCGTACTGATCCCGTGCAACCGCAATGTTTTTCCATATGCTAATCAGCAGATCAATCGGGGCCAGGGTTCTGGATAGCAGCAATGAGCCAGCTATCATTTTGCCGCCGGTGAAATTGCCGCCGATTGTCATCCAGGCACCGAGGGCCAGAATCAGCGACTGCAGCAACATCCTGATTGCCCGCGACATTGACGACATCATCCCCGCCAACTTGCTGGCTTCTGTTTGCAGGCGCAAGACTTCGTCACTCAGTCCCATCTGGCGGTTACGCACGCTGCCGGTCATGCCAAGTGCTGCGATGATCTCCGCATTGCGCAGGCTGTTCACCATGTGGCCCATGCCTTTGTTCATTTGTTCATTAGCATCTTTCAGGCGCTTGCCTGTGATCTTTTCAGTGATAAAGGCCATGGTGCCCATGATCACCACGGCGACCAGGGAGAACCAGAAAAAGTTCGGGTGGATCAGCCACATGATCAGCAGAAACAGCACGAACCACGGCAGGTCGAACAGGGCGAACACACCATTGCCGCAGAGGAACTGACGCAACCCGGTCAAATCACTCATCGCCTGCATGTGGTATTTGCCCTGTGGGCCCATGAGCGCCAGCTGAAAGGCAGAGTTGAACACCCGCTCACGCAAGGAAGCTTCGATTTTATTACTGGCATAAATCAGTAGATACGAACGCACCCACTCGAATGCAGCCATTGCGCCAAGGAGAACAACCAGCAGCAAGGTAAGGTTGAACAGCGTAGGCAGACTGCCGCTGGCCAGTACGCGATCATAGAGCTGCATCATGAAGATAATCGGAGCAAGGTGCAGAAGGTTGACCGCTGCCGAGAACCAGGCGGCATAAACAAAATGCTGTTTCACGGCTTTCAGGGCAGCGGTAAGCTCCGGAGGCGGCTTGGGCAGGTTTTGCAGGTTCATTGATTTCCTTGGGTGATCAGGTTGGCCGGCTGAATCAACAAATTCCGTGCCGCAGGGATCGACTGGGTTGACTTAGCTGGATTGCTCGAATTGTACCGGATGGGATTATACCCATCTACAATTCGCGACTACCGTCAGCATAAGCTTTCAGTAACGATAGCGAGGGTATTTGCAGGCGGGTAGCGCCATCGCGTCGCACTACGTCCTGTTGTTGCAGGGTCTGGAATACCCGAGTCACTGTCTCGCGGCTTAGGTTCAGCATGATGGCGATTTCCATGTGGGTTGGCGGATTGCGAATCGTGCCCTCCTTCATATGGGCTTTTTCGGATTCTTCAACCAATAACCACAATTGGCTGCACACGCGTTGTGAAATATTGGGCATGCCGAGCAATGAGCGCTGCAGGGTGAGCTGGCGTATGCGGCGCGTCAGCCGTTCGCCCAGGAAATTGACGAAAGGTGGGCAATCCAGCATTGCTGTGCGCAGACTGTCGAGTGGCACCCACACCACCAAGGCCGGCGACAGCACGATGATGAATTCGGTTTGTACGCCTTGGTCAAACAGCGCGAGTTCGCCGCAGAAATCGCCCGGCTCCACAAAAAACAGCCCCACCTCGCGGCCATCAACGGTAAAATCCACACCTTGAAGGCGCCCTTCAAACAGGAAACACACACGATCTTCGTGCTTGCCGGCATTCAGCACCACAGCACGTCGTGCCATCTTTTCCACTGACGATACCTGGGCGAGCGCATGCAAACTGCCGACAGGCAGCAGCTTCAGCAGGGGAAAAAATCCGAGTAGCTCGGGGGTAACTACCATTCGGGCGGCTCGGCGCAGGTAGGGCGCAACAGGCTGGTGCAAGCAGAGCATGCAGGAAAAGTGATTATAGGTGCCTGAGTTGCAACAGCAATCGTCCGTTTGGTCTTCGTGTGATTGGAATCACTTGTACAACACGCGACCTGGGATAGAGTGCAGTTTGGAAAACCGGAGGTCCGGTCATGCATTATCCGATTGCCGAAAAGACAACCTCAAACATGGTGGTCAAAACATACGTCAGGATCCAAATTGCAGCAGCCTTGCTGCTGTGCTCCTGCGCATTGTTGGCCAACGAAAGGATGGCCAACGAAAGGTCGGCCAAGGAAAACCCGCAGACGCCAGCCGTGGGCGAAGTCAGTCTGGTGCTCGGCAAGGCGTGGATCTCTGGCCCGGCCGGCGAATCTGTTCGTGTCGCTATCGGCTCTCCTGTGCATGCCAGCGACACAATCGAGACTGACGCCAACGGCCACGTTCATATCCGCTTTGTCGACAATGAATTGCTCAGTTTGCGTCCGTCAAGCACGCTGGAAATTGTCCGGTACGATTACAACCCGCAGAATCCGCAGGATTCTGCAGTCAAGTTCAACTTGATCGAAGGGGTGTCGCGGGCCATTTCAGGCGAGGCCGCCACCCATGCGCGGCAGAATTTCCGCATGAATACGCCAATCGCCGCGATCGGTGTGCGCGGTACGGACTTTTCCGTCAGCGTAAGCGCTCAATCTATGCGGGCTTTAGTTAATCAAGGCACAATAGTCGTCGCGCCCTATTCCACCTTGTGCTCAGCGGAATCGTTCGGGCCCTGCAGCCAGGATGCTGTGGAATTAAGTGGACTATCGCGTCAGATTCTCGAGCTCAACGCGACTAACAACGGCATTGCATCTGCTTTATTGCCGGCCGTTACGCCCAAGGCGCAGCAGATTGCAGCGGAGGCGGCCAAAACGATTGAGGTTGCCAAGACGTCCAAAAGTGCTGATGCAGAGGATTTTTACGCCGACACCGTGACGACACGCGTCGTCAACACGACTCTCGCCAGCACCAGCGAACTGGCGAAACCTGCTTCGCAGCAGCCATTGCCGACTCCACCACAGCAAATCCCGTCACCCCCATGGCCGGTGCCAGAACCGCCCCAGATCCCGACCTCCCCCCCGCCTGTACAGTTGCCGCCCCCGATTGTTGCAGCACTGCCAGAATTCACTCCGCCAGTAGCGCTAACACCAGTCACACTGACAACAGCCAGCCAATTGGTATGGGGTCGCTGGCAGGAGCGCGATGTCCAGAGTGAACGCATTTCGGTTTCCTACGATGTGGCAATCGAAAACAACCGCCAGGTCACGGTAGGTAATCTGCTGCACGCATTGTTTCGCGTAGAGGCTGGCAGCAAGCTGCCTCAGCGCGGGCTTGGCGTGCTGGGTTTTGGCCTGACGAAGGCGCAGGCGCATCTCAAAACCGGCGGACAGATCGATCTGATGCAGGTCAATGGCGGCGAATTGTCGGTGGATTTTACACAACAGCGTTTTGCTACGCAGTTACAGCTCAGTCACTCGGCTACAGGAGCTGTTGTATTCAGCGCCAGCGGCAACATGAACGAAGAAGGTGTCTTCAACAGTAACACTCCACGGCAATCAATGGCTGGTGCTGTCAGTCTGGATGGCAAGGAAGCTGGCTACTTTTTCGAAAAGACACTCGATACAGGCCTCATTGAGGGGCTTACTTTGTGGAACGTGAAGCCCTGATGGCTACAAAGGGCCCACAATCGGCGCGGCCATTTTCTGTGGCGGCATTGTTCAGCCAACTGCAACCATGGCAGGGTAGGCTATTGTTGCTCGTTCTGGCGGCGATGGTGGTATTGCTTCTTCGTGGCGGATTTGTCAGCTCCCTCAACGGCGTTGAAGAACGAGTGGGCAGCATCGGCTGGACGCTGGTTGCCGACACCACGCCCGAAGAAAGATTCAGCATTGTTGCGATTGATGAGAAAAGTCTGCAGGAAATAGGGCCGTGGCCCTGGTCGCGCGAGACGATGGCGCAGTTGTCGGCGCGTCTCACTGAAGCCAACGTGCAATTACAGATGTACGACATCGCATTTCCCGAACAGCGCGATGGCGATGCTGCATTCGTGGCGGCGTTGCAAAACGGCAACGCAGTGTTATCGCAAGTGCCGGATCTGCAGAATGCCGGCGAAATCATCCGTAGCGGCGAGTTGAGCCATCCATTGAGCGGTGTAACCTGTGAAGACGCGCCACAGGCCCAGAATTTTGTTGGAAATGCGCCAGTCTATGCAGGCATTGCCAAAGGCCATATTGCTCCCTGGGTCGACAGCGATGGTGCGGTGCGCAAAATACCGGCAGTTGTATGTATCGATAATCAGCCTTATCCAGCGCTTGGTTTAAGTGCACTGTTGCAGGGTACGGGTGCCCGCTCATGGGAGGCGACTGTTGCCGCCGGCAGCGGAGTGATGGGACCGGCACGGCAGTTGACGCTGGCGTCGTACCCCGGGTTGGTGGTGCCGTTGGACGCCGATGGCAATCTGCGGGTGTCGTTTCGCAATTCGCCCGATGTTTACCGCGCCTTTTCCGCAGCCGACATTATCAATGGCCGCATTGCTCCCGAATTACTCGATAGCACCTGGGTTTTGGTGGGCTATACCGCGTTCGGCTTGATCGACATTGTGCCAACGCCTTACAACGGCGCTGCCCCCGGAGTCGAAGTGCAGGCGCGCATCCTTGCCAGCATTCTTGACAATGACGTGCCGTATACGCCCCGCTCTGCCGGTCTCCTGATGGCATTGTTGTCACTCGTCTTTGCTGCTGCCTTGTGGATGCTGGCTTCGGCGCGCGACAAGCTGGCCAGCTATGGTCTCGCTGCGTGCGCTGTGTTGTTGCCCACGTTGGCGCTCATCGTTCACACACAGGTGTTGGCCCAGGCGAATCTGTGGCTCGGATGGCTTTCGCCTGCAATGTTTGGTTTTGTGGCCGCAAGTCTCCTGCTTTTGCATGAACTTGCCCGCGTGCGATTCGAGCGCAGCCGGGTGCTTGGCAACCTCAGCAGCTACCTGCCTGTCGAAGTGGCGGAAGAAATTGCCTACACACTGCCGAACTCTTCGATCAATGCCCACCGCAAAAATGTCACAGTGCTAAGTGCAGACCTGCGGAATTTTTCCGCTTATGGTGAATCACGGCCGCCGGAAGAATCGGCTGCTTTGCTGCATTACTTTTTTGTCCGAACCACCGAGATCATCGAGAAACATCTGGGTCGTGTTCATGAGTTCAAAGGCGACAGCCTGCTGGCAATCTGGGACGGTAGCGACAGTGTCGCCGCAACAGCTGCATTGCAAGCCGCTCTCGTTATGCAGCAGACCATGGTTGACGTACTACCTCAGCATCCCCCTGCCGGGCTGGAACCGTTGGCTCTTGGTATCGGCATTGAACAAGGACCAGTGCTGATCGGTTCGATAGGTCCGGCCCATCGCCGCACGCATACCGTGCTCGGCGAAACCGTGGCAATTACACTGCGCATCCAGGAAATGACGGCCGATCTGGCTCACCCGGTTCTTATCGGTGAGTGCGCAGCTCGGCAGCTTGCTGAACAGGGCCTTATTTCCCAGGGAAGCTATCTGCTCAACGGGTTGCGGAATCCGCATATACTATACGCGCCCCCGATGCGCGATACTTCCCCGCTGCCAGCCAGGAACGACGTCCCCTCTCTGAGGTTGTTGCGCGGCGGCAGGTCGTAAACCGCTGCCAACCTTAGGCGCAGAGATGCCCGCTGCTGATTTGATCAAGAGAGCCCTCTGCTTTCCCGCACAGCTGCTTTTTGCCTGCGGCCGCTTCGCGACATTGCTTACACTGTTTGCAAGTGCCTCCCTCAGCGCGCAAAACTGCCCTGAGTTGCAGTCCTTTTATCCTTCCGGTAATCCGGCTCCCCAACAAGACTGGGCCAAAGTGCTACTACGGCTGGAAGCAGAACTGGAAAACTGTCTCCAAAACGCCGAATACTTTGCTTTGCTCGGCGCCGCCCAGCTCAACACCGGGCAATTGTCACAGGCACTGGAATCACTTGAACGCGCACTGCTGATTGATCCCGACAACGGCGCGGCAAGAATCGACTACGCCGAGGGTCTCTACCTTGCCGGGCAAGTGTTCCCGGCGCTGGAGATCAATGGCTCCCTGCTCTTACGACAAGATTTGCCCGCTACATTGAAGCCGGTGCTGGAGGCGCGCCAGCAAAGCTGGAGGCAACAAACCCGCAACCGCCGATTACTGCTGGAAGCCACTGCCGGCTACGACAACAATCTCAATGGCGCCCCAACCCGCAGCGATCTCTCACTGACTTTCGGAGGTTCGCCGGTTTCCTTCACGCTGGATGCGGACAGCCAGCCACAGCAAGGATCCTTCACCAACCTGCGTATGGGCGGCGCCTGGCAATGGGCGACTCCATCAAGCCAGCATGAATTGGTGGCGACAGCGCGGGCCCGGCAAGCCTATGCCGGTGATGCCGATTTGGCCCAAGCGGACTGGCGCTACACCTATGCAGTGCCAACACGCCAAAACCGCTGGGAATGGAGCGCGGGCAGCAGCCACATGTCGTTTGGGGGCAGTCCGCTGTACAGCGTGGGAGATCTGCGGGCCAGGGTAGTTCTGGGAAACGCTGGCTGTCGTCCCAGCGCAGAGGCCGGGCTGCAGAAGCTCAATTTCCACGGGCAGTCAGTCATGAACGGCATCGAGACCAGTTTGTTTGCCGGTTATGCCTGTCAGTTTTCTACAGAGAGCCAACTGCGGTTGGAGGGTGGGCTTATCAACAACAATGCGGCTTATGCCAACCGGCCCGGAGGTGATCGGTCTGGCTGGAACTTGCGGTTGAACTGGCAAGTCAGCCTGCTGGGGGGAGAGCTTGCCAGCCAACTAGGCTACGCCCACCTTGACGACGACCAAGGGTACAGCGCCCTTCTGAACAATGGGGCCCTCCGTCAAGTGGGCAGTTATTACGCCAATATCCGGTATCAACGTCTGTTGACGGGAGGCTTGTCTGTGTTGTTCAAGGTTAGCCACCAACGCCAACACAGCAATCTGCAGCCCTTCGAGAATCGTGGCACTGCAGCAGAAGCAGGACTTGCCCTCAATTTCTAGACTTTAACCAACGATTTCATAAGGTTACAAAACGTACTTAAATTGATTAATTAAATACTTGCAAACCTTCCAAAGGACAATGTAGGCTTGGAAGGCTTGTGTTAGGTCTGACCAGTATGCGTGCGCCTTCAACGGCGGACAAAAGCTGATTCAGGAACGATGCAAAAGAAGTAGCGAGAAAAGCAGTAAAGCAGTACCCGAATGACGAAGGCTGGACCATCTGCAAGCTGGAAAAACCTGCGTTCCTTGTGACTACAATCACATGGCGCTGGTGTGCCGGTGAGTAGTATGGACGCCGCTATAAGGAGCATTGCTCCACAACCGATTTAAACAACCCAAAAACCCTCTAAGGAGATTTTAAAGATGGCGTCCATTACTACCGAAGGCAGAAGTGAACTCATTGCCCTTTACACGGCGATATTCAACGCTGCGCCAGGCGCAACCAATCTGAGCGAAATTGTTCTCTTGAAAGAAAGCGGCAAATCACTCGAGGAAGTTGCTACCTTCCTGACTGGCAAAGCTGATTTCGCCAAAGTTTATCCGGCACTACTGACAGCAGATGAATTTGCCGCCAGACTGGTTGCCAACATGCTGCCAGCCGAAACCAGCGCTGCTGCCACCACTTTTGCTACCGACTGGGTGAAATCTCAGCTAGCTTCAGGCAAAGGCGCTGCATTTGTATTCACCAATGCCGTACAGGCCGTTCGCTCCACCAACAACCCCGATTTCAAACCCGCCAAAGACCTGTTGGCCAACAAAGTAGACGTTAGTACTTATTTCTCTGTCACCAAATTACTGAGCGATCCCGACCTTGTTGATCTGCAGAACGTACTCACAGGCGTCAGCAGTTCATCAGCGTCCGTAACTACAGCTAAAGCCGCCGTAGACGTGACTGGCTCCGTCGTCACTCCTGTAGCCTTTCCGCTCACTACTGGTGTGGAGAACAAAATACTCGGCGCGGGCGACGACACTTTCGACTCACTCAACTCAGCTACCTCTACAACCCTGAATGCTGGCGAC
>Ga0102921_1000299_pt1 | contig 17486 bp, 19 predicted proteins | sample Colrivmeta156802_FD_78205 | JGI IMG/M metagenome (GOLD analysis project Ga0102921, IMG submission 78205) | Estuarine microbial communities from the Columbia River estuary - metaG 1568-02 | ecosystem: Environmental > Aquatic > Marine > Intertidal zone > Estuary | place: USA: Columbia River...
CGACTCAGAGCAGTTGACCTTCAGTACCACGACATGCGGTCTAGTAAGTGTCTTGCTCAGAAAGTCGGCTTAGAGACATTGGTAACGCCCGATGCTGTCGACCATGCCGTGCATCACGCCCCTCGCAGCACACGAGCCTATTTTCGAGGAGAGTGCATTAGCCGTTGGCCTCAACAGGTTGTATCGGCAAACTGGGACAGCCTTGTCTTTGATGTAGGTCAGCCACAACTGCAACGCGTTTCCATGCCAGACCCAATGAAAGGAACGTTTAGCCATGTTTCTGAACTACTTAATCGTGTGGGAACCATCGATGAGTTGTTGGCTGAGCTTGGGTCTGAGGCGGTGGAGCCATTTGAGCAGGACCCAGGCTGGTAGTGCCTCCTGCGACGAACTAGGTACGGTATGAGCATGCAAGAGCGAGTTCAGCAAAACAGAACGGACGCAGATTCGAAGGTCGACCAGGCCCAAGACACCACGTCGGCAGCTACTCATGACAAGTTGAAAAATGATCTTGATGATCTGCTCGATGAAATTGATGAAGCACTTGAGACAAACGCTGAAGAGTTCGTGAAGAACTATGTGCAAAAAGGCGGGGAGTAATCATGAGCATGCCACTGTTCACCCCGTCTAATGACCCAGGCTCCAACTTTGCGGAATTAGTGAAGCGTGTAGGGCTAACGCCACCGCATGAGACATGGTCAGGTTCAGTCGATGTACCCCACGCGACAACATGTGTTGCTCTGCGTTTTTCGAACGGCGTTGTGATTGCGGGCGACCGTCGCGCAACCTCAGGCAATATCATTAGTCATCGTGCTATGGAAAAGGTTGTACAAACCGACCATTACAGTGCAGTTGCCATTTCTGGCGCTGCTGGTCCTGCAATGGACATGATCAAGTTGTTCTCACTGACGTTGGAACACTTTGAGAAGATGGAAGGCCGGTTGCTTTCACTCGAAGGTAAGGCAAATCAGTTGTCCATCATGGTGCGAAACAATTTGCCAGCAGCCATGCAAGGCCTCGTAGTTATGCCTTTGTTTGCCGGATACGACGACGTCGATAAGCAGGGCCGTATCTGGGACTACGACGCAACAGGTGGTCGATACGAAGAACGCGAGTTCGTCACTATTGGGTCTGGCGGCACTCTTGCAGGAACTGTCATCAAAGTTGGATGGCGAAGTGAACTCAGCCGCGACGCAGCAGTAACGCTTGCATGCAAGTCGCTTTGGGAGGCTGCTGATTCGGATTCTGCAACTGGTGGCCCAGATGCCTTGCGCGCCGTGTATCCGATTGTTGCAACCATTACGAATGAAGGCTGGAGCCGTGTTGATGACACAGAGTTGAGCCCAATCTTTGAATCATTCGCTGAAGAGATGAGATCACGATGAGCATGCCTTTCTACGTTCCCCCAGAACAGCTGGTCAAAGACAAGGCAGACTTCGCACGTAAGGGCATTGCTCGCGGACGGGCCCTTATAGCGATGCGCTATGACGGAGGAATCGTTCTCGTTGCCGAGAATGCTTCAAACACGTTGAGAAAGATCAGCGAAATCTACGACCGCATCGCATTCGCCGGTGTTGGGAAGTACAACGAATTTGATTCCTTGCGGCAGTCTGGCATTCGTGCCGCAGATCTCACTGGCTACCAGTTCTCTCGTCGCGATGTTGACGGTCGTAGCTTGGCTAATCAGTACGGACAAATTATTGGTCAAGCCTTTACTCATGAATCAAAGCCACTTGAGGTTGAGATTCTGATTGCAGAAGTCGGCATCACCGCCGAAAGCGACTGCATGTATCACATCTCATTTGACGGCACTGTTTCAGATGAGAAGGCCTTTTGTGTCCTCGGAGGTGATGACGCAAGTATCACGACTCGCTTACAAGAATCGACAGTTACGGATTCAACATTGAAGTCCAGTGTTCAACGCGCTGCAGCCGCGCTAGCTGGGCCAGATAGAACCCTCTCAGCAGACGATCTCGAAGTTGCCATCTTGTCTCGAACATCTCAGAGAAGGTGTTTCAGTCGAGTGACAGACGCTGATATCAGCGAGATGTTGTCCTAACCCACAATGCAACGACGTATTTACGGTATTGAAACCGAATACGGAATTACCTGCGTACTTAAGGGTCAACGCAGACTCACTCCCGATGAAGTGGCTCGATATTTATTTCGCACTGTCGTTGCTTGGGGACGTAGTTCGAATGTCTTTCTTACGAATGCCGGGCGTCTATACCTTGACGTCGGTTCACATCCTGAATTTGCCACCCCTGAGTGTGATTCAGTTCTCGATGCGGTGAAGTATGACAAGGCTGGCGAATTGATACTGAACGATCTTGTGGAGAATGCTGAAAAGCGTCTCAAAGATGAAGGTATCCGTGGAACAATTTTTCTCTTCAAGAACAACACTGATTCGGCGGGCAACAGTTATGGATGCCATGAGAATTTTCTTGTTCGTCGAGCCACTGAACCAAATTCATACGAAGAGTGCTTCATACCGTTTCTGGTGACCAGGCAAGTTATTGCTGGGGCAGGAAAGATTGTGAATACCGTGAAAGGTCCTGTGTACTCAATATCCCAACGTGCCGAGCATATTTGGGAAGGCATCTCGTCGGCCACAACACGGTCGCGCCCAATCATCAATACGCGCGACGAACCTCATGCAGATGCAGAGGAATTCAAGAGATTGCATGTCATTGTCGGTGACTCCAACATGTCCGAATACACGAGTTTCCTTAAGGTTGGTAGCGCTGCTTGCGTTCTACGCATGATGGAGAGCGGACTTGTACATTTGCGAGACCTCACACTTGAAAACCCGATACGCGCAATCCGAGAGATCAGTTCCGACATAAGTTGCCGTCGCCCCGTGCGGTTGGCAACAGGCAAAGAGATGTCAGCGCTCGATATTCAGTCATACATACTAGAGAATGCGCTTGCTTGTGAGTCCAAAGGCATCTTTTCCGAAGAAGAAGTACGCGCTTTACGCATGTGGGAAGAGGTGATCTCCGACCTTTCAACAGACCCTATGAAGTTAGATCGAAAGATTGACTGGGTCATCAAGAAACGCCTCATCGACAACTACTCAGAACGTCATGGCTATTCACTTGAGTCACCGGAAGTACAGATGCTTGACCTGCGGTACCACGACATTCACAGCACGCGAGGCGTCTACAACACAATGCGTAGACGAGGAGCGGTGGATACCTTGTTACTTGACACGGACGTCGATACTGCAAAGTCAGCTCCACCGCAAACGACGCGAGCAAATCTACGAGGCAGATTTATACAAGCCGCTTTAGATAAGGGCCGTGACTACACCGTCGACTGGGTGCACTTAAAGGTCAATGATCAATCGCAGAGAACGGTTGTGTGCAAAGACCCATTTCGCGCCGTAGACGAGCGAGTAGATCGCCTTATTGAGAGTTTGTAACGCTTCAGAGCGCTTGAAGCAAGTAGCGTAAGAGTTTCATGTCTGAAGAAATCGACCTTCCAGTGGAAGAAGCCACGCCTGCTCCACATCTGGCAAAGGTTCTGCGTGACTGGCTCGTTGTGGTGCTCATTGCTCTAGGCGCAGCCATGCTCGTACGCGTCTATGTATTGCAACAGTTCTACATCAGTGGTCCGTCCATGCAGACAACGTTGTTGGAGAACAATCGCGTTCTGGTCAACAAGTTGAGTTATCGATTGCATGATGTGCATCGTGGTGATGTTGTTGTCTTTGATCGCGTCACAACTAATGGTGGGGTAGTGGCGCACGATGACCTCATCAAGAGGGTTATCGCTGTTGGTGGAGACACGGTTTCCATCTCCCAATGCAATGTCATTGTGAATGGCAAGAAGATTGATGAGTCGTATCTCGACGCCAAATCGGGCGGAAGTCAGAATCTCGTCGATCGCTGTCGAGTCGTTGATCTAAAAGAGCAGACAATCCCAAAAGACAAGATTTTTGTGATGGGAGATAACCGCGCTGAGTCTTTCGATAGCCGCAGCTTTGGACCAATCGACAAAGACCTCATCGTTGGGCGCGCTTTTGCAATTGTTTGGCCGTTGTCGAAGTTATCTGGGTTGTGATTTCGTGGGCACATGGCCCACTTCTGATGAGTACACGTCAACTAGACGGTCCACATAGTCGCTATAAACAGCATCGACACCCATGCGAAAGTGGTTCGTCATCACATGTTCAAATTGCATATCCCAACTGAACGCGAACAGTTCAAACTTGTGAGCAAGCGTGACTAGTCCACCATTCCAGTCTGAGTGATGCATATTCAACGCGTCGACACCATGTTCCAACAGAAGCGCACAGCGCCGTTCTGGACCTTCCTTCATGCGCGACAAACGTGTCGAATCCACAAAACGAACATCGGGATGGATGCCCCGATTTCGTACCGTGACGTCCACTTTGTGATGACAGAGCCAAAGCCGGGATAGGTCGAATGAACTCTCACTACTGATTCGAACAATTGATTCATACGCTTCTTCGTCCTTGACGTCGATGCTGAAATGAAAATCTGTCCCAATCTCTTCATAGAACTTTTCGAGGGTGGGAATATGACTCGGAAGAGCCGCTAGGGGAACTTCGCTGATGGTCCGAGAGCGTCCCCACCGTTTCACTATGCCGTCATGGTCTAGAACGATGTGCCCATCGGCCGTGCGCCACATGTCAGTTTCGAGACCGTTAGCGCCGAGTCGCAAGGCTAAAGCGAAGGCCTCAAGGGTGTTCTCTGGAGCATGCGCCTTGGCGCCTCGGTGAGCGAACGCAATGGGGTCACCAATGAGGGAGGGAAGTCTTTGCTGCACACTCTGCACAATAGGTGGTGGCTTCTATGCTGGAAGAGTGTTCAACCTCAGCGGAAGCGAAATAGTTTTCCTCCTGCTCGCAGGACTGGTGGTTCTCGGACCCGAACGGTTGCCAGGCGTGATTCGCCGTGTGGGAAAAACGTACGGCGAGATAAGGCGCGCAGCATCTGGATTTGAACGAGAATTCCGAGACACGTTCAAAGAGCCGCTCGATGATTTCCAAAAAGCCGCCAATGACATCAGAAGTGGATTTGGGGAAGTTGACCACGAACCATCCCCGCCATTTCGACCAGAGCGGACAGCTTTTCCCACACCAGATTTTTCACCATCACCTCCAGTTGAAAAGCAAGACGATTCGGTCAAGAGTGACGAGTCAGATCAATGAGCGACTCAAGTACGCGCACTCCTGACGCGATGCCCATCATGGAGCATCTACGAGAGCTTCGTTCACGCATCATCAGATCTTTCTTGGCTATCGCTGTTGCCTCACTGACGATGCTTACGGTGTACGACCCGGTCAAGAATTTTCTGACACAGCCGTACAGAAACCTGTGTTCATCTCGTCCCGACTTCAAGTGCGACGGATCATTGTTCTCATTAGGACCACTCGATGGATTTTCTGCACGCATGCGTATTTGTTTGTACGGCGGCGTCGTATTGGCGCTACCTGTCATCTTGTGGCAGATCTGGCGATTCATCGTCCCTGCATTGTCCAAGAAGGAAAAGCGTTATGCAGTTCCTTTCATCGTTTCGTCGATTGTGTTGTTTGCAGTCGGTTGTTCGCTTGCATATTGGACACTCGATAAGGCTCTGGAGTTTCTTATCTCGTGGTCCGGTACTGACGTTTCTCAGGCCTACCAAGTAACGAAATACATTTCACTTGTAGTGCTGATGATGTTGGCATTCGGTGTCGGATTCTTGAGTCCTGTCCTCTTGGTTTTTCTTCAACTGGTTTCAGTTGTTACGCCAAGAGCACTTATCAAGCAATGGAGATACGCAGTCATGGGCATCTTTGTTGCTGCAGCGGTCATCACACCATCGGGTGACCCAGTAAGCATGTTGGCGCTCGCGGTACCACTATCGATTTTGTACCTGTTGTCTGCCTTAGTCGGTTGGCTCCTTGTGCGCCGAAGGGCCACATAACTCAATGACAAATGTTCGACAAGAGTTTCTCAGTCAACTGAGTTATGCGCCTGACGGCTTCCAAATAAAGGCTATGGATTCCATTGATGCAGACGCATCCGTATTAGTGGCTGCACCGACTGGGAGCGGAAAAACACTGATCGCTGAATACGGCATTGCTCGTGCTCGCTCGCTTGGGCTTCGCGCGTTTTATACGACACCGATTAAGGCTCTGTCTAACCAGAAGTATCGCGACCTTCAAACTCTGTATGGAGCACACAACGTGGGTCTTGTTACTGGTGACAATGCGGTGAACCCTGAAGCACCTGTAGTTGTGATGACTACTGAAGTGTTGCGCAACATGATCTATTCGCAATCCACCAGGCTTGACTCACTGGGTGTGGTGGTTCTGGATGAAGTGCACTACCTACAGGACGCCTATCGCGGCCCAGTGTGGGAAGAAGTCATCATTCAGTTAGACCCTGAAGTACAGCTTGTATGCCTCTCTGCAACAGTTTCAAATGCTGACGAGGTTGGGGAGTGGTTGTCCACGGTGCGAGGTCGTACAGACGTAGTGGTGGAGACCACACGACCCATTGAACTCGTGAATCACTTTGCTTTGTTTGACACTGCCACCAAAAAGACCGAAATGTTTCCCACAGTGGTGAGCGGCGAGCCAAACCGACACGTACAACGACTTCTCGCCTCCGGCTCATCAACTCGTGGCAAAGGTGGCCATATCACTGGAAAGAAGACAAGGCGATTTTCCCCACCATCACGACCCGAGATTGTGGACATGCTGGAAGACCACAAGATGTTGCCAGCCATTGTTTTCATCTTTAGCCGCGCTCAATGCGAAGACGCTGTTCTTTCCTGTATGCGAGCAGGCATCGTGCTCACCTCGATGGACGAAGAAGCCCAGATCAGAGACATCGTCGAGCGTCATTGCGAGAATCTGACAGCAGATGACAAAGATGCTTTGGAGTACGGCAACTTCATAGATGATGTCTCAAGTGGAATTTCGTGTCACCACGCAGGGATGATCCCCATGTTCAAAGAGGCCGTTGAAGAGTGCTTTGTCAATGGGCTCGTAAAGGTTGTCTTTGCAACAGAGACACTTGCCGTAGGAATCAACATGCCGGCGCGCGCTGTTGTCATCGAGAAGTTGACGAAGTACACCGGCGAGCACCACCAGTTGTTGCGCGCATCAGAGTTCACACAATTGACAGGGCGCGCAGGTCGCCGTGGCTTAGATGAGATTGGTCACGCCATCTCACTGTGGAACCCATTTGTTAGTTTCGACCAAGTTGTCTCGCTCGCAATGAGCCGCAGTTTTCGTTTGTCTTCTGCGTTTCGCCCCACTTTTAACATGGCAGTCAATATGGTGCGCAATCACTCCGAAGATGGAGCCCATCACATTCTCAATCTTTCTTTCGCCCAGTTCCAAGCCGATCGCGATGTCGTAACTTCCGAGGCGACGCTTGAAAAACGAAAGAAGGAGCTTGCACTACTCGAGCAGGCTTTTCAATCCCACGAGGCTCCGTCAGCATCTTCGGAAATGATGGCTTCTGCTGTAGAGGCTGAGATTTCTCTACGAGCACTACGCCCTGGAGACGTCGTTATGTTCGACGCGTCCAACATTCGCGGCAGGGGACTTGTGTTGAGTACTGCTGCGCGCCGATCGGGCATACGACTCACTGTTGTTACGCCTAGTCGGAAAGTTATAGACGTAATGGCAAAAGATCTCCGTGCTTTGCCATTGAAGGGCGGCGCGGTGGACCTTCCGGTTCCGTTCGAGCCAGCACGCACAGAGTTCATTAGAGAGGCAGCTACGCGTCTCGCTAAAGCAAAGGTTGACGACATTGTTGGACGTTCGCTAGAGGTCAATGATGAAGAGCGCGTGGTTGATTCTCCACTTTCTGCCAAGAGCATCAAAAGGCTACGCAAGGAAATTGAACAACTAGAAGAACGCTCACGGCACAGATCCGGCTCCGTTGGAGCAAGGTTTATGGATGTTGTTCAACTCCTACGGGAGATGGACTACATCAACGATTGGGAACTGACCGATAGAGGACACACGCTTGCAGGAATTTTCCACGAATCAGATTTGCTCATCGTTGAGGTCATGAATCGAGGGATACTCGACAATCTCTCTGTCAATGATCTTGTCGCGGTGTTGTCAACTCTGGTCTTCGAACCACGTGGCGGTGATAACGGTGGCCCTCCACGATGGCCTTCTGATTTAGTACGCCAAAGGTTCAAGAGAGTTGAGAAGGTGAGTTTGCAGTTGCAAGATATGCAGCGTGAAAAAGGAATGCACTTGCATCGTGCTCCCAATGGTGGATTGGCTTTTGAAACTGCCGGTTGGGCATCAGGGAAACCATTATCGCGAATTCTTGATCCCGATTTGACCCCAGGTGACTTTGTGAGGTCCATGCGACAACTGATCGACTTGCTGCGTCAAATCTCAAGCACCACTACAAACGATTCATTACGCCAAGTTGCAATCGATGCGTCACGCGCCCTCGACAGAGGAGTCGTCTCAGCTGCTGCTGGAGAATCAATATGACAATTCGGAAAGGACAGGACTGGGGGACACCGTTCGTGATGCCCAGTGACTGCATGGTTGTAGCAAGCGATGCCGAAGCTGCTCGCTCAGAACCTCAAGCACCGTTTTATGTATCAAGTGGCGACCTCCATGAAGCCCTCGGCAAACCTCGTCAACCTAAAGCGGGAGAAGAGTGCCAACTGTTACCGATTGATGCAATGCAGTACACGATTCAATATTCCGACGGGATAGAACTATCAGCATTCGCAATCTCGAGCATCACCATTGGCCGTTGGTATCGAGGTGCGTTCTTTGTTCTTTCCAATTCTGGCTTTCACAAATCTCGGCATCTCTTGCCCCGTGCTCATCCAAACGATGGGTTCTTAGATCTGCTTTCACTGCGCAGTTCGATGCCTATGCGTCAGCGTTTGCTCTTCAAAAGGAAGTCCCGAATCTCTGCACATTTGCCTCATCCAGATATTCGCGTCGAGCGACTTGATTCATTTAGCTTCACCAGAACGAAAGCACATGAGTCTTTGATCATTGACGGCATCGAGATAGGCAGTTGGTCTTCAATTTCTGTGACCGTACAACCCGATTACTGGCATACGGTCGTCTAAGCATCTACGGTAGAACCATGAAATCATGGATTTTGAATGACTCACCCGGCGCCTACTCGTGGGGAGAAATTGAAACTCCTGCATTGCGCCCAGATGAAGTGCGCATCCGAGTTGTAACTAGCGCACTCAATCACATGGACCTATGGGTCACTCGCGGTATGCCAAAGCCTCCACTGCCGCATATCCCGGGTTGCGACGCAGCAGGAATCGTTGAAGAGATCGGCAGCGAAGTTACTTCCGTTGCCGTTGGAGACGAGGTTGTCGTTAACCCTGGGGTGTCACCAATCGAAGACATCGTGAGGTACGGGAACAATTCTCCAATGGGCCCTGGCTTTATGATTTGGGGAGAACATTGTCAAGGTGGACACGGAGCATTTGCTGTTGCTCCTGCTCGCAACGTTCGTCGTCGACCATCATCGCGTTCTTGGGAAGAATGCGCAGCGTTCCCTCTCGCATATCTAACAGCGCTGCGAATGCTGAACAGAGGAAGAGTGCGCGCCGGAGACACGGTATTGATAGTTGGTATCGGATCAGGCGTTTCCACAGCAGCACTTTCGCTGGCTCATTGGTTTGGGGCTCGCACAGTTGTCACCAGTCGCGACCCAGCAAAGCGCGAAGCAGCATTGCGTCTGGGTGCATCCGCCGCCATCGATAGCAGTGATGAACGTTGGCCAGTAGAAGCCGACGTCGTTATCGAAAGCGTTGGTCCAGCCACCTGGGATAAATCGGTGCGATCGTTAGCGCCTGGAGGTCGAATGGTTGTGTGTGGCGGAACTTCTGGGCCAAAAGCTGAGATCAATATCCCTCGTCTGTTCTTTAAGCAATTTGAAATCATCGGTTCTTCTATGGGTAGTTATGAAGAGTTCGACCAACTTCTCACCATCATCGACGCAGGACTACCCATCGAAATTGACAGCGTTTATCCAATTTCCGAATACGAAGCAGCTCTACACAAACTTGAACAGGCTGAACAACTGGGCAAGATTGTGATTACGCATGGTGATGTGAAGTGAATTCAGATGTAGAAACTTTGAAGGACAGAGCGTGTCAATTTATTGATGAACACGCTCAAACCATCATCGATGTGAGTCATCAGATACATGCCAATCCGGAAGAGAATTACCAAGAACATTTTGCAGCAGAATTGCTCTGTAAAACATCAACAAACTTAGGTCTCACCGCAGACAAAGGTGCCTACGGTGCACCAACTGGTTATGTTGCCGACTTGGGCTCTGGCAACACAGTGTGCATTATGAGTGAATACGATGCGCTGCCCGATATTGGTCACGGATGTGGTCACAATGTGATTGCTGCTGCCGGACTTGGCGCTGCAGTAGCACTGGGAAGTATCGCTGCAGATGCTGGTGGTCGCGTTCGGTATCTGGGGACACCTGCAGAGGAGGGCGGTGGCGGAAAGATTCTCATGTCCCAGAACGGCGCCCTCACTGGTGTTGATGTCGCGAGGATGGTCCACTCTGCCGATGCAGATCTAACCACTATTGATGCGATAGCTCTTCAACAATTGTTAGTTGAGTATTTCGGGGAAGAGTCGCATGCCGCAGCAGCGCCACATCGTGGACGAAATGCACTCGATGCGGCAGTGCTCGGGTACATGGGCGTGGCCGCCCTGCGTCAACACATTCTGCCGACTGAAAGAGTGCACGGAGTATTTCGTTCTGCAGGCGAGAAGCCGAACATTGTTCCTCGCGAAGCGTCCACCGAGTGGTATGTCCGTTCGGACACCATCACCACCCTGAACGAATTGAAACCACGTGTACTGGCCGCACTCGAGTCTGGTGCTACTGCCTGTGGCTGCACATCCAAACACACATGGGTGGGTACGCCTTATGCGGACATGATTACGAACGAGACATTGAGTGCTTCATATGTTCTCAATGCCGCGCGTCTCGGCAGAACAGTGACTGACCCTCGCGTCAGTGGACATAGGGTCGTGGGAAGTACAGATATGGGCAACGTGAGCCACCTGGTGGCTTCAATTCACCCGATGATTGCGTCAGCACCACATAACACTGCAATCCACACCAGTGCCTTTGCTGAACACTCCCGTGGCCCCTTGGCCGACGCGGCAGTGATCGACGGGGCAAAGGCCATGGCATTGACTGCAATCGACTTTTGGACTTCTGAACAAATGCGCACATTGGTCCAAGCCGACTTTGCGAGAGCCAACCCGGACAGGGATGTTCTGTAACTGGTATCCCCAGACGGCGCTCGTCAGGCTCCTAGGCTAAAGAGCCGTGACTGTGTATGTTCCCGAGGAATTCACGTACGCAGAGTCAGATATCTTGCGTCGTTATTTCAGCAACTTAGATCAACCTGTTTTTGCGTTAGTTAATCTGCCTGAAGTTGTAAAAGGTGCTCTATTTGCTCGTTACAGCAGAAGTCCGCGCAGCCTTCGTCGTCTGTTTCTTGATGAGTTCGTCAACGATCTAGAAATTGCTGGCGATCAAGCAGTAGATGCCACCGTTGGCGTCGACCGTGCTGAGTCTTTGTACGAGAAAGTCTTCGTTGAATATGGCGATGACTCTGTTGCGCAATTAGGCGGTGTGCATCTTGCTTGCGAGCAAGCGTCAAACATTCTCACCAAGATTTTGGAGTGGGGTCGCTTGATGAGTTACCTCGAACAAAGCACTCGCTACATCGCCTACGACGAGCGTTTGGGTGGTCGATTTAGGTATTACCGAGACCCAGATGTGGTTGCCAGCAAGTTCGGTACCCGCTATGTCGGCGATATGGATCGCATGTTCGACTCCTACAGCCAATTGGCAGAAATTGTTACAGAACACGTCCGCTCTACAGTGCCTAAGGGTGCAAAAGATTCTGACTTTGTATATCGCCAAGCGACTCGTGCGAAGGCATTAGATGCTGTACGCGGAATGTTGCCGGCGTCGTCTTTATCAAACGTGGGCATCTATGGCAGCGGACAAGCGTTCGAACAGTTGTTGCTGCGCATGCGTGCACATCCACTTCCAGAGTCTCGCCTGTACGCCGACATGATGTTGACTGAGTTGCGAAAAGTCATTCCGTCTTTCTTGCGTCGCGTTGATGTTGCAGAACGTGGTGGAAAGTGGTCTGAGTACCTCAGTACCAATGCGGGCAACATGTCCGAACTCATTGATTCGATGATGGGGGACACCGTCGCTAGCGATGTTGACGAAGTGACTCTCGTGGATTTTGATCCTGAGGCCGAGAACAAACTGGTTGCCGCGGCGTGTTACGCATATTCACATCTTCCTGAGTCCCAGATTCGTATGCGTGTCGAAAAGATGAGCACCGCAGAAAAGACCGAGATTCTCAACACTTACATCGGTGATCGCGATAATCGAAGGCACCGTCCTGGACGCGCGTTCGAAAGCATTGACTATCGCTTCGATGTTCTCTCTGACTACGGCGCTTTCCGAGATCTTCAGCGTCACCGTCTGCTCACCATCGAGTGGCAACCACTAACTCCGTATCACGGATACGCACGTCCAGAATTGGTGGATGCAGCAGGGGGAACTGCCTTGTTCGACGAAGTGATGGATAGGTCATCGTCACTGTATGACGCACTCGTTACCGACTACCCACAGCAGGCTGCCTATGCCGTCTCCATGGCGTATCGCATTCGCTATGTCATGCAGTTCAACGCACGCGAGGCTATGCACATGCTGGAACTTCGTTCGAGCCCACAGGGACACCCTGCATATCGCCGTGTGGCACTCGAGATGCACCGTCAGATCGCTGAGAAGGCCGGTCACAAGGCCGTAGCTGCGTCAATGAGCCATATGACGACCGAAGCCCCCGAGCTTGAGCGTTTGGAGTCTGAACGTCGTGCAGAGGCCAAGAGAAACAAGCATTCGTAGATAATCTGCAACCGTGACGCGCGTCACTTTTTTGTAGCATTCGTCAAACCGACACAGTTTGTGCCTAGTATCCCGCCGCGAGCTGTTGCGCAAAAAGAGGAGCACATAGTGGCAAAAGATGACATCGACCCAGAAGATATTGACGTTGATATCGATATCGAAGGTGACGAGATAGACATCCTTGAGGACCTCGGCGACGACCCATTGTTGGTCGACGAAGATGATGTTTTAGATGACGACGATGGCGATGACGAAGACGCCGTCGGCGCCACAGTTGTGCGTAAAGCCGGAGATGACGACGACGATGACGATGACATGGTTGCACCAGATGATGTTGAGGAGGACCTCGCGTCCATTCTGAAAGATCGTTTGGCGAGCGAGGATCTTCCTGCAGAGGAAGACGAAGTCGTCGAAACAGACGATCGCACAGCTGATGATGCACTGCAACCTAAAAAGGCCGACGAAGTGCAATGCACCAATTGCTTCTTGCTTGTTCGCAATAGTGCGCCATCGTGTCCAATGGGTGACGATACGTGCCCATTGTTCCCACCGAAGTGACATGAACCCGCTTTCGATTGCTTCCTCAATTGTGCGTCGCATGCAGAACACATTGAGGGGCATGCAACAGCAAGCTCCAGGTGCGCGCATGGTGGGCGAGTTTACTGTTCGCCAAGCGGTGAAGGAAGCCACGAAGACCGTTCAGAACTTTCAATCTGGCCGCACTTCCAGTGCAGACAACGAGCAAGGCCCTGATGTCAAACACTGACATCTTCGTGCGCCTGTCCACCGCAACTGATTCAGACGCCATTGAGAATCACATTCAACTGGCTCGAGCAGAAGCATCCCAATACCGCGGTGCAGGAACTAGTTCTCCCGAACGGGGCCTTTTGTCACTCAACTACGTAGCTGGTGTCGGCGAGACAATCATGGCTTCTTTGTCAGCTTCAGGAGACAAAGGCACATCAGTATTTATTCACCATGTCTTTGTCATTCCCGAAGCCCGCGAGATCGGCCTTGGTGATGCTCTTGTTTTGCACTTACTTGAAGAACTTCGCACACTCGGTGCGGCTCATGTTTCCGCGCATGCGCTTCCCGGAGACAGGGCAATGAAGAACCTATTCGAACGTCACGGCCTAGTGGCACAGACGATCGTTGTTGGAAAAAGTCTCTAGCGACCCTTCCACTGCGGTGCACGCTTCTCGATGAATGCCATGAGACCTTCTTTTGTATCTTCTGACTGAAGGATGGGAGCGAATTCTTTGTTCGTCATCGCAATCAGTGCTTCATCGCTTTCATAAGCAGATGCCAAAATGACGCGGCGACTTGCGGCAACTGCCAAAGGTGCTGACGTCGCAATCTTTTCGCCAAGAGCGATAGCAGCATCTACTTCTTCTCCCGGTGCCACCACATAATTGACAAGACCCAACTGATGAGCGCGTTCAACTGAAAGTGGATCACCAGTCAGAATGACTTCCATCGCGACTGACTTGCCTATGGCGCGGGGAAGACGAAAGAGTCCGCCGGCTCCTGCGATGAGATTGCGCTTGACTTCTGCGAGGCCAAACGAAGAACGTGAAGTTGCAATCACCATGTCTGATGCGAGCACGATCTCACAGCCACCAGCGGTGGCTAGACCGTCTACAGCAGCGATGACGGGCTTAGTACGTTCCCGATAGACGAAACCTGCAAAACCACCACGCTTGGTACCAAGAGTTTGTCCACCTGCATTTAGCGCTTTGAGGTCTGCGCCTGCGCAAAACACAGGGGACTTATGACCCTCTGTATTTGCCGTGAGAACTCCGACCCACGCTTCGTCGTCTGCTTCCAACTGATCGATACATGCTTCCATGTCGGCTGCTAGTTCATCATTGACGGCATTGCGCGCGTCTGGACGATTGAGAGTAATGATCGCGACTTTGCCACGACGTTCGTATGTCACCATATTTGCCATATCGCCACCGTAGTGGGGTAGTGGCTAGTGAAAGAAGTTGCGGTCTATTCGGCTGCTTCAGCAGGTGCGTCAGCAACAACAGAGGCAGGTGCTTCTGTAATGACTTCCACAGGCGCTTCAGCCACGACCGGTGCAGGTGCTTCAGCCACGACTGGTACAGGCACTTCAGACTCAACTGGTGTACTGGTGCTCTTAGGGGCAGCAGCTACGTCTTTGTCCTTCTTGGGTCCACGTGGGCCCTTTGCATCTGCGGACTTGTTGACATCAGACGCACGCTTGCGTGTCCCTTTGTCGTTGCGCGGTGCTTGAAGTGGACGTGGCGCACGAGCCTTCGGATCAACAACAATGCCGAACAACAATGCCAACTGGGGCATCAATGGTCCGAGGCGTGTGATCGTCTTTGTGAGCTCTTCTGAAACAACTGCAGGAATTGCTGGTGGCAAGACTTTTCCGTGGATAGGAGAGAACGCAGCAGCCTCAAGAAGTGCGATCCATCGTTCAGCTGGTGCATCGGGTGTAAGTCCAAGAACGGTGGCGTCTGTGAGCTGCACAGCGAGTGCTGGTGGGAAAGGAAGTCCAGCCTTTGGTGGCTGTGAAGACAAACGAAGCGCACGAACAACACGACCAACGGTCATCGCTGCAGTGATGTCTTCAAACCAGTTCTTTGTTTCGGTTTCTTGACGAACGACTAACGCTTGTTTCATCTTGGCTACTAGACCACGTGTTGCTTCATCGATGGCTACCAACTGGTCAGCAGTGACAACGATGGAACGAAGGTCCCGTACATCAACTTCTTCGATGATCTTTTCTGCAGACAAGGCTTTGTCGCGCCATTCGGCTACACGGAGACGGGGGAGCAACTGCTCAGCGATCTGAATGAGACCATCTGCTGGCACTTTCTCGCGACCTTCCGAAACAGCCTTCTTGTTTTGCTCTTCGATAGCTGCGCGAACAGCTGGTACACCACCGTTGAGGACTTTCTCGGCGATGGTGCGATGTGCCTCTGGCAATTCAGCAAGTACTGCATCGACATTGACTCGCAACGGACGAATTCGTTTTGCTTTCGGACGCTGTGGCAACTCTGGTGGTGCGTCAAAGAACTGACGGCGAGGACGATCGGTTTTTGCATCGCCCCCTTCACGACGTGCGCCATCTTTGCGCTCACCACGAGGGCGGTCACCATCACGACGTGGACCTTTGCGCTTGTCACCGTCACGAGGACCTTTTTTGCGCAACTGCTGAGTGACTGCTTCAAATGGCTTATCGGAAGGAAGGATCTCGAGCAGACCGCTTCGTTCGGCCTTCTTTTTTGTAGGAGCGATGGCAAGCACACGTGTGCCGTCCAAGTCCTTCTCTACGTCTGCGACAACTACGTCGTTCACTGAGGTGTTGGATGGGACAAGCGTGTCAGCAACTTCGCCTTTGGGCTCACGGGCACCGGCTGCACGCCAGGTCCATGTGCCGTCGGGGCGTTTGCTTGTGAGTTGAATCTCGAGACGACGTGACATAGGCACTTGACGCTATCTCGGAAAAACCCAATGACCATCGGTCACAGTGCTTCCACTTGCTACCTTGTGGCATGCCTATCTACGCGCTCGGTGACCAAGTTCCATCCATAGACCCCACGGCCTATGTCCATCCTGATGCAGTCATTATTGGCTCTGTCACTATCGGAGCAAATTCGTCCATTTGGCCCGGCGCAGTGTTGCGCGGGGATGACGGTGCAATCGTGATTGGTGCACGCACCAGCATCCAAGACGGAACCGTTGTACACACAACTCCATTCAGCCACACCACGGTGGGCGATGACTGCGTGATTGGCCACATCGTGCATCTCGAAGGCTGCATTATTGAAAATGGTGCACAGGTGTCGTCTGGCTCAGTTGTTCTGCACCGGGCAGTGATCAGTACGGGCTCCATAGTTGCGGCCAACGCAGTGGTACTGAACGACACGATTGTTCCACCAGGGGCACTCGCAGTCGGTGCACCAGCAGTCATCAAGGAGAATCGCGCTCGGCAAGGCGATATCGACATCGCAGTGCAGGCATACCTACACAAAGGCGACAGATTCAAAAAAGAGATGCGCCGCATTGACTAACGACAACACAGAAGTTTGGTCCCTGGTGGACATCTCTCTTCCTGTGTCGCAATCAGAACTGGTCTCAGACACTCTCTGGGCAATGGGGGTTGTAGCCATCGAGGAGATTCAGGGCGACAACGACACCGTGACACTTCGTACAAGCATGGGGGAGAATCCAACAGACGACATTGCACTTCTCGTCCATCAGTATCCATTTGTGTCGATTTCGTTAGTTGACATCGCTCGCACTGTTGCAGACACATGGCGTGCGCATGCAGAACCCACTTGGGTGACCAAAGATGTGGTGTTTGTTCCCACGTGGTTACCAGCACCTCCTGCACTCCATCAGATTTTCATTGAACCACTCGACACTTTCGGTCTCGGCAATCACCCGACAACTGTTGCTGCTATGCAACTTGCATTACAGCATGTTGTTCCGGCAACTCATGTACTCGATCTTGGAAGTGGCTCAGGAATTCTTGGAATTGCACTGAGCAAGATTCTCGGGTGC
>Ga0102921_1000317_pt1 | contig 16949 bp, 14 predicted proteins | sample Colrivmeta156802_FD_78205 | JGI IMG/M metagenome (GOLD analysis project Ga0102921, IMG submission 78205) | Estuarine microbial communities from the Columbia River estuary - metaG 1568-02 | ecosystem: Environmental > Aquatic > Marine > Intertidal zone > Estuary | place: USA: Columbia River...
CGATGGCAAGTTTTTGTGTAGAGAAATTTGGTACACAAAGATTAACCGAAATTAATGTAGATGATATTAAAGAAAGAGTTCAATCTTTTGTACAGTTAGTGAATTTTGATATTGAGTTAGTTTAATTTTTTAAAGAATAATATATATACAATGCGCGTTGCAGTAGTTGGTGCCACAGGGCTAGTGGGCACAAAGATGTTACAAGTACTAGCAGAAAGAAATTTTCCAGTAACTGAATTAATCCCAGTGGCATCTGCTCGTTCTGTGGGTAAGGAAGTGATGTTTAAAGGAAAAGCATACAAAGTTATGGGCATGGAAGAAGGTATTGCAGCCAAACCTGCTGTTGCTATATTTTCAGCTGGTGGTGGTACTTCAACTGAGTGGGCGCCAAAATTTGCTGCTGCAGGTATTCGTGTGATTGATAATTCTTCTGCATGGAGAATGGATCCCACTAAAAAATTAGTTGTGCCTGAAGTAAACGCTTCTGTATTAACTGCAGATGATATGATTATTGCAAACCCTAACTGTTCAACTATTCAAATGGTGGTTGCTTTACAACCATTGCACGCAAAGTATACAATTAAAAGAGTAGTAGTGAGTACTTATCAAAGTGTAACAGGTACAGGTAAGCAAGCTGTAGATCAATTAATGAATGAGCGTGCAGGGAAAAGTCTTTCTGCTCAAGATATGGCCTACAAGTACCAGATTGATTTAAACGCAATTCCACAGATTGATGTGTTCTTAGAGAATGGATATACTAAAGAGGAAATGAAAATGGTAAAAGAGACTTGCAAGATTATGCAAGACGATTCTATCAAAGTAACTGCTACCACAGTAAGAATTCCAGTGATGGGTGGACATAGTGAGAGCGTGAATGTAGAATTTGAAAAGGAATTTGAGATGAAAGATGTAGTTACTGCTTTAACTGCTGCTCCTGGTGTAATCGTGCAACAAGATGACGCTACACAATTCTATCCAATGCCTTTATGGGCACATGAAAAAGATGAAGTGTTTGTAGGTCGTTTAAGAAGAGACGAAACGCAAGCGAAGACATTGAATATGTGGATTGTGAGCGATAACTTACGCAAGGGCGCTGCAACCAATGCAGTGCAAATTGCAGAGTACTTGGCCGCTAAGAATATTATTTAGTACAAACAAATCGAGGACCTCGTTTATGGGGGTCCTCGAAAAAATCATTAGATAAAAGTAGAATTAGTTAAATAAATTTTTTATTTAACTAATTCTACAAAATCTGCTTCAGATATTATTTTTATCGAGGCTATTTTTTTAGCTTTTTCTAATTTACTTCCTGCGTCTTCGCCAACTACTAAGTAATTTAATTTACTACTCACACCGCTTAGAATATGACCCCCACGAGCTTCCACCATCGCTTCTGCTTCAGCTCTTTTTAATTGAGTCAATGTACCTGTAAATAAAAAATTCAAACCAGCTAAATTTCCATCTACTGCAGTTGCATTGGTTTGAATCATATTCAAGCCTAAATTTTCCAAGGCTTTGATTAATGTAATATTCTTTTCTTCACTAAAATATTGTCTGATACTCTTAGCAACTTTAACGCCTACATCTTCAAAAGATTGTAATTGTTCTTCTGTAAGTGCTACTAAATCTAAAATATGATGAATTTGACTTGCAATAGTTTTAGCGGTAGTCTCTCCCACATAACGAATACCTAATGCATAGATTAATCTGTATAGAGGTTGTTGCTTAGATGCTTCTATTGCTGCCATTAAATTATCAACGCTTTTTTTACCAAAACCTTCTAATTGCCCAATTTGAGTAAAATCCAATTGATAGATCTGTGGGATATTTTTCAATAAACCCAATTCATAGAACTTTCGAATATTGGCATCACCAAAACTTTTGATATCCATTGCATCCTTACTTACAAAATGAATCATGCGTTCTACAATCTGAGCTGAACAAGCTGGATTGTTACATCTCCATACTGCTTCAGTTTCTTCTTTTTCTAAAATATAATCACATACAGGACAGGTAGTAGGGAATTCAATAATTTTTTCTGTTCCTTTTCTTACAGAAGGAATGGATTGAACAATTTGAGGTATTACATCTCCAGCTCTTTCAATGATTACTGTATCACCTAATCTTAAATCTTTTTCTTTGATATATTCTTCATTGTGCATGGAGATACTTGATACGGTAACTCCTCCAATCGCTACAGGCTGCAGTTTCGCAACAGGGGTAACAGCGCCTGTTCTGCCCACTTGAAATTCTACATTTTCTAATATCGTTGTAGCTTGTCTGGCTTTAAATTTATAAGCAATAGCCCATCTTGGATGATGCGATGTCATACCAAGTTTTTCTTGTAATGCGAAATCGTTGATCTTAATGACTAAGCCATCTATTTCGTAAGGCAAATGATCACGCTCTAATTCAAAATCTTTACAAAATTGAATAACGCCTTCAATATTAGAGATTAATTTTTTCTCTTTTTGGGGTGATCTGAATCCCATATGCCACAATAACTCTAAAGAGCCACTATGCGTTTTTAATAGTTCTGGGGTTTTGGCACCTGCTTGTAAAGTATAAAAACTAATATGATAAATAAAGGCATCTAAATTTCTATCGGCTACTTCTTTTGGATCCTTCATGCGAAGACTTCCTGCTGCTGCATTTCTTGGATTGGCTAAAGGAGGCAATTGTTTGGCAATTAATTTTTGGTTGAAATCATCAAAAGATTTTTTACTCATAATCACTTCTCCTCGAATTTCCATTTGCAGGATTCCATAGCTTGATAAGGGGATACTTAAAGGAATAGACCTGATTTGTTTGATGTTTTGGGTAATTTCTTCACCTGCCACACCATCTCCTCTAGTGCAAGCTCTCACTAACATATCATTTTCATATACCAAAGAAATACTGGCACCATCAAATTTGGGTTCAACACAATAGTTGATATTGTCTAACTGTGCTCCTTCTTTTGCTTTACGATCAAAATCATTTAAATCATCTGCGTCATAACTATTCTCCAAGCTTAACATGGGTACCAAATGTGGAAGGGTCTCAAATTGTTGATTCAAGCTATTACCAACTCTTTGGCTGGGGGAATCTGCACTAATTAAGTCTGGATGAGCTGCTTCTATTTGCAGTAGTTGTTGAAACAAACGATCATATTCAAAATCACTAATGAATGGATTAGCTACCACATAATATTGGTACTCGTGAAATTGCAGCACCTGTTTTAAGGCAGTTAATTCTATATGATGAGGGTTTTTTAAGAAATCCTGGGTAACGGCTTGAAGCTCTTGTATTTGTTCTTTATTGTACATGATTGGAAATGTCTGCTAAAATACAAATTGTTTTATTCTTTTATTTCGTATTTTGGCAACAAGAACAATTATTTTCTTGATTGCCTATGATGAATCCTACCAATAAGGATGCGGCTTTATTAGTGAGTGGTTATCCAACAGTGCCTTTAACGGTTGACTGTGTCATTTTTGGTTTTACGGATAACCAATTAAAAGTATTGCTTATTAAAAGTGACTTAGAGCAATACAAAGACCAATTGTCTCTTTTGGGAGATGTGGTTCAATCCAATGAAGACTTGGATAATGCTGCTAATAGAGTTTTACTCGAAAGAACTGGTATGCAAAATGTCTATTTGGAGCAAGTGCATACTTTTAGCAAAGTGGATAGACACCCAGGAGGGAGGGTAATTACAACCGTTTATGCGTCATTATTGGATTTCAAACATGAGGAATTAAAAATTCACGAAAATGAGCTTAAGTGGCATACAGTTAGTCAAATCACCCAAATGGCATTTGACCATAAGCAAATTTTGGATGTGTGTTATGCCTGGTTGCAAAAAAGAATTCAAGAGCATCCATTGGCTTTTAGCTTATTGCCTGAAAAATTCTCTTTGAGACAGGTGCAGAATGTATATGAGGCTATTTTGGGGACTCAGCTTGATAGAAGAAATTTTAGAAAAAAATTTGCAAGTATGGGCTTATTAATTGATACCAACGAGATGGAAGTAAATGTTACACATCGCCCAGGCAAGTTGTATAAGTTTGATTATGCCCAATATGAGTTAAGTAAGCGAAATTGGGTAGGTATAGATTTTTAAATACCTTTAGGCACTTTTACAAATAGGTATTACTATGTTATATTCAATGACCGGATACGGTAGGGCGGAGAGCAATTTTAATGAAAAGACATTTATTGTCGAAGTAAAGTCTTTAAATGGAAAGCAATTTGACCTTCGTTTAAATATCCCCTCTCCATTAAAACCTTATGAGGTAGAGATCAGGAATAAATTGAATGAGACCATTTTAAGAGGTAGTGTGGAGTGTACCATTCAAATTAAATCTAATGGGATTACAAAACCCATTAGCATCAATAAAGAATTAGCAAAGTCTTATTATCAGCCCATCATGGAGTTGGCGGACGAATTAGGGATTACCAAAGAGAATATTTTAAGTACTTTATTAAAAATGCCTGATGTAGTTGCTTCAACCAATGAAGTGTTTACAGAAGAAGAGTGGAAGGTTTTGGCTGGTGTATTACATCAAGCGATTGATTTATTAATGAAGCATAGAGCAGAGGAAGGCAAATCTATTGAGAAAGACTTGGTAGAAAGGGTTGCAGCTATTTCTGCGCAGCAAGTTGTTATTGAAAAAATTGAACCTATTAGAAGGGCTAAAGTAAAAGAAAATCTAATCAAGCAATTAGAGCAACATATTGGTGCTGACAAATATGATGCTAACAGATTGGAACAAGAATTAATTTACTACATTGAAAAAATTGATATCTCTGAAGAGCGTGTAAGATTGACCAATCATTGCGCTTATTTTAATTCCATTTTATTGGAAAAAGATCCTTCTAAAGGGAAAAAACTTTCTTTCATTTTACAAGAAATGGGAAGAGAGATAAATACTACAGGTTCTAAAGCCAATGATGTAGACATTCAAAAGGCAGTGATTTTAATGAAGGATGAATTAGAAAAAGCAAAAGAACAAATTTTAAATGTTTTATAAGATGAACTTATGGAGTAAAACATATTTAATACTTCTTGTAACATTATTCTTGGTAGCTTGTCAAACCATTGACTTGTATGAGCAAACCACTACTTATCCAGAGCATCAATGGTCTAGCAAGCAAGTAAATCAATACCAGTTTAATATTGCAGATTCCAACGCTAGGTACAATATGTTTTTTGTCATCAGGCACCATAATGCCTATCACTATAAGAATATTTGGTTACAAGTAACATCACAAGCTGCTGGAGATAGTATACAAAAGCAAACCATCAATATTAATTTAGCAGATGATATGAATGGATGGTTAGGATCTGGGATGGATGATATTTATGATCATAGGGTGTTGATGAACACCCAGCCTTTAAAATTGCCAAAAGGAAGTTTTAAAGTAAGTATACAGCAGATTATGCGTGAAGACCCACTTCAGAATATTTTAACTACTGGCGTAAGAGTAGAAAAAGCAAAGCCATGAAATTAAAATTAGTCAATATTATTTATTGGATTTTTTTGACTTATATGGTAGCTGCGTTTATATGGTGGTATGTTTCATTAGAAAAACAAAATGATCAAATCACGCAAATAAAAATAGAAAAATTACAAGCTACTCCTGGTGCTAATACGCTACAATACCAAGAACTATTAAATTATCAAGAAAGAAAAAGAAAACAATTTTTAGGAGAGGGTATTACATTTCTATTTTTGTTCTTTTTAGGTGCCATCTATGTATATAGATCTTTGGTGAAACAATTAAGGTATTCGAATCAACAGCAAAATTTTATGATGGCGGTTACGCATGAACTAAAAACGCCCATCGCAGTGACTCAATTAAATATTGAAACTTTATTAAAAAGAGATTTGCAAACTGATCAACAAAAACAGTTGTTGAATAATTCTTTGAAAGAAACCCAGCGTTTGGATGCACTCTGTAATAATATACTTTTAGCTGCTCAATTAGATTTAGCAGATTATCAACAAAATAAACAATCCATTCAGCTCACAGAAATTGTTGCAGGAGTAGTAAAATCTTTTGAAGAAAGATTTCCAACTAGAAAAATGATCGCACATATTCAAGAAGGAGTGATGATGTTTGCCGAGCCTTTGCTGATGCAAATGCTTTTACAGAATTTGGTAGATAATGCGAATAAGTATGCACCTATTGATACACCTATTGAAATTGTTTTAGAACAAAACGACATAGAAATCTTGCTACAAGTGAAAGATCGTGGTCCAGGGATACCAATTGCAGAAAGAGAACGCGTATTCAATAAATTTTATAGAGTGGGGAACGAATATACAAGATCTGCCAAAGGGACTGGCTTGGGCTTGTATTTATGTAAGAAAATTGCTCAATTTCATCAATCTCAGCTATTGATTAGCGAAAACCATCCCCAGGGTACAATTTTTAGTTTCAAGGCAATGTTTTAGATTTTTGGTCGTTATTATAGAGTTAATGCCACAACATGTCTTTGAGCTCTATTGCCTATTTTTTACAACCCGTTAATTTAGACCTACTTTCTAAGGATGAAGGCTATAGGGATACCCAATTAGGTAAACATATTAAGGTATATGAAACCCAATTGCCAGACATTTCCGATGCCGATATGGTGATTATTGGTGCAGGAGAGTGTAGAGGTGCAGGATATGCTTTAAATGATCATGCATCAGCAGACGGAATTCGTTCTGCTTTGTACGCTTTATATTATTGGCATGCACAAGTAACTATCGCCGATTTAGGCAACGTTAAAATTGGGCAAACCATACAAGATAGTTATGCTGCTTTGAGAACAGTGATTGCAGAATTGATTTTACAAAACAAAAAAGTGGTAGTGATTGGTGGATCTCATGATTTAACATTACCACAGTATCATGCATATACGAGTATTCCTACTTTAGTGAATGCGGTGGTAACAGATGCTAAAATTGATTTGGATTTGGAAGCTAGACTACCAGCAGATCATTTTTTAGAAGAATTATTTACAGGATTACCGAATCATTTGAATCACTATGCACATATTGCTTTTCAAAGTTATTTCATGCATCCACATATGTTGGAGACCATCGATAAATTAAGATTCGATTGTTTTAGATTGGGTGTGGTGAGAGAAGACATTGAAGAAATGGAGCCTGTGATTCGTGATAGTCATATGATGAGTTTTGATATTAGTGCTATTCAAAATGCGCAAGCCCCTGCCAATATTATTACTCCAAATGGTTTAAACGGTGAAGAAGCTTGTGTACTCATGCAGTATGCTGGTATGAGTTGGAAAACCAGTAGCATCGGAATATATGGATACCAAGCAGAGCTAGACCGCAATGGCTTGTCTGCTATTCAAATAGCACAAATGATGTGGTATATTATTGATGGTATACAAAAAGGGAAGAAAGAATCTCCTTTGTCTGCAACAGAAAGATTTAAAGAATTTCACATTGCATTTTCTGATATAGATACACAATTTCTACAAAGCAAAAGCACCGGTAGATGGTGGATGCAATTGCACAATAAAGAATGGGCGCCTTGTAGTTATAAAGATTATTTAGTAGCTTCAAAAAACGAAATCCCAGAAAGATGGCTAAGAGCATTGGAAAGAGAGTAATTACTGCCCAGTATATTTCATTATTTATTTTTGTTCTTTTATTTTCAAGTTCTTGTGCCATACAAAAAGCACAACGTTCTTTATTAAATACACCTGCTTTAAAGGGAGCCCATGTGGGTATTGCGATTTATAATGATACCAAAAGTGTATGGATTGATCAACGACAAAGCGATTATTATTATACGCCAGCGAGTAATACTAAGATATTAGCTACCTATGTAGGTTTACAATTTTTAGGCGACTCTATACCAGGATGGAAAATGGCAGAAAATGCAGATACCTTATTTTTATTTCCTCAAGGTGATCCAAGTTTTTTGCATCCTGAATTTACTCATCAACCTATTGTTGATTTAATTCAACAAACCAATAAGCAAGTGGTGATTGCCACTACTCAATCCAATGATCGTTTCGAAAGTATGGGAGATGGTTGGGCTTGGAACGATTATGCAGAAGATTATCAACCTGAGCGTTCCAGAATGCCTATATATGGGAATGTGGTTCACTTTTATGAGCAAGGCAAAAACTTGCAAATAAAGCCATTTAGCTTTTTTAAAAATCAGGCCATTCAATATGAGGAGGTGAAGTCTAAGCAGTGGTCAAGGAAAAAATTAACCAACGATTTTTTTGTTACTGCTCAAAAAAACAATGCCAAATATTTTCAGGTGCCTTTTATAACAGATCCAGAAAAAGATATTCAATTATTGAATGATAGTTTGCGTCTAAAAAAGCCAATTCAAGTTTTACATTATACTCCGCTTCTTGCTCAAAAAACAATTAAAACAGTTCCAACAGATACGCTATTGAAAATCATGATGAGTAGAAGTGATAATTTCTATGCTGAACAAATTGTATTAATGAGTAGTGCGCAATTATTGGGTCGTATGGATGATGCAGCATTTGCAGACAGTATGATTCAACAAGAGTTCACTTTTTTACCTCAACCCATGCGTTGGGCGGATGGAAGTGGTTTAAGTAGATACAATTTAAATACCCCTGAAAACTATATAGCTATTTTAAAACAAATGCAAGTTAAGTTTGGAGAAGCAAGGGTTAAAAATATTTTTGAAAAAGGTGGAGAGGGGACCCTTTCTGCCTATTATAAAAATTTCCCGGGTACTTTGTATGCTAAGACAGGAACCCTAGGTGGTCAAATTGCCTTAAGTGGTTTTATCTATACACAGCGTCAGCAAAAATTATATTTCTCTGTATTAGTGGCCAATCATATGAGTAAAACAATTGCTGCTGTAAGAAGGGCGGTAGAGGCTTATTTGGTGGAGATTGCAAAGCGTAATTGATCCTTATAAGCAATCTATCAAAAATAAATCCATCAAGAAGTCTCCATAGTAGTTATTGAGTAAACAAGCCATCGATATAAGCTTCGTTTAAAGAGATATAGGTTGGGGCACCTGTGGCTGTTACCTGAGGTGTGTCACATTCACATAAAGCATCAATCAAAGTCCTCATCTCTAATGTGGTTAATTCCTTTCCTGCTTTAATCGCCATTTGTCTGCTCATGCAGCGAATCAACTTCTCTCTCTTGCTAAATTGTATGTTTGTACTGAAGTGTTTAAACTGCTCTAATAATAATTCAATCGCATTTTTTTCATTTCCTGATTCCACATCTGCAGGAATTCCTTGTATTACAAAACTATTGGGTCCAAAGTTTTCTAATTCATATCCAATCATTGCTAAGTCTGGAATGATTTCTTCTAGCAATGCAGCATCTGATGCACTCAATTCTAAGACTACCGGGAATAAACTTTTTTGAGTAGCGTGTGCTTGCATACTCGCTTTTTGGTATTTCTCATACAAGATACGTTCGTGCGCTAATTGCTGGTGGATCATTAAAAAACCGGAATTCGCTGGGGCAATGATATAAGTATTGTGTATTTGAATTAAAGGCGCGTCTTCTTCAATGGATAATTTATTTTCTGTTTCAGCAAAACCCATCGAAGAAGGTTTTACAATGTATTCGTTATTGGGCTCAGCACTTGGAATGGTGGAGAAATAATCTTTCCATTGTGCATTGTCTTTGCTGCCACTTGATTTTGGAATAAAATGTGCTTGATTTTTTTGTGTAAAGCCAGCGTATAAACTATTGCTTGCTGTGGCATGTTGTTTTTCTTCTGTAAATGGTTGTTGAACTGCATCTAAGCTCTGAATTGATGCATCTAATGAAAAATCTAAAGAAGGTGCAATACTAAATTGTGCCAATGCATGCTTGACTGCGGCTTGAACAAATGCGTAAATGATTTTATCGTCTTCAAATTTAATTTCCTGTTTGGTAGGATGTACGTTGATATCTACTTGTGCAGGATCAACATCGATATATAAAATATAACTAGGAAAATTCTCTTTTGGAATTAATCCTTCAAAAGCATTCGCTACAGCATGATGTAAGTAGGCGCTTTTGATAAATCTTCTATTTACAAAAAAGTATTGATCGCTTCTTGTTTTTTTAGCAGTTTCTGGCTTGCCTACAAATCCTGCAATATTTAAATAGTCTGTATGTTCGCCTACCGCTACTAGTTTGGCATTATAGTGATTGCCTAAAACTTGAATAGCCCTTTGTTTAAAACTTCCTCCTTCCCAATGAAATACTTCTTGACCATTATTATTGAAGCTAAAAAATATTTCAGGAAAAGCCAATGCAACTCTTGTAAATTCTTCAATGATATGTTTTAATTCTGCTGCATTGCTTTTTAAAAAATTTCTTCTTGCTGGCACATTGAAAAATAAATTCTTCATGCTGATACTTGTTCCCACTGGACAAGCAGTAGCGGATGTTTCAACAATTTTACTGTTTTCTACCAACACTTCTGTTCCCGTTTCGTCTTCTGCTCTTCTGGTTTTTAAATGTACTTGTGCAACGGCTGCAATAGAGGCCAAAGCTTCACCTCTAAACCCCATGGTTCTTATCTGAAATAAATCTTCGATTGTACTTATCTTACTGGTGGCATGTCTTCCAAATGCGTTTTGGGCATCTAAGGGGCTCATGCCCTTGCCATTATCAATTACTTGGATCAAAGCTTTACCTGCGTCATTGATAATTAGCTGAATTTTAGTGGCACCTGCATCTACCGCATTTTCCAACAATTCCTTTACGGCACTTGCTGGTCTTTGTATCACTTCGCCTGCCGCAATTTGGTTGGCTATATGATCCGGTAATAAATGTATTGTTTCGGCCACTTTAAATCTTTTTGAAGTGTGTAAAAGTAGTAAATTTGCCACTTAAAATTTCATCTTATGCTCAGAACGGCAGACATTCAAAAATTAGCCCATCATTACCTTCCCAAAGATTTTGTTTTAACTGATTGGGCAAGCCTGGAGCCGTATTTTAAAGAGTTATCCGATAGACCCATCGAAGATGCATTGGGCCTTGAAAAATGGCTAAAAGATTTGAGTGAATTAGAGGCATTTATTAGTGAAGATGCTTGTTGGAGACAGATCAAAATGACCTGCGATACCACTGATAAGAGTTTGGAAGAAGCATTTAACTTTTTTTGCATGGAGATTCAGCCCAAGATGCAACCCTATGCAGATGCATTGAATAAAAAACTAATGGCTTGTCCATTTACCCAAACCTTGGATAAGGATACTTATTTTACTTATTTAAGAGCTGTTCAAAAAAGTATAGATTTATTTAGAACAGAAAATATTGCTATTCAGGCCGAATTAAGTGTGATGCAACAACAATATGGTGCGATTGCTGGAAAGATGACCATTACGCATGAAGGCCAGGAATATACTTTACAACAAGCCGCACAGTTTTTAGAAAGTGAGGATAGAAATATAAGAGAGTCGGTGTATCGAAAAATCCAAGAAAGAAGATTAGAAGATAAAACTGCAATGCATGATTTGTTTTCAAGTTTGATTCAGAAAAGACATCAGGTGGCCATTAATGCGGGATTTGAAAATTATAGAGATTATAAGTTTGTAGAATTAGGTAGGTTTGATTATACCAAAGAAGATTGTTATCAATTTCATGAAGCAGTGAAATTACATGTGCTTCCATTGATTGATAAAATTTATGCTAGAAAAAAACAAAAACTAGGTTTGGAAGTTTTAAAACCTTGGGATACAGAAGCAGAGCCAGCAGGAACAAAACCATTAAGACCCTTTACAGATGGAAAAGATTTGTATGAAAAATCAGTGGCTTGCTTTGATCAACTTCATCCCTTTTTTGCTGATTGCTTAAAGAAGATGAACTCATTAAAACATTTTGATTTAGAAAGCAGAAAAGGTAAAGCACCGGGAGGTTACAACTGTCCTTTAGCTGAATCTGGTGCTCCATTTATTTTTATGAATGCCGCGGGTCAGATGAGCGATGTGACTACGATGGTGCATGAAGGTGGTCATGCCATTCATAGTTTCTTGTCACATCATTTAAGCTTGAGTGCTTTCAAAGAATATCCAATGGAAATTGCAGAAGTGGCAAGTATGTCTATGGAATTATTTAGTATGGACCACTGGCAATCTTTTTTTGATAACGAAGCAGATTTAAATAGAGCGAAAGAGCATCAATTGGAAAGAACCATTACTATTTTCCCTTGGATTGCTATTATTGATAAATTCCAACATTGGGTATATGAACATCCTGCACATACTATTGAAGAAAGAACTCAAACATGGACCAGTATTTTAAAGGAGTTCTCTACAGGTAGTATTGATTATTCTGGATTAGATGAGTTTAGGGCAATTGGATGGCAAAGACAATTACATTTATTTGAAGTGCCATTTTATTATATTGAATATGGTATTGCACAATTAGGTGCGATTGGAATGTGGATGCAATATCAACAAAATCCAAGCGCTGCTTTAGAAAATTATATGAATGCATTGGCATTAGGTGGTACAAAAACTTTACCTGAATTGTATCAAACAGCAGGTATTGAATTTAATTTTTCTCCTAACTATGTAAAAAACCTCATGGATTTTACAAACGCTCAATTAGAAAAACTGTATCAATAAATTGATTAGTTGTTATTGTTTTGTGGAGGTCGATTATTGGGTCTTGGCACATTATTGTTAGGACGTGGTCCGTTGTTGTTTGGTCTTGGTCCATTATTATTAGGTCTTGGCCCATTATTGTTAGGACGTGGTCCGTTGTTAATAGGTCTTGGTCCATTATTATTAGATCTTGGCCCATTATTGTTAGGACGATCATTTCTATTTTGATCTCTTCTTCTACGATCGTTTTTCTCCAAACTCTTTAAGCTAATTTGGCCCACCAACTCAACAAAACTATTCTCTACCTCTTTTACTTTATTGCTGGTTAATTCAACTGCTTGTAATTCATCTACAACAACACCTTGTTGATTTAAGCGCTTAATTTCTTTAACTCTTTGCAAAGTTAAAGGGTAGTGCTTTGTATTATTTGGTAGGGTATACCACATGAGATTTTTGAAAATATCTTTCTTGATCAAAAATGCTTGACCCATAGCAGTTTGTAAAGTATCTGCATAATCAGGAAAGTCTTGCAAAGCATCCAAGTAGGTGTCTAGTTCAAAATTCAAACAACATTTTAAACGACCACATTGGCCACTTAATTTAGTTTGATTGATAGAAAGGTTTTGGTAACGCGCAGCAGTGGTGTTCACACTTTTAAAATCATGCAACCAAGTGCTACAACATAATTCTCTTCCGCAACTTCCAATGCCGCCCAATTTAGCAGCTTCCTGTCTGATACCAATTTGACGCATTTCTACTTTCACTTTGAATTCACCTGCGAAAATTCTAATCAATTCTCTAAAGTCAATTCTATCGTCTGCTGTATAAAAGAAAGTTGCTTTTTTGCCATCTGCTTGAAGTTCCACTTCGCTTAGCTTCATTGCTAATTTAAGGTTACTTGCATGTGTGCGGCTTCTTGCCAAAATATCAGCCTCTCTGCTCTTGCTTATTTTAAATGCTTCTATATCTCTTTCGTTACTCGCTCTTACAATCTTCTTCATTTCGGCACTAAACTCATCCACGCCGCGTTTTTTCATTTGAATGCGCACTAGTTCTCCAGTAATGGACACTTCGCCCACATCAAAACCATTTACCCCCTCAACGGTAACATAGTCCCCCTTCTCAAAATGTTGTAAAGTAAGATTTCTAAAAAACTCTTTTCTGCTGCCTTGTTTAAAGCTCACTTCCAATACCTTACATTGACTTTCAGCATCGTCAATAGGCAAGTCGCGCAACCAATCATGTACATTTAATCTATTACATCCTCCCGTGCTACAGCCGCCATTACTTTGGCAACCTCCTGGTTTCCCAGTTCCGCAAGATCCACATCCCATATATAATAAGTTCAGACTGTTAAAAATATTAAATACCTAAAGCTAGTCTCCCTCTTTTCTATACGCTGCTAGTCTAGCTTTCTGTCAAAATTAAGGTTTTGTTCTGAATGATATGGTAGAACTTGATACCCAAGGCCATAAATAGCATTTTTGGGTTGGCATTTCGCTCTATATAATAGACTGCCTTATCTAGTTCCTGTATCATGGCCTCTAATTGACCCACCCCAGCAATTTTATTAATTCTTAAGGCAAAATCCTTCAAATCTGGGTCTAAATGCAGGTCTTTCCCTAGTACTTTTAGTCGAATACTTTGCTCCAATAGGTGATTGAAATACTTCAAAAATTGCTTTTGAGGCTCTCTCCCCATTTTGCTGGTTTCTTCCACCCATTTTGCTTGGGCAACAGGACCGTTCTTTAAAATAGCATTGAGCCATTCACGGATCTGAGCCAAAAAGTCGGCATCACTATGTTGTAGTAAATGTAAAGCTTCTCTATAATTACCGTCAGCCATCAATGCCACCTGAGCTGCTTTTTCTGGGGTAATTTTTGCTCTTTCTATCAAGGCCTTTTCAATAGATGCAGAGGACAATCTTGGCACTCTGATTAGTTGACATCTACTTAATATCGTAGGTAAAATATTTTCTTCTGAAGCAGCTACTAAAATAAAAATAGTATTTGCAGGAGGCTCTTCAATGAGTTTTAATAATTTATTTCCTTCTTTTCCTAAATATTCTGGCATCCACATTACCAAGACTTTGTAATTACTTTCAAAACTCTTAAAAGATAATTTTTTGATGATTTCATTACACTCGTCTGCGCTAATATTACCTTGCTTATTATCTGCTTTGATAAATTGCAACCAATCAAAAACATTACCATATGGATATCCATTGATAAATTCTCTCCAAGATTCAATATGATTGGAACTTACATTTTTTTGTCCGGGCTTTTCTGAAATAGATGGAAAAGAAAAATGCAGATCTGGATGCATGAGTGCTGCAGCTCTTTGATAAGACGCAAGCTGTTCTATTTCGTCGGGTCCTGGAATTTTTACATCGGATGTATTTGATAAAGGATCGGCAAACATATCTACCACTGCTTCCGATGCTCTTGGGATACTCACTATGTATTGTGCAAATGCAATAGCCAATGGAAGAACGCCTGATCCTTCAGGTCCCATCATAAGCATGGCATGACTCAGCCTTTGATGCTGAACCATATCCACCAATTGTTGTTGTAGTTTTTCTTGACCTATTACCTCTCGCAATAACATGCAGCGAAGATAAAGGATAGTTGTGTAAGCGCCTTACTTTAAGTTACTCAAAATGGCTTCGCTATCTGGTTTAACATTACTTGGATAATAAGCAATCATTTTACCATTCTCATCTAGTAAAAACTTATTAAAATTCCAGCTAATGCTAGCATCTAAAACACCATTTTTTGATTTTTGAGTTAACCATTGATAGATAGCTGCAGTATTTGTTCCTTTAACATCTACCTTATCGGCTAATGGGAATGTTACACCATAATTCTTTTTACAGAATTCAACGATCTCTTCATTAGATCCTGGCTCTTGTCCACCAAATTGATTGCATGGAAAGCCGATGATCACCAATTTATCTTTGTATTGTTCGTATACTTTTTCTAATGATTCGTATTGAGGTGTATAGCCACATTTGCTTGCCGTATTGACAATTAAAATTTTCTTGCCCTTGAAACTAGACATTTTAATATCCTTACCATCGATACTTTTTACAGTGAAGCTGTGAATACTTTGTGCGCTTAATGTAGTAGTTGCTGCAAATAACATAATGCTTAATAATAGTTTCATAAAATGCGTTTAATTGGATACTAAAATAACATCAAAATTGCAGAAAGGTTGACTAAATGGTATAAGTGGCAGTAAAAACACTGATATTTTTCCATTCGGTGTTTGACAAGGCAATGCAAGCTGCCTCCATGGTGGCACCAGTGGTCAATACATCATCCACCAATAGCAGGTGCTTATTTTTGATTTTATGAGGATGTTCCACTAGGAAACTTTGGCCAATAGCTTCCATTCTTCTAATACGGTCTTTATGTGTTTGACTAGCTGATTCGTAGGGCTTGATTAAAAGATCTTCTATAATGGGTAATTGGGTGACAGATTGTATCCCCTTGCAAATTAATTGTGCCTGATTGTATTTTCTTCGATGCTTTTTGGAAGGACTTATGGGAATAGGAATTAAAATATCAACTGGTTCTGTTTTCATTTGCTCCATCATATAATGTCCCATCAACCTACCCAGCATCCAAGCTGCTTTTTTATTTTGTTGGTATTTTAATTCAGTGATGAGTAACTGAACTATACTGTCTTTTGTAAAAAATAATAAAGCGTTTGCGTAACAGAAGGAAACCCTTCCCCAAAATATTTTATGTATGGGATTATTCCATTCATTTTCAAAATCTGTATAGGGTAATGCCTCTATGCAATGATTACACAAGACATTTTTCTTTTCTAACTGATCTGTCCCACATGACAAACAAATATGTGGATACCATAGATGCACAAAAGCATCCAGATATTGCTGTAAAAAATGCATTGCATTTTATTTAAAAAAATAATTGATACGCTTGATCTACTCTTTCGATCGCAATAATTTCGATGGCATGTTTTTTAATATCAATTCCTTTTAAATTGAAAGAAGAAATAAATATTTTTTCAAAACCTAATTTCTCTGCTTCTGCAATTCTTTGTTGAATTCTATTCACCGCTCTTATCTCTCCGTTTAATCCTACTTCACCCGCAAAGCAAATACCTTGTGGTAATGAAACATCTTCGTATGAAGATAGTAATGCAAGAATGACAGCAAGGTCTAATGATGGATCTTCAATTTTTAATCCACCAGCGATATTTACAAAAACATCTTTCATGCCAAAAGCAAATCCTCCGCGTTTTTCTAATACGGCTAATAATAATTGCAACCTTCTTAGATCGAAGCCTGTTACGGTTCTTTGTGGTGTACCGTAAACACTTTGAGTCACTAAGGCTTGTACTTCAATCAGTAATGGAC
>Ga0102921_1000320_pt1 | contig 16856 bp, 18 predicted proteins | sample Colrivmeta156802_FD_78205 | JGI IMG/M metagenome (GOLD analysis project Ga0102921, IMG submission 78205) | Estuarine microbial communities from the Columbia River estuary - metaG 1568-02 | ecosystem: Environmental > Aquatic > Marine > Intertidal zone > Estuary | place: USA: Columbia River...
CAGGACAAGAAAATGAAGCCACCTGTCTGCTGCCACGATAGCAATGTTTTGGTCGATACTTGTTGAAGAAAGAACCGATTCCAGATCGGAAAAAGTGAACCCAGTAACGCAGAGATCATGCCTAGGACCATTCCGGTCTTATACTCGACATCAAAATAAAAGACCAGGTAGATCCCAAACAAGGTAAGGAGCCCAATGCCTACCTCGACCAAACGAAATCGAGTTCTCAGCAACAGGGGTTCAAAGAGGGCGGTGAAAAATCCGATCGAAGAAAAGCAAACCAATGCAATGGATACATTGGCGTATTTGATGGAAGCGTAGAAAGTAAGCCAATGCAAAGTCGCTACTACGCCTACGGCCATGATCGGAAGTATTTGTTTCCAATGCAAGGAAGCTGACTTGGGCAGGAATAGTCGCCATACCCAGAATGCCAGTGCGGTCAGTCCAACCCGATACCACACCAACCAGCCTTCATTGAGTTCAATCAAACGTCCGAGTACACCCGTAAAGCCTGCCAACCAGACCGCCAGATGCAATTGTAAATAGGCTTTTTTCAAGGTTGCAGCATGTAAGAATAACTCAATCACCAAACGAGGCGAACCAACGGAGTTTTAGCACGCCCCAGATGCCTTCCTCAATAATTCCTCGATGCATTTTAGAAACACCTTGGGTACGGTCCTGAAACGTAATGGGCACTTCTTTCAGTTTAAAACCAGCCCGCCAGGCTTTGAATTTCATTTCGATCTGGAAGGCATAGCCCACAAAACGTATCCGATCCAAGTTGAGGGCCTCCAATACTTTTCTTGAATAGCACATGAATCCGGCGGTGGGATCTTTGATGGGCATGCCGGTAATAAGGCGGGTGTAAATCGATGCACCTTTTGAAAGAGCAATGCGGTTAAATGGCCAATTGATAACCCCACCTCCACGCACGTAACGGGATCCGATTGCCAAATCGGCTCCCTCCTGAAGGCAAGCATGGAGTAATCGGGAGAGGTCGTTGGGGTTGTGCGAAAAATCGGCATCCATCTCGAAAATAAAATCATAGCCGCTGTTCAGTCCCCAGCGAAACCCGGCCAGGTAGGCGGTACCCAATCCGAGCTTCCCGGCGCGTTCGAGTAGGTGAATGCGGGTTGGAAATTGGTTTTGTAGCTCCTTGACCAATTGAGCGGTTCCGTCCGGTGAACCATCATCGACCACCAATACATGAAACCCCTCAGGCAGCGATAAGACCTGATTGAGCAACGCTTGAATATTGGCTCGTTCGTTGTAGGTGGGTATAACGACCAGCGTACGCATGGGAGGAATTAGGACTTTTTCAGTAAGGTGCGTGTGTAGATCTCGGTCAATTTCTGTTTCGTGTGTTGTGGGAAATCACCTTTCATCATCCAGTCGTAGTACTGAGGTTCGCTACGGAGTACCTCGGACACGGCCTTGCCTTTGAATTTACCAAAATTGAAAACTTCTACCCCGTTCTCCAATACAAAACGACGGGCAAAGTCAACGATGGGCTCTTCGCCAATGGTTTTTAGAATCGAATCGATGTTGTTGCCGAGCTGTGGATAGCGTTGCACCTGAGCTTCCAGGATTTCGTACGTGGCCTGGGCATCGGCTTCGGCACTGTGTGCATCGGTCAAAGTCTTCTCGCAGTAAAACTTGTATGCAGCGCTGAGTGTACGTGGCTCGAGTTTGTGAAAAATGGTCTGTACATCAAGCAGTCTTCTTCCTTTCATATCAAACTCAACTTGAGCCCGGAGGAATTCTTCCATCAGCAACGGAATATCGAATCGGTTTGAATTGTACCCGGCCAGGTCGCAACCATCCAACATTTGCTTGAATTCTTGTGCCAGTTGCTTGAACGTGGGGGCATCCTTCACCATATCGTCGGTAATTCCATGCACATCGCTGGAGGCCGCGGGAATCGGCATTTCGGGATTGATGAGTTTGCGTTTTACACTTCTGGTGCCATCGGTCAGGATCTTAACAATGGCGATCTCCACGATTCGGTCTGTACCCAGGTTTATTCCGGTGGTTTCCAAGTCAATGAAGGCCAGGGGTTTGGTCAGTTGCAACATGTAGACGTACGATTTGAGTAAAGGTAAATGATTTTAGAGCTTTATATTTGCATCGCTATGATTCGATTTATCACGTATTCATTGTTGTTTTTCGCAGCGGCCTGTTGGTTCAGCGCTTGTGCAGCACCCAAATACGGCTGCCCATCGAATCCGTCCGGGAATCATAAATATCGTGGTTGAGCCATGTGGTCGTCCCTCAACAATTTAGATCGGCTGGAACAATCCTTCCAGGAATCAACCGAGCGTATTCAAGTATATTTCAAACACAGCACTCGATGTTCGATCAGTCGGGTGGCACTGAGCCGTTTCGAGCGTGAACCGTTAACCAACGAATCGACAGATTTTCTTTTGTTGGACTTATTGCAACATCGATCACTTTCGCAGCAGCTCACTGAGCGCTTGGGCATTACGCATGAATCTCCACAGGTATTGATCGTAAAAAACGGCGTTTGTATTTATCACGCCAACCACCTGGACATTGAGCCGGCCGAAGTCGATGCCGCATTAAGCGCGCTGGGAAATTAAAGTCCCTGCGAGTTGATGAAATTTACCAGGGCGGCTGTATTCTTCAAATGAAGTTTCTTCAAGATGTTGTAGCGATGTACTTCAACTGTTTTCAGGGAGATTTCGAGCTTTTGTGCAATCTCTTTAGAGGAAAGCCCTTCTTTGATCAATTGAATCACATCAATTTCGCGACGAGATAATACATTCAGGTCGGGTCCGGTTTCGCCAGACTCGTCCAGCGCCTGATGAGCCAGAATGTTCTTCACCTCTTCGCATATATACTTGTTTCCTTTCTGTACTTCAACCAGGGCCTCAAACAGTTCCTCTTTGGAAGAGTTTTTGGTCACGTAGCCATGTGCACCACTTTGCAACATCCGACGGGCATAGGCCGGCATGGAATGCATGGACATACCGATGACTTTAGTAGCAGGTACGTATTTACGAATGAGTTTGGTTCCTTCAAATCCATTGATGGGAGTCATGTTGATGTCCATCAGTACTACGACTGGATGTTTCTCCCGACAGATCTCCAGGGCTTGATTCACATCATCGGTTTCTCCGACCACCTGAAACCGTGGATCGGAATTAAGCAGCAAAGCCCAAGTTTCCCGTATGAGTTTGTGGTCGTCGACCAGCAGGATGGTGATCTTTTCCATGGTTATATTCACAGGAGAAACCCTCCGGTTTTGGGCAAAGTACAAAAAAACTCTTATTTCAATCTACGTCCCAAACTCAAGAATACACAAACCTGTCTACGACAGGCAGGCTCCCAAACTCCTTAACTAAAAATCCCACCGCAGGTGGGATTTTTCAGTGGAGGCGACCGGAATCGAACCGGTGTCCAAACAAAGTCATCGAAAGCTTTCTACATGTTTAGTTTATTTTGAGGGGTCGGACGAACACTGGGAACAAACAACCGATGTTCATCGTAGCTGCATGGATCTTAGATCGCCGGCACAGCCTAGGGCGATCGCAACCTGTTTTGTTTTTGAGTCGGCGGCGGGGCGTGGTAACAGATCAACCGGCCCGGCGGCCCTAATGACTAACTAATCACTGATTAGGCAGCCATGGCATACTGAGTATTGCCATTTGTAGTTCTCGTATTCACTTTAAACTGCGAATTACGCAACGCAGTACATGCTTACACTTTCAAAGATCTATGCTGTCAAAACCTAACGCCCCCTATTTAGTTCAAAGTCCAGTGTTCAAAGTTCAGCGTTAAAGACTATGAACTCTGAACTTTGAACGCTGAACTAACTATCGACCCCATCCCAACCAATCGTTTCCATTGGCATAGAGCATGAGTCCCAGCAATATAATCATCCCCGCCATCTGCGCGTACTCCAAGAATTTCTCCGAAGGCTTACGTCTAGTGACGATCTCGTACAACGTGAACAAAACATGCCCGCCATCCAATGCCGGAATGGGCAATATATTCATAAAGGCCAGGATCACAGAGAGCATGGCCGTCAGTTTCCAGAATGATTCCCAGTCCCACACCGGTGCGAATATGGATCCCATGGACTTAAACCCGCCCACGCCCTTATAACCACCGGTACCCGGTGTCAAGATGGTACGCATTTGATCGATATAATCGCGCAGCTCCGTAAAGGTCATGCGTATGCCGGCCGGCAGTGCACCCAGCCATCCATATTTCTCTACCTCCAACTTGATCCAACCCAAACTGTCCATTTGCTCCAACTTGCGGTAGGTGTAAAAACCAATCTGTCCTTCGCTGTTGACCTGGACCGGAAAGCTGGTGTCTACCCCATTTCTGTTTACAGTGAGCAGTACAGACTTTCCCTTTTGCGATTGTAACCGATCGGCCAACTCGTCGAAAAATTCAAACCGACCAGAATCCAATCCAACCACACGGTCATTCTTGCGTAAGCCTGCTCGATAAGCCGGGGAAGTATCGGAGACCTGATAGACCAATGCCGGAACGCGCGGCTCAATAAATGCTTTGCGTGGCTGATTCTTATTCTCGATCAATTGTCCGACGAAATCAGCCGGCAACACCAACTCCATGGCTTTTCCATCTCGTTCGATCTGCACTTTGGAGGCCGTGATCAATTTCTTTTTGAATCGGGTCAGGTCGTACACTTCGCTGCCATCTACACCAATGATCCGGTCGCCGTTTCTAAAACCGATTTTCCACAAAGTGCTGTCGCCTACGTGCACGCCATATTTCATGGTACTAGAGGGTACTTTCTTATCGCCCCATACCACCAAGATGACCGCGTAAATAATAAACGCTGTCAGTATGTTCATGATAACGCCACCCAACATAACGATCAAACGTTGCCAGGCTGGTTTGCTTCGAAACTCCCAGGGCTGGGCAGGTTGCTTCATGGCTTCCTTATCCATGCTCTCATCGATCATGCCCGCGATCTTGACGTATCCACCCAAGGGCAGCCATCCAATTCCGTATACGGTGTCACCTACCTTACGTTTGAAGATCGAAAACCAAGGGTCAAAGAAGAGAAAGAACTTCTCCACGCGGCAACGAAACCAACGCGCCGTGATGTAATGTCCAAACTCATGAAGGATCACCAAAATGGAAAGCGACAACAAGAGTTGTCCGGCTTTCACGCCCACTTCGCCCCAATTAATCGCAAGTATTGTCATGAATGTCGATAAAAAGACCCGCTAGCAGCGGGTATGCATTTACAATTTGATCAGATCCGCTGCAAAGCTACGCGCTTCCCCGTCGCTGTCAAAATACTGCTGCAGGGTGGGTCGCTCGATAAACGGCACCTGTTCCATGGTCTTTTCAATCACGGCAGTCATATCCAGGAAATTGATTCGGTTCCGAAGAAACGCAAACACAGCGATCTCATTGGCCGCATTCAAAATGCAGGGCAAATTACCTCCTCGATGCAAGGCTTCTTGAGCCAAGGCAAGGTTTCGAAAGGTGCGCAGGTCGGGTTCTTCGAAGGTGAGTGTATGCACTTTTTTAAAATCGTACCGCGGAAAATCGTTCTGTATGCGTTGCGGGAAAGCCATGGCATACTGTATGGGTAGTTTCATATCGGGCAATCCCATCTGCGCCTTGATGCTTCCATCCTGAAATTGCACCATGCTGTGGATGATGCTTTGTGGATGCACCACCACTTGGATCTGATCGGCCCGTAGGTTGAATAACCATTTGGCTTCGATCATTTCCAATCCTTTATTCATAAGCGTAGCCGAATCGATCGAGATCTTGGCCCCCATGCTCCAATTGGGATGTTGCAACGCATGCTCGCGCTTAACGTTGACCAAATAATTGGGTTTTTTTCCGAGAAATGGTCCACCCGAGGCGGTCAGGATTACTTTCTCAATTGGGTTGCGCGTTTCACCCACCAAGCATTGAAAGATGGCCGAATGCTCAGAATCCACCGGCAAAATGGGGACCCTTTTTTGAACGGCCATTTGCATGACGATGTCGCCGGCTACCACCAGTGTTTCTTTATTGGCCAAGCCAATGGTCTTACCCGACTCGATGGCTCGAAGCGTAGGTCTTAAACCGGCGTATCCGACGATTGCCGCCAACATAAAATCATACTCAGTATGTGCGGCCGCTTCTTCCAATGCCTGCTCCCCGGACATCACCGTAATGCCTCGGCCTTGTAAGGCCTCCTTGACTTTCTGATAGCGATTGGGGTCGCCAATCACCACCGTGTGCGGACGAAATTCCAAGGCTTGTTGAATCAACAAATCCTCGTTGCTCTGGGCCGTTAGGATGGAGGCCTCGAAACGGTCGGGGTTAGCCCGGATCACATCCAGTGCCTGTGTACCAATGGATCCGGTTGAGCCAAAAAGGCCTATTCGTTTTTTGGGTGTCGATTGATTCATCCGGCTTGATTGAACGTCCAAGGGGAAAGCCCGTCTGCCAAATTGCGATCGTTGCTGAGCCGGGGCACTTTGTTTTGTCCGCCCAACTTGCCAACCGACCGCATGTACTCGATGAAGCCGCCCCGAACAACGGGACGGATCTTCAGTGGCGAAAGGATATTTCCTTGTATGAGATCGTCGTAATATACATTTTTCTCCCGCATCCGCTCGTCGAGATGCAAGGCAAAAGCAGCCAGGTCCGAAGGAAGCTCCTGAAACTCGATCCACCACTCGTGATGCGATTGTCCTTGTCCGCCACTGACCATCGGGGCAACCGTAAACTCGGTGATATTTACGCCAAAGGCGTCCGCCGTTTTTCGCATGCTGTCCTCCACCTCCTCTCCGATCACGTGCTCGCCGAAAGCAGAAATGAAATGTTTGATGCGACCGGTTACAACGATTCGGTATGGGTCCAACGAAACAAATCGCACGGTGTCACCAATGTTATAGCCCCAAAGTCCGGCGTTGCTATTGATGATCAGCGCGTATTGTTCACCCAGCTGTACATCGGCCAAAGAGACCCGTTTGGGCGTTGGCTGGCCGATCTCGGATAAGGGCACAAATTCAAAGAAAATGCCACTGTTCGTATTTAATAATAATCCTTGTGTTTGTTGAGAATCTTGAAAAGCAAAAAATCCCTCGCTGGCCGGAAAGAGTTCGATGGTATCGACCCTACGGCCGATGCTTTCCATCAACCGCGTGCGATAAGGCTCAAAGTTCACTCCGCCTTGAACCATTACCTGGAAACGGGGGAATAGGTCACCGATCTTTTTACCGGTACGCAAGGTCAAGGCATCAAAATACATCTGCATCCAAGGTGGGATGCCGCTAATGAGACTCATTGGCTGATCCCAGGTCTCCTCCACAATACGTTGGAGTTTGGCTTCCCAGTCTTCGATGCAATTGGTGGGGTAGCTAGGAAGCTGATTGGTACGCAGGTAGGAAGGAATGTGGTGGTTCACAATGCCGCTGAGGCGACCGGTCGGAATGCCGCCCACCCGTTCGAGCTCCGGAGAACCCGACAAAAAGATCATTTTACCGTCGGCAAAGGCACTATTTCCGGTCTCTGCCATGTAACAAAGCAGGGCGTTGCGTGCGGTTTGAATGTGATTGGGGATCGAATCGCGTGTGATCGGGATGTACTTAACCCCACTGGTGGTTCCGGAAGTTTTGGCAAAATAGAGCGGTCGGCCCTTCCATAGGACGTTCTCTTGGCCGGCCTTGATCTGCTCCACCCAAGGTCGAAATGCTTCGTAGTCCTGAACGGGGACAGCCGACTTAAAGGACTCATAATCATAAACTTGATCGAGTCGAACGGACTGCCCATATCGGGTTCTTTGCCCCCCACGAATCAGGGTATTGAGCACCTGCTGCTGATCCGCCAAAGCATGGCGCATCGAGCGTTGCATCCCCTTATATACGTACTGAGCAAAGGGCTTGGCCAGAAAAGACTTGATTCTCACGGTGTAATGAAGAATCAAAGATAGTACGGGGGGCTGCAAGAATTCAGCCTATTTGCCTGATTTTCTGTTGGTCGGTTCAGAATTAACGCCTACTTTTGCCGTCCTAATTTTTAGCATATGATAGCTGTAGTAAAAATCGCCGGTCAGCAGTTCAAAGTGGAAAAAGACCAGACCCTATATGTGCCTCATCTCCCGGGCAATGCCGGTGATGCCGTTGCATTGGATGTATTGTTGATGGATGCCGGCGGTAAGGTATCCATGGGATCCAGCGTGAGTGGATCGGTGAAAGCCGAGATCCTGGATCACGTAAAAGGCGATACCGTTATTGCCTACAAACAAAAGCGTCGCAAGGGCTTTCACAAAAAGAAAGGTCACCGCACCGCTTATACCAAAATCAAAGTCACTCAGATCGCTTAATTCAATCGATCGATTCTCAAATCAATAAACATCCTGCACCATGGCACACAAGAAAGGAGAAGGTAGCGTAAAGAATGGTCGTGATTCACAGAGCAAGCGTCTCGGCGTAAAGATCTTCGGAGGTCAACCTGCTATTTCCGGAAATATTCTGGTCCGTCAACGCGGTACGGTTTATCATCCCGGTAAGAACGTTGGCGTTGGTAGAGACTTCACACTTTTCGCACTCAACGACGGCGTCGTGGAGTTCAAGAAAGGTCGGAATAACAAGACCTTTGTATCGATCGTAGCTGCTGAAGCTTGATCCTCGTTCATTTTGTTGGTGGAAAAAAATTTGGGTGGAGTGAAATAATCATTACTTTTACTTCCGTTAACCCATTTAACAACCATTAAATTCTAAAAAAATGGCCACCAAAAAGAAAGCTGCTAAAAAAGTAGCAAAGAAAAAAGCAGCTCCAAAAAAGAAAGCTGCTAAGAAAGTAGCAAAGAAAAAAGCAGCCCCTAAGAAGAAAGCTGCTAAGAAGAAAGCCGCTAAGAAGAAGTAATCTTCCCACGCTTTCTAAAGTGAATAGTGAGTCCCCCCGCCCTGCGGGGGGACTTTTTTTTATCCGACCGCCTATTTTTGCAACGTGACCAACGCCGAGATTTCCGAACAACTGGCCCTGCTGGGCAAACTGCTGGACATTCACGGGACCGAGCCCGAACAAGCCAAGATCCTGGGGGCCGCCGCATTCACGGTCGACAAGCTGGATCAGCCATTGGAAATGCAGCCCCGGGAACAAATCGGAAAGATCCGCGGACTCTGGGGCAAAACAGCCGAACGCATTCAAGAGATCCTGGACCAAGGCGAACTCAAGGAGCTCATCGAGCTGGGTAAATCCACACCGCCCGGTGTGCTTGAAATGCTTCAGATCAAAGGCCTCGGACCTAAAAAAATACAGATCGTCTGGAAAGAAATGAGCATCGAATCGCTGGGGGAACTTTTATATGCCTGCCAGGAAAACCGACTGACGCTGTACAAAGGCTTCGGCGCCAAATCACAGCAAAATATTCAAGAAGCTATTGAATATCACATGCAACATCAAGGCCACTTTCTTTGGGCCGATGTAGAAGTTCTTTTTCCTCAGATCGATGGATACCTGAAAAAATGCTTTGGGACAGATCATGTGTCCGTGACCGGCAGCTATCGCCGACAAGATCCAACCATTGAAGAATTGAGCTTCGTGATCAAAGCCGATCGCACCAGCACGCGGAGAGCCTTTCAAACCGCTCAACCTCCACAGATATTGGAAGAAAACGAATGGAGCATCTTGTATCAATTGACAAACGGACTGCGCTTGCGATTGTTGGATGGAACCACCTCCCTGACCACTCGATTGTTCACCAGTACCGCCACACCGGAATTCCTCGAAAACCTATCGATTGATGCTGCTGAATTGGACACGTTCACATCCGAAGAGAAAGTATTCGAATCTGTTCAGCTCCCCTACCTGGAACCAGCACTACGAACAGACCCGATCTGGATCGATCGTCTCAAAACTCATCCAGCCCCCATATTGATCCAACCCGCCGACATCCGGGGCATCATTCATAGCCACAGTACCTGGAGCGATGGTTCAAATACGATCATTGAAATGGCAGAAGCGGCCATGCGATCGAATTTTGAATACCTCGTTATTTCCGATCACTCCCGCTCGGCCTTTTATGCAAAAGGGCTCAGTATCGAACAGATCGAAAAACAACAAATCGAGATCGATTCGATCAACCGCCGCTTGTCAACCGAGAACCCAACCACCTCCTTTCGGGTTTTCAAGAGCATCGAGGCAGATATCCTGTCCGACGGACAACTCGATTATCCCGACGATGTGTTAAAGACATTCGATCTGGTCATCGCCTCGGTCCACAGCCAGTTGAGCATGTCGGAAGAAAAGGCCATGCCCCGCCTCATCAAGGCCATTGAAAATCCATACACGACCATTTTGGGACATCCGACGGGTCGGCTACTTCTTAGCCGAAAAGGTTACCCCATCGATCATAAAAAGATCATCGATGCCTGCATCGCGAACCACGTGGTGATCGAACTCAATGCCCACCCGCGTCGGCTCGATATCGACTGGAAATGGATCCCTTATATTTTGGACAAAGGCGGCTGGATCTCGATCAACCCCGATGCACACGAACTGAGCGGATTTGACGACCTCCGATATGGCGTACTCGTGGCACAAAAAGGCGGATTAACGGCCGACCGAAATCTAAGCTCCTTAAACCTGGTAGCCTTCGAAAAATTTCTCAGCACCTACAAATCAACCTCCTAATGAAGAAGCGTCTATTCGTTGTATGTATGCTTGGCTTATTATTTACAACCCAAGCTCAACAGTATATCGGATTGTCGCATGTTGATTGCACGAAAGCGGCCTGGAATAGCATCGGGAAGGATGCAACAATTGCCAGAACCCTGGCCTATGACAAGGCTCCCACACCGCCCGACACGATGTGTATAGCCGGATTTGCCGGTCCGGCCGCTCCCCTCCGACTCCATTTACAATTTGATACTACACGTATTTGCAACTTGGAGGTCTGGTTTTTCAATAGCGAATCTGACCGAAATGCATATTTGCAACAGACGCTCATCGACCCGAAATGGGGGTGGAAGAAACTAAACGAAAATCAATACATCTCCGATTTCGTCCATCAACGAACCCTGGAGGTGCCCGCTGAAAATTCAGCATGGAAGTTCTCGGTCATCCGATCCGCTTGGACCCGAACCCTGTATGACCTACTCACCTTGTAATGCCAGGATTATAAGATTGTATCTTTGCTTACATGCAAAAAACAGCAATTACCCTTTGTATTCTACTTGGACTCGGTTGTCGACCGGAGCCCGTATTGACGGAAGCGGAGGTAATGAAAGTAATCGAACGCTTCGATGCGGGATGGCAGTATAAGGATTCCCGAATCGTAGACTCCGTACTCTCCTCCCACTATCTATACTTCACCCAATCGGGGAGCACCTTCGACCGGGCCAGCCTGATCGCGACGTCGGGCTCGCAGGTATATACCTTACAGACCATGAGACGAGAAGAGGTCACCATTCAATTGGATGGCAACACCGCTGTCGTAAATACCATTTGGAGCGGGAAGGGGCTGTATCATGGACAGGAATTCAACGACCGCCAACGCTGTAGCATCACGATCGTCAAACACCGAAAGCAAGTACGCATTCTGGCCGAACACTGTACGCCCATCAAAACTTCAACCAAAGATCTATGAAAAAACTATTCAGCTTGCTGCTTGTCAGCATGATTGCCATGCAAGGATGGTCGCAAGCCAACTCACCGGCCCGACCGAAATTGGTAGTCGGATTGATCTTAGACCAAATGCGATGGGATTACTTGTATCGATACTACGATCGATATGCCGAAAATGGAGGTTTTAAACGTTTGCTGAAACAAGGCGCCACCTGCGAGAATGCATTCATCCCTTATACACCCACCGTCACCGCTTGCGGACATGCATCTGTTTATACCGGATCAGTGCCTTCGATCAATGGGATCACCGGCAATGCCTGGTGGGATCAAGACAAACAAGAAACCGTTTATTGCACGGATGACAAATCGGTAAAAACAGTTGGATCAAACAATGCCAGTGGCTGGATGAGCCCGCGGAACCTGTTGGTGACCACCATCGGCGATGAACTTCGCATGGCCACGCAATTCAAATCCAAGGTAGTCGGCATTGCCCTAAAGGACCGGGGAGCAATCTTACCGGCAGGCCACAGTGCCAATGCGGCTTATTGGTTCGATAACAAGACAGGGAACTGGGTCACCTCCACTTACTATCAAAATGAGTTACCCAGCTGGGCCATCGCCTACAACGCACTAAAACGCCCAGATACACTCTACAAGCGTGGTTGGACACCCCTTTATCCAACCGACACCTATAAGGCAAGTACGCCCGATGAGCAATCGTATGAAAGTCCGGTGTTTGGCTCAAAATTTCCTTATGACCTAAACGCATACATCGGAAAAGACTACAGCAAAATTCTGTCGACTCCGCATGGAAATTCCCTGACTTTTGAATTCGCCAAAAAAGCAATGGTGGCCGACTCGTTGGGTAAGGATGCGATCACCGACCTGTTGGCGATCAGCTTCTCCTCTCCCGATTATATTGGTCATGCGTTCGGCCCTAACTCGATCGAAGCCGAAGATGGATTCTTACGCATGGACCGGGAGCTCGGAGACTTTTTACGTTTCCTGGACCAACAAGTGGGGACTGGCAATTACACGTTATTTCTAAGTGCCGATCACGGCGCCGCCGCGGCTCCTGAATTCATGAATGAACACAAGTTACCCGGGGGCCGGGTATTCATGGGGGCGATCATGTCTCGACTGAATCAAACCCTGCTTCGTGAATTCCAAATCGCCAACCTGATCGTTAGTGATGATAATTATCAGATCCACTTAAATCGTCGGGCACTCGACTCTGCCAAGATCAACCGAACAACGGTTTCCAACCGGATCTTAGAATTACTGCAACCGGAAGTAGGTGTGGACCGAGCATTCTTATTAAGCGAACTGAATACAATCCCATTGAACGCAACAGTGCGAACTATGCTCAACAACGGGTATCATCCTAAACGCAGTGGCGACATTCAAGTCATTTTGAAATCCAACTACATCGATGCCTACAGCAAGACGGGCACGACGCATGGGCTTTGGAATCCGTATGATTCTCACATTCCGATGCTTTGGTATGGTTGGGGAATCAAACCGGGTCGTGTATTGCGGGAGACCTACATGACGGATATCGCGCCCACCCTGGCCAGTCTTTTACGGATCCAGATGCCGAGTGGCAGCGTAGGAAATGCGATTTCAGAAGTAATAAAATAATCTCATGGATATGACAGCCCTCCAGACAGCATTCGAGCAAGCCGTGGCTGAAAGCAAGGGGTTAAGCGAGCGCCCCGACAACGAGACCCTACTGAAGATTTATAGCTTGTACAAGCAGGCCACCGAAGGTGATTGCCACATAGAACCTCCCACCAATCCGTTCGATTTTGTGAACAAGGCCAAATACGAGGCTTGGCTAGGCTTATCAGGCATGAGCAACGTACATGCGATGCAGGAATATATCCAACTCATTGAAAGTCTGAAAAACAGCGCTAGCTGATTGACCCGTTCAACTCAGTGCGCTCAAGATGGAGCCCGGCATAAGCTTGATAAATAGATTCTCCAACCACTTTGTATGAAAATTTAGCACGCGCCCTCTCAGCGACTCCGAAACGATCGATAAGAACCTTTCGATCAAGGGCTTTAAGCATGGCAACATACAAAGCCTCTTCATCACCTGCCTGAACCAATTGACAACACTCCAGATCGATCAACTCCTTTACTCCACCAACGTCTGAGGCAATCACTTGCAGTCCTGAACACAACGCTTCCCCGATCACACAAGGCGAGTTTTCCATATGACTAAACAAGATCAAACAATCCGATTGTTTCATATACAAGGAAACCTGCTCATAAGAAATCTCTCCAGAAAAATGTATTCCAGTTGACTCCAACTCCTCATAAGACTCCCTCAAAACAGGCTGATTCCTCAAAGAGCCAACGACCTGAAGAAAAATGGATGGATGCAGCTTTCTGATTTTTTGAAATACCCGAATAATAGCCATTGGGTTTTTATTGTCAGTCAACTCCGACACATGTAAAAAAACAAAAGGTCGATTCGCTGAGTGAATCGGGAAAAACAAGTGGGTATTCACTGCATTGGGAATAACGACGTGGGGCTTGTAAGTCAAAAATCGGTTCATTTGCCCCTGCAGGTACTCACTTACAGAAATGGAACAAGTAGCTGCTGCATATCCAAAACGACTTAGCAGCCGAAACAGAAAGCTACGGTTGGCAAACCGATCGGACACCTTGTCATTATAAATCCCATAGTGCTCTGTAACGACATATCTCAATCCATATCGCCAATAAAGATATCTGGCCAGCAATCCAGACTTGAAAAGAACCTGAACATGCACAAGATCCGGGATCCCAACCTGCTTGCGATAGACTCGAAACATCCTCATCATACTCATCCACCAACGGATCGCAGAAAACCATTTTTGCCAGAAATTGGCCTTTGGGTAGACACACACAGATTCAGAAAAGGTATTTGTTCTTTTCCTGTACTGATAATTGGAAGTACGATACTTAGCCGAACCAACGGCATGAAGGATATGCACATCTGCAAAATCACCAACGGCTTCTGCATGTCGCTGAATAAAATCGCCGGAAAATGGTTCAACCTCGGACGGATACCAACTACACAACCATAGTACTCGTAATCGTTTGGAGTTGGGCATACGATTAAGCTTTGTTCAACTCAGTGCGCTTACGATGGAGATAAACTCCGTCGCATTCAATGAAGCGCCGCCAACCAATCCGCCATCTACGTCCGGGCAAGTAAATAATTCAACCGCATTGGCTGCCTTGACACTCCCCCCGTACAATATTGGAACTTGACTTGCTACCGCTTGACCATACTGCTGAGCCAACACCTGGCGAATGCTGGCATGCATTTCCTGCGCTTGGGCAGTAGTAGCGGTCTTTCCGGTACCGATCGCCCAAATGGGCTCGTAAGCAATCACGATGCCCGCGATCACTTCCGCTGACAAGTGAAACAAACTTCCACGAATCTGAGCAGCAACGAATTCATTTTGATTGCCTGCTTCCCGCACCGATAACGGTTCGCCACAACAAAAAATGGGACGAATGCCGGCTTCCAAACACCGATCCATTTTTTCAGCCAACAAGGCCTCTCCCTCCCCTTGATATTCCCTACGCTCGCTATGCCCCAGTACACAATCCCGGATACCCAACGAAGCCAGCATCGGAGCGGATACCTCACCGGTATACGCACCCGCATTTTTATGGTGACAATTCTGCGCGGCCACCCGATAACCTTTTAATCCGTCTAACCGACTCTGCGCCCAAGTCAAATAGGGAAACGGAATGGCCAATATTACTTCCTGATTATTCTGTAAGGTAGGTGCACTTGCCAGCAATTGATCCATCAATTGTTCGGCCTCTTCTTTCACTAAGTTCATTTTCCAATTCGCGGCGGCGATCTGTGTGCGCATGATGGTTGATTATTTGTCTTGTTTATAGATCTGTTTTAATTGATCGATCTCTGCGTCTAGAAGTACCTTCCCTTTTAAGGATTTCCAACTCCGAATGTGCTCAAGGGCCTCTTTCAGGCGATACCGTTTCCCGTCCATCCATCGGAAACTCGGGATCCTTCCTGATACCACTCCTTCTTTTCCCAACTGCACACTGACGCCAAATACCGACCCGCTATTCAAGGAAGTATTGATGGCCGTTCGAGTATGATCACCCATGAATACCCCACATTTTTGACCGACCTCCAGTTGCTTTTTCCCAACTTGAATGCGAATCATACCGGCTGTATTCTTGAGATTGGAATTGCTTGTTCCCGCTCCCCAGTTGCACCAAGAACCGATTACCGAATCGCCCATATATCCATCGTGTGCCTTGTTGCTGTAAGGGAAAATCAAAGACCGCTTAATCTCTCCCCCCACGACACATCCTTTCCCAATAGCCGTTGCTCCATGAATTTTTGCGCCCATCATCACCAAGGATCCATCGCCCAAAAGCAACGGTCCTCGCATCATCGCTCCTTCCTGAACAATGGCATTTTTACCAATGTAAATAGGCCCCGCCTCGGTATTGAAAAAAGCAGCAGCTACCCGCGCACCTCGTTCGATGAAGACAGAATGTTTCCCGATCACCGTATTGCTTTTTGCAATCGGCAGTGATCTGCGCCCCTTTGTCAATAGTTGAAAATCCATTTCGATGCCCGCTTCCAATGATTGAAGCAATTCCCAAGGGTATTGAATGAGTTTGGCCTGCGGATAAATGATTCCATCCTTGCTGGACTGACCCGGCGGAAATCGATCGATCTCACCGGCCGTAGCCAACCAGTTTCCCGACTTGTCAACAAGTGATTGCCCCTCTTTCAAGCGCATCAATTGCTTCCAACAGGCAGCGCTCGGGAAGAGATTGGCGCGAATGCTGTAAGAACGGTTTTGCAACCCCTTGCCTGTATGCAACTGAAAACTCGCCCACTTATGACGTAAGGTCAATAAACCGACCGGCACATCCACCACCTCCCTCATTAATGAAAATGGATACAAGGATGCGGGCAGATCGGTTGGCTCTAAGAAAAGTAAACGCGGCATGAGTTCCCTAAAAATAAACAACCTCCCGGGATCGAGAGGTTGTCGGAATAAAATATAGAAAGACTTAGGCTTTCTTGGCGTATTTCTTTTTGAATTTGTCGATACGACCGGCTGTGTCAACCAACATGTTTTTACCCGTAAAGAAAGGGTGCGATGTGCTGGAGATCTCCAATTTAATGACCGGATACTCGTTGCCATCTTCCCATTTGATGGTTTCTTTGGAAGCGGCTGTGGAACGGCTCAAAAATGTATGGCCATTACTCATGTCCTTGAATA
>Ga0102921_1000322_pt1 | contig 16851 bp, 19 predicted proteins | sample Colrivmeta156802_FD_78205 | JGI IMG/M metagenome (GOLD analysis project Ga0102921, IMG submission 78205) | Estuarine microbial communities from the Columbia River estuary - metaG 1568-02 | ecosystem: Environmental > Aquatic > Marine > Intertidal zone > Estuary | place: USA: Columbia River...
GCGCTAAGCGAACGGAAGCAATTTTCATGGGGCAAAGGTAGGGAGTTCCTGAAGGGTCTCCATTCCTGCGGGCAAATCCGGCCGGTGCCGGAACAAAATCCACTGCACCCCGTTGGTGGCCAGTGCCAAAGGACAATTCAGCGCGTGGCGGTAGGAAAACACTTGATCGTACACTTTTTGGTTTAGCGGTACGTGCGGCGCTTTGCATTCCACCACCAGCCAGGGCAATCCACCCCGAAAAACCAACAAGTCAAAGCGTTTCAAACGTCCATAAACGCTTACTTTTTTTTCAACCCCAATGGCCGACGCCGGGATGCCGCGTTCCAGTAGCCAGCCAATCACTTGTTGGCGAACGCGTTCCTCCGGGGTGTCCTGCACCCATTGCTTGCGCAATTCGTCCCAAATCGGTTCCACGGTGCAAAGCACGCAAAAAAACGCGGCCATGCTGTACAATTATTCCGAAATTTGGGCATGAATTGGTGGGAATACGCACGCAACTGGGCCGAACGCTGGCCTAAATCCGTTGACCTTCCCGGTTTAAAGGCACAAAAGGCGTTGGCGCCACCGCAACGCTCCCACCAAATGACCGAAGTACCGCAGCCGGAGCAAGCAAGCAAACACGCCGCCGTTTTGGTTTTACTGTTTCCGCAAAACAACCAACTGCACACGGTTCTGATAGAGCGCCCGGCCTACAATGGAGTGCATTCCGGTCAAATGGCTTTTCCCGGTGGTGGTCTGGAAGCACACGATGCGGACTGGGTGGCTGCGGCACTGCGCGAAACCCACGAAGAACTGGGGGTTCCGCCCGCGGAACCAGTCGTATTGGGACCGTTGACCCCGCTGTATATTCCGCCTTCCGGTTACTTTGTGCAGCCGATATTGGCTGCGTTGCCCGCTCCTTGGGTGTGGCAGCCGGACGCTGCCGAAGTGGCGAGCGTGCACGTTTTACCGTTGCAGGTGTTCCGAAAAGAAATGGTGGACGTACCTCGTGCGGGGGTTGTGCCTGCTTGGCAAGGGGGGCCCCAACCCATCTGGGGGGCGTCGGCTATGATTCTGGCGGAGGTCCTTGCTCTGCGGGAATTGCGTACCTTTGCCTTCCCAACAGAATTCGATTGAAACTCATCAAACGCGACCCCTTTGGCACCCCTTTGCTCCTGAAGCGATTGGTGATTTTCACCTTCGGAATGGCCGTTTGGTACCGGCTCAACAAGGTCAATAAAACAGAGGTCCACGGCGTTGAACATTTGGCGGGATTGCCGGATCGGAACGTGTTGTTCGTGAGCAACCACCAGACCTACTTCATGGACGTAAGTGCCATGTACCTGGTTTTTAATCACGTGTACTGGGGAATGCCCGGAAAAACCCACGCCTGGTGGCGGATGGGATTCCCCAAGACCAATCTCTTTTTTGTTGCGGCCAAGGAGACCATGAAAGCAGGACTGTTGCCGCGTTTGCTGGCACTGGCGGGTTCCATCAGCATCAAACGTACCTGGCGGGCTGCCGGCAAAACCGTGGACCGCGGTGTGGATCCCCGGGACATTGAAAACATCCGCAAAGCCATACAGTACGGGTGGGTCATTACGTTCCCCCAGGGAACCACCAAACCGTTTGCCCCCGGACGACGCGGAACAGCGCACATCATTAAAGATACGCAACCCATTGTGGTGCCGGTGGTGATCGACGGTTTTCGCCAAGCGTTTGACAAGAAAGGTTTGTACCTAAGAAAACGAAATACAACATTATCTTTAACGTTCAAAAAGCCGTTGGAACTCCATCCGGACGAAGACGCTCAGGCCTTGTTGGACCGCATCATGGATGCTATTGAACAAAGCCCGGCGCACCGTCCCAAAAACCAGATTGCCGAATGAAATCACGTTCCTTATTGACCTTAGTGGCAGCGGCGGTAGTATCCGCGGGCTGCGTGGATACCATTGTGGATCCCAACGAAAAGATGGAAGACCGCAACATTGTGTTGAAGGTGTTCTCTTATTTTGAAGGTGAGTTCCTTTCGTCTGATTCGTTGTACACGATTGGGCAGGCGGAAGTTAAGTTTACCGACGTGCGCTTTTTGTATTCCGGCTACACCTTCGTAAGCACTTCCGGGGATACCCTACACGCGGACACTACCGTCACCCTACACGCTTTTGGAACCAACGAGGCGTATTTGGCCAAAATGCCTGCAGGAGCCTACAACGGTACCCATTTTTTCACCTTGGGAGTAGACACCAACAACGCCAAAATTGCACCGGGTCAGTTCCCAGAGGATCATCCCTTGCGCGACGGCGTGCTCTACCGCGGTGCCGGTAAAGGATACAACCACATGTACTTCACCGGGGTCATGCGGAAAACGGGAGACACCTTGGCGCCTACCAAGCCGTTCACCTTGGTGGTGGCTACCCCCGCCTTAAACACCCAATTTGAGCGCAAAATGGGCTTCTCCATAGGCGGAAACCGCACCTGCAACATCAATGTGGTTTTGAACATTGATCGTCTTTTGCAAGGAATTGACCCCTGGCAAACGCCAATTATTGAGTCAGACCCCACCAAGCCGGGTGATTTTGCCGAAGCGGTGAAAATCAAGCAGAATTTAGTACCCGCCTTCGTTATTCAGATTTAACCGTGCGCGTACACTTTATTGCCATAGGGGGCAGTGCCATGCACAATTTGGCCCTGGCCTTGCACGAGCGCGGTGACCGCGTGACGGGATCTGACGACGAACTATTTGAACCGTCCGCTGGCCGACTGAAGGCCGCCGGATTGCTGCCGGCCACCTTGGGTTGGGAACCTGCCCGGATAACTCCGGATTTGGATGCAGTGGTTTTGGGCATGCACGCCCGCGGGGACAATCCGGAGCTGTTGGCAGCCCAGGCGCTGGGTCTCCCCATACATTCCTATCCGGCCTTTTTGTACGAGGCTTCCAAAGACAAAACACGCGTGGTGGTGGCCGGAAGCCACGGCAAAACCACCGTGACGTCCATGCTGCTGCACGCCCTAAAAGCAGCGGGAAGACGCGAGGATTTTATGGTGGGCGCACTCCTGGAAGGGTACAGCACCATGGTGCGCCTTTCGTCTGCGGCCGAGTTTATGGTTTTGGAAGGCGACGAGTACCTCAGTTCGGCTTTGGAGCCCCTGCCTAAGTTTCATTTGTACCGCGCCAACATTGCGCTCATTACCGGCATTGCGTGGGACCACATCAACGTGTTCCCCACGTTGGAGGTGTATGTGGAGCAGTTCCGGCAATTTCTGCGAACCATGGAGCCCGGCGGTGCCGTGGTCTACAACGCAGATGATCCCCTGGTGGTTGACGTTGTGGAGTCGGACCAATCGCCGTTGAAAAAAATACCGTACCATACCCCAGCGTACCGCGTGGTAAATGAGCGGACGGTTCTGGAAACACCGCTGGGCGACGTTCCGCTCCAAGTTTTTGGGGCCCACAACGCCAGCAACGTAGAAGCCGCCCGCTGGCTGGCCCAGGAAATGGGGCTGGACGACGAAACGTTTTACGAATCCATGACGTCCTTCAAAGGGGCGTCCAAGCGTTTGGAATCCTTGCCCACCGGCAACGCCAGAGTTCTGGCGTTTAAGGATTTTGCCCACGCTCCCAGCAAGGTAAAAGCAACCGTTGCTGCGCTTCGCGAGCAATTTCCCAACCGGCGCGTGGTGGCCTGCTTGGAGTTGCACACCTTCAGCAGTTTGAACCCGGATTTCCTACCGCTGTACGCCGGTACGTTGGACGGGGCAGACGTTCCATTGGTTTACTTTAATCCGCAGGCCGTGGCCCACAAAAAATTGCCAGAGCTGAATGCCGGGCAAGTGGGAGCCGCGTTCGGTTTTCCGACGCCGGAAGTAATTACCAAAAGTATCGATGTTCGCGCGGCGCTGGATCAGGCCGTGGGAACAGACGGCATGCCTACCGTGGTAGCCTTAATGTCTTCGGGAAATTTTGACGGAAACGACGTGTCCGAATGGACGCGCGCTTGGGCCTAATGGCCGAGCGGTCGGCAAAGCAGACCCTTCAATCGTTGGTTCGCCGGGCGTTAAAAACGGTGTTCCATGTGCAGGTACCAACCCGCGCGCACTTCTTGGGTTTTCCAGTCTACCGTGGTCTGGTTTTGGATTCCCAGTCCCCAATTTCCAAAGCGATACACGCCGCCGGCGCCCAATACCAGTCCCAGGCCGTTGGATGAATAAACGGAGTAGGGAGGAGTGGGGCACTGAATGTTGTACTGCATGCGCACCGTGCGCCCGTAGATTAAGCCCGCTTGGAACGTGAGGTCAAAGGGGCTTTGTTGTCCGTACAGGGAACCGTTGAGGGTCCAACCGCCGGCTACCCGACTGTCGTAATCCGGTGGGATGATGCTGTCGCCGTTGCGCTCGCCGTAGGCGTTTTGCACGAAAAAAGAAGTCCCGATGTGGGGATTCATTTGGTACGTGTAGCTAATGCCGTTGCCAATCCCCCAGCCGGACAAGTCCGTGGTGAAATCGTAGGCGCCCAGTTGAACGCCAAAGGCATGTTTTTTAATCGCTTGAGCCCATGCAGGCAAAGAGGCAGTACACACCAGCAAAGCCACAACCGTCCATTTTTTCATTGCTTATTCTTCTAACAACGTTCGTTGCAGGTCTTCCATCTCGAAGAAATCCACACCTTCTTGGTACGTGGGCACCGCCGGAGCTTCTTCGTCGAATAAATAAAGCACCGCCTCACGTACCACCAAGACACAGGTGAGGTTCTTTTCCATTCGGTCGGCTTGAAAGTCTTGCAACGGCTCGGTGCTGTCGAATTCTTCCACCGAGAGAAGATTCACCACCACGTGCGCCTGCGGTTTACCATCCAAAAGCGTGCCCAGTTCTTTAAGCGCGGCTGCGTCGAACAGATCGCCCAGGTATTTCACGTGGAGAAACCGATCTTTCGATTCGATTTTGTACGGCATCAGGAGGTATAATGCGGTGTTCGTTGAGCGGCCAAGAGGTACAATACCGCCATTCGGATGGCTACGCCGTTCTCAACCTGCTGCAAGATAATGGAATGTTCGGAATCTGCAACATCCGAGGACAGTTCCACGCCGCGATTGATGGGGCCTGGGTGCATGATGACGGGGATTTTGGATAATTGCTCCAGTCGCTTGCGGTCCACCCCGTATTGCGCAATGTACTCGGGTAAACTCGGGAAGTAGGGGAGGTCCATGCGCTCGTGTTGCACGCGCAGCATGTTGGCCACGTCGGCCCACTCCAAAGCCGTGTTCAGGTCCGACTCCACCAACACTCCAAGCTCGTGAAGGTGTTTGGGAATCAGGGTGTTTGGTCCACAGACCAGTACTTCAGCGCCCAATTTCTGCAAGCAAAAGATGTTGCTCAAGGCCACGCGGCTGTGCAGTATGTCGCCCACGATGGCCACTTTAACGCCTTTGAGGTTGTCTCTTCCCAAGGCCTCCCGCATGGAAAAGGCATCCAACAGCGCTTGGGTGGGGTGTTCGTGCGCACCGTCTCCGGCATTCACAATGCTGGCGTCCACGTGCTGGCTCAAAAAATAGGCGGCACCCGGCGCGCTGTGGCGCAACACCACCAGGTCCACCTTCATGGCCAAGATGTTGTTGACGGTGTCCACCAACGTTTCCCCTTTTTTAACGCTGGATTGTGCTGCGGAGAAGTTGACCACGTCTGCGGACAAACGTTTTTCAGCCAGCTCAAAGGAGAGGCGCGTGCGGGTAGAATTTTCAAAAAACAGGTTGGCTACGGTAATGTCCCGCAGCGAGGGGACTTTTTTGATGGGCCGATTGATCACCTCCTTGAATTGCTCCGCCGTTTTGAAAATGAGGTCCAAATCTTCCGGGGTGAGGTCTTTGATGCCCAACAAATGGGGAACGCTGAGGTTGCTCATGGGGCCGGGGTTTCGGATACCAAAAAAACAGATTCCAGTTTGCCGTCGTCCGCCCATTCCAAACGAACTTTTTCCGTGTCCAAGGCATCCACGTGGCGGCCCACGTAGTCCGGTTGGATGGGCAATTCGCGTCGGAACCGACGGTCAATCAACACCAGCAATTCGGTGCGTTGCGGACGCCCAAAGGCATGAAGGGCGTCCAGTGCTGCACGCAGCGTGCGGCCGGTGTACAGTACGTCGTCAATCAGGACCACGCGTTTGCCCTCAATGGAATGTTCAATTTCCGTTCGGTTGGCCCGGATGGGTTCGTCCCGACGCCGGAAATCATCGCGAAAAAAAGTAGCGTCCAAAGCACCCGTGGCGATTGATTGCAGGCCGTAGTCTTGCGCTAAAATTTGGCTTAAGGCACGAGCCAAAGCCATGCCTCGGGGTTGCAGTCCAATCAAAACAGTGGAGGAGAAATCGCTGTGGGACTCCCGCAATTGGCACGCCAGTCGGTGCAGGATGATTCCCAATTCTTCGGGGCCGAACAAGCGTTTCTGGGTCATTTCAAGAATCAAAGATACGGCTTTGCGGGGACTCTGCCGAATTCCGACCTTTACCGCATGACTTTGTCTGTTACCATCCTGGGCTGCGGTGCGGCCACACCGGCGGCTACCGTCAATCCGTCTGCCCAAGTGGTGGACTGCAATGGCCGTTTGGTGTTGATTGATTGTGGGGAGGGAACCCAAGTGCAGCTGCGCCGGAACAAGATCAAATTCACGCGCATTCAGGTGGTATGCATCAGCCACATGCACGGCGATCACGTATTTGGCCTGCCCGGTTTGTTGAGCACCTTCCATCTGCTGGGCCGGAGAGATCCCCTGGTGTTGGTTGGTCCTCCTGCGTTGGAGGAATGGGTGCGCACCACGCTCAAAACAAGCGGCACGTGGACCTGTTATCCGTTGCATTTTGTGTCCACTACTGCGGAGCCCTTGCACCGGGTTTTTTCGGACGAGCAGCTTTCCATTTACACCTTTCCACTTCGCCACTCACTCCCTACAACGGGGTTCAAAATTGAAGCCCAGGTGGGCTTGCGCGGTTTGCGGCCCGACGCCTTGGCGGCCTGGAACGTGCCGACGTGCGATTACCGAACCGTGCAGTTGGGCCGGGATTGGACCAACGAAGACGGGCAAGTCGTGCCCAATTCCGAACTGACGCGAGATCCGGCACGTCCGTTGGCCTATGCCTACGCCAGCGATACCGCCTACTTGCCGGAATTGCCCGCGTGGATCCAAGGGGTGGACGCCCTGTACCACGAAAGCACGTTTGCGGAGGAGCACCGGGTTTTGGCCCAAAAAACTCTGCATTCTACGGCCGTAGACGCGGCAAAAATTGCAGCAGAAGCGGGGGTAGGACAACTTTTGTTGGGGCATTTTTCCATCCGCTACCGGGACCGCAGTGTACTGCTCCATGAAGCACTGCCTTTCTTCGAACAAACGCTTTTGGCGGAAGAGGGGAAGACGTACCGCTGGATGCGGAAAAAGTAGTTTTGGGGCCAAAAAATACCCCGCTTTGCGGAGCAAAGCGGGGTAGTGCAGGCGATTTCTTCCGAAAACGCAGTTCGGTTGAACCGTCGGATCAACGATTCATGGAGACCAAAAACTCCTCGTTGCTCTGGGTTTTGGACAGTTGATCGTGCAAAAACTCCATGGCTTCCACCGGCGTCATGTCCGACAAGTGGCGGCGGAGGATGTACATCCGGCTCAGCACATCTTTGGACAACAGCATATCTTCCTTGCGCGTTCCCGACGCAATGAGGTCGATGGCCGGCCAAATGCGGCGGTTGGCAATCTTGCGGTCCAGCTGCATTTCCATGTTGCCGGTTCCCTTGAATTCTTCAAAAATAACCTCGTCCATTTTGGAACCGGTGTCGATCAAGGCCGTGGCCAAGATGGTCAACGATCCGCCGTTTTCAATGTTGCGGGCGGCGCCAAAAAAGCGCTTGGGCTTGTGCAGTGCATTTGCGTCCACACCGCCGGAGAGGACCTTGCCAGAGGCAGGAACCACGGTGTTGTAGGCCCGTGCCAAACGCGTGATGGAGTCCAAAAGAATGATGACGTCGTGCCCGCATTCCACCAAACGCTTGGCTTTTTCCAAGACGATGTTGGCTACGCGTACGTGGCGTTCTGCCGGTTCGTCGAAGGTGGAGGCCACCACTTCCGCGTTGACCGAACGGGCCATGTCTGTCACTTCTTCCGGACGTTCGTCCACCAAGAGGATGATCATGTAGGCTTCCGGGTGGTTGGCGGCAATGGCGTTGGCCACTTCCTTGAGCAAGGTGGTTTTACCGGTCTTCGGTTGCGCCACAATCAAGCCGCGCTGCCCTTTGCCAATGGGGGAGAATAGGTCGATCACGCGGGTGCTCAACGTGCTCCGACGGCCGGTCAAATTGAATTTTTCCTCAGGAAAAAGGGGGGTGAGGTGTTCAAAGGCAACGCGGTCTCGAATGAAGTCCGGATCTCGGCCATTGATCAACAGCACTTTGACCAAGGGGAAGTACTTGTCTCCCTCGCGGGGGGCGCGCACCTCGCCGCGAACGGTGTCGCCCGTCTTCAGGCCAAACTGCTTGATTTGTTGCGAGGTAATGTAAACGTCGTCCGGCGAGTTCAGGTAGTTGTAGTCCGACGAACGCAGGAAGCCAAATCCTTCGGGCATTTGTTCGAAAACACCTTCCGTGGGGATGTTGGCCTCAAATTCAAAGCGTTTGCGTTCTTCGCGAGGAGCACGGTCTTCGCGCGGAGCGCGTTCCTCACGGGGTCCTTTATCGTCGCGCGGGCCGCGATCGTTGCGGTCCCGACGTTCCCAGCGGTCTTCACGAGGCGCACGTTCTTCGCGCGGGCCGCGGTCTTCGCGTGGGCCTTGATCATCGCGCGGTGCACGCTCGACTCTGGGTCCGCGGTCTTCGCGCGAGCCTTGGTCATCGCGGGGCGCTCGATCCTCACGCGGAGCGCGGTCTTCACGCGGAGCGCGGTCTTCACGAGGAGTACTGTTGCCTTCTGCAGGAGTCCCATCGGTTCCGCGATCCGCTCGGGCCGGGCGATCGCGTCGGTCCCGACGCTCCCAACGATCCTCCCGCGGGGCTCGTTCGGTGCGGTCACCGGTTGCGTTGCGCTCGGTGTTTTCCACGTTCCTTGCCGAAGGCTGGAGGTTGTTCGGTGTCGCTTCCGAATCAGTACCGACAGTTGAAACGGAATCCTCCAGCGGCAAATTTGCAGCAGAACTGGATTTGCTGGGACGCCCGCGTTTTCCCTTTGGGGGATTGGGAGCGGCTACAGCATCGCTAGAAGCGGTATTGCTGGACGGGTTGGACAAAGAAGTTGCACCCAATCCGCCAATGGCTTCAACGAGTTGCGGCTTACTTAAATATTTGGCTTTGGGAATACCCAAATTTTCGCCGAGCTGCTTGAGCTCCGGCAATTTCATGCCTTGCAGATCCGGAAGCATAAATAGGAATAAGGAGAGAAAGTCAAGGGCCTCTGGCCCACCGCACTAAGGCGGATTTGCGCCGCAATAGTACAACAAATCTCAATACATCCGCTAATTGATTGATTTTTTTTGCAGCTTTGCACCATGTGGCAGCGTATTCAAACCGTGCACATGGTCCTGGGGGCCTTGATGCTTTTTACCGTCGGAATGGGGAATCCCAACGTTCTGGAATCCGTTTTGGGCGGTTTTGGCGTAGGGCTTTTTCTGGCCAATTGTACCTACTACAAAAACCGAAAGCGGCAGTTTGTGCTCAACCGACTGGCCATGTTGGTTGCCTTTGCCCTGGAGGCCGTTTACTTGTATCCGGTCCTGGAAGCCGGTGACTCCGGTGTGTTGGATCAGTCGGTTTGGGTGACTTTAGCTCCCTTGTGCGCCGTAGTTTTTGCGTCACTGGCCAACCGCGCCATACAGCGCGACGAAAACCTGGTTAAGTCTTCCGACCGAATTCGCTGATTCCGGTTTTCTTGCAGTACCATCCGGTTTCAGTACGGGTCCGGCAGGTTGTGGTCTGGCGCGAGTTTGCCGCGCGGGCCCAGTTCAACAGCTTCCATGTCCACTAGTTTACCTGCGTGCAACGAGAACCGAATTAGGGTTCGTACGGAGTGAAATCCATGGGTGCCGCAGGCCCCGGGATTGAGGCACAGCGCACCGTATTGGTTGTCCCGCAATACTCGCAATATATGCGAGTGACCGCAAACGAATAAATCCACGGGCCCGGACGCGCGTTTGGCGGACCAGCCGGCACGAACCGATGGGGCGTATCGCCCGGGATATCCACCAATGTGGATCATCCAAACCCGCACGCCTTCAACGGTAAAATCCAATTCTTTTGGAAATTCTAGCGTCAACGGAACGCCGTCAATATTTCCCGTCACCACCCGCAAACGTCGGCCCGTAACTTCGGCTTCCCACGCCCGCAAATGTTCGGCAATGGGTCCCAAGTCGCCGGCGTGCCACAACTCGTCGGCATCTGAAACGGCCCGTTTCAAGGGTTCGTCCCAAGTTCCGTGCGTGTCCGAGATGAGGGCCACCCGCAGGTGTCGTACTTTTGCATGCTCCATGAGTTTTCAAAGGTACTTCGCAACGCTCTCCTACCACGGGGCAGACTTTGCCGGTTGGCAAGTTCAGCCCGGTCAGAACACCGTTCAGGGGGTTTTGAACGAAGCCTTTCACCGTATTTTGGGTGCTTCCGATGGGGTCGTTGGCGCCGGACGCACGGATACGGGCGTGCACGGTCGGAACTACGTGGCCCACGTGGATATACCCGATGCGCCGGAGGACTTGGAACAAGCCCTGTTTAAAATCAACCGCATGCTTCCGCCCTCGGTGGTGGTGCATGCCCTCCAACCGGTTGTGCCCAACGCGCACGCTCGGTTTTCCTGCACGGGACGAACGTATTGGTACCGGTTGGCGCGCACCAAAAACCCGTTTAACCGAGACGTTGCGTGGTTGGTGGAACGCCCCTTGAGCAAAACGAACCTCACCTGGGCTGCGGAACAACTCATTGGAGAACACGATTTTTCTGCCTTCGCTAAAGCCGATGCAGACCACACCACGCCGTTGTGCACCGTCCACGAAGCCTACTGGGAATTTCAAGAGGAGGAATGGCACTTTCGCATTCGGGCCAATCGTTTTTTACGCAACATGGTGCGCGCCTTGGTAGGTACGCAGGTGGAGTTGGCCTTGGGTCGCTCCACCCAAGTAGAATTTTCAGACTTACTGTTGGGTGGCCACCGCAGCGACGCCGGTGTGAGTGCCCCGGCCCACGGACTTTTTTTTAACGGGGCAGAATACCCCACAACGTGCTACAGCAATGGCTCAAGTGAGCGGTAAGGCCTTCGACGCCCAAATTCTACGCGGCGTTTTGCGGTACGCCAAACCGTACTGGAAGACGTTTGCGCTCGCGGGAGCCTTAACCGTGGTTCTGGGCCTGTTGTCCACTGCGCGCCCCCTGTTGATTCGCGACGCCGTAGACACCGCCGTAGCTGCGGATTCCGCCGGTGACGTGCACCGAATCCTTTTGATTTTGTTCGGTTTGCTCCTGGTGGAAGGACTCCTGCAGTGGTCGTTCTACCGCATGACCAATCGCCTGGGCCAGTGGGTCATTCGCGACCTACGGGTGCAACTTTTTGACCGCCTGCTCCGCTTCAAAATGAGTTATTTTGACCGCACCCCCGTAGGCACTTTGGTCACCCGTACCGTGTCCGACGCCGAAACCATTGCGGATATTTTTGCCGAAGGTTTGCTGGTGATTTTTGGTGATTTTTTCAAGATTGCCGTCCTGTTGTTGGCCCTATTCCTCACGTTTGACCCCACCTTGGTTCTGGTTTCGCTGAGCGTGATCCCCATCCTGTTTGTGGCCACCCGCTGGTTTCAAAAATCCATTCAATCCAGCTTCACGGACGTCCGGAACCAAGTAGCTGCCCTGAACGCCTTTGTGCAGGAGCGCATCACGGGAATGGCACTGGTGCATCTTTTTGGACGCGAAAAAGCAGAAGCAGCCCGTTTTGAGGCCATCAACGCCAAGCACCGCGACGCCAACATTCGAAGCATCTGGTCCTTCAGCCTCTTTTTGCCCATCATCGAACTGCTGAGTGCCGTAAGCATTGGCTTGGCCGTTTGGTACGGAGGCTACCGTGCGGCCGCCGGCGATGGCGTTACGCTGGGGGATTTGACCGCCATGATCTTGTTCATCAACATGCTGTACCGCCCGCTGCGTCAATTGGCGGATCGCTTCAATACTTTGCAAATGGGTATGGTGGCGTCGGACCGAGTGCTTAAATTAATTGATCAAAAGGAGGAATTTGAACCCAACGGCACACACGCTGCGCCGCTTCGCGGGGGCATTGAGTTCCGAAACATTTCATTTGGTTACCGCACGGACGAACCCGTTTTGCGCCGTTTTAATCTAACCATTTCACCCGGAGAGACGCTGGCCGTGGTAGGCCCTACCGGCGCAGGGAAAAGCACCCTCATTGGGCTGCTGCTGGGGCACTACGAGCCTCAGGAAGGCGAAATCTGGGTGGACGGAATTCCGTTGCGGGAGTGGGACAAGGCATCGCTTCGCTCCCAGGCGGCGTTGGTCATGCAGGATGTTTTTCTGTTTTCCGGCACGGTACGGGACAACGTCACGTTGTTTGAACCCCTGCCCGACGACCTCATTTGGAAGGCCGCAACCTCAATGGGTCTGGCGGAATTCCTGCACAAGTTGCCCGGTGGGCTTGATTTTCAAGTTCAAGAGCGCGGCAACACGTTGAGCACCGGTCAGCGCCAATTGCTGTCCTTCCTGCGTGCGTTTCTCTTGAATCCGCCGGTGCTGGTGCTGGACGAGGCCACCAGCAATATAGATTCCGAGACGGAACGCTGGGTTCAGTCGGCTACCGTGGCGCTTACGCGCGGCCGCACGTCCATCGTGGTGGCACACCGATTGGCCACCATTTCGCACGCAGACCGCATCGCCGTTCTAGCCGACGGAGGTCTGGCCGAGTGCGGTACGCACGCAGAGCTCCAAGCCCTAAACGGGCGGTACGCGGAATTGGTTCGCGCCAGTTTTACAAATGCACATTAAACAGGGCCAACGCCGTCAGGAAGAGCAGCGTCAGAAACGCCCAAAGGGTTCTCTTTAGGACCATTTTTGGAGGGTTTTGAGGGTTTAGTAGGAAGCAATCCGCTCGGTGCGGACGCGGGTTCGTTCGTTTGGTTTTGGCGCAATGCCTGCGTGAGCACGTACTCCATCTGGCCGTTGACGCTCCGGAATTCGTCGGATGCCCAGGAAGCATAAGCCTCCAGGGTGGCGGGATCCAGTCGCACCACAAAGGATTTCTTGGCCGATGCGCTCATGGGGCAGGAGGGGTCCAGGCATTCAACAAGTGCTTGGGATTGGTCACTACCGTGTAGCGGGAAGCCAGATCCAGTGCGTTACGGCCCTTCTCCGGATCTTGGAAAGCAAAACAGACGGACTTTTTGCCCGACGTCGCCCAATCCAGGCGCACTCCGGGACCCTCAAAGAAGGCGTACGTCCAGCCGTGTGGCCCAAGTTTTACGCCGTATCCGCCGGCGTCCCAAGGATCCACGTGTACTACATCAATTCGTCGGAGCTCGCTCCACGCCAAGCGACGGTTGCGCCAAATCCCGAAGCGGAGCCGAATGCCCTCCGGGTCCACGGACCACGTAAACGGCGCACGCAAGAGAAACTGCACCAGAAAGCCTTCCAGGGTTGTGATGCCCAGCCAAGCAAAAAAGGCGGAGGCGCCGTCTTCGTTGGGCGTGCCGTTGAGCCAAGCCCACACGTTTTGGTGTTCCATTCCTAGAATCAACAGCGTTACCGTGGTGTAGGATATCCCCATCAACCACAGGATCCACGCGGGCATGCGGTAGGTTTCACCAATGGTTTGGTGGTGGGAGGAGGAAGGGTCGAAGGGCATTAAATTTTAGAACAGCCACAAATATCAAAATATAATTAGAATAATATCAAATTAATATCATAAATATTTTCAATTCATTTATTAATGTTTTAACATTGAATAAAATATTCTATGTAACTTTGCCGTTGTAATAAAAAAACAAACCAACATGAACTACAAATTTGCCCTCTTGGCGCTGGCCACCGCAAGTATCCTAGGAACCGCTTGCTCCAACAACGGTGCAGACGCAGCCGGTGATGTCGCTGCTGCTGCAGACGCTTCCTACACCGTGGACACCACCGCATCCGTTCTCAACTGGAAAGGCAACAAGCCTTTTGTGAAAGACTACGGCCACGCCGGTACCGTGCGTTTGGTCTCTGGCGAGCTGACCTTGGACACTGCCGATCAATTGGCATCGGGTTCGTTTGTATTCAACATGAACTCCATCGTCTGCACCGACGCCGCAATGGAGCAGCAGTACAAAGACAAGTTGGTGGGCCACCTGAAGAGCGTCGATTTCTTTGACGCCGCTGCCTATGCAACGGCTTCCTTTGACGTGACCAAGTACGAGGCAGGTACTTTGTTTGGCAACCTGACCATCAAGGACAGCGCGGTTGCCGTATCGTTTCCTGCAACCTTCGTGGTAGCAGACTCAACCGTAACCTTGAGCGCTCCTGAATTCAAGATCGACCGCAAGCAGTGGGGCGTTTCTTTTGGCTCTACCGGCATCGTTGGCTTGGCCAAAGACCAGTTGATCAACGACGAAATCACGTTGTCGTTTGAGGTGAAGGCCAACCGCGCCAAGTAATCCCACCACCGTCCTGTGGGCTCGCGCACAGTGTGCCGGGTGAGGAAATCAGAAATCCAAAAAAAGGGGCGGCCTCGTGCAACGAGGCCGCCCCTTACTTTTTAGCACGGGCAAAAAGCGCCCCGCCGCTGCGGACGCACGCGCCGGATAATAGGGCGTTACGCTTTTACAACCGAAGCCAAAGCAGCCTCCAAATCGGTGTATCGATGCACAAATCCGGTTGCACAAAGCTTTTCCGACGATGCCGGCGTACTGCCCAAAACCAGGACGGAGCGATCGCCCAAGATCAGACGCAGTAAAAACGCGGGCGGAGCAGGTGCCCAAAACGGTTTGTTAAGCACTCGGGCCAGTACGGCACTGAAATCGCGGTTGGTGGCGGGCGCAACCCCTACAGCGTTGTACACGCCGTCCAAGGTTTCCCGTTGCGATGCGTGCACAAAGGCAGCGCCCAGATCCTCCACGTGAATCCAGGGCATCCACTGTTTGCCGGATCCCAACGTAGAACCCAGTCCCGCCCGGAACAGCGGCAGCATGGCGCTCAGCGCCCCGCCTTGGCCCAGCACAATGCCAATACGCAGTTGAACCGTGCGAATGCCCAAACTGCGGAATTCGTCCGTTGCCAACTCCCATTGGCGAACCACATCTGCCAGGAACCCCGTACCGTGTCCGTCGTTTTCCGTGAGCAGGGGAGTGCCCGCCGCTTGGTCCGGGTAAATGCCCACCGCGGAAGCGCAAACAACGGTGTGCGGGCGCTCGGCAGCCGGAAGGGCGCGCAAACGGTCCACCAATAAATCCGTCCCTTGTTGGCGGCTTGTGAGAATTTCCCGACGGTGTTTGGCGGTCCATTTCTCGGAGACCGAGGCTCCGGCCAGGTGGTGTACCACGGAAACACCGCGCAGTAGCATCGGATCCAGTAAGCCGGTTTCCGGACTCCAGTAGTGGATGTTGGGGTCCGGGGATTTCCCTGGGCGGGTTGTTAGGGTGTGTACTTCGTGGCCCGCTGCTCGCAACTGAGCTGCAAGCTGGGTTCCCACCAGTCCGGAGGCGCCGGTGACCAAATGAATTGACATGTTGTGGGTGTGTATTACCCTAGGAAAACAAACGGTGAACACAAAAGTTCCCGCAAAGGGTTCGGGAAGGTCAGAAGGATCTGGGAATTTGTCCTAAAAACAGTGATCAGATGCGCACCATCCAGCCGTGCACGTCTTCTGCCCGACCGTGGCGAATGTCTGCCAAGGTCTTCTTCACGCGCTGGGCCACTCCGTCTTGAGGAGCCGGCACGTCCATCATCTTGCCTTGGTAGCCAATTCCGTCGATGGGGCTTACCACGGCCGCGGTTCCCATGCCAAAAGCCTCTAGCAAGGTGCCTTTTTGGGCGTGTTCCTGCAACTCGTGCACGGAAACTTTGCGTTCCTCAACCGGCATTCCCCACGACCGGGCTACCGTCAAGATGGAATCGCGTGTGATGCCCGCTAAAATGCGGTCCGTCAGGGCAGGAGTCACCAAGACACCGTCCAAAACAAACGCCACATTCATGGTTCCCGCTTCCTCCAAGTAGGCGTGCTCCACGTGGTCCGTCCACAATACTTGGTTGAAACCCTCCTTTTGGGCCTGTGCCGTCGCGTAGAAAGCCCCGCCGTAGTTGCCCGCAGCTTTGGTGTATCCCACGCCGCCGGAGGCTGCTCGGGTGTAGTGGTCTTCGATTTTGACCTTTACCGGTTGCGCGTAGTACGCCCCCACAGGTCCGGTCAAGATCGCAAAAGTGTATTCTTCGGACGGTCGGGCGGTGATGAATTCCGACGAACCGAACAGGAACGGACGGATGTACAAACTCATGTCCTCGCCGGTGGGCACCCATGCCTCGTCCACGCGGAGCAGTTCCAACAAGCCTTCTAGGAAGATTTCCTTGGAAATCTCAGGGATGAGGAGGCGCGAACCGGACCGATTCAACCGAGCCCAGTTGGCGTCCGGACGAAACACGGCCACGTGACCGTCGTCTTGGCGGTACGCCTTCATGCCTTCAAACACGGCCTGGCCGTAGTGCAAAGCGTGCAGGCCCAAACCGTGGTGCATGGCACCGTACGGCTTGATCCGCCCTTCGCCCCAAGAACCGTTGCTAAAAACGACATCAAAGGTGTGGTCTGAAATGTGTTGACCAAAGCCAATATTCTGAAAATCAATAGTATTGATTCTGGATTCTGCGGCGCGTTGGATGTTCATGGTTCCTTGTTCTA
>Ga0102921_1000323_pt1 | contig 16794 bp, 9 predicted proteins | sample Colrivmeta156802_FD_78205 | JGI IMG/M metagenome (GOLD analysis project Ga0102921, IMG submission 78205) | Estuarine microbial communities from the Columbia River estuary - metaG 1568-02 | ecosystem: Environmental > Aquatic > Marine > Intertidal zone > Estuary | place: USA: Columbia River Estuary...
CCCGATACATTCGTATTCGTAGCAACCGTCCATGTATAGGTCGTATTACTTGGAACAATTGTCGTTGACCCATTGTCCACCGGACTCACCGTAAACGTACCACCACTACAAATCGTTTGCGTCTGCGCTGGAATAATAGGAGTTGGATTTACTGTGACTGTTACTGTAAATGTATTTCCTGCACAAGCTCCGTTGACAGATGGTGTTACCGTATAGACTACAGTTTGTACTTGGTTGGTGGTATTGGTGAGAGTTTGACTGATGGTAGATTGAGGAGTCGCTTGATTACTTTCTCCGGATACGTTTGCATTCGGAACTACTGTCCACGTATAAACTGTTCCGGCAGGAACAACTTCCGAACCACCATTTTGCGGTGACACGGTAAATGCAGTTCCGCCACAAATAGTAGCTTCTTTATTCGCAATTGAAGGTCTCGAACTAAGTGTCACTGTGAGTGTAAAAGAACTACCCACACAACCGCCTTGTGCACCTGATGTCGGTGTCACTGTATAGACTACCTGCTGCGATTGATTCGTTGCATTCGTTAGCGTCTGACTGATTGATGACTGTGGAACTGCTTGATCTGACTCCCCTGTTACATTCGGATTATCTACGACTGTCCATGTGTATGTGGTTCCGGTTGGGATGATTGTCGTAGGCTGCGCATTGGCTGGTGTTACTGTAAATGTTCCGCCACTGCAGATGGTCTGCGACTGTGCAGGGACAACAGGTTTCGGATTTACCGTCACAGTAATTGTAAACGTACTACCCACGCAACTACCCTGTGCACCTGATGTAGGTGTCACTGTGTACACTACTGTCTGTACCTGATTAGTGTTATTGGTAAGCGTTTGACTGATGCTAGACTGCGGTGACGCTTGAGCGCTCTGACCTGATACATTCGCATTCGCAGCAACTGTCCATGTATACGTGGTATTAGAAGGAATGATAGTAGTGGTCGCATTATCAGTGAGACTCACAGTAAATGTTCCGCCACTGCAGATTTCTTGCGTCTGCGCTGGTACAACAGGTTTTGGATTCACCGTCACTGTTAATGTAAACGCACTACCACCACAACTTCCTGATGTCGGTGTTACTGTGTAAGTCGCCGTTTGTGGTTGATTGGTCGGATTCGTGAGTGTGCCTGTAATGGAAGTACCACTACCACTCGCTCCACCTGTTACACTTCCAGTCACTGTCGGTGTCGTCCATGTATAACTTGTATTAGTAGGAACAATATTACCACTACCATTTGCTGGCGTAAACGTAAATGCCGTACCACTACAACTACTCGTCGTCTGTGCATTGATAGAAGGCTTCGGGCTTACCGTTACAGTAATAGTAAAGGTGCTGCCCACGCAACTACCCTGTGCACCTGATGTTGGTGTCACTGTATATACCACCGTTTGCGTAACATTCGTAAGATTCGTTAGTGTCTGACTAATGCTAGACTGCGGTGTTGCTTGAGCACTCTGACCCGATACATTCGTATTCGTAGCAACCGTCCATGTATAGGTCGTATTACTTGGAACAATTGTCGTTGACCCATTGTCCACCGGACTCACCGTAAACGTACCCTCACTACATATAGTCTGCGACTGCGCAGGAATAACAGGAGATTCATAAACTGTGATAACAACTTGGTCTGATGTTTGACATGTTCCTGTACCAAAAGAATAAGTAAGAGTAAATGAACCAACCTGGGTTGGACTGAATACTCCCGCTGAAGTAACATTAGTACCCGACCAGGTACCACCATTTGGAGTACCAGTCAATGTTTGGTTCCCACTATTTAAACAAAATGAGCGATCTGCACCAGCGTTTGCATTTGTTGGATTGATTACTGTAATAACTGCTTGATCGGTGTTAGTACAACCCGTAGTAGGATTTGTATAACTATATGTAACTGTGAAAGTTCCTGTTCCATTGGGTGTGAATACCCCGCCTGATGTAATATTTGTACCACTCCACGTTCCGCCAGAAGGAGTTCCCGTCAACTGCGTTCCAATAGGCTGATTACATAAAGTTAAATCCTGGCCAGCATTTACTGTAGGAAGTGGATAAACGGTAATAGTGGTAGTAGCACTTCTAATACAACCCGTCGCAGTGAATGTTCCTGTTACAGTATATGTAGTAGTTGTATTAGAACTTGTATTATTAGTAAGTGTAGCTGTCACTGGAGTTCCTGTTGTAGCACTCAAGCCTGTAGCAGGAGACCAGCTATAGGTATCAGCACCTGTAACAGATAGTTGAGAGGATTGTCCAGTACAAATTGCGGTTGGAGTAGCAGTGACAGATAAAGTAGGCAACGGATTTACAGTTACAGTTACTGTAAATGTTGGTCCTGTACAATTACCTGAAGTTGGTGTAACAGTATAAGTAGCAGTTTGAGCACTGCTAGTTGGATTGGAGAGAGTACCATTTACAGTAGTCTGATTACTTGCTGCAGCTCCACCCGTTAGACCACCAGTAACTGTAGGTGCTGACCAAGAGTAAAGCGTAGCTGATGGAATTAAATCATTACCACCTCCGGGTGTAACAGTAAAAGATTGTCCACTACAAATTTGTGTAGTTAAGTTAGAAATAGATGCCTTGGGATTGATAGTAACCGTTACCGTGAACGTGTTACCTACACAATTTCCAGTAGCGCCAGAAGTTGGTGTTACTGTATATACGACTTGTTGAGCAACATTGGTAGTATTAGTGAGGGTTTGACTAACACTAGACTGAGCTGAGGATTGACTAGATTCTCCAGTAACGTTTGCATTGTCTACAACAGTCCAAGTATAAGTTGTGTTAGTGGGGACAATAGTTGTGGGTTGATTATTAGTGGCAGAAAACGTAAAGGTCTCCCCACTACATATAACACGAGTTGCATTTGCAATTTTAGGCTTCGGATTAACTGTTACAACAAAATTTTGCGTAGCACCATTACAAGTAGCAAGTGTAGGAGTTATAACATAGGTTACAGTGCCAGAGGTATTGGTAGGATTAGTAAGTGTTACTCCATTGATTGTTCCACCAGATCCTGGTGTTGTAAACCCGGTAATACTATTAGTTGCTGCAGCGGTCCAAGCAAACGTAGTTCCATTCAAATTAGCAGATAAAACAACGGAATTAAATGCAGATTCACTACAGATAGACTGGGCAGTAGGAGCAGTAAGTACTGGTATTTCGCGAACGGATATTGTATAGGTACTAGAATTTGACCCTGAACAATTCCCGTTAACAGTCACCGTTATTGTGTAATCCTTGTAAGAGGTAAATTGAATGATTGGGAATTGAGAGGAAGATGTAGTGCCTGATACGAATGCATAGTCGCTACCTGTAACACCTGTCCCGGTAACAGTCCATGTGAAAGAGGTGGGTGCGTATGGTGCCGCACTATATGTTGGGCGATGTGGTGATAAACTAAAATCTGCTGTTAAAGATGGATTCGGAAGTGTACAGTAGATATAAGAAGTATTTGGGAAAGTGACACTTGGAGTACCTTGAACGGTAATTGTTTGACTAGTAGTTCTTGTGTCGCAAGAGTTGGTAATCTGTTGTGTTATAGTATAGGTACCCGCAACACTAAACTGAATTTGAGGATTAGTACTGGAAGCAGAAGTACCGCCAACAAAAGAAAAACCACTATTTGGGCTAACGCTCCATAGGTAAGTTGGATTCTTACATACTAATCCAACCATATTTGAATTATCCTGCAATGTCAATATTTGCCCCGTACAAATACTAGTAGCGAGTACGCCACCAGACATGATATCAAAAGCTGGTGCAGGAATAGGCTCAATACAAATTGTACGTGTAGCTGTAGTTGGATCACAAGTATAATTGTTAGAGGTTAACTCGATTGTATATTGACCAGGGGAAGTAAATACATGAGTTAAATTTCGAGTAGGACCGGGACCTTGAACTACAACACCATTTATAGTCCAAGTAAAGTCTGCATTATCCGCACAATTAGAGTTTAATCCACTGGTAGTGGTATTACTAAATGTAACCGAGGAATTTACACATGCGTAAGCAGGAGAAGTAAATGCGGCAATTGGCTTGCTATAGATATATGCAAATGTCTCAATGGGGAATGTAGGTTGAATTGCGCAGGAGCTTGTACCATTTGCACCAGAAGTCTGAGATAGAATTCCTGATTTTATACTAATTTCTAGCCGATAACGATCATTGGGTTGGCCACAAGACGCATTTAAATAATCATGGTAAAGGGTAATAGTATTCCCTACCCTTCTTGACATTAAATCACAATGCGTAAAACTGTCAACTTGATTATCCCCCCAATTAATTTTGTAAATAGACGACGGATGATTGAACTCAATACCTGATATACCAGTTACTGAAATCTGTATAGGCAATGATTCAGGCATGCAGCCCTGCAAGCTACCCGATACACCAATATTTAAATTGGTCCTTGTATTAGTTAGCAAGTACCCGCGAGTACTCTTATTTCCATTGGCGTCAACAGATAATACATTTAAGGTATAGTAAGCAGTAGTTAAATTAACTACGGTTGCACTACCGGAAGTGAAAGTCAAATTAGATTGGCTAACATTATCAGAGCTTTCATTATATACTGAACCCGTGACAGTGGAAGCGTTGGAAGCATTTTTAAAGAAATTAAGTTGTAAAGAGCTGGGCGTGCCACATCCACCATAAGCTGTATCCGCAACTAAAGTTAAAGTACCTTGTTGTCCTGTTGCCAGATTAACAGCAGCGCTAGGTCCCGTTGCGTCAACAATAGAAATTGTCCCCGTTGAAATAACTTCAGTGGCAGGTGAAGTAGTTTTTACTTTATAAGAATGACTACCAAATGTTGCATAGTTAGCTGGAATCAGACCATTGATGAATCTTGCCCACGCTGAATTATAAGTGCCAATTTTAATTGAGTCATTTGTTGTGAATCCTGAGGCTGAAATCCATAATTCAAATTTATTATTTGGCGCCCCACACCAATTGGTAGCATCTAATCGAAATGGAACGCAAACAGAACTCCCTTTACCATAGGGGCCAGGATTCACGGTACCAATAGTGACTTGCCCAAATGAATTTAGGGCAACTAATAATGATACTATATATAAGTAAACCTTTTTCAATTATACTAATTAAAACTTATTATAACATTTAGGAATTTTGTTACGTTCTGGATCACGACTTAAATTAGTTTGTAAAGAAATCTCGAAGCCTCCCCTACTTTGTGTTGCTGTTTTAAGGGATGAAATATTGATATCATAAGAAAGGCCTAATTGCATTTTAGTTGTACCAATACCTATATAAGGGATCACAGCATCGTTAGGCCTATAATATAAACCGGTATATAAACTAGTCTCATACTCTATGTTTGGGATAGATTTTTCGAATACAGTTCCAAACAAAAACTCCTCAGTAATCATAGAGTTCATATAAAGCGCACTTAAATAGATGCGATTTTGTTCAGCAAAAGGAAAATTGAAACCACTATGAACCGACATACGAGGTGCTAAACGATTTTGTTCAGTACTGATTGCCTCATTAGGTTTATTCAAATGATAATAGGAGCCGCCAAGATACCATTGAACATTGGCACTATTCATTCCAGAATATAAGAAACCTGCGGCAACATCTAGATAGTTGATGGTAAATCCACTTGTGGGTTCCCCAGTTGGTAAAGAAGGGTCAAATCCCATGGGTGTAAACTGCCGAGAAAAAACAAAACGACTGTAATCAGCTTTTTTAGTAGCCCATGATGCTTGAAAACCTACACCGATTTTGTGATAACCCTCAAGATCTATGCTCTTATTGTAAGCTGTTGAAACTGAAATAAAATTAGCTTTCAGGCCTTGATTATTGGATTGATCAACCATGCCTACAAATCCTATTCCAAAAAGATCGTTTCCGATTTTATCATTCAATAATTGAAAATCACAAGCAACGGTTGCTGTTGTAAAAGGAGTGCTAACCGTTCGCCACTGATTGCGATAAGTCATTGCAAGCCTTGTTTCACCAGAGAATACGCCAGTCATAGCAGGATTCAGCGTAAGCGGTGAAGAATAAAATTGAGAAAAATGTGGATCCTGTGCATACAAGTAAATACTCCCTAGCATAAAAAGTAAGAAAGTGAAAAGCCTATATAATATGGTGGCTATTTTTTTCATCTTGATTTAAATCTATACTGCAAAGAGAACTCCATGGTGCTTGCCGGTAAGCCGCCTTTTCGGATATCATTTACTTGTATATCATAAGTAAATCCAAATCGAATAGAGTTAAACTCAGCAAAAACATTAGGAGCGATTGCATCACCGGTTCTATACCAACAACCCAGTCCGATCAATGATCCATCAGGATCACTTTGTAAGAGTTTGGTAAGTGCTGCTCCACCCAATAAGTAATCTGACTCGGTTTGAATTTGATATAATAATCTTGCATCTAATAGCAAATCTTCCCCGATGTAACGTTGTAAGTAAACATGTGCACTAACACGCATCGGAATTACCGCTGTACCTTGGTATAAAATATTTTGTAGTGGTCGATTAAGATGATAAGCAGAGCCTCCAATTTCAAAAAAAGAGCCCTCTTCTTCATTAGTATTACAATATAAAATACCAGCACCAAGAGATAGATAGGGTTTCATTTTTTCGAAAGTCACTTCACCGCTAGGTAAACTCAAATCAAACCCACCACTAGCAAATTGAGAAGCTGCAGCTAAATTGGTAAAATTGAAATTGCGTTGGCCATACATGCCACTAAGGCCAATCCCAAGACTCTGGGTTCCTTCTCGATTAAGCGGAACATGATAAGCTGCAGTTGCAGTAAGATTATTGCTAGATAATGCGCCTTTAAGTGTTTTATCAGACTGAAATACAACCCCAATATTGAATGGATTTTGATGATAAACCTCATCATTAAACACTTTACCATCTAACCCGACAGCCATCGTGTTGAATGGAGCACCCAAGGAACTCCACTGTTGTCTGTAAGTAGTGCCAATCCGAAGATTACCATTGAAAACTCCTGTATAGGCGGGATTAATCAGCTGAGGTGTAGCATAGTACTGAGTAAAATGAGGATCCTGGCCCTCTGCAGTACCAACTAAGCAGAAGAAAAAAAGTGATAATATATATGTGTATATCCTCATTTCTCTAACGAACTAAAATAAATGATCCTGTTGCGCTAATTATTTTTCCATCGATATCTAAACCTTCGGCAATCCATAAGTAAGTTTCCATTGGTTGTTTTACTCCTTGGTAAATACCATCCCAACCCTCTCCTTGCTTTTGTGTTTGATAGACAAGCTGCCCCCAACGATTCCAAATTCTAAAATTGGTTAGCCTAGTTATCCCAACTAACAATGGCATCATCTTATCGTTTTTACCATCATTATTTGGAGTAAAATAATCTGGCACATAAATTTTCTTCTCAACAAAAATTCTTACTAATAATGTATCTGTCACTTGACAACCAGCAGCAGTAATAATATTGATCAAATATTGCTGCTCAGCGGTATGATTAAAAATTGGATCTGCAACAGAAATCCTGCTTAAACCAATAGATGGAGACCACTGATAGGTTGCACCTGAAAACTCTCTTGCTTGTAGTTTAAGATCCCTACCTGCAACAGCATTTGCAGGTGGATACTTCATATTAGCAGGAGAAGCTTGTACAATTATCTGTTTTTGAATAAACCTAGCCAGTTGTGGGCATTTAGTAGGTGTTACGATGAGTTTCACCATAAAAGTTCCAACCGTATCATAAATATGGCTTGGGGAAAATGCAGTACTAGAACCTCCATCACCAAAATTCCAATTATAGTTAACAGGCAGACTCGAGGCTACATCAGAAGTATTTGTAAATGTAGTTGCCAGATCTGCACAACTTCTGTCAAACCTGAAGTCTGGAGCCGGCTGAAATACTTTTGTAAGGGTGACTGTATTTGTAGATACAGAAGAACAATTGGCGGTATTTCTGAAAACTACATGATAAACGCCTGGTTCTGTTGCATTATACGTTACAGAGGTTGCCCCACTAATCATTACACCATTACGATACCATTGATAAAATGTAGAAGGAGTTGCTCTTAACTCTATAAAACTACCTTCGCAAATCACAGTATCGGTTACTGGTAAAATAGAGCCTGTAGGAGTTGCATTCAAAAAGAGATTAAGCGAATACGTAGCAGTACAATTTGAATTAGTTCTTGTTGTCAAAGTAACACGGTAAGTACCAGGCTGCTGATAGCGATAGCTTGGATTCAACACGGTGGATGTTCCAACACCATCACCAAAATCCCAAAAACTTGTAAACGTACCGGAACTTAAGCTTGTTGAATTATTAAAAATAAATTGATGTTCAGCAAAACAATCAACTGCTTTGTTTACTGTAAATAAAGCGGTAGGACTAGGATCAACTTTAGCATTAATACTAAGACTATCCTTACAGCCCATATCACTTGTCTCGATGAGCTTTACTGGATAGCTACCTGCATTTAAATAACTATGAGATGGGCTAAACAAACCAGATGTAACACCATCTCCAAATGACCAGATGTGAAACATGGTACCAGAAGCAATTGTACTGTTATTTGTATACTGAAAGAAGTTACCAGTTTGACATTGCTGATTATTATTTACAGTAAATGCAACAACGGGTTTTGGATGAACAGTAATATTTTGAATCACACTATCCTTACATCCTGCTTGAGAAGTAGTAACCAGTTTCACAGGAAAGATCCCATGCTGTGAATACTGATAACTTGTATTAACCTGCGTTGAAGTTGATCCATCACCAAATTCCCATCGATAGGTCATGGGAGAATTTGGTGAAGTAGATGTATTTGTAAAGAAAAACTGATTACCATTTATACATTGTGCATTCAAATTGGTAGTAAATCCAGCTACGGGGGGAATGTTAACTGAAACAGTTGCGCGGATTGAATCGACACAACCGTAATTCGAGGTAGCAACCAACTTTACAGAATAAGTGCCGGCATTAGCATAGCCATGAGAACCATTAGTAGAAAGCTGAAAACTTCCGTCGCCATAATACCATGTATAGGTGGCAGTACCTTGACTAATTGAACTTGTATTAGTAAACTGAAAATTATTTCCAACTAAACACTGTGCAATCTGGTTGACTGTGAAACTTGCATTGGGATAGGGAACTATAAAAACGTCAATTACTCTACTGCTATCTAAATTTCCTAAAGCATCCCCTACTCTCACACGATATGCGCCAGAAATCGAGGCACTAAATTGGCGAGCGTTTGCACCAGGGATATCCACTCCATTTCTGACCCATTGATAGGTTTGCGCTATACCCGCAGAAAGTCGAACCTGTGATCCTGTTCCGCATGATAAAGTTGGATCAAGCGCAGTTATAGATGTATCTATTAATACTACAGAAAGATTAAAAATTGCTTTGCTAGATTTTAAGCCTGAGCTGTTGATTGCGAAGGTGATAGAGGGTAAACAAAAAATGAAAATCAGCCCTAGTAGGGCAATAAGTATAGGTCGAGAAAAAAGTAATCGTTTTTTCACGTTTAGGGCTGGTTAAAAGAACATGTAAATTACTTAAAAACATGGGTAAAATCTGTACTTCTAACTAATTAATACATCAGTTAAATTATGTATTACACTTATATATATAAGAAATAATACGTAAATAATTTAATCACAATTGATATGTATCGATCCATAGATTTGAGAGTTTGTAACTACCAATAAACTTCCTTAACAAACTTTTCTTTTGAAAATTAAAATCCAGCTTATTTGCTAACGTAGTAATACATAACTTTAATTGTTAAAATTTTTAACATTTAAAAACCAACCATGAAACTTTTTCAAATTCCTTTGCTATGCTTAGCGATTACTTTTCTTACAAGCTGTAACCAGTACATTAAATCTGGAATTGCAGGTTCAACAGATGTTACGCTTACTCGTAATTCAGACGAATACACGATTAAAAGACTTAAACCTATAGAACTAGAGGGAAGTTCTCTCTTTGGTATTCCAGGTTTTGGCACAAATAATAGGAATAAGAATAAAACTGGGATGGTCTTTAAACTAAATGGTTTTACAATTGGTAGTGTACCAAGAATTCTCCCAATTCTATCATTTATATCAACGAGTGTTGCATCAGGAATACTTGTTCAATCAATTGGTGGAACTGTTGATAACTATCAAAGTAATCGCTTTGGTCAATACAAAATTAATTTCCCGATCGCAATGTTAATAGGAGTTCCTGTTGGAGGTATGATTAACAATTTAGTGTGGAGTGGAAGTGCAACAAGCGGTCTTACAAATCAGATGTATTATAGACTAGTTGATGAAAATCCAGATGTAGATATTTTCACAAATCCAAAATACAAGATTGATTATAAATTAGGTGTGTTCAATCAAAAAGCAACTATACGTGCTGATGTTATGGGTGCTACTTTAAAATTAAAATAAGCTACGAGGTTTAGATTTTGAAATAGAACGAAAACTATAAACTTAAAGCCAGATCCTCCAAGTAATGGAAGGTCTGGCTTTTTTGTATCTACACGTTAGCGACAGTTGCCCTTTTCCAGTCGCCTCTATTTTGTCCTAAAATAGAGCTCATTTAAATATATAAAAATTATACTTAGGTATTTTTTAATACAGTATTACATATATTTATAATACGAGGCTAAAATTTATTAAAACTTAAACGCTAGAAAGTGCAAAAAATTATTTTTTTACTCCTTACAAGCATAACCGTATTCACATTTGAAGCTGTAGGACAGTCTAGAATTGAAATGATGATCGAGGGAAAAAGTTTTAAAAACACCGACACTGGTCTGTCAATTAAATACGGCTACATTTCGTCTCTGAACACATACGGAATTACAATCACTAATAAAAATGGGGCAAAATTCTATTTCATGAACTGTGATAAAAATGTTTCAAGCGATGAGCTTTCAATGACATTAAGATCATGCATGAATCCCTATGACGGAAGTGGTGTCGGAACAATCTACGTTTTTCCAAAAAAAGTAATTGTTCAAGCATCTGATGGAAGAATGGTATATGAACTAGAAGATTAGTTACCATTAATTCGCCAACAAATCCCTATTGGGTTGAACTTCTATACCTTGATTGTAAGGCAAAAATTAACTCATGAAATTTTTAATCGCATTTTTATTAGTTGTGAATTTTGAAAATCAACATTTTGCAACTAAAACAAGCTTAAGTTCATTAGATGACAGAAAATACTGTTATACCACCTATAATGGGAAGTACGAAATCTCACTTACAGAAGGTGGGGGCAGGAAAGCAACTTACAAGCTATATAACATGTATGGTGATTTACAAAAAACAATGCAAGGGGTTTGGGTAATAAAAGATGAAGGGGTTTACGGCCCAGCTCATATTCTTACAATTTCATGGACGGGCCTAAACTCTAATATGCCCTCGCTAAAATTTGTTTGTCAGTATGACGGAAATGGGAGGCTACAGGGAATCATTGACAGCCAAAATAGAACTTGGAATCAGTGTCATATCTAGTTATTCAATTAATGTGACCGTATTCATAATAGATTAAAAGGCTATAAAAAATAAACAAAACTATTTCCGAAGTGTTAGAAGGGAAACCTTCCATGAAAAATATTATCATAAGTTTATTATTAATAAGTGTTTACTCTTGCAAAAAAGATAAGATTAAAGTAACCCTCCCAACTATTGAGACACAGGCTGTAGTTGAGATGATGTGTATCTATATAATAGAGAATTAAATATTGCTGAAGTCAAGAATCTTTATAGAAAATAAAAAACCAAATCCAATGAAAAGAATCAATTTAATTATTACTACAAGTTTGCTATTGCTTTTTGCGATAGCATGTAAAAAAAAGAATGATGCTGTTCCTGTTATCCCTACTGTAACCACTACACAAGTTTCTGCTGTAACATCAGTTTCTGCTTCAAGTGGTGGGGCAATTTCCTCTGATGGCGGAAGCGCTGTTACTACAAGGGGTGTTTGCTGGAGTACCTCACAAAATCCTACAATCACTAATTCTAAAACAACGGATGGATCGGGTACAGGAACTTTTACAAGTTCAATCACCGGTTTAATCCCAAGCACAACCTACTACGTTAGGGCGTATGCAACGAATAGTATTGGTACGGCATATGGTAATCAGATTACACTAACTACAACTGATCCTAAAGTTTACATAGTTGGCTATGAAGAAATTTCCACCCCAACTATTTATTCATTGGCAAAGCTGTGGACTAATGGTCAATTAACAAATCTAAGCGCTTCGCCAAATTATGCCGAAGCCTTTTCTGTATTTGCCAGTGGGAATGATGTTTATGTAGCTGGTTATGAATCAAGCGGTTCAATTAACATCGGAAAAATTTGGAAAAATGGAGTTGCGGCTACTATTACAAATGCATCAAGAGACGGAATGTTAAGTTCAGTTTTTGTATCTGGTTCAGATGTTTATACTACCGGCTATGAGGCGAATGGGAACTACGATGTTGCAAAACTTTGGAAAAATGGAGTTGCAACCACTTTACTTGGAGGTACTAATAGTGATGCATACGGATATTCAATAGCAGTATCAGGAAATGATGTGTATGTGGTTATACAAGAAGCTCAATCAGTAAATGATGTTGTTAAGATTTGGAAAAATGGAACCGTAACTACTCTCTCCAATACTAATACTGATGCATATGCGTATTCAATAGCAATTTCTGGAAGTGATGTTTATGTGGTTGGATCTGAACGAGTCGGTAGCACATATGTTCCGAAAATTTGGAAAAATGGACAAGGAACATTTCTAACTTCAGGAGCAAATGACGGAGAAGCCTATTCCGTTTTTGTAAGCGGCAGTGATGTGTATGTTGTGGGATCAGAAAGTGTGGGTAATATAGAATATGCAAGACTATGGAAAAATGGTATCATATCTACACTTCCAGCTGGCACAAATAATGCGTCTGCTCAATCCGTAAACGTTTTGGGAACCGATGTATATGTTGCTGGTTACGAGAGAAGCAACACTGGACGAGCAATTGCAGTATATTGGAAAAATGGGGCAAAAACTCAACTTACAAATGGTACAAATTATGCAGGCGCCTATTCAATTTTTGTAAAATAGGCTCAACCTTTTAACTTAAAGCCAGATCCTCCAATTAATGGAAGGTCTGGCTTTTTTGTAACTCCACCCCAGCGAAAATTTGGCGACAGTAGTTCTTTTCTTATTGTGTAATTAATTGATATTCGTAAATTAAAGGGTGTGTATTCGATACCGCCCCCACAGTAAAGAAATTGAATTATGTGATTTTGTTCACTAACTTGTTAATCATAAATACTTGCCATGAAATCGCGCTTACTTCTCCCCCTGCTATTAGTACTTAGCTTGCTAACGCAAGCCCAAGACACACTACCTATATATTATAAGCTAGCCGAAATAGCAGTGATTGAACAGAAAGTGATGATCCCGATGCGAGATGGCGTAAGGCTAGCTACTGATATATACAGACCCAAAGGCGGTGGGAAGCATCCGCTAATACTTTCAAAAACTCCCTACAATTTCAACAGCTGGGTAGATGGTAAAATGACAGCGCGCAGTTTTGAAGAAGCATATGAAGCAGTCAGCCGTGGTTATGCATTTGCTGTGCAGAATGAACGAGGTAGATTTTTTTCAGAGGGCGAATGGGATATACTAGGTACTCCTGTAACAGATGGAGATGACGCTTTCTCTTGGTTTGCTTCGCAATCTTGGTCTAACGGGAAAATTGGCTTAATCGGTTGTTCGTCCACAGCTGAATGGCAAATGGCAGTTGCCGCACGTAAGCATCCTGCACTTGGCGCCATTGTAGCGCAGGGATATGGTGCAGGGGTTGGTAAAGTAGGCCGCTTTCAAGAACAGGGCAATTGGTATCGAGGCGGAGCACAACAAATGTTATTTACTTCCTGGTTATACGGAACACAGAATGATAAATTCAGGCCTACACTTTCGAAGGACATCACACAACAGGACCTGATTCGTATTTCTCGTTTTTATGATATGGCAACAGAAATGCCTCGCGTAGATTGGGCAAAAGCATTTAATCATTTACCTGTTAGTGATATCATTAAGAATGTAGATGGTCAAGTGGGTTTGTATGATAAAATGATTACGCGTAAACCAAACGATCCGGCTTGGTACACTGGAGGGCTCTGGCATGAAACCATGCCGATAGAAGTCCCAGGTTACTGGTTTGTGTCCTGGTTTGATGTTTCATCAGGTCCTAATATTGAATTGTTTAATCATGTTCGCAATAATGCAAAAGACAAAAAGATTGCAGACAATCAATACTTGGTGATAGCACCCGTTTTACACTGCTCCTTTAAGCGAGCAACAGAAGACACGAAGGTTGGCGACTTGAGTGTGGGGGATGCGAGATTAAATTATAATGATCTTACCTGGGCTTGGTTTGATCTACATTTAAAAGGTGAGACGAACAATTTCAAGCAACAAAATCCACGCGTTCGTTATTATACCATGGGGATTAACAAATGGCAAACGGCTGATAGTTTTCCTGTTCCAGGAACACGTATTCAAAATATGTGGCTAGCGAGTAGTGGGCATGCGAATACAAGAAACGGCGATGGCATACTTACCGCTACTGCTCCAACTAAATCACCTACCAAAGAAGCGCCAGATACATTTACCTATGACCCCATGAATCCAGTACCCTCTGTTGGTGGAAATGTATGTTGTACAGGAAATGCTATTCAAGGAGGTTCCTATGATCAATCACAGGTGGAGCTTCGCAATGATGTACTTGTCTATACTTCGGATCCATTAACAGAAGGAATTGAGGTGACAGGATTTATTGAATCAACATTATATGTTTCATCAACAGGTGTAGACACGGATATTACCTTAAAACTAATTGATGTTCATCCAGATGGTAAAGCCTATAACCTTGATGAGACCATACAAAGACTACGTTACCGCGAAGGATATGATAAAGAAGTATGGATGGAAAAAGAAAAAGTTTATAAAGTGAATATGAGCCCAATGGTAACCAGTAACTACTTTGCTGCAGGACATCGAATACGCATTGAAATTTCCAGTAGTAACTTCCCTCGCTTTGAGCGAAACCTTAACACAGGCGGATCCAACTTTAATGAATCAAAGCCCGTGGCTGTACAGAATACTATTCATCATTCAAAAACCTATCCTTCCGTCGTAAAAATTCCAATTGGACCGAAGAGAATTGTTCAGTGAGGAACAACACTGAAATAATTTGACACCTATCTTCACTTAAATAATTAATTCAATGAAGCCGTTTTTTCTATTCCCCCTCTTTTTTATTTGCACAGTTGCCTTCTCTCAAAAAGGATTAAAAGCAATCAGCTTAAAAGAAACCACCCGAATAGAAACTGCTTTGGCTGCTGATAATATGGAAGGCCGGAGAGCCTTTTCCCCTGGCAATGAAAAAGCGGCAGCCTTTATTGCGGATGAATTTGAAAAAATTGGTTTGAAAAAATGGAATGAGCAGGACAGTTATTTACAAACATTCCAGATGTTAAAAAAGATCAATGCTAACAAGCGCACCAGCTACAGCTTTGATCTTTCACAAGAAGGTGAAAAAGTAATGCTTTCTAACGTAGTGGGCATTCTTCCTGGAAAATCAAAACCAAACGAATACGTGATATTTTCCGGACATTTTGATCATCTGGGTATTAGTAGTCGTAACATGAAAGACAATGACAGTATTTATAATGGTGCTAACGATGATGCAGCGGGCGTTACTGCTATGATCATGTTAGCCAAGTATTTCAAGAAGTTAAATAATAATGAAAGAACAATAATTTTTGCAGCGTTTAATGCAGAAGAAATGGGTGGATTTGGCGCTACCTACTTTTCAAAGCAGTTTGATCCTATACAAGTGGTGGCCATGTTTAATATTGAAATGATAGGAACTGAAAGTAAATGGGGCAAGAATTCAGCATTTATTACGGGTTTTGAAAAAACCAATATGGGAGAACTTTTACAAAAGAACTTAACTGGTACAAATTTTACATTCTATCCCGACCCCTATCCCACCCAACAACTATTTTATCGTTCTGATAATGCTACTTTAGCCAGATTAGGTGTACCTGCACATACCATCTCCACTTCAAAAATGGATAATGAACCTAATTATCATAAAGCCAGCGATGAAGTAAGTACGCTTGATCTTAAGAATATGAATCAAATTATAAAAGCGATTGCGTTAAGCGCTAAAGGAATTGTAGCGGGAGTTGAAACACCAACACGAGTAGAAGTGTCAGCCCTTAAAAGGTGATTCAATTAAGTATACAAAATTCAATCGTGTAGCTTCCCCATAATAGGCAACTTCTTCTTCACCCTCTTTAATTGCACCAAGCTTTTCCATCGCTTTTTGTGAGCGAAAATTATTGGCCCCAACGTGAAAAACAACACGGTTTACAAAATCAAAAGCATAAGAAAGCATTAATAACTTGGTACTACGATTATAAGATTGCCCCCAGCAGGTCCTTGCAAAAAAAGTATACCCGATTTTAACTTCGTTAAGTTCCGGTTTAAAATCATAAAAACGGGTAGAGCCAATCGCTTGATTATGTTCGTTCAAAATAATAAAAGCACCCCCTGATTCTAATGCTCCTTTAAAATAATTTTGAAATACTTCCCGTTTGTAGCGATCTGGATTAGGGTGTTGTTCCCAAATCAATGGATCATTTGCCACAGCATAAAGTGAGTCAAAATCAATAGCTGCCAGTGGTCGTAATGAAACCTTTTCATTACTAAGATGTGTGGGTTGAAGATTCATAGCGCAA
>Ga0102921_1000336_pt1 | contig 16565 bp, 13 predicted proteins | sample Colrivmeta156802_FD_78205 | JGI IMG/M metagenome (GOLD analysis project Ga0102921, IMG submission 78205) | Estuarine microbial communities from the Columbia River estuary - metaG 1568-02 | ecosystem: Environmental > Aquatic > Marine > Intertidal zone > Estuary | place: USA: Columbia River...
CCTGTATAATAATTGACTGCAGTAAACCCTAACCCATGATGTGGTGGAGCTGAAGTATAATTGGCCCAATACTCTTTTCCTCTTGGGTTTTGCCCTTTCATGTCAAAAGAGTTTACTGATTCACGGTAGTCTGATTTGCCTATGGCTCCGTGAATGGTAGCATAAAAGGTTTTGGGAGCACCCTCAATACCAATCCATTGATTTCTGGCACTGAGCTTTACATCAACATAATTCTCAATACCCCCAATGGCAGGATTGATAATATAATTGTTCATGATGTACTGGGTATAGTGTGGCCTTTGTTGGGCATTGGATACATTCACAAAAACAAAAAAGACAATCAACAATAACAATCTTCTCATCATTTCTATTTAAAAATGGTTACATATCCAGCAACTTTCTTTCTGCCAGATTTCGGATCAATCACAAAATAATATGTGCCAGTTGGCAATGCATTTCCTTTGTACGTTCCATCCCAAGGTTTTGCATATCCTTCAGACCTGAAAACAAGTTGGCCCTGGGGCGAATATACCTCTAAGATACAACCTGGATATTGATCCAGGTATTTGATATCCCATAGATCATTGATGCCATCACCATTGGGGGTGAAAGTATTGGGAGGCTTAGGAAGTTTAAGTACTGTAATGGCAATATCATCGGTGCTTGTACAATTACCCCTCCCCGTAACACTGAGTGTATATACAATATCGTCTTGCGGCTTTACAACCAAAGGCTGAAGAATATCGGTAAAATTGAGGTAAGTCGCTGGTGACCAGGCATAAGTGAGGGAGTTCCCCGTAGCTGTGGCAACAATTGTTTTTTGACCATCATCCAATACATACATGTCGGGTCCGGCAGATATTTTAGGATAAGGATGGATGGTAATGGATTTTACTGCCGTGTCAGAGACACAACCTTCAGCACTAACTACAAACAAGCTAACATTGAAGGTTCCAGTAGCCCTGTATAAATAGAGCGGATTTTTTGTCTTATCTACATTGCCATTGCCAAAATCCCAGTTCCACGCTGTGATGGGTCTGACAAATCCATTGCTTATATCGGTGAATTGAATGTCTTTTCCCAGGCATACAGAATCAAGGCTTGTATAGATTGCTTTGGGTTGAGGAAAAACATCAACCAGCAGCCTGGTCAGTGAATCTTTACAATTGTTGTTGCTTGTTGCTACCAATTTTACACTGTAACTTCCTAAAGAAAGATAATTGTGTGTACCATCTTTGGTAACAGCTGGATTGGTATTGTTGGGATTGCCAAAATTCCATAAATATGTGAGTAGCGAGCCAGATCCATCTGGTATGGTGGTATTGTTGATGAACAAGGCCTTCCCTTCTGGTAGACAAACTTTTGGAAGATCAAAATTCAGCAGGGGAAGCGGATGAACCAATACAGGAAGTATTTTCGGTTGGCTTGTACATCCGTTATTGGTTACAACATCCAGGCTAACATTGTAGGTTTTGTACAAAGAATAAACATAGTTCAAAGGAATGGCATTTCCTGTGGATTGAATGGGCGAACCATCTCCAAAGTTCCAGTTCCATTTCACCAGGGTACCAGTATTAGGAATTGATTTACTGGTGAACGTGATTGGATTTTTTTCACAATTCAAGGTGCTAAAAACAAAATCTGCTGTTGGTCTGGGCCAAACAATAATACTCTTGCTTGCAGTATCCTTGCAACCGTTGGAAGCAGTGAAGGTATATTGTAAAATAAAGGTTCCCACTCCGGCATTCAACGGTGTGTAAAGTCCTTTTGCATTTACACCTTTACCTGTAAAGACTGAATCTCCTGGGGCAATACCAGTAACATCCGTATACTTTGTTTGGGTGATTTGCCGGGGTGTTGCATCAAGACAAATGCCAGGAATTGAGTCAAGTTGTACAGCCGGACTTCCCAACAAATTTACTTGTCGATTCTCGTCGTCTGAACAGCTTCCTCCTGAAAACGCACGAACTACAATCCTGACAGGTTTAAGCGGCTGATTCGCAAACTTAAGATAAACATGTTTATATATCTTTCCTGAATCCGGAAGTTGGTCGATATCCTTCACCGTTGGATTATTGTCGTAATCCCAATAGATTTCAAGTTTACCGATAAATCCAAAGTCTACGGTAGACAGATTTTTTATCCTTACGGTATCGTTGCTGCAAAGTGAATCAGGCAATAATACCACAAAGTTGGATTTAGGTACTGCACCACTCACAATAAAAGATGTTGATTTAATAGAGACGCAACCTGCAAGGCTGGTAACCCTGTGAGACATGGTGTATGTGCCAGCAGCTGTGTATTTGTGTCTTGGGTCTTTCAATACTGAGCTATCAGGATTTGAAGGGATGGCATTGGCATCACCAAATCTCCAAAGATGCGCAAAACCTGTACTGTTATCTGCAATTTTGGTGCTGTCTGAGAATTCTGCAAATGCGTCGTTCAAGCACACTTCGGGTATGCTGTTGTTGACGACTGGTTTAGGATGAATCCGAATTGTTTTGGTTGTAGTATCACTTTTGCACCCTTTGCTGTTCTCGACCATCAATTTTATTACCTGGTCACCCCAGATGGCAAAAGTTTTTGTTACCGGATTTGCATTGGTAAAATCTTGGGGAGTTGTTGCATTGCCCAATCGCCAGTTCCACCTGGTCAAGGTTCCAACATTTGCAGATGAAAGCTGTTCAAAAGAAACGGTTTCGGTTTCGCATGCAGGAGCTACAACCCTGAAATCTGCAAGGGGTAATGGATGAACAACAAACGATTTTGTAGCAGTATCGCTGATGCAACCATCTGCAGTAAATCCAACTAATTTTGCTGTATAGGTACCTGCCGCTGTCAGGGTAAACAATGGATTTTGCAGGGTATCTTTCAAGCCATTGGACAAGGTCCAATTCCATTTGGCCATGGTTCTTCCCTGCGGATTGGTCTGGTCATTCATTTTTGTATTTTCCCTTAAACAAACTTCAGGGGTAACGGTGAATTCAGCTTTGGGCTGTGCAAACACCTGGGTCAATTGTTTGCTCAAACTATCTACGCAACCATTGTTGGATCTGATGATTAATTTAACTGTATAAGGACCTACAGCAGTATATTTATGTGTAGGTGAAATACGATTTATCGCAGTATCAGGATTGGTTGGAGATGCATTTGGATCTCCAAAAGACCAATTACGGGTAAATGATGCCTGGCTTCCATCAACGATGGTGCTTAGGTCATTAAAAGTTCCCATACCATCAGGCAGGCAAATCTTGGGTAAGCTGAAATCTAACGCTGGATTAGGATTATTGTTGAATGCTAGGGACTTGACAGGGCTTAAACATCCATTTTGGGTTTTGACCCTTAACTGAATGGTATATTGCTGCAGACCTGTAAACTTTTCGATAACAGATGCATTTGTAGTATTTACAACTGCACTGTTCGTCAGCCATCTCCATTCTTTAATGCTTGCACCTCCCCCAACACGGGAAGCATCAACGAACGTGACATCTTTGTTTTGGCAGGTTGTACCAAGGATGGAAAAATTAGCAACTGGAACGCTGTCTACATAGACATCCTGTGATATGGTATCTGTCAAACAACCTACATCTGTGTAGGCAAAATACTTGACTGTGTATTTCCCAGGATTTTTGTATTTATAACTGAGATTTTTCAGTGCAGAGAAGTTTCCGTCACCCATGTCCCATGAGTATCCAATAACAGGTCTGGCAGTTGATGTTGTGGTATCTACAAAAGCGATTGAATCAGTGATGCAATTCGATGATGTAAACTTAAACCCTCCTTTGGGTGGTTCAAAAACCTGCAAATCAAAATCAATTTGCTGTTCTCCAGTACATCCATCGGTGGTTGGGTTGTTGGCAATTACCTGGATGTTATAGGTGCTGATTGTGTTATAAATATAAGTTCCTTTCAATGAATAGCTATAAATACGTTTACCATTTACCAAATATGTTGAATCATATTTTGGAGCATTGTCTTTAGGAATTGCCGGATAATTGGGAACCTTCCATTCAAGGGAAAGTGGCTCATAAGGTAAAGTAATAGCAATATTGAAAGGTGTTCCCTTACAAGTAGCAGGCAGTTTTACTGTTGCAAATTTATTGTTGGTGGTCAGGGTCTGGTAAAGATCCTTCACATTAGCCCCGGCGTTATAGCCATAGGTTTCAGCACCACCATAACCATATGCAATGGCATTGAAACCAGAATCAGCTTGAATGGTATGCGAGCCTGCCCCCACCTGAACTTGGTAATAGGCATAATTGGATTCCTGTGGATGAACAGTTGATACTATCACTGGAGCGACACCATCAATTTTTAAAGAACTTACCCCATTCTTGTGAATGGCAATATTGATATAGTGCTGGTTTATCCCCGCATTGGGTGTGGAGTTTACTGTTACCTTATCTATTGTCTGCTCTATTGGGCTTATGTAAATCATTTCCGGATCACCGTTGCCAGCAATTTGTGTATTGCCACAGCTGTTTGCAGTAGTAATGTATTGGGCAACCATTATAGGTTGATCAGATTCCAGGAGATCTGGTGTGTTGCTTTGGTATTCATAATAAAATCCGCCTTGTAAGCCTGTAAGAACTGTGCCGTTTCTTTTTACTACAGTACCAGGCTTGCTGATGGCAACACGAAAGAAATTGGTTGGCATTCTCAAGGTTGGAACGGTAAGGTATTTTTTTCCCCAGGCATTTGCAGGGAATGCCTGCTGCATGTAATTATCTGCACTTCCAGAACCATTGTTACAGGAGATGCTTAATTTACCCGATCCAGAAAAAACTGCAATACGTTTACAGGGGCTTGTGGGTGTTGCAACTGATCTGATCTTAGTACCAGTAAGGTCCTCACCCAAGAATGGATTGGTCGAGGTATTGAGTCTTCCGAGTATGTTATAGATTTCACCCTTATTTAGGTTGACTTTGATTGTATCGCCTGCATTGTTAAGGATGGTTCTGGCACTGGGTATGATTTCTATGTTGGTATCATCTTCAGTTGCAATAACATAAGAAAAACAGTAGGAATAATTCTGATTGGAGACTTGCTTGTAATTGACAGAATAATATTCACGGGCCAAAGTGTTTACTGGAAACAATAAAGTGGCACCGGATACCGAAGCGTTATAAATGTGAGCATAAGCGATAATGGGAACATCGGAGGTTATGTGGATTCCTTTAACACTTTTGCCCTCATTAGTAATTCTGGAATCTTGTACGCCCGTCTTGGGTAAACGTGCAGAAGTAGTTACAGCATTTGCAACCACCGTATAGGTATTAGTCCACCCTAACGAGGGAATGCTTACTGTAACATTTGCATTTCGATCCGATGTAAAATACAAAACCATATCCTGTGCTCCGCCACCTGCGTCAACTGTTCCATTGGTGGCATTGTACATTGCGACATGGCTGCCATAACCAACCCAAAACTCTTTCCCCTTGTTGGAAAAATCCTGCGCAAGGGAAAATGTCCCCAAAAAAGTCAAAACAAAAACAACAACCAGTCTTCTCATGAACATTGTTTGGCTATATGGAAAAATAGTGAAAATTTGAATAAGTACAAACTCTTAGACCATTGATTTTCATAGAGGTTTAGTGTGAATGGTGATTTTCTTTAGGGCATCAGGTCCAAGGGTAAACAAGAGGTCTACAATGGATACATTGGGCTTAAAACCAATCCTGTCCTCAAACAATTGAGGATATTTGATGAATGGCCCTTTTCCAGAATTATCATGGTTAGACGGCGAATAGTAATCAATTCTTTCCTTTTTTTCCTGGTTTTCGGTTAATTGGTTGGCATCTTTAAGCAAAATCAGGTTGATTTTCATTTTTTTGACTACCCAATCAAGGCAGATACTGTTCCAATCAACCAAGTATTGTGGTTTCTGTTCATAAATTTCCATGAGCGAAGCGCTGTATTGGAAATAAAAAGGCGAGTTACCGTAGATGGTTTCCATGCTGCGAAAATGATCGCGTTGCCAGTTGCTGGAATAATCTATCTCAACAGCTTTGAATGGCAGCTTGACCGACCTTCCACCAACGACAGGAATAGTCATGGAAACCAGGCCATTGCCTCCGGGGAGTATCATTCTGTTACGGAAACTGGACCGCCGAAATAAAAGATCATTGTCAAAAAAAACCAATTTACAATCAACTATATCCCTCATTGCGTTGATACATGGAAAATATTGAAGTTCAATGCTTAACAACCTATTTTGAAGGTTTTTTGCAACATTTGGGAAGCTTGTTATAGGCATCTGCTGCGGCCTTGACTTCTTCAGCATCATATCCTGTATTGGCAATGGCTGTCTTGATGTTATCGAGGTTTGTCCGGTCGGTCAGGTAAGTAACAGTTGTTTTCTTCTGCTTGTAATCCACAAGTACTTTGGTGACACCTTCCTCATACATCAGGTATTCCTCAATCTTTTTTTTGCACATCTCACATTGAACGGATGGCGTATTGATTTTGACTGTAACTGGTTTTTTTTGTTGGGCGCTTGATGCCAAGGCTATAAAAAGGACCAGTATAGATAAAATTGCTTTTTTCATTGTACTTAAATTTGAGTCTAAATTAAGATTATCTCCCCCATTCTGAAGGGTTCTTGCTCCAGTTTAACAATGTATTTTGATCTTGAGGATCGATGGTTCCCTTCTCAATGGCCAGTTCGATTAAAGTAGGATAATTGGTCAGGGAAATGGTTGGAACACCCGCTGCAGAACAGGCGTTTGCTGCAGCCTCAAATCCGTAGGTAAAAATGGATACCATACCTATCACATCAAGACCAGCATTTCTCACTACATCAACGACCTGCAAACTGCTTTTGCCTGTAGAGATGAGGTCCTCGATGATGATTGTTTTCATTCCTTTTTCATAATACCCTTCAATCTGGTTGCCCAATCCATGCTCTTTGGGTTTCGGCCGCACGTAGATATAAGGAAGTTTTAGCTGATCAGCAGCCATTGCGCCCCATGCAATACCAGCAGTGGCTACACCGGCGAGCAGTTCAGCTTCAGGGAATTTTTCAAAAATTACATTGCACATTTCACTTTTGATAAAATCCCTTACATAGGGATATCCGAGAAGTTTACGGTTATCGCAGTAAATCGGACTTTTCCAGCCTGATGCCCAAGTAAAAGGTTCTTTGGGATTCAACTTCACTGCATTAACTTGTAGCAGTTTTTCAGCAACTGTTTTTTCGTTTGTCATATGGCAAAATTGAAGCAAGCTCATCAGAAAAGAAAATTAAGTTATGTACATCATTGTTCACGAACCAAACGGCCCAGTCGTCTTCACAAAAGAGAATGAATGGCAGTCATTTTTAGCTGATAAATTGATTATTGAAGCTGGCGGGGGAATGGTTTTCAACCCCATAGGGGAATTGTTGATGATGTTAAGGCGTGGCCAATGGGATATGCCCAAAGGGAAATTGGATGAGGGCGAAACCATAGAAGCCTGTGCACTAAGAGAAGTGGAAGAAGAAACGGGTATTTCTAACCTTAAGCTTTGTGGCAAATTACAGACGACCTACCATACCTATCCTTTCCAAGGTAAAACCGTACTCAAGCCATCACATTGGTACAAAATGGAACATACAGGAACAGGCGTTTTGGTTCCTCAAACAGAAGAAGACATCACTGAATTGCGGTGGGTAGATAAGATTGAAGCTGCCGAATTGGCACAAAAAGCATTTCCTTCCATCAGAGAGATGGTTGAAAAATATTACCTGTAGCCGGGTTAAACATAGTAACTATGGGTGTTTCAGTATTGATTTCGAAACCACCTCTGGTAAAAACAGGGAAGCATCTCCCCCATTTCGGATGATGTCTCTCACGATGGTTGAGGCGATGGAAGTGTATTTGGGTTCGCAGGTAAGGAAAAAAGTTTCTATACGAGGATCCAACGTTCTGTTGGCATCAGCAATGGTCTTTTCATATTCAAAATCACTCACATACCGGATACCCCTTAGAACATATTGGGCATCAACTTCTTTGCAAAAATTCACAGTCAGGCCCTCATAGACGGCGGCATAAACCTTGTCCTCATCTTTAAAAATCTCATCTATCCATGATTTCCTTTGCTCAGGACTATACATAGAAGACTTCCCAGCATTCTTACCCACAGCAACGATGATTTTGTCGAACAAGGGCAATGCTCTCTTGATCACATCCACATGACCCAGTGTAATCGGATCGAATGTGCCAGGAAAAAGACAAATTTTTTGCATGGGTTTTTTTTAAGGTGTTGATTCTTTTCTTCCTGATAAAAGATACAATACTGCCATTCTTACGGCTACACCATTTTCAACCTGATCAAGTATGATAGACTGTTTACTATCGGCCACATCAGAATCAAGCTCCACGCCTCTGTTGATCGGTCCTGGGTGCATGATCAACACTTCTTTGTGAAGTGAATCAAGCAATCGCCTGGTGATACCATATGCCTGGTTGTATTCGCGCAGTGAAGAGAACAGCACCTGGTTCTGGCGTTCCAATTGTATTCTCAACACATTCGCAACATCACACCATTCAAGGGCCTCTTTCACGTTGTATGTAACATGAACACCAAATGCATCCTTGATATGCTTAGGAATTAAGGTGGGCGGGCCTGCGAGGGTTACTTCTGCACCCATTTTGGTAAGCAGGTAAATATTGCTCAAAGCCACCCTGGAGTGCATGATGTCTCCAATGATGGCAATTTTCTTCCCTTTTAAATCTCCCAATTTTTCTGTGATGGACAATGCATCCAGCAATGCTTGGGTAGGATGCTCATTGATGCCATCCCCTGCATTGACGATGGCAGCCGGAATATGTTTCGCTAAAAAATGAGGGGCACCTGTTGCACTGTGGCGCATCACCACCATATCCACCTTCATGGATAAAATGTTGTTGACGGTATCTAACAGTGTTTCACCTTTTGAAACTGAAGAACCACTTGCAGCAAAATTGATGGTGTCTGCACTCAATCTTTTTTCTGCCAACTCAAAAGAAATCCTTGTTCTTGTTGAATTCTCATAAAAAAGGTTAACAATGGTGATGTCTCGAAGAGACGGAACCTTTTTGATGGGCCTTTGAAGTACTTCCTTGAATTGACGGGCTGTGTCTAAAATAAGCTGGATATCTCCCGGAAGGAGGTCTCTAATGCCGAGCAAGTGTTTTGAGCTTAGTTGCATTAGGAAGCAAATTTAAAGTATACAGTTATATTTTTCCGACAAATTTTTGAGCGGTATCAAATGCTATCATATAAAATCACCCTTTTTTCATCTCCCCACATCACTTTCACTTTCTGTGTAACGATGGAATCAATCGATTTTCCAACATAATCAGGTTGAATTGGGAGTTCTCTGCTGAACTTGCGGTCTACCAAAATACACAGTTCCACTTTCTGGGCGCGGCCATTGTCTAACAAGGCATCCATTGCTGCCCTGATGGTTCGGCCAGTATAGAGTACATCATCAATCAGGATCACTTCTTTCCCTTCAATAGAAAAAGGAAGATCCGTTATGCTGGGAATATGAATCTGCCCCCTGAAATCATCCCGGTAAAAAGTGATGTCCAATTTTCCATAATGAATGCTGGCTTCCGGATGAATGGTTTGGATATACTGCGTGATGAAATCACTGATGGCAATACCTCTTGGCTGAATACCGATGATACAAGTATCTGTAAAAGGATAATGGTTTTCAATCAATTCATGGGCCAACCTTTTTAAGGTTAGTTTGAGTTGATCTTCTTCCATGATGGTATTGACTCCTTTCATTGTTCAATTGACTTAATGTAAATATATGCAATTCAATTCTTTTTATTATTCTGGCTGCATGAAAGGATACCTGTAATCCTTGGGAGGATCAAATGTTTCCTTGATGGTCCTTACACTCAACCACCGGTAGAGATTGATGGCGAATCCCGCCTTATCATTTGTACCTGAACCCCTAGCACCTCCAAATGGCTGTTGTCCAACAACTGCACCTGTAGGTTTATCATTGATGTAAAAATTGCCGGCGGCATTTCTCAATGTCTTCGTTGCTTCTACAATGGCAGCCCTGTCTTGGGAGATGATGGAACCTGTAAGGGCATACGGTGAGGTCTGGTCAAGCAACTCAAGCGTTTCACTGAACTTGCGTTCGGGGTAAACATACATGGTGAGTACAGGTCCAAAAATTTCCTCGCACATGGTCACATATTTGGGGTCGGTTGTTTCAATAACGGTTGGCTCGATAAAATAACCAATCGATTTGTCGCAGTTACCGCCTGCAATCACTTTCACCTTAGAAGATCTTTTTGCCTTGTCGATATAGGACTTGATCTTGTTGAAAGATTTATCGTCAATGACTGCAGTAATAAAATTGCTGAAGTCCTCAACAGAACCCATTTTAAAGCTTTTGATGCCCGCAATCAGTCTTTTCCTTACTGCAGCGGCAAGGTTGGAAGGAATATAGGCCCTTGAAGCAGCTGAACATTTTTGTCCCTGGAATTCAAATGCTCCCCTGAGCAAGGCAGTGGCTACAACATCAGGATCAGCAGAAGGATGCACCATGACAAAATCTTTTCCTCCGGTCTCACCTACAATCCTTGGGTAAGAACGGTATTTGGCAATGTTCTCACCAATGGTTTTCCACATCTGGTTGAAAACACCTGTTGAACCGGTAAAATGAACCCCTCCAAATTCTGGATGGCTGAAACATACTCCACCCAACGTAGGTCCATCTACGTAGATCAGGTTGATGACGCCATCTGGCAAGCCAGCCTCTTTCATGATGCGCATGAACATTTGGGCTGAGTAAACCTGTGTGTTGGCACATTTCCAAACTACGGTATTGCCACAAAGTGCTGCTGAAGCAGGCAGATTTCCACCGATGGCAGTGAAATTGAATGGACTGATGGCCAATACAAAGCCTTCCAGCGGACGGTATTCAAGTCGGTTGTGAATACCCGGTGCACTCACGGGTTGTTGTTGGTATATTTCTCCCAGGTAATGAACATTGAACCTCAAAAAATCAATCAGTTCACATGCACTGTCAATTTCTGCCTGAAAAACATTTTTGCTTTGCCCCAACATGGTGGTTGCATTGATGTAAGGCCTGTAGCGTGTTGCGATAAGGTCTGCCGCTTTCAAAAAGATTGCAGCCCTGCTTTCCCATGGCATGGCTTCCCAGTCATTTTTTGCAGCCAATGCTGCACCAATGGCCATTTTTACATGCTTGGCCTCACCTGCATGAAAATATCCCAATACGTGCTTGCGTTCATGCGGAGGACGCATGGCCACTTTATTGTTGGTTCTGATTTCTCTGGAACCAATGTACATGGGTACATCAATACTGGTGGATTTCAGCTCATTGATGACCTCTTTCAACCTGTTTCGTTCTGTTGAACCTGGTACGTATGTTAAGATGGGTTCATTGGCAGGAATAGGCAAACTGTAATGACCGTTGTTCATATATTGCAATTTTAAGTTGAAACATTTTCTTTTTCTATCATAAGATAGGCCTTGATAAAACCATCAAGGTCACCGTCCATTACCGGTTGGATATTGCCCACTTCATGGTCGGTTCTGTGATCTTTGATCATTTTATAAGGATGGAAAACATAGCTGCGGATCTGACTTCCCCACTCAATTTTTTTCTTGGAGGCGTTATTGGCATTTTTGAGTTCTTCTCGCCTTCTCATTTCCTCTTCGTACAATTTACTCTTGAGCATCTTGAGGGCTTTTTCCCTGTTCTCACCCTGGGTCCTCGCTTGTTGACATTCAACAATGATACCACTGGGTATATGCTTCAGCCTTACTGCCGTTTCTACCTTGTTTACGTTTTGTCCACCCTTTCCACCGGAGCGGTAAAAATCCCATACCAAATCAGCAGGATTGACTTCGATCTCAATGGAATCATCTACCAGCGGATACACATAAACTGAAGCAAAAGAAGTATGACGCCTGGCGTTGCTATCAAAAGGAGAAATCCTTACCAGCCGGTGAACGCCATTTTCTGCCTTCAAAAAACCATAGGCAAAAGGACCTTCAAACTGTAAAACTGCGGATTTTATACCTGCACCATCTCCATCCTGCCAATCCAATTCTGTAACAGTCCAGCCTTGTTTCTCACCGTACATCCTGTACATTCGGACCAACATCTCGGCCCAGTCCTGGCTTTCTGTTCCACCAGCACCACTGTTGACCTGTAGCACAGCAGGAAGTTCATCTTCGGGTTGGTTCAGGGTACTCTTAAACTCAGCTTCATCCAAGGATGCTATGGCCTTGTCATTTGCCAGTTTTACTTCTTCTTCGGAGCATTCACCCTCTTTCCAGAATTCAAACAATACCACCAGGTCTTCTACAGCAGCATCAGTTGACGTATAAAGGTTGAGCCAGTATTCATTAAGTTTGATGGTTTTGAGGATCTCCGTAGCACGCTTGTTATCGTCCCAGAATCCGGGAGATTGTGACTTTAGCTTGTCCTCATTGATTTTATATCGTCGGTTTTCGACGTCAAAGAAACCTCCTCAAGACGGATAGGCGGTCTCTCATACTCTTTATTTGTTCAATGGTCATACAACTCAAAATTAAGTCAATTCATTGAATGCCAATTCAAAATAATATTTTTTAGAACCATCAGGGATAAATTTTGTTAAAAGCACATGATTCAGGCTTATAACTTTTTATACTCATGGCAACTTTTCCCTGAAAAAGGAATTTATGAAAAAGGGGAAAGGCCCAAATCCGGCATCTACAAGTTGAGTGCTTCCGGAGAGCGAAACAACCTCAGTGTAGAGATGAATTGGGTTACATTGGAAAACCAGGCCTTTTCTTCCGATTATGTACTGGAAGCAGATGGAGATTTTCATTCCATGACAGACCAAGGAGTAGCTGAAAAAGCCAAGGTACAGTTCATAGACAGCATCAGTTTTGAGATTTTGTTGCTGATCACAGATGAAATGACGCTTCGCATTTTCCATGAAATCCAGCCCAATGGTTATTTGAAAGTCACTGAGCAAAGCACAAATCAAGAAGGAAACGCCTACCAGAACATTTCCTATTACCACAAGCAAATGAGTGTGCTCCCCTATTCAACCTCTGTTTCCGGCGCTGTGATCAGGCCCACTGAGGAAGGAATGATCAGACACAAATCCCTGACGGCCATGGAAGAACAGACCAATATGCAACTGACCCAAATCAGGCAGCAAATTGAGTTGCTGGCATTACAAGCCCAGGAAATTCAAAGAAGAAAAGAGTTGTCTGTATTGATCTACAGTGCAAAATTGAATTTCACTCCGGTGATTGGACAACAATATTACCTCTACGAGAAAAAAGATGGAAGCCATTTTCTGTCATTGGTCAGCCCCAGAGAATGGGGCGCTTCCGGACCGTTTAAAAAATGTGCCGCAGCAGTTAAACTGCTTGCAGACCATACTTGGATGGAACTGGCATAAAAAAAGGGGATCTTTGGATCCCCTTTTTTATGGTCTTTTTTGCTATTTAACCTCCTCAAATTCTGCATCAGTAACATTGTCTGCAGATGCTTTGGCTCCACCCGCTTCTTGTCCGTTGGGTTGAGGTCCGGCCTGGTCAGCACTTTGTGTGGCATTGTACATGTCCTGACTTGCAGCCATCCATGCATCATTCAGTTCTTTGGTTGCCGCTTCTATTGAGTTGACATCCTGCAACTTATGCACTTCTTTGAGTTTAGAAAGGGCTGATTCGATGACTGCTTTTTTCTCTGCAGGAATCTTCTCACCAAACTCTTTGATTTGTTTTTCTGTTTGGAAAATAAGGGCATCAGCGGCATTGATTTTCTCAATTTTTTCACGGGCTTCTTTGTCGGTTGCCTCGTTGGCTTTTGCTTCGGCCTTCATTTTTTCAATCTCCTCTTTGGTCAACCCACTTCCTGCTTCAATGCGAATCTTCTGTTCCTTGCCAGTGCCTTTGTCTTTTGCACTAACATTGATCAGACCATTGGCATCGATATCAAATGTGACTTCAATTTGAGGTACACCCCTTGGTGCTGGAGGAATATTGTCAAGATTGAAAATACCAAGGGTCTTGTTCTGGTTGGCCATTGGCCTTTCTCCCTGAATAACATTGATCTGAACACCAGGCTGGTTATCAGCAGCAGTAGAGAAGCTTTCAGACTTTTTGGTAGGGATGGTGGTGTTGGAAGGAATTAAAACGGTCATTACTCCTCCAAGGGTTTCAATTCCCAAACTCAATGGGGTTACATCAAGCAGCAACACATCCTTTACCTCACCCGTGAGTACAGCACCTTGTACGCCTGCACCAATGGCTACAGCTTCATCTGGGTTAACGCTTTTATTGGGCTTTTTGCCAAAGAACTTTTCAACGATCTCCTGAACCTTAGGAATCCTGGTAGATCCTCCAACAAGGATAACCTCATCAATTTCACTCACATTCATACCAGCATCTTTCAACGCCTGCTCGCAAGGCTTCAAGCAGCGCTCAAACAATTTGTCAGCGAGTTGCTCAAACTTTGCCCTGGTCAGTTTTTTAACCAGGTGTTTGGGAACACCATCAATGGCGGTAACATAAGGGAGGTTAATTTCTGTTTCAGATGAACCTGAAAGTTCAACTTTTGCCTTTTCAGAAGCTTCTTTCAACCGCTGAAGGGCCATAGGATCTTTTCTCAGGTCAACGTTTTCTTCCTTTTGGAATTCTTCGGCCAACCAGTCCATGATTAATTTATCAAAATCATCTCCCCCAAGATGGGTATCGCCATTCGTAGATTTCACTTCAAAAACACCATCACCCAACTCAAGAACGGAAACGTCAAATGTTCCACCACCCAGGTCAAAAACGGCAATCTTGCTGTCTATATTCTTTTTGTCCAGTCCATAGGCCAACGCTGCAGCAGTAGGTTCGTTGATGATCCTTTTGATGGTCAGTCCTGCAATTTCACCGGCTTCTTTGGTAGCCTGGCGTTGCGCGTCGTTGAAGTAAGCAGGTACAGTAACAACTGCTTCGTTCACCTCATGTCCAAGATAGTCTTCGGCTATTTTCTTCATTTTCTGAAGTACCATGGCACTGATTTCCTGTGGTGTGTAAAGACGACCATCAATATCAATCCTTACGGTATTGTTGTCTCCCTTGGCCACATTGTAACTCCAATGTTTTATCTCCTCTGTTACTTCATCAAAACCACGTCCCATGAACCGCTTCACACTCGAAATGGTGTTGATGGGGTTCGTAATGGCCTGACGTTTTGCAGGATCTCCTACCTTGCGTTCGCCATTCTTGAGGAATGCCACAACACTGGGGGTAGTTCTTCTTCCTTCATCGTTGGCGATAACAACTGGTTCGTTACCTTCCATTACTGAAACGCAACTGTTGGTCGTTCCTAGGTCAATTCCAATGATTTTTGCCATATTTAAGATTTTAGATAATCGTAATGTGCAAGAGATATGCCGTTCATCAAATCAGGAAATCTTGTCAGTTTTCAATTCAAAAGCATGACAAACAGATCATTATGGCTGTTTTTATCGATCAAAATGGCATAAAAAAGGGGAAATATGATCGCAATCAGCTTTTTTGGAGAATATGGCTGATGATCGTGTCGGCATGGTTGCGTGAGTTTTCAATGAACCATTTGTTGGTTTTTAGGCCACCACAAATCACTCCAGCCAGGTAAACCCCTTCAACATTGGTCATCATGGTGTTGGGATCGTGCACCGGCGTTTGATAGGGATCGGTACCAGCGGCAATGCCCATAGATGCCAAAAAATCAAAATCAGGGAGATACCCTGTCATGGCAAGTACAAAATCATTGGGAATGGTTTCAATGCCATCGGATGTTGAAATGTCTACTTCATTTTCCCTGATGGCAACAATCGAGGCATTGTAATAGGCCTTGATCGAGCCTTCACTGATCCTGTTTTCGATGTCTGGCCGAATCCAATACTTCACAGACTCCCTGATTTGTTCATCCCGAATGACCATGGTCACTTCCGCTCCTTTTCTCCATGTTTCCATGGCTACATCCACTGCAGAATTGGCAGCGCCCACCACAACAATTTTCTGACCATAATAAATATGTGGTTCCTTGTAATAGTGGTGCACCTTGGGCAAATCTTCTCCCGGAACATGCAAGAGGTTGGGAATATCATAAAAGCCTGATGCAATGATGATGTGCTTGGTTTGATAAAGGGATTTGGATGTTTTTACAGTAAAAATCTTTGATGATGGTGTAACGGATTCCACTGCTTCATACAAAGCCAACTTTAGTTTCCAGTGCATGGATACCCTTCGGTAGTATTCCAGCGCTTCTGATCTGGTGGGTTTGGGGTTGTGTGAAACGAAAGGAACATTGCCAATTTCAAGTTTATCAGCAGTCGAAAAAAAGGTCATGTTGAGTGGATAGTTGAAAAGGGAATTGACAAGAGGACCTTTTTCAACAATCAAATAAGATAAGCCATTTTCTGTACAAGAAATACCACAGGCCAAACCGATGGGGCCCGCACCAATGATCAGGACATCAAGCGTAGTTGCTTCATTCATCATGTTGAAGCTTTTGTTGATTTAAAACTAAAATGCCGTTGGGAGATATAGCTGAATGCAATGACAAAAAA
>Ga0102921_1000341_pt1 | contig 16508 bp, 15 predicted proteins | sample Colrivmeta156802_FD_78205 | JGI IMG/M metagenome (GOLD analysis project Ga0102921, IMG submission 78205) | Estuarine microbial communities from the Columbia River estuary - metaG 1568-02 | ecosystem: Environmental > Aquatic > Marine > Intertidal zone > Estuary | place: USA: Columbia River...
AATGGATTGCGAAAGGTAAACCTTCAAATTTCATAATAGAATATTCTGAACATACTTCTGATACAATACAGCTCATTGATGGATTTTCAATGTATGCAATAGGAGCAAACGCATGGCAAGAACTTGCCTTTGTTTGTAATAAACTAGTAACATGCATACCCAATACCCCACATAACCATGGGCTAACGATCGAACTAGGCATCGGAGAAAATTTCATAGTGGAAGTTGCAAAAATTACTGCAATTCAATGGCTATGTGAAGCCATCTTAACAAAGCACCAACGAACAGATATACACATTAACTTACGGGTAAAAATTGGATGGCGGAATAAATCAAAACGTGAAATTCACACCAATCAAATCAGGCAAACCTCTGAAGCACTTTGCGCATTAGTAGCAGGTGTAAACCAACTTTGCATCACGCCTTACGATCAAATGTTCAACGAAGGTGCTACTGAATTATCGCGAAGAATGGCCATTAATATTGGTCATATTTTAAAAGAAGAATCCCACTTAGATTGGTTCAATGGATTAAGTAAAGGAAGTTTTATAACTACGCACTTGGTTCATCAACTGTGTAATTTGGTGTGGTCTCAACTCGCGTTAACGGAAGGATTTGATGACGAGTTAAAATCACAAACAAAGGCAACCATAGCCCTTAGAAATCAACGAATAACTGATCAAATTGATCAATTTATCGGGATCAATTACCTTGTCAATCCGTCTGAACCATGCGAACTGAAACGTCAAGAGTTTGGGGCTTTTGGACTTCCTTATTTATTTTTTGAAACGAACTAGTATGGCGAATTGGATTAATTATTTAACGAGTCGAGAACCTGAAGAACTAACGAATAAAATCATCGATGGAATTGTAATCCCAAATACCCCTCCTCCGGTAGAATTAACGGAACAAGTTTCGGGTCTTGCGCCGTTTAGAAGGGGACCTTATGCCTCCATGTATACCATAAGACCATGGACTATCCGACAATATGCGGGATTTTCTACAGCGGAAGAATCTAATGCATTTTATCGAAAAAACCTCGCTGCCGGTCAAAAAGGATTATCCGTAGCCTTTGACTTACCCACGCACAGGGGATATGATTCAGATCACCCCAGAGTAAGAGGCGATGTAGGTAAAGCAGGTGTAGCCATTGACTCCATCGAAGATATGAAACGCCTATTCGATAACATTCCGTTGAATGAAATGTCTGTATCCATGACCATGAATGGGGCGGTGTTACCAATCCTAGCGTTCTACATCGGTGCTGCAATAGAACAAGGCGTTAATCCAGCAGAATTATCAGGTACGATTCAAAATGATATTTTGAAAGAATTTATGGTTCGAAATACCTACATCTACCCTCCCGACCCATCGATGCGTATCATCGCAGATATTTTTAAGTACACTTCGGAGCGCATGCCCAAGTTTAATAGTATTTCCATTTCAGGGTATCACATGCACGAGGCTGGTGCAACTGCAGCACAAGAATTAGCTTTTACCTTAGCTGATGGATTAGAATATATCCGGACGGGAATAAATTCAGGCTTGAGCATTGACGAGTTTGCACCCAGATTAAGTTTTTTCTGGGCAATTGGGATGAATTTCCCGATCGAAATCGCGAAACTTCGTGCTGGAAGAGAGCTGTGGGCGGAATTGGTTTCTGAATTTCAACCAAAATCAGAAAAGTCTAAGATACTTCGAGCGCATTGCCAAACTTCTGGCTGGTCCTTAACCGAGCAAGATCCTTTTAATAATGTTACACGTACCACGATCGAAGCTTATGCGGCTGTATTTGGCGGAACCCAATCGTTACATACCAATTCATTGGATGAAGCCATTGCACTCCCGACAGATTTTTCTGCCCGAATTGCTCGAAACACCCAGCTTTTTATCGCATTAGAATCGGGTGTCCCGCAGTTTATTGACCCCTTTGGAGGAAGTCAGCATATCGAGCATTTAACCAATCAGCTGATTGAAGAATCTCGGAAATTGATGCAAGAAATTGAATCATTTGGGGGAATGTCAAAAGCTATTGCTAAAGGGATTCCAAAATTAAAAATCGAGGAGGCAGCTGCACTTAAACAAGCACGAATTGATGCGGAAGAAGAAATTATCGTTGGGGTAAATCGATTCCAACCCAACGAAGAAACACAAATCGAACTTTTAGAAGTAGATAATAGTAAAGTACGAATACAACAAATTGAACAACTAAATACGTTAAAAGAAACTCGAGATCACGTTAAAGTAGCCGAACTCCTATCATCATTGGAACGTGCTGCTCAGACGTCTGAGAATTTATTAGAGATCGCGGTAGAATGTGCATTGGCACGTTGTACATTAGGCGAAATATCACTTGCTTTAGAACATGTTTTCGGAAGATATGAGGCAGAAATAAAAACGATATCAGGGGTTTACAAATCAATTGCTATGAAAGATCAAGCATTCAAAGAGGCTCAAACACGGTGTGATGCGTTTGCAGCACTTGAAGGAAGACGGCCACGTATTTTAGTAGCGAAAATGGGACAAGACGGGCATGATCGTGGAGCAAAAATAATTGCCACCGCCTTTGCTGATATTGGTTTTGATGTAGACATGGGACCTCTTTTTCAAACACCTGAGGAAGTGGCGAAACAAGCCATTGAAAATGATGTTCATATCGTAGGTGTTTCCTCCTTGGCTGCAGGTCATAAAACACTAGTTCCTTCGTTAATAAATGCACTAGCAGACCAAGGGAGAAAAGACATTATGGTTGTTGTGGGTGGAGTCATTCCTAAAAATGACTATGCCTTTTTATTTGAAGCTGGAGTCTTTGGCATTTATGGTCCAGGGACAAAACTTTCAGAATCAGCGATTGAAATCTTAACACTGCTCATGAAAATCCACAATTAAATTGTAATTTCGGCATACAATTTGGTTAGAAGAATAAAATTAAATCTTTATCGAATGAACTATTTATCCATTGTATTTATAAGTTTACTTGCACTCAGTGTAAATGCACAAGAACTCACCTTTAGTGCCACACGACGCTTGGTAGAACCGGTGTTAAACAATGAAATAAAACCGGAGAATATTGTTGAAGTAACCTACGCTCCAGATAAGAAAATCGTTAAGAAAGCTCACCTATGGAAAATAAATGGGTCTTCAGTTCCTACGAAAGGTTGGGAATTTGTAAAGGGATATTCGGCAACTTCAAAAGATAAAATCCAATTGGTGTTTACGAAGGTGGGTAACTATTCCATTGAACTTGAAGTTGAAACGGATACCTTGACAGATGAAGAAACGTTTTACGGAGAATTCAGTGATTTCATAACCGTTCGAAGTTTATTTCCAGAACTTGCTGCACTTTACGCTCAAAAGCCTAAGCCTAGTTACATGAAATTGGTTGAAAAGGCGAGTGAATATGTAGTAAAACCAAAATACGCAACGGATCCAACACCAAATTTATTTCTAGCAAAAGGAATGTTAGGTCTTGCAAAAAGACTTGAAACTACTCCAAAAATAGATGCTGAAACAGCGATGAGTGAATGCATTTCAAGTTATGTAGCTGCTAAAGAATTAGACTTAAATGGTGTATTATTTGATGATGAGCATCAACGATTCATTATTGAATTAGAATCCTATCTATTCGATGACAACATTAAAGAATTCTCTGATTTCGATCCGGGAACAGATGCCTATGATAATTTTTCAGAATATGTAGATTACTATAGTGAAGTTTCCTCAATTCCATTTGCCTCTACCATTTTACAAGGTTATATCATGTTGAAAGATGGAAGTTCGCCTGCAGCAATCGCCGCATGGAAAGGTGAAATTGCCACCATGAAGGGCTTTAAAATTACTGGAAAAGAAACAACGTATGGATTCAAGGTAAAGGACGCTGAAAACCTGGAAGCAATCTTCTCAACTGTTGATGTTCAAATTCTTAAAATGGGCGTTATGAAAGCGGTTGATGAGTTGATTAAATTAAAAGGTGAAAATGGATTATTGGCTTGCGAATTACTTACGGTATCGGAACCTTTTTTAGTAAACGACCGTGAATTTGAAAGTTACTATTTGAATCGCATGAAAGAACTTAATTGTAAAACAGGCAATTAATATCAACAACGACACATTGAAAATTAAAACCATCTATTCAGATAGTTTTTTTTTATTTAACTAATTTCGACAGGTGAAAATACCTGCATATTTTAAAAATAAATTTATTGTAACAGCCATATTGTTTCTTTTATATATGTTCTTTTTGGACGATATGGATGCTTTTAAAATTGTTTCGAACTTACGAAAACGGAATGCATTAGTTGAGCAAAACATCATTATGAAGCAAAAGGTAGTTGAAAGCAGAAACACTCTTCGTAAGCTGCGACAAGTTCAATACTTAGAACACTTTGCTCGTTCTAAAAAGTACTTTAAACAAATTGATGAAGATATTTTCGTGATTATTCCTAAAACTTCGAAACGGAACTGATTCCCAAGGTAAAAGACGGGAAATAAAAGCGCAATATCTGATCGAACGTAAAACTGCTTTTTGCCATTTTCATTGCACCTTCTTGGCATAATCCTACACCGTGTCCATACCCCCTTCCTTCCAAAACCACAAATTCACCCTCTGAATGAACGCTAAAAAAGGAAGATTTTAAATCGAATTTTTCTCGCAAATCGCGCATCGGTATTCCGAAGCCTGGATGAATCAAAAATGAGGTCCTATATGGACTTTCCCAATGATAAAGCAATGCCTTACTCAACGAATCATCGATAGGGAAATGATATTTACCTACTATAATTCGCTCCCATTCACTTCTTGGTATTTTTTTAATCCATTTAGCTTGTTTTGTATACACGCAAAAGGTATCAACGGCACTTTCTAAGCCGTCAATAGATGCATTCCAAACCATGGAAGGCTCACATGTTTGTCCTCCACAATTAGCACTAAAGAATGTGGGTGCTAATGCCGAATCTGGCTGTAACAAAATTAAATGTTTGGTGTTCAGTACTGCTGAATCAATGGATGCACTGCCATTTCTTTTGTGTAAATAGGCCTGGCAATGTACTTGGTTGCATAAATTAAACCCTTCCTTTTCATGCTTTTGCTTGGATTTCAATGCAAAAGTTCTTGAAATAATAGCCTGTACTTTGTAATACTCCATTTTTTGACCAGTACCCGCCTCCGACTCTACCACGCCTTCTAAGTAATGTTCAAGGTCAATCATATTTACAATTAAAAGTGATCCGCTACTTTGTTTGATTTCAAAGTCACCCTCAAAGGCTCTAGCTTTTAACACGGGAGAAATACCTGAAAACTCAATAGACTTCTCATGCATTGACCCAATTATTCGAAGTTGTTTAACTCCCGTTTTTTTTACTCCCTGAAAAACCACATCCAATGAACCTGCTGAACCTTTGGAAACTTCACAAAATGAAAAATAATCTAAGGTCCCTAAAAAGGAGGTATCTGCAATTAAATAATAAGTTCCTGTGGCGTTTGCGAATTTAACTTTAGTAAATTTTTGAGTCGGAAATAACCCTATACGCATTGGCTGTGCGAAATAAAAACCGAAATAACTCCCGATGAAGAGTACGAATAAAATACGTGCCAACATAAAATCTAATACTGACTTTATTTAAAAAATGTTTCATGAATTGAAAAAGCAATTCGCTCGCTTGCACCTTTACCACCAAGGGTTACTTTTAATCTTTTATAGCCCGCAATCATTTGTTCTTTATTTTCAATGGAAGTTGTAAGCTTTTTTAAGCTTCGGACTAATTGATCTGAATTACAATCGTTTTGAATAAGTTCCTCTACCAGACCTTCTCCTAAAATTAAATTAACTAATGAAATATACTTAATCTTTACTACACGTTTAGCTATCCAAAAAGAAAGCGGACTACTCTTATAACAAACAACTTGAGGTACCTCAAAAAGTGCGGTTTCTAGCGTAGCTGTTCCGGATGTAACAAATGCATAAGAGGCTTGTTGTAATATCTCATAGGTTTTACCAAACTCAAAGCGAACCCCATCTGTTTTAAACGAATCAAAGTATGAGGGGGGCAACTGAGTAGAACATGCAACAATAACATCGAATTCCTTAAACGCTTTCGACGCCTCTAACATAATTGGTAATTTTCTCTTTATCTCCTGCAATCGACTTCCCGGAAGCAGGGCTAATATCGGTCTATTAACTTGAATTTCATTCTGATCCGAATGACTAAATCGTTCGATTTCATCTAATAAAGGATGGCCAAAATAATGAACTTTCATGCCAAAATTTTGATAAAAATCCCGCTCGAAAGGCAATATACAGTACAGCTCATCTACATATTTTTTTATTTTTTTTACGCGGTTCTGTTTCCAAGCCCATAACTGTGGCGAAATATAATACACCACATGGATCCCGCGTTTTTTTGCCCATTCCGCAATCCGCAGATTAAACCCAGGAAAATCAACCAAAACAATCACAGAAGGCTTAAATTCAGCCAGTTGAGCCTTACAGGTTTTAAAGTTCTTAAGAATGGTAAAAATGTTTAGGAAAACTTCCAGAAATCCCATGAAAGAGAGTTCACGTATGTGCTTTAAAACCGATACATTTTCTGCGATTAAGCGATCTCCTCCCCATGCGACGAACTCCATGGTTGGGTTTATTTTTTTCCATGCTTTAACTAAATTGGCCGCATGCAGATCTCCCGAAGCCTCACCACTTATTATAAATACACGTTCGTTTTTCATTAAAAGAAATTGGCATAAATGGCGAAAGGAACTAAGGTAAGTGTAGCCAAAATTATACCTCGAGCAATTGAATATTTTTCCCGATTTAGAAACATATAAAACCAAAATAAATTTGGTATACACGCTAGAGAAAGATATTTACTGGTATACTGCGTATTTTGAACAAATTGATGCCAGAAATAACTGAAATCATAGGAATACACCAAGGAAAGAATTAAAAGCACCAGAGGCAATACAATTATCGGAGAAAGTAGTCCGATTCCATAACCCAATAATCCCTCACGTGTAATTCTCATAGTTTCCAGTTTTTAATTTGATCTAATACCGCATAATTCGTTAAGTCAAAATGCGTTGGTACAATACTTATATATCCGTTATTTAATGCATATAAATCAGAATCCACTCGCGGATTAACCTCACCGAATTCACCGGTTAGCCAGTAATAGGGTCGCCCAAATTGATCCTCACGTTTGTCAAATCTATCCGCCCAAAAGGCATGCGCCTGAGTACATACGCTAATTCCTGCAATCTGAGAACCAGGTATGTTTGGGATATTCACATTCAAGCAGGTGAACTTAGGGAAATCATTTAGTAATGCGTTATTTATAATCTTACTAATAAAAGATTCATATTGCTTAAAATCAGCTTCAGGACTAAAATTCGATAATGAAAACCCAATGGACGGTAAGCCTTCCATTGCCCCCTCAATTGCAGCAGACATGGTTCCAGAATACAATACATTCGTGGAAGAATTTTCTCCATGGTTAATCCCTGAAAGCACTAAATCGGGTTTGCGCTTCAATACTTCATAGATTGCCAGCTTAACACAATCTACCGGCGTGCCAGATGAAGCATATGCTTCAATGTCTCCGAAAACCGAAACAGGAGTTAAGCGAATTGGGTCGTTCAACGTAATCGCATGCCCCATTCCGGACTGTGGTTTGTCGGGAGCAACTACAACAACCCTACCATGTTTTGAGGCAATTTCAACCAAGGACTGTATGCCTTTAGCGTTTACACTGTCGTCGTTAGTTACTAGGATTAACTTTTCTAATTTTTCCATGTGCAACAAAAATAGCGATTATTCATCCCCTTGGTTAATTTTGTACTCAGAAAACATCAAATATGAACGTTCTACTTCCACATCAAAAACAAGGATTCTGCCATGCTCCTGTGTGTGCGGTGCGCGATAATAAAACGGACCGCTCGGAAATGGTTACTCAATTAGTCTTTGGAGAAACATTCGAAGTAATTTCACAAGACGGACATTGGATAGAAATTCAATCCTTTTCAGATGGTTATGCTGGTTTTGTAGACCGGAGGCATTTGATTGGTCTAAGTGAAAAAGAACTAAGAAAATGGCATGAGGAACGGATTATTCAAACTGAATTTACAACACAAATAAACTCCCCATGGGGGAAACTGCATCTACCGGCAGGTTGCTACATTGGAAGTCAACATCAGTTTAATATCGGATCAATTTGCTTTGAGCAACTGTACGAACCAAATAAACTAAACCCGTTAGAATTAATTTACGAATTCCTTAATGTGCCATACTTATGGGGTGGAAAAACTTCATTTGGGTTTGATTGTTCAGGATTGACGCAATTATTTTATCGAATTCAAGACATTAATTTACCAAGAGATGCCTCCGAACAACAAGCACATGGGGTGGAAATAAACCTCGGGGAACAAGAAACTCAAGATTTAATTTACTTTCAAAATCAAAAAGGTCAAATCACACACGTTGGCATTTGCATAGATGAAAATACGTTAATTCATGCCTCCGGTAGGGTGCGAATCGATGAACTAAGAAATGGGCATATTTGGAATAATGAATTACATGAAATTACACATGAATTTCATTCAATAAAGAGATACCGCTAGAATTCAAGATAAATTTAAGATATTTGTTAAAAACGTGCTGAAATGAATGTGTTAGTTACCGGAGGAGCGGGATTTATTGGTAGCCATTTGGTAGAGCGCTTGGTTCAAGACAAGCACAGCGTTACGGTACTTGACAATTTACTTCGGGGAAATAAAATACCCAAACAAGCGCAAGAGCAAATCATCTTCATTGAAGGTGATGTGCGTGACACCAAGCTGGTTAATGAAACGATGAAAGACATGGATGTAGTTTATCATTTTGCCGCAGTACTTGGTGTGGACGTGGTAGCGGATTTCCCGGTTGAAACGATGGATGTTGAAATTATTGGAACTCGAAACGTTATCGAAGCGATGCATGCCCACGGGGTTAAACAACTATTTTACGCATCTACAAGTGGAATTTACAGCCATTCAGCCATCGTTAAGACAGCGTTGAGTGAAGAAGTACTTGTTGATCCGCGTACTTCCTACGCCATGGCTAAACGATACAATGAAATCTATTTGGCTAGCCATTTCGAGGAAAAAGGAGTGAATACAATCGCCTTGCGTTTTTTCAACGTTTATGGAGAACGACAAGATAATCGCATGGTTATTCCTAGATTTTTGGAACAAGCTGAAGCAAACCTCCCTTTAACGGTTTTCGGTAATGGAAAGCAAACAAGGGATTTCACCTATATAGATGATGTGATTGAATCGTGCATAAGACTCCAAGAAACGCAAGGATTCCACATTGTAAATATTGCGAATGAACAAGAATGGACCATCAGAGAATTAGCTGAAACGATAATTAAAAACACGGGTTCATCATCTGAAATAACCTATGTTGATGCTCCTAAAAAACGATACGATTACGAAGTTGAACGACGGATCGGAAGTTCAGAAAAACTATATAATTTAATCGGTTTCAAACCAAAAACTTCCTTAACAGAAGGGATAAATACCATATTAACTCACACAGAATATTCATCAAATGGACACAGAAATATTTAACTTAATAGAGTCAGAGCGCATTAGACAAACCATCGGAATTGAACTTATAGCGAGTGAAAACTACGTAAGCGATGACGTCATGAAAGCCATGGGTAGTATTCTCACCAATAAATATGCAGAGGGATTACCAGGAAAACGTTACTACGGAGGATGCGAAATCGTTGATCAAGTAGAGCAATTAGCGATAGATCGTTTATGTAAACTATTTGGTGCAACGTGGGCAAACGTTCAACCTCATTCTGGCGCACAAGCTAATGCAGCAGTATTTTTAGCTTGTTTAACACCCGGAGATAAAATTCTAGGTTTCGACTTATCCCATGGAGGACACCTTACACACGGTTCCCCCGTTAATTTTTCGGGTAAACTTTATCAGCCTTTTTTCTATGGTGTGGATAAAGAATCGGGGTTGATCGATTACCAAGCCTTGGAGGAAACCGCCATGCGAGAACGACCTAAAATGATTATTTGTGGAGCTTCCGCGTATTCAAGAGATTGGGATTATAAGCGCATTCGTGAAATAGCAGACGCGATTGGAGCACTCGTACTAGCAGATATATCTCACCCTGCGGGATTAATTGCTGCTAAGTTATTGAATGACCCCTTGGAATATTGTCATATCGTTACGTCAACTACCCATAAAACCCTTCGTGGTCCGCGTGGTGGAATCATCATGTTACGGCATAATTTTGACAATCCGTTTGGTTTAAAATGGAACAACGGAAATCCAAAATCCATGGTTGCTTTGCTAGACGCGGCAGTTTTCCCAGGAATTCAAGGTGGTCCTTTAGAACATGTTATTGCCGCCAAAGCAGTTGCATTTGGAGAAGCGCTTGACCCCTCTTTTACCACATACATGACTCAAGTTCAAGCAAATGCTTCTATTATGGCAAGTGAACTAATGAAGCTGGGATATAATATTGTATCTGGTGGAACAAATAACCACAGCATGTTAATCGATCTTCGAAACAAGGGGATTACCGGAAAAGATGCGGAAATAGCCCTTGGAAAAGCACATATTACGGTTAATAAAAACATGGTTCCTTTTGACACGGAATCTCCATTTATTACCTCTGGAATTCGAATTGGCACCCCAGCAATTACCTCACGCGGTGTAAGTAATGAAGAAATCCTACGCATCGTGTCCTTAATTGATCAATCGCTTCAACACCACACGAATGAGCAGCTCATGACTGAAATTCGAACAAATGTGGAGCAACTTATGGGTAATAAACCGCTATTTGCTTGGTAATTCGATTTGAATCGAAAAAAGATTGGACCTTTCCCATTATTTGGGGATTTATATTTATTGTATACGCAGCAATCGCCGTTACAATATGTTACAACGGAGGTGCTATTTCAGAACTTTATGTGTTGGCTTATGTTTGGATAGGTCTTGGTGTCTTGTTTTATCTGCTTCTTAAAACAACATTTTATACCGTTGATCAAGAACATCTTGTCTGCCATATCTTTGGATTTAAGAAGAAAATACCCTTAAAGGAAATCACAAAAATAGAACCTCAAAAAGGCATTTATGCTGGACTTAAAATCAATACATCATGGAGAGGAATCGTGGTTTACTATGGCAAATGGAATGAAATTCTAATTTCTCCTTCGGATGAATCTGGATTTATTGCCGCAATACGTGCTAGGAATCCGAATTTATTGGTTTAAATCCATTTTTAAAGATCATATAGGATTCTTTTCCTATCCCCAATATCGAAACAATGTTAAGTGGGAATTCAAGTAATACATGCGTGAAACTCAAGAAAAACAATACACTCAATCCCATACTGTAATCATACAAGTAGAATCCACTAGCAACAAGCCAAAGGACAATAACCAATATGAATCGAACCTTAGGCACTTTATGCCAACGAATAATTTCCGTCTTGCTAAACCAATTTAAATAATGGTAGAGATATGCAAAAGCAATAAAACGCATTAGCATTATCCCAACGGTAGAAAAGAAAACTGTATCCCAAAAGTACTTTTTTGCGCTAGCTGGAAGGGCAAACTTTAACGGAATCGCTTTCTGGTAATAATCATTTTCTGGATTCTCAACCACGTAAGGTTGTGATAATCTACTGGACAGGGAATCACTGATCTTAACTCTTGACTCCATCGTAAATGAGGAACCTTTTTTATTTACAAACGAATCTAAATATTGCTTATTCGTCATAAATTCTTCTTCCATTAAATTAAAATGGTCAAGAATCGAGACATTGGTCATGAAGAACCCATTACCTTTCGCGTAATACGCATTTTTTCCGTAGGAAGTCAGGTTGTTGTTATTCGGATTAACCGGCAGGGAGAAGACCAATATGATAGGAAAAATTACAAATCCTACCATTTGCCATAGACCAGACTTGCTTCTATTCTTTAATGCACCATAAAGCATGAACAAGCCAGTAAACACGTACACATGTATGAGGGTAGGAACTAATGACGTAAGCGCAAAAACAGTGGTACTTGCTTCGTTCTCCATGGCGCGTTCTGGACTTAACCAACCCGAAACGAACACATATAAAAATGCGATGGTAATCAACTTTATTATGGTGTTCTTAACCAACACAAATAGAATCGACGAGAACAGCGCAAAAACCAATAATTTATCGAACAAGTTAAGTTCAACGAACATCTTATAAATCTCCCAATCATACCCGAAATCATTCGCAAATGCGGCAATAGACAAAAGAACTCCAACGACCAACAGGACGACAAAATCATACTTGCCTTTTGCAAAATACTGTCGATCGTGCAACCAGCTAATCTCTGTTAGATAATGTAATGGCCCTAGAAAAGCATATGCAATTAGAAAAGTTTCAAAAGGCATGAAATAAGCCAACACCGCTGTGATGGCCATTAGCCCAATATTTGCATAATTTATTTTATCATCTTTCAGGAGAGCCATTGTCGGATTTTTTTCAAATATACCGAATATCACTCATTTTTCTTTGCTTCATCAAAGCCAAGCTGTACAGCATTTTTTCGAATACTCTTTGCAACAGCTGTACCAAAATCATCCGGTTTACTGTTACTATTCTTTGATTGTTCTTCGATATAAGAAAGTCTTTTTTGATTCAACTCCGCTATTTCTTTTTGAACCTGCTGCCGCTCCTTGGATTTTTCCTCTACCAAACTTTTGATTTCCTCGTCAGTTTTTCCTTTTAATTCATCCGTTCTGTCTTCCGCTTTCAATTTGGTTAATACAGTAGAATCAGCGGCAACAGCATCCACTAAATCCCAATCTCCATTCCAATAATACGTACTGCCTTTTGCTACGGCACGCTCCACCATTACAGCTTCATTTAAGGTCTTGGCATTATCATCTTGCATGGCCTGTTTATTTTTTTTGTCCGCCCCGGAAAAACCATAAGAGACATAGGTTCCATTCAGTTTATAATTATAGGTTTGCATTAAAGAATCATAGGGTGTAGCTATGTAAGAAATGGCCTGATCACTGTTAATATTAAAAAAATCTCCCCCTGAACACGTAGCGCCATCTTGCCAAAACGTGCGCACGCCTTCATCGTATGGGCCACAAAAAATGGTACTTACAAGTACTCCTTTTGTTTTAGCAAGTACACAGGTTTCTTTGTACGATATAGGCCCTTGATTAAAAGGTTCGTTGCCAGCGATGTATATTAATTTTAAATCCGTTGAATTGGCTGACCAACTTAAGTCGTTTAAGGACTTTTGAATAACCGCACCACAAAATTCATCCCCGCCATTCGTCCGTAAACCAAAAAGCTTTTCTGAAACCAAATCTAGATCTTTGGTAAAATTCAATTGTTGCCGTATGTAATTGTCTTTAATATTCAGGGATTGATTCCCGTAATCGTACATCGCAATTTCTAAATCTGGCGCAGCGCCTTGATAGGTTAATTTAGCTACCTCATTAACAATCGCCCAAATTTTAGACTTTGCTTGATTCAATAGCCCATCCATACTGTTCGATGTATCGAATAATATGACGAGTTGAACTTTACGTTTTCCCGTTTGTGCAACGGAAATAAAAACAAGATGTAAACTAAAAATGGATAAGAAAATGTACTTCATGGTTATTTAATTTGCCATCAGGTACACCCCAGGTATGAATTGGTTCAATGACGGGTAAAATAACCAAGTGCCATGCGATAACTTTCTAGTCCAAATCCCATCACCAAGCCTATGCAAACTGGTGTTAATAAAGATTCATGTCGGAACGATTCTCTAGACGATACGTTTGAAATATGCACTTCTATAACAGGTGTCTCAATCGCAGCGATACAATCCCGTATGGCGACGCTGGTATGGGTATATCCTCCCGCATTGATGAGAATTCCATCTCCTTTAAATTGTTGCAAGAAATCAATTAATTCCCCTTCAATATTGGATTGAAAATAACACAGTTCTCCATTAAATCGATGGGTCAATTCTTCAAAAAACGCCTCAAAGGATTGGTTGCCATAAACCTCAGGTTCTCTGGTGCCAAGTAGATTCAAATTTGGTCCATTAACAATCGCAACTTTCATGCAGTAAAAATAAGGGAATTTTACAATTCATGCACTTATTCTACTAACTTTGAAACACCGCAATTTACGTAGTGCAAATTAATCTAAACCATGAACTGGGAGCAATTAACGAAGCAATTCATTTCCTATCTGAGAATTGAAAAAGGGCTCTCTGAGAATTCTTGTCTTGCCTATCAACAAGACTTAATAAAATTACGGGATTTTTGTCTATCAAATAGAGTATCCCCTACCGGAATTTCATACCAGGACTTAAAAGAATTTGTTTCTATTCTATATGATTTAGGCTTAAGCGCTAGAACCCAAGCCAGAATTATCTCTGGAATTAAGCAATTTTTCGGATTTTTACTCCTTGAACAACTTATTCAAAACGACCCAAGCGAACTGTTGGAACAGCCAAAAATCGGGCGAAAACTCCCCGAAGTGCTCGACATGGAAGAGATTGACAGTTTAATCGCGGCCATAGATGTTTCAAAACCCGAAGGACATCGAAACCGTGCCATATTAGAGACGCTATATAGTTGTGGAATACGTGTTAGTGAACTTGTCAACTTAAAACAATCGGATTTATTTTACGACGAAGGGTATATTCGAGTGATTGGAAAAGGCAACAAGGAGCGTTTGGTCCCTATGAGTAAGTCGGTAGAAAAAGAGATAACATGGTATGTAGATAATCAACGTAAACAACTGGATATTTACAAAGGCGATGAGCAAATTGTATTCTTAAATCGGAGAGGGAAACGCCTTACACGGGTGATGATCTTCACGATCATTAAACAACTGGCCGAATCCATTGGCTTGCAAAAGAATATATCTCCACATACGTTTCGGCATTCTTTTGCTACACACCTGTTGGAAGGCGGGGCTAATTTACGTGCTATACAAGAAATGCTGGGACATGAATCAATAACGACAACGGAAATTTACACCCACATGGATCAACGATTTTTGAGGGAGGCTATTTTAACCTTTCACCCAAGAAATCATCAATAGGCAATTAATTCCAATAAGGTCTCTTCAAATCGTTTTTTAGGAAGGAACTGTTCTTCCAACGCCACGGCAAAAGGTACCGGGGTATCAAGGGAACCAACTCTTCTTACGGGCGCATCCAAGGATTCAAAACAATGCTCATTAATAAGGGCTGAAATCTCACCTCCAATTCCACCAAATAAGGAATCCTCATGAAGAATCAATGCTTTTCCAGTTTTTCTTACAGACTGATAAATACAATCCGTATCTAAAGGAAGAAGGGTCCTTAAATCAATAATTTCAACATCTAAGCCATGTTGCTCCTTTAACTCCATTGCCCAATGTACGCCTGAACCATAGGTAATAACGCTTGCTAGCATTCCTTCGCTCGCCACTGCTGCCTTACCGATTTCCAATTGATAATACGCGCTAGGAACCATCCCTTTTGTACTCCGATAGAGGGCTTTATGTTCAAAGAAAAGTACAGGGTTCGGATCTTCGATGGACGCATTCAATAAGCCTTTAGCATCAAATGGATTGGAAGGATAAACCACTTTCAATCCAGGGGTATGTGTAAACCAAGCCTCGTTGCTTTGAGAGTGAAATGGACCTGCAGCAGTACCTGCTCCGGTGGGCATTCTAACTACTACGTCGGCTTGCTGTCCCCAACGCCAATGAATCTTGGCTAAATTATTAATGATTTGATTGAATCCGCAGGTAACGAAATCCGCAAACTGCATCTCTACCATGGCTTTCATTCCAGAAATTGATAACCCCAATCCTGCCCCAACAATAGCCGATTCACACAGAGGTGTATTTCGTACACGGTCTTTACCGAATTTCTCAACAAATCCCTCTGTCACCTTAAAGGCGCCACCATATTCAGCAATATCTTGCCCCATAAGAACGAGATTTGGATGTCTTTCCATGCTTTGACTCAAGCCTTCCTGTATGGCATCTATGAACCTAAGCTCCTTGGACTCACCAGTTGGTGCAATAACTTCAACCGAGCTAGCTGCATACAAATCAGAAAGTTCTTGTGTTAACGAAGGGACAATGGCTGATTCCGAATTTGCCTCATCAAATGAACGTTGAATGTCCGCTTTAAACCCTTCTTTTATTTGTTTGATAAGATCTTCGTTTAACACCTTTTCTTGAAGTAGAAACAACTCAAAATTTGATACAGGATCTTTAAGTGCCCATTTATCCTGAATTCCTTCCGGATAGTATTTTGTTCCTGACGCTTCTTCATGACCCCGCATTCTAAAAGACATCAATTCTACCAAATAGGGCTTTGGATTCACGCGAATCTCTTCAGCAATGGTTCGAATGGTCCGAATCACTGCTAGAATATTATTACCATCCACTTGGATTGCATCCATGCCATATCCAATACCTTTATCAATAAATTGCTTGCACTTGAATTGCTC
>Ga0102921_1000344_pt1 | contig 16337 bp, 14 predicted proteins | sample Colrivmeta156802_FD_78205 | JGI IMG/M metagenome (GOLD analysis project Ga0102921, IMG submission 78205) | Estuarine microbial communities from the Columbia River estuary - metaG 1568-02 | ecosystem: Environmental > Aquatic > Marine > Intertidal zone > Estuary | place: USA: Columbia River...
AAAAACTTGTCACTAAAAAAAATCAACGATAATTATTTTCATTATAGAAAAAAATTAAAAATATTATACGCCAAATATCTTTCACATAAAATTGGTTTAAAAAAGTATTAATTTATTCAATTCACGACTCTATCACCAAACCCCTTACCAAATACTGTAATTAAGATATACTTGAAATAATACCACACATTGAGGTGGTCAATCATCTTGGCATCGGTTTCTGCCAAAAGTTGCGGGGTGGACAAGTTGATTTTATTGATTCTTGCCTTTAAACACATCCATCGTAACATGACCATCAGCACTAATTCCTTTTCGCTGAATAACATTCAAAAATGTCATCCAGAGTATTTTACAATCCAACCAAAATGATTGCTTGTTTACATATTCAACGTCTAACCGGAACTTTTCTTCCCAACCTATAGCATTTCTGCCATTTACTTGTGCCCAACCTGTAATACCAGGTTTTACCTCATGCCGGCGGGCTTGCTCTTTGGAATAAAGCGGAAGGTAATGCATCAAAAGAGGCCTCGGACCGACCAAACTCATGTCACCTTTGAGGACGTTAACTAGCTGAAGTAACTCATCTAATGAAGCTGAACGAACAAACCCACCGACTTTAGTTAAACGAACTTCATCAGGCAATGGTGCACCTTTGTCATCAAAAGCATCACGCATCGTCTTAAACTTGAAAATAGTAAAGGGGCGAGCATTTAATCCTGGTCGTTGCTGAAAGAAAAATATCTTCCCTCTGTTGGCTAAAAAAAGTAATAAACCTGCACTGACAATTATAGGGGAGAGTATGACCAACAAGACAAAAGCCGATAGAAAATCGGCTGATGGTTTGAATATGTTGCGATATAGATTCAATACTAATTCTTAAAGATCTTTGACAATGCTGAAAAAATACGCTCAAACTCTGCCTCCGTTAAATTGGACCCACTAGGTAAACACAAACCTTGTTCAAACAATTTTTCACATACTCCTGATCCAAAAAACTTGGTCCCTTCATAAACCGGTTGCATGTGCATAGGTTTCCAAAGAGGACGAGATTCTATATTCTCGGCATCTAAGGCCAAACGTACATCTTCTCTGCTGATACCACCAGATAATTCGGGATCTATCAATATAGCGGTGAGCCAGTAATTGCTGAAAAAATCAGCAACTGGTTCTGTTTGAAACGTAACGCCATCAATACCAGCAAAGAAATCACGATAGCGTTGGTTATTGGTTCTGCGCTGTGCAACGCGCTCGTCGAGCACTTCCATTTGCCCACGACCAATGCCTGCTAATACATTGCTCATGCGGTAATTGTAGCCAATTTGCGAGTGCTGGTAATGGGGTGCATTGTCTCTTGCTTGTGTGGCCAAGAAGCGCGCTTGGTCGATATGGTTTTTGTGAATGGAAACCAATGCCCCACCTCCACTGGTGGTAATAATTTTATTGCCATTAAAACTTAAGGCCGCCATTTCGCCAAATGTTCCGCATTTTTGAGTCTTATAAGTTGAGCCCAAAGCTTCTGCTGCGTCTTCAATTACTGGCACCCCGTATTGTGCAGCAATGTTTTGTATGTCAACCATTTTTGCAGGCATCCCATACAAATGAACGGGCATAATTGCTTTAACTGATTTATGTTTATAGGCTTCTAAAGCTTCTTGCAAAGCATTGGGGCACATGTTCCAAGTATCAGTTTCTGAATCTATAAATACAAGTTCTGCGCCTTGGTAACTTATTGGATTGGTGGTGCCACAAAACGTAAAACTTTGCACCATCACCACATCTCCAGCGCCAATTTCCAATATTTTTAAGGCTAAGTGTAGCGCGGCAGTGCCGGATGTTAAAGCAGCTGTATGTATTCCACCCTGATTACTTAGGTAATCTGAAATATCTGTTTCAAAGCCATCGACATTAGGGCCTAAAGGAGCTACCCAATTGGTATCGAATGCTTCTGTTACATATTTTTGTTCTGTTCCACCCATGTGGGGGGATGAGAGCCAGATTTTTGAATTAGTCATTATGAAATTTAGTTGGTTTAGCAGGTACTCCCACTGCTGTACAATTTGATGGAATAGATTTTGACACTACAGCACCTGCTCCGATGATAGAGTTCTCACCAATCTCAATTTGATTTATGATTTTTGCACCGGTGCCAACATAAACTTTTTCAGAGATTATTACTTCACCTGAAATATTTACTGAAGGCATAAATGAACTATAATCACCAATCTTTGAATCGTGCCCAACAGTACAACCTAAGTTAAGTATAACAAAATTTCCAATAACAATATTTACAGTAATAATATTTGATGCGCAGATAATACATCCATACCCTATTATAACTTCATCTTTTCCAATTAATACATTCGGATGTATTAATGAAGGAAAATTTAATAAGCTATTAAATTTTAATGTTTTATAAATCTTCTTTTTAATCCTTGGATCTGCAATTGAAATAATAACTTCTAATGTATAATCAATTATGGTAAGCTCATCAACAGCTCCCAAAACTTTAAATCCATTTACATTCGAACCTTTTGAAATATTGTCATCATAATAGCCCATGAACTCGTATACAACTTTATTTTCGTTGATCTGGTCAATTAGCATTTTCACTTCACGACCAAAACCACCAGCTCCAATAATTGCAATTTTTTTCATATATGAATTCCTATTTTTTTTATACTAATTTTAGTTATTCAATCTTTTTTAACGATTATATTCTCTCCAAAATTTAAATTGAACTTTTAAGAATCATCATCAAATAAACAAACACTAATTGTAACATTTAATGTTACTAATTCTAGAATTAACTAAGCGCGCCCCCCTAAACAATTTATAGATATATAACTATTTATTGTGGAATACATAAAATTAGTCTAATAAAGAATCGATTTTTTCAAAATACTTTGCTGCCAGTTTAGCATAAGTTCTATTTTCAAAAATCCATCTACGACCATTCTCACCGATTTGGCTTAGTTGATCTTTTGATAGCTTTGCATAGGCTAAAAACACATCTCGTAACTCGTCCGGATTCTTGGTATTCACAAAAACTCCACAGTCTGATTCGTTTATCATGGATGGGTATCCAGAATATGTCGCAATAATTGGTTTTGCAGCTAACATATACTCTACAACTTTATTCATTGATTGACCAAAATCCCAAACCTTAGAGGCTTGTGTCGATAAATAAAGAAAATCGCATGTACTTAAAAAATACTTTACTTGATTTTGTTCAATTCTTGGCAAAAAAGAAACATTTGTATTTTCACATAAAAGCTTTTGATATTTTTCCTTCAAATCACCACTACCAACTAGTAAAAAATGAATATTCTCATATACATTCATTATTCTTATGGCTTCTATAAAAATTTGCATCCCATTAGAAATACCCATGCTTCCCGCATATCCTATTACTATCTTATTCTCTGGAATTAAATTTTGAAAGGGATTATTTAAAGAAATGTCTTCCCCCTTATAATTATTAGGTTCAAAACCCAATGGAGAACAAAATACCGGTTTATTTGTAATTCTCATATTAAGAACATGTTGTTTAAGATTTGGCATTGTTCCTACAATAAGATCTGAATTTTTATACCCAAATTTTTCAATATAACCAATAATTAAAGATAGTGGATGCCACTTCGAGAAACCACCTTCTTCAATTAAAGTCAAAGGCCATATATCTCTAATTTCAAAAACAAGAAAAATCTTGAATCTTTTCTTAAGAAAATAACCATACAAAATTGTAAAGATTGATAATGATGAAACAATAACCACATCGGGTTTAATCATTGTTTTTAATGGCATTCTGAATAACTTCCATTCAAAATCAAGCCATGATAATATTCTATCAATTGATGCTGTCTTTTTATATTTTTTTGTTTTGATCCAAGTTATATCGACTCTTTCTTGACATTCATAATTATAAATATTATCTGTATTTGGAATACTTGTAAAGTGGTTGGCATCTGAAGTAATAAGACGAACATCATTACCTAACTTTTGCATTTCCTTAGCTAAATAAAATAACCTAGAAGAGGCTTTGGCATACAAAGGAGGACTTGCGTATTTTGAAATAAACCAAATATTCATTAATCCTTAGTGTATAGTTTGGGAATTGCATTAACGGTTTTGATAACATCTTCAAAATCTAAACCTAATGTATCTAAGTACCATCTTATGTTTTGATATCTTGGTTGGTTTTCATCTTCTACTAATTCAAGTGCTTTTTCTCTGGTAATTTGTCCCTCACGAATTTGATTACTTCGAAATGTATCATGCTCCGTAAAACCTGCTACTGAATAGTAAACATAGTTATAGAATGCTGCCGTACCGTCTCCAATTCTCCAAGTAGTACTCGTATCAATTGATTTTTCCCAATCGTATTTATTGAGTAAAGTATCATTCACTTCATTCTCATCCCATCTCCAAAAATCAAAAAGATGATAATAATCTTTCTTTTCCGTAAAACTTCTATAGTATTCACCAGAAAGGGTATCAAATAAAGAACTATTAAAATAGCTAGGACTCTCTAGCATTGCACTAAATCTTTTTGAATGATATCGTAACTGTTTCACTACCCCATGGCTATATACTCTTTTTTCTTCAAAATCAGGTTCAATATCTAAAAACCCAGTCTTAAAGTGAGTTACCTCTAAAGGGTTAACTCCCCAAAGGTTTAAGTTAATTCCTGTTTGTTTTTTTATACTTTCCACATGTCTGAAAAAATGTTTGTCACCAGCTGTTAACATGGCCATCATTCCCAAATGTGGCGATTTTAACCAAGCTAGTAAATTCATTCGGATATTTTTTCTTTTTTGAGAAATATCTGCAGCTACAATTATATTTTCAACACCCATTTGGGCGCACATTCTACTTATATTCCTTCTTCCCAAATCAGTAACCATACCCCAGTCATAAGTATAAGTTACAGGTTTCATTTTAAGCTCTTTCATAATTAAGTGCAAGCCATAACAACTATCTCTACCCCCGGAAAAGGGAACAATACAATCTAATTCTTTACCTTTGCGCCTATAGGGTTCCATTAGTTCAAAAAGTTCATTTTTAGGCTTTGGATTATTCCTAGGCTTATAATTATTACAATAATTACAGACTCCTAACGAATCAAATTTAATAAAGGGCATTGTCTCAGGTAAAATACATTTTGTACAACGCTTAATATTGTGTATTTCATACAGCAATAAACTTTGCTCTGCCGTGTTAATCTTAAATTCAGGAATTAAATTTTCTATTCGACTCTTTTTATCAATTATATTGAATTCTAAGTTAGAATTTGGAATATCTAGAATTTTAAACTCATTTTTTATTTGGGCTATATTTTTACAATTAATTAAGTGAAGTCCATAACTTTCGGATGCAAAATAAGTTCTACCATCACTTTCACCAATATACAGACTTCCATTATTAGAAAAAAGCAAGAGCTTCCCATGCTCAGGCAAAACCAATGCACATGAAATTACGCCTTTGCATAAGGACAAAATTTCAAGAGGTATTTCTTCTAATGGTTTATTTTGTCTTAAATGTTCTTCTGCAATTGCCACAATAAGTTCGGAATCTATATTCAAAAGTCGTTTAACTGATAATTTTGACCAAACTTCATCTTCATTTATAATGATGCCATTATGGATTGCGGCTATTTTTCCTCTTAAAACAGGTTGATTATCTCCTAGGCCATTTGTAATTAATCTACTATGTCCTAGAACGATATTGCTCTTATATGGTTTAACATTAGCCAATAATTTATCAATTTCAAAATCTGCACGATTAATTTGATAGGTATCATTTTCAATATAAATTAACCCGCTTGAGTCTTTACCACGTTGTTTGGAATGATCTACAATTTTTTTTAATTTATTTTTGTCAATTACTCTATTTGACACAACACCGAAAATTCCGCACATATTTTATTTTTTTATTAATTGTTTATAAGCCTTTTGTATTTTTTCAGATTGAAACTCCCAACTCAAACTATTTAAATTTTTTATTGAAGGCCGTAATAGTTGCCCTTCGATTTCAATGATTTTATTTTTTAAGTCCTTAAATTGAGGAGGAATACAAACACCTAATTCAAATTCTTCAATAATTTGCTTCAAGTCTGGGAAATCTGATGATAAAATGTATATTTTTGAAAATGCATATTCAAATAATTTATTAGGTAAGCAATAATAATAACTAAGTGAATTTGATTTAATCATTAATAATCCGACATCAGCAGATTTCGCAATGTCAATTATATCATCCGCCTTAACTATTGGATGGTAATGAATGTTTTTGAAGTTTAAACTCGCTTCTTTGACTGTTTTTTCATACTTGCCAAAACCAAGAAATACTATGTGAGAAGTAATTCCTGGAGATTGAAAAACATTTAAATTCAGATCTATACACCTACCGTCTGATAGTAAACCGATATAAATAAATATTTTACAATTTTTAGGAATATTAAATTTATCTCTTAAATAATTATCTGAGTAGTTAACCTCATTTTCTATTTTTAATGATGGACTGTTTAGTATTAACAAACTCTCTTTTAATCCTATATGCTTCTGATACCAAGCTATGATAGATGGGCTAACACTTATTAATAAATCAATTTTTTTCCATGCCAGCTTTTCAATAAATAATGCTGCCTTACCTAAAATTTTTGATTGGTTATGTTTTTCAGACTCAAGTTCATGAGCATCATAAATTAATTTAGAGTTAAATAGCATAGAAAGAATAAAAGCAACTGGCAAAACCATAACATCATGACAATGAATAATTTCAGGACGAAAAATAATTCCTTTTAAAAAAAACCTAATTGATATTTCTATTAAGTTGAAAAAAAGCATAAATACTTTGGGCAAAAAACTCAAATACCTTGTTAATAAATTAATATTTTCGGTTTGAATGTCTAAATCCAAATTGTCTGGCAAAGAAAATTGAGCTTCAAAAACTCCAATTGCTTTTACTCTAGAATTTTCTATTTTACAAACGCCCTTTAATTCTTTTAATATCCGATTGTCAAAACGTAAATCAGTATTTGTAAGATGTAATATCTTCATTTAATTTATAAAAAATATATTGTTTGCTTACTTAATTCAGGTTAGACAAATCATTAAAAGTATAGAACTTGAGAATAAAAAACCTCAAATTATTTAATAATATTGTAGTAATCAATTATTTTTTTTGATTGGAACTCCCAACTCAAGCTATCTAAACTTTTTGTTGTGGGGTATAATTTTTGTGCTTCAATTTCAAATATTTTCTGTTTGAAGGCTTCAAAGTTCAAAGAACAACAAACACCTAAGTCATAATCATTAATTATCTTTTTCATGTCTGGGAAATCTGATGCTAAAATATAGAGATTTGAAAATGCAAAATCAAATAATTTATTTGGCAAACAATAATAATCACTTAATGATACTTCTTCTATCATAACAAGACCAATGTCTGCAGATTTTGCTATTCCTAACACTTGATCAAACTTTACCGATGGATGGAAGTGTATATTATCAAAGTTTGAGGAAGCCTCTTGAACTTTTTTTATATCTTTTCCATATCCAAGAAATACAATGTGAGAATTAATTTCAGAGGATTGAAAAACATTTAAGCATAAATCAATCCCCCTTCCATCAGCTATTATACCGATATAAATAAATATCTTGCAATATTCAGGTATATTATATCTTTCTCTTAAATAATTAATTGGGACGTAAACTTCGTTTACCGAATTTATTTGAGGACTGTTTAATATTAATAGATTTTCTTTAATTCCTAAGTTGTTTTGATACCAATTTATGATGGAGGGACTTACGCTTATTAATAAGTCAATTCTTTTCCATATTAGTTTTTCTATCAATAAAGTACTTTTAGATAAAATTTTTCCTTGACCAGCTTTATTTGATTCTAATTCATGTGCATCATAAATTAATATTGAATTACAGAAAAACTTAATTAATAATGCAATCGGTAAGAACAAAGTATCATGGCAATGAATTATATGCGGGCGATATCTTATTGCGGGAATGGAGAGTCTTATTATTGCTTCTAAAAAAAATAATGTCCTTTGTAAAAATCTTGGCAATGAGTATAGTTTTTTTGTAAAAAAATCAAAAGATCGTATATATGAAATAGGATCAATTTCATATTGATGACCTTCATTATCATTTATTCCATACGCTAACAAATTACAATCTTCAAGTTGTTCTAAAGATTTTAACTCTTTTAAAATTCTACTATCATACCGGATATCAGTTGGTGATATATGTAGTATTCTTTTTATATTTACCATACACAATGAAATTTAAATTTAAAAAAGTCAAGAGGATTCTAGTTAATTACTACAAAAACAATAAACAATTACTAAAATTTGCTTGAAAGAAAAAAGTACTATTGAATTAACAAGATATATTCTACTAATAAATAGTATTAAAAAAGAAAACAATACAAGAAAAAATCAAGCCGTGTAGCCTACTCTTAATTTAATTAAATATGCAACCTTTTTAAAAAATATTTTTTGAATGAATAATACCTCTATTTCGTTCAATTACAAATAAAACAATCCATACTATACTTAGCCTCCAGGAATCAAAAGAGTTACTTTTATTATCTTCTAAAAAAAATAATAGCCCTACTAAATAAATGAGCAATAAATTCTTATTATTCTTGACTTTTGAAATATTACCAAATATAAATAGAAAGTATATAGCTAAATAGCTTAGTCCGCCAATAATTCCAATTTCCATAAATGCTTCAACAAAAAGATTGTGAGGATAATCAAATATGTCTTGACGAAGGAGAATTAATCCAGAACTGCCAATTCCTAAGCCAAATATTGGGTTATCTATGATTGAATCAATTCCTTTAATCAAATAATTAGCCCTAACTAATACACTTTCATCACCCTTATACGAATCTATTGAAAAAAATCTTATAAAATTAATCTCTTCGTAAAATAATGAATCAATCTCCTTTCTAAAGATGCTGAAAGAGATTAAAAAAAGACTAAAAAAAAATACATATTTAAAAATCAATTTTATTTTGGAAAGTCTTATTATTGATAAATCTGAACTCAAAAAAATATATACTAAAATTACGATGCCTAAGTTAAGCACTGGACCTCTACCCCCTAATTGAAACATTAGAAATAATATAAATAATCTATATGTATTCAACAACAAACTAGTCTTGTAACCAAAAGAAAATATAAAGCATGTTGAAAGTGTGGTAGCAACAATCAAATATGTAGGGATCTTAGACAAGGAATAAGATGAATCTCGAAAAATAACAAATAGATCATTTATATAAAGATACAATAACAGGGATATCAATATCACTCCAAATCCTAAGTAAATTTGATTAACTGAATCAAATATAGATTTTTTAAAAACAATAATTGGATACAAAATAGTGAATAAATTTAAAAGAACACTGATACTTTTAGATGAGGCGTAGACAATCGAAATTGAATAAATATTTGAAAAAAGAAAAAATAAATTCAAAAAAAGCAGCAATAATATAATACTCATGTCCAATAGGTTATTAAATAAATTAATTCTTTTAAACTGAAATATCATTACAAAGAAACATAATATTCCTGAAAGAATGGTTAAATCTACTGGTATTTGAATCCACTTAAAAGAGCCCGAGAAGACAAAAATCAAATAAATTATAACCTTCAAGAAAAAGTAAAAATCATTCATATTATGCTTGGGCTTTCCCATAAAAATTCTATAATGGCTGTTAAATTGACGATTAATTGATTCTGAGATAGCCTGTTGTTAAATATTTCTTACACTATTAAATAAAATAGCCAAAAAGAGATATCTTATTGTAACCACTATCAAGTACATCCACATAAAATTAATCGATGTTAATGATGAAGAAAGATTAAACACGATAAAAAGTAGTATTGTCGTAAATATTTCCCATATCAAGAAGTAGAAATTTTTCCTATAAACCAATAGTCCACTTGAATAATGAGACAATGCGGCTGAAATTGCAGCAGCAAAAATCAGAATATTAGAAAATGAATAGGCGAATTTCCAAACATTTATATCAAATATTAGGTTGAAAATGAACCTGCCAAAAGATAAATATACAACAGTAAAAAAACTCGTAAATAGAAGGATTAAGAAAACTATTTTATTCATCTGATTTTTTAATCTCTCAATCTTGGTCTCCGATAAATTTTTATAAATAATCCCATTTACTGCTTCTGAAACTATACTTATTGGCTTGTTCACAATTTTGGAAGCTATAAAAAAGTTGCCTAAAACTTCTGTTCCGAAAAAGGCTTTTATAAAAAAGGTTGGCATTTCAGCATTTAATGTATTTATAAAATTAGCTGGCATTTTATATAAAGGGAATGTCTTATATTTCTTTATGATCCTTAAATATTTATTAAAATCAATATTTATTAACTTTAATTGTAACCTTATTTTATAAATTATAAAAATTGTACTAATAATATTTGCAATTATATAAGATAGAATAAGCGCCCAAAACGAGGCTTTCAAAAAAAAACCTGAGAAAATAAAAACAACTGTGATTATTGAATTTATCAGCATTGAAAAACTAACTAACTTGTATTGATTTTTCTTTATCGCCAAATCCTTGCAAGCGCTGAAAAAGGTTATACTAAATGAAAGTAATGGAATTATTAAAAAATAATATTCAATTGACCAGAATAAATATAGAAAAAACAAAAAAAATTGCCCGAATAGACAAATGAGAAAACTTGTGATAATTGAAATATTAAATAATGAAATATATTCATCCTCAGAATCCGGGAGCATGATTGCTTTGTTAAAAGAAAATGTAGATATGTTACCTATTGGAGAGGCAATAGATAGAACTAGTGAAAGTACACCGATTTCATAGGGTAAATATATTAGTCCAATAATTGGCATCGAAAAGACTAATATAACCTGCGAAAGTATGTTACTACTTAAAAGATAAATAATATTTCTTTTTATGTTCAATTTAAAGTTTTTTGATTTTCAAGCTAAAGAAAAATATTTGAACATAGTAATCAACTTGACTTAATAAAACGACCAAAAAACAACTTATAAAACAAATAAAAAAGCAATTTGAAATTTTTCTGAACTATTCCTCTCTTAAATTGAGATAAAAAAACATCTAAAAATGAACAACTAATACTTCTAAGAGGAATAACCTGATTCGAGAGAACGGCCTCTTCGAACTTAGAGTAATTTTTATCAAATCCGATAATCACCTTCCTGAGAGAACTATTTATATGCGCATCTGAAGCCCATATCTTAGGCTTGTCGTATTTCATAGATAGCAAGTATGATTTGAAATTATTTACCAATGAAGATCTACCATTAAAAACTTCAATTGCATCTACTTCAAGTGCTAATTCATCTATATTTGTATGCCCGTCATAGGGATGAGGTAAAATTATGAATCCATTCTGTAACCTTACCTCTTTTACAAAACTTTCCCAATTCATTTCAGTTATTTCATTTCTAATATTTACTACAATAATATCACCTCTATTTGTTTTGTATTCTGCAGCAATTGGAACTTCAACTTTTAATCCATTTTTTTTTACCATTTCAGCAAGTTTTATTGAGCCTTTAATAGTATCGTGATCGGTTATTACTGCAAAGTCTAAATTGTGTTTTTTGATGAAACGAAAAATCGAATTAATTGAATTCAGTCCATCGTATGAAAAAGTACTATGTATGTGGAATATTCCTTTTCTCAAAATATTATTTTTTTAAGTGTCCAAAAAAACTTTATGACATCTACTTGCATACTTTCAAATAATCCGTTCTTTGCGTTTTTTTTAAAATAATCTTTAATTTTAAAAAACTCCCGCCTTTTAAATAGAGCAACAAGGTCTCCGTCTAAAATCCAATAGAACTTAACTCCAACCTGATAATTATTCTTGACTGGATTTATAAAATTATTTTGGTAAATGTCTATCAGGCATTTCCCAAAATTAAATCCAATTGCATAAGATAAATCGAGAGATCCCCAGAATTTAGGATTGAGTTCAATTAGATTATACTTTTTATTTAATTGATCATATTTATATTCTATCATCAATGGTCCAGTCCATTTCAAATAATTAATTATTTCACTAGATATATTATACATCTCTTCACAATAAATTGATTCAGCCGCTGTGCTCGAACCACCTGTAATTGGCAATTCTCTTATACGTTCATGCATATAATAAATTGCTATCACTCCCTTATCTGCAATACAAAAAAAACCTCTTGCAACACCATTAACTCTTTCTTGTACTAAAAGTTTCGCCCCGTTATCAATTAAGCTTCTGATTTTAATAAAATTGGAACTATTAGTTACATCACCGTTTGATATATAAAACGGATCAAAATTCAATAAAGTCTCATTAGCAGACTTTATGACACAATCTTTGTCTATACAATAATTAATCAACTGTTCTATGGTGTCTACAACAGTACAATTAGGATAATTAACATTTTCCAACGTATTCAAGATGGTCATTTTATCTTTATTGAATGCTATTTCAAGACTTTCTTCATCAGGCAATAATGAAATATTACGATAATACAGAGAACAGGTTTTTACAGAAAGACTTCCAATAGGTATAATTAAATCAGGTTTAAAGTATTTTACAGCATCTCCTAAGTTCCCATTAAAATAATGAGTACAATATTTAAATATTTGAGCGATATTAATTTTGTCATTTGATACTCCTATGAGTAATAAAGATTTATTTTTACTTAATTCACGTTGAATAGCAATGGAATTTTTAGTGTTGGCTTCAGTTATTATTACTAACATTTATTATGTGAATTTTTCAAGGTTGCACTATATTCCAATATATCATAATACAACATTTTTTTCTCTAAGGTATCTAAAACTGAATTATGCCACAACAATGAAAATTCACCACCTGCCTTATAACATGAATCAATCATTTTTTTAATATAATCAAATGCAGACCCGTCTGCTATATTTAGTCCCATATAAGAAAGCACACTTCCTTCCATCAAAATCAAAGGTTTAATAGAAATTGGTAAAGTTTTCAGTTTAAAAATATCAAATGGCTCATATGCTATACAAGTACCACATCTAAAACCTCCGGTCTCAAAAAATGTAATTGTATTGTCATAAGATTGTCCAACTTCAACTAATTGCCTCAATGTCTCAATAAAGTCAAACCTTAAATAATGCATTCTTCCTCCTTTAACTTCAGGTAATTTATATAAATCACATATTTTTTTCAAAAAAATCCATTCTTTTCTAATTCTCATTTTTACGCTTGAATTATAACTATAATGGATCCCAATCTCATGACCTTTTTCAAAAATTTTTATTAATATTTTTATTACAAAATTGTTATAACTATACCTATAATCATATATCATTGATGAATTTAGAGGGATAAAATAAAATTTACTCCGTATGCCAAACTTATTTGATATTTCCATTAACCAATCAAATGTATTTGTATGTTCTTTTTCTAAAAATGACTTACGATTAAAAAAATAAGAATACAATTCTTTTGGTCTTTTAATAATGTCAACAAAAATTCTTGGGAAAAATGTAATAAAAGGTACGCTCTCGTACCTGGAGATGTCATCTACGTCGTGACTAACAGAGAAACTAAATTCTCTTTTTTTACAATTAAACCCATTGCTTAAAAGTAAGTTATTAATAAAAGAAAACCACTCATCAATAATAGGCCTTAGATATAATTCAGATGTTTCCAGATGGGAATTACACAACTTAAATCTATCGTGTTTGTCAGTAGATTTAATTCCATATTCTTCAACTCTATTAAGTGTCCAAATTAAATACGAAATAAAATCATAATTAATTGTCAAAATATTTTTTTTTATATATCTAAACATCCAATTGTAATAATTAACGCCATAAAGTACTAAGCTTTTTTCAATTAAAATATGATCGCCAGATATATCAAAATCATGATTAGTTATCTCAATAAAAAACGGATTTTTGTTAAATAAATTATTTCTACCATTATCAGTAAATTCAATTATAAATATATTTTGATCCTTATTTTTAAAATGTAGTGTAAAATTATTGTTTTCAAAGCTAACTATCGGCTTTACACCTATTCTAAATTTAAACAAATCGGAAATCCACTCATGTAAATTATCATTATTTAAAATCTCATTAAAATATCTTGAACTTACTTTTGTTTTTGTATTCATTTTAATTTACTGCGCTTGATAAGCTAAACTAATCACTTTAAAAGATATATCCTTTCAATAATATCAACAACCTTCATCCCCTCTAATGCATTAGTCGTAATACTTTCATTACCTAAAATAACATCTGAGATATTTTCGTAAATATAATGATGGTTAGCTGCAGATCCCTTGTATGGACCATAATCATTTGGCGGATTACTTTCCGCTAAAATAGGCATCACATAATCTTTGATATGACAGTATTCCACTTGATTCATGTACTGCCCACCAACTTTTACTGAACCATTTTCGGCTACTATCGTAATAGAACTTTCTAAGTTTTTATCCCAAACTGCCGTAGAATAATTCAAGCTTCCCATACCGCCATCTACAAAATCAAAGCTTACAAAACCAGAGTCTTCAAAGTCTGTACTTTTTTGGTGGGTAAAATCATTCAATTTGGCGTTAATATTAGTAACATCGCCAAAATACCAATACATCAAATCTATAAAATGCGAAAATTGGGTAAATAAAGTACCTCCGTCTAATGCCTTGGTTCCATGCCATGTCGTAGATTTGCCTGAAGTTGCATCAGGCTTGTAATACCGATCATCCCGATTCCAATAACAATTAATTTGCACCATAAATACCTTGCCTAATTTACCTGAAACTAAGACTTCTTTTAACCATACCGAAGGTGGTGAATATCTATTTTGCATCACACAAAAAACTTGCTGTTGTTTTTGTAAGGCTTTAAAAATAATTTGCTCGCATCCTGCTTTGGTTAATGCCATTGGTTTTTCTAATACCACATGCCAATTATTTTCCAAAACTTGCAGTGCTTGCTCTTGGTGGTATCCATTAGGCGATGCAATAGCAACTGCATCAATTTCAATACCCGATTGAATTAATGCATCTATCGAATTGAAAAAACGTGCCCCATTAAAATTATCCAGCCCTAATACTTCGATAGGTTTAGTATCACACAATGCAACTAATTCAAAATCATTGTTTCCTAAAATCATACTTGCATGGCGTTTACCAATATGACCGCAGCCTACTACCGCAAATTTAATTTTTTTATTCCCCATCATTATTTTATTCTAAGTACTGTATTGTCTATCAATTCATACACTTGTTGGCTCTCTTCGCAGACGGCTAAACCTTTTTTATTAAAAATTAATCGATGTCCATACTCGCCTACCCAGCCAATCTGTTTTGCTGGATTACCCACTACTAAGGCAAATGCAGAAATAGTTTTAGTCACCACAGCACCCGCACCAATAAAAGCAAAATCCCCTATATCGTGTCCGCATACATTTGATCGATTTTTGAAGATTTTCCCTGAACTAAAAATTTGATTTATTGCTGATAATCAATGACTTAAGTGTTTTACGGTGATTAACAAATGGGGCTCGTTGCTCTGGACCACACGAATCAGAATATCTTCAAATAAGCGCCCGAAAACTCCACCGATTCCGAAGTCTGCACCGTGTAGGTGATTTTCCGGCCAATGCGTTGTTCCACCTTGGGAATCAAGTCGTCTACTACCTCGGTGCGGGGATGGCCCACCAACAGCAATTCAATGGTACCGGAGTCTACGCCGGCGGCGTAGTCGCCCACCAGGTAGGCCTCGTGGAGGTCCCCCACGCGTTCCAAAAGGTTTTCAATCAATTCGTCAAACCCCAAGTACTTGGAAACCAGGGCCACCAAGTCTGCGTAAAACGGATTGGTGCGGTTCACGCGGTACTGTACCTTCTGTCCGTTGGGTTCGCTGTACAGCAAACCAGCTTCTTCCAGTTTTTGCAATTCCACGCGCACGGAATTGGTGGAGTCGCCAAATTCTTCGGCCAAGCCGCGCAAATGCCCCACGGCGTCCGGTCGGCTGAAAAACTTGAGCAAGAGCTTCAGGCGGGTCTTGCTGGTGATGAGGGAAGTGAGGATGGTACGGGGTTTTTGAGGTTGCGGCGGCGCACGGCTTCGCCCGGTCGCCCACAGTTGAGCACCGCGGTGTGCTTCAGTGAGTAACTTTTTAGTACACCGAAAATAGTATTATTTTGTGGTTTGGAGGTTATGGGAAACGTCTCAGCAGAAACATTTTATCAACACATACTTGTGGGCGACTTGTTTTGGGCAAGTGGTGCAACCGCAAAACCTCCCCAA